>OGDF01000037.1_pt1 | contig 176643 bp, 156 predicted proteins | sample 1570141 | NCBI WGS metagenome assembly OGDF01 (sample SAMEA4370581, study PRJEB24528) | human gut metagenome | reverse complement strand
TCCTAAAACTATCCGCCACAATTTAAGCTTGATTTCTGACATTTTCAGCTATGCAGTCAAAATGGGAGTGGTTTCATATAATCCCTGCTCTAAGGTCACCATTCCTAAAGGCGAAGCGAAAGAGAAAATGATATACACGATTGAGGAAGTCACCAAGTTTCTGAAACTGCTTGAATCCGAACCGCTTAAATATCGCGTATTCTTCAATCTGGCAGTTTTCAGCGGATTTCGTAGGGGCGAGCTGCTCGGTCTGGAGTGGAAAGATGTGGATTTTGAGAACAACCTTATTAGCGTTCGGCGGACTTCATGCTATACAGCAAAACAGGGAATTTACACAGATACCACAAAAACTAAGCGCTCGCAGAGAACGATAAAGTTCCCTGCTTCCGTAATGGAACTTCTGAAAAAATTCAAAGCTGAGCAGGACGAACTTGCACAGCAAGTCGGCGACAAGTGGATAGATTCCGACCGCCTGTTCGTTAAGTGGAACGGCGAGCCGATGAATAACAACACTCCGTACTTCTGGCTGAACGAATTTTGCGAAAAGCATGGACTGCCGTTTTACGGGCTCCATAGTTTCAGACATTTATTCGCATCCATGCTTGTGAATGAGGGCGTTGATATAGTTACGGTTTCCGGTGCGCTTGGGCATTCGACTGTCAGCACGACTAGCAATATTTACTGCCATCTACTGGAGAACTCACAGGCTAAGGTTTCGGAGGCAATTACCAATGTGCTGAAAATAAGTCCGAATGATGGCTCGGCAAGCAACTCCAATGCTTCGGAAACAGCCGATAAGAACGAAGCATTTTAAAATAATGATCAAACAATGATCAAATGAACTTTTCCGGAAATAGAGAATCCCCCGAACGGCTTAGTAAAGCCATTCGGAGGATTTAAGTCTGGTGACCCGTACGGGAATTGAACCCATGATTCCGCCGTGAAAGGGCGACGTCTTAACCGCTTGACCAACGGGCCTAAATAAAAAACCGCACAGCAAACGTATGCGGTTTTTTAATGGTAGCGGTAATCGGATTCGAACCAATGACACCCTGGGTATGAACCAAGTGCTCTAGCCAACTGAGCTATACCGCCATATTCTCTGTCGTTTTTGAATCACTCTTAACGACTAGATTATTATACCACGTTTATTTGAAAAAGTCAATAGCTTTTTCGGAAAAAATTTAAAAAAATCGAAAAAAGTTTAAAACATGCAAATAGATTCATCACAGCGCATGAAATAGCAGATCAAAACTACCGCAAGAAAAAAGGGGCTGCCAATCGACAGCCCCAAAAAGGGAAAGGGAGCGGGATATCTTAAAGCGAGAATTTACGCTTTAAGTCATGTGTCATTGCCGCATACTCTAGTTTTTCTGCGGATCATACGTTGAACAGAAGTTCATCGTATGTCGGGAACGGCCAGTAATCCTCGCCTACGATCGTCTCAAGCTCGTCGGCTACTGCACGGAGACTCTGCATTGCAACGAATACCTCTTCGCAGTATACCTTAGCCTGCTCTGCGTAGTCCGATACTCCCTGCGCCTTCACAATAGCTGCATTCAGCGCGTCGATCTTCTCGTTCAGTGAGATGGTCAGTGTATTGACCTTGTTTGCCATTGCAACCTCGACTGTCGGCTCTACGCCTACCGCCTTCTTGCTTGCAGCCATGTCGCATACGTCCTTGGCAAACTTCATTACAGCGGGAAGGATCTCGGTCTTTGCCATGTCGCTGGTGGTCAGCGCCTCAATGTTGATGATCTTGGAGTAGTTCTCATAGTTGATCTCCTGACGCGCGTGCAGTTCGACCTCGCTGTATACGCCGAACTTTGTAAATACCTTAACGTTCTTCTCAGCAGTCAGAGCCGGAATAGCGTCTACAGTAGTCTTGAGGTTCGGCAGACCGCGCTTCTCAGCCTCTACGAGCCACTCAGCGCCGTAGCCGTTGCCGTTGAAGATTATTCTCTTATGAGCCTTTATGTTCTTTACAAGCAGATCATGCAGAGCTGCATTGAAATCGTCTGCCTTCTCGAGTTCGTCTGCGAATTCAGTCAGAGAGTTAGCAACGATAGTGTTCAGTACGGTATTCGGACCAGCAATGTTCAAGCTGGAACCTGCGCTTCTGAACTCGAACTTGTTGCCGGTGAATGCGAACGGAGATGTTCTGTTTCTATCGGTGGTATCCTTCGGGAAGTTCGGAAGAGAAGATACGCCCACGTTGAACATGGAGTGTCCAGATGTGTAATCCCTGCCCTCTTCAAGAGCCTCGATAACGTTCTCAAGCTCCTCGCCGAGGAAGATAGAGATGATTGCAGGAGGTGCCTCGTTAGCGCCCAGTCTGTGGTCGTTGCCTGCAGAAGCCACGGAAAGTCTCAGCAGGTCAGAATACTCGTCAACTGCCTTGATGATAGCAACCAGGAATGTCAGGAACTGCGCGTTCTCCATCGGAGACTTACCAGGATCCAGCAGATTCTGACCATCGTCAGTGGACAGAGACCAGTTATCGTGCTTACCAGAACCGTTGATTCCTGCGAACGGCTTCTCATGGAGCAGGCAAACCAGATCGTGCTCAAGGGCGATCTTCTTCATAAGCTCCATTGTGAGCTGGTTCTGGTCGGTTGCCAGGTTAGCCGGTGCGAAGATCGGAGCATTTTCGTGCTGTGCGGGAGCGACCTCGTTGTGCTTTGTCTTGGAGGTGATGCCGAGCTTCCACATGTGCTCGTCAAGATCCTTCATGTAGCTTGCTACGCGATCCTTGATAGATCCGAAGTAGTGGTCGTCAAGTTCCTGTCCCTTGGGAGCCGGAGCGCCAAACAGCGTTCTGCCGGTGAAGATCAGGTCCTTTCTCTTATCGTAGGTAGCCTTGTTTACCAGGAAGTACTCCTGCTCAGCGCCTACGGTTGCAACTACTCTCTTTGTGGTGGTATTGCCGAAAAGTCTGAGTATTCTCAGAGCTGCGTCGGAAACAACGTCCATGGAGCGAAGCAGAGGAGTTTTCTTATCCAGCGCTTCACCGGAGTAGGAATAGAATGCGGTCGGGATATAAAGCGAACCGCCCTTTACGAATGCATAGGAGGTAGGATCCCATGCGGTATAGCCTCTTGCCTCGAACGTTGCTCTGATACCGCCGGACGGGAAGCTGGACGCGTCGGGCTCGCCCTTGATAAGCTCCTTGCCGGAGAACTCCATGATAACAGTGCCGTCGCCCATCGGGGAGATGAAGCTGTCGTGCTTCTCAGCGGTGATACCGGTCATCGGCTGGAACCAGTGTGTGTAATGTGTTGCACCCTTCTCGATCGCCCAGTCCTTCATTGCGCTTGCAACTACGTCGGCAATGCTGCTGTCTAGCTCCTTGCCCTCGGCGATGGTCTTTTTCAGAGCCTTGAATACGTTCTTCGGAAGCCTCTGCTTCATCGTTTCCTCATTGAAAACGTCGATACCGAACTGCTCAACCACGTTAAAATGTTCTGCCATGTCCCTTTTCCTCCTTAGAGTTATGTTTAGTTCGCGGAAACAAAAACGGCGCTTCAGACAGGGGCACTTACCCCGTACTCTGAAACGCCTTTGTTTCTTGATTACACTTATATTTTAGCCGAAATACGCCGATTTGTCAATCACATATATGCACAAATACTTTTATGCTTTTGTATTGATTCGTAGTGCATATTGCACAAATCCAGTGAACTCGGCTGAAATATAGTTGATTCTATATTTCAATTAGCGATTTTCTATCGCTTTATTTTGTTATTTACGTTTGTAGATTTGCAAGTTAGAAACGGCAAAATTGCAAAACGATCAATCAGGTGATGTTTTCCAGCGACTTTTCCAGGAAGGATATAGTCTTTTCGCTCCTGGGACTTCCGAAAACCTCCTCCGGCGTGCCGTACTCCTCAATAACTCCGTCCGCCATGAAGATAACCTTGTCAGCCGCGCTCCTCGCGAAGCCCATCTCGTGTGTCACCAGGATCATCGTGCGCCCCGCGTCCTTGAGTTCCCTGATAACCCGCAGCACCTCGCCGGTGAGCTCCGGGTCGAGGGCTGACGTAGGCTCGTCGAAGCACAGTATGACCGGCTCCATTGCAAGCGCCCTTGCGATCGCAACTCGCTGCTGCTGACCGCCGGAAAGCTCGCAGGGATAGTTCATCAGCTTCTCGGAAAGCCCTACGGAGGCAAGTATCGTCCTGGCGTTATCCTCTATTTCGCTCTTTATGCGCGCCTTGTCCGCGCGGGAGAGCTTTTCCGCGCTCTGGTTTATCCTCATCATCTCCGGAGCCAGGCAGACGTTCCTGAGCACAGTATACTGCGGAAACAGGTTGAACGACTGAAACACCAGTCCGAAATTCAGGCGCTTCTCGCGTATCTCCCGGTCGGTGTACTTCGCCTCCGCATTGTAGATCTCATCGCCGTTAAGAACTATCCGCCCCGAATCCGGCGTCTCAAGGAAGTTCAGGCAGCGCAGCAGTGTAGTCTTGCCGCTTCCCGAGGAGCCGATTATCGCCAGCACCTCGCCCTTTTCCATTGAAAAATCTATGCCCTTGAGCACCTCGGTCTTTCCGAAGCGTTTGAATATTCCGTTGACCTCTAATAATGCCATTTTGCACCTCCGCTCAGCCCTGGTAGTAGTTCAGCTTCTTCTCCGCGTAGTTCAGCAGGAGCGTAACGATGCCGGTAAACAGCAGGTAGAACGCCCCGACGTAGAACAGCGGCCAGATGAGCGACTTCAGGGAAACGATGGTCTCCGCAGCCTTTACAAGCTCCACGACCGCGATAACGCGCGCCAGGGACGTATCCTTGACAAGCGTGATTATCTCGTTGCCCATCGGCGGAACTATTCTCTTGATGACCTGAAACAGCACTACCTTGAAAAAAATCTGCGCCTTGGTCATGCCCAGCACCTGACCCGCCTCGTACTGCCCCTTCGGAATGCTCTCGATACCGCCGCGGTAGATCTCCGAAAAATAGCAGGCATAGTTGATAATGAACGCGAGGATAACCGCCAAAAGTCTGTCGAACTTCACACCCAGCCCCATCAGACCCGGCCCGTAGAACACCAGGATTATCTGAAGCATAAGCGGCGTTCCGCGGATTATCCAGACGAAAATCTTGAATATCCACTTTACCGGGGGTATCTTCGACATTGAGCCGAGCGTTATCAGCAGTCCGAGCGGGATAGCTCCCACAAGCGTCACGCCGAAAATGAGCAGCGTAGTGAGAAATCCGTTCGCAAGCTGCGCGGTTACTTCAAGAAATGACATTTTATGACCTCGTTCTCTAAATAAAAAGCAAGGTGGGGCTTAAAGTCCCACCCCGCATTACCGGTTTGGTTTATCAGTTATCGAATGCGTAAACGTCAGCCAGACCGTACTTCTCAGCAAAAGCCTTCAGTGTGCCGTCTGCAACCAGCTCATCAATAGCGCCGTTGACCTTCTCAATGGTCTCGGTATCGCCCTTTCTCATGCCGATCGCGTACTCCTCAGGTGCAAGCTCAACGCCCTCAACGATCATCAGGTCGCTGTAGTCTGTGCCTTCGCCAATGGAAGCCTTAGCCATTACATAGTCCAGAACGCCCAGCTCAACAGTGCCTGCCTTGACTTCAAGCAGAACGTCCTTCTGTGCGGAAGCGCCTACGAACTCGTTCTGAGAAAGAACGGAGCTTGTCTCAATAGCGGTCTGGCCTGCGGAGCCGCTCTCAGCCGCGCAGGAAGCGCCAGCCATGGAAGCCTCGTCGGTGTACTTATCCTTGTTGTCTGCCTTGATAACTACGACCTGCTTGTTTCTTACGTAGGACTTGGAGAAGCCCATGTTTTCCTTGCGCTCCTCGGTAACGGTCAGACCGTTCCAGATAGCGTCGATTGTCTTTGCGTTAAGCTCGATCTCCTTCTTATCCCACTCGATCTCCTGGAACTTTGCCTCAACGCCGAGCTTCTCGCATACTGCCTTTGTGAACTCGGTCTCAAAGCCGGTCAGCTCGCCGTTCTCATCGTAGTAGTTCATCGGTTCGAACAGTGTGATGCCTGCAACGAAATTGCCCTTGTCGGCTATGTACTGCCAATCGCCGCCCTCGGAAGCTGTGCTGTCGGTGCTGTCAGCCGCGGAGCTGTCCGCATTGCTTTCTGCGGCAGAGCTGCTCTCGGATGCGGAGGAAGTGTTGCTGGAAGCGCAGGAGCAGAGTCCGACGCTCATGATTCCTGCCAGAAGCAGGGCTGCTATTCTCTTGATTTTCATAGTTGTGTTCCTTCCCATATGTAAATATCTGTATTTATCTGCACCGCCTACGCGGTACTTTACTATGATAGCACATTCAAGCGGTTTTGTCAACAGTTCCGCAAGAAAAATCTCATGCCGCGGCGCGGCGGATTTTGTTATTTTCTACAATACGAGGTCACTTTTCGGCGGCTGCGGTCTCTTTTGTTTTATCCGCGTCGTGGTTTGCGCTGAAAATATCCGCTACGTCATTGATGGTGATGTACGCAGTCGGGTCGACGTCATGTACTATGGAACGCATTTTTCCTATCTGGAAGCGGTTTACAACAAAGTACAGCACAGTTCTGTCCGTGCCGGAGTAGCCGCCTCTGGCGGGTATTTCGGTGATCCCGCAGCCGAAATTATCGCTGAGCGCCTTTCCTACCTCAGAGGGTTTCAGCGTGACGATAAACGCCGCCTTGGAACGGCTGATGCCTTCAACGATGAAGTCGAGCGTTTTCAGCGCCGCATAGTACGCGATGATTGAATACAGCGGGAGCACCCAGCTCTCAAATATGAATCCGCAGGCTATGTAGAGTATCACGTTGTATATCATAACGAACGTGCCGACAGTCATGCTGAGTTTTTTCGAAAAAATTACCGCCAGAACCTCGATACCGTCCATAGCGCCGCCGAAACGTACTGCAAGGCCGCTTCCCACGCCGGAGATAACGCCTCCGAACAGCGAGCACAGCACGAGATCGTTCTCGGCAAGCGGCGAGGCGAGGGACACGTCTATCGGAAGCACGTCGGTGATGAGCCATGAGAAAAACGAGTAACACGCCACCGCGTAGCAGGCGTAGATGGTGAACGCAAGACCCTGCCGCTTCAATCCGTACAGGAACAGCGGGAGGTTCAGAACCAGCAGGAATATCGAGAGCGAAAGGTAATCCGGCGTGAGATACCCCAGCAGCATAGACGTTCCGGAAATGCCGCTGTCGTACAGATTCACCGGCATAAGGAACACCGTAATGCCGAACGCATTGATGAATCCCGCGATGGTCAGCATGATAAAATTCTTGTAGTTGAGCTTTTTCAGTTCGTTTTTCATGTTATCCTCCTGTCTGCGTCGTGTCAGTTCCTCTGGTCAAGGAAAAGTCCCCTGAAATTATCTGCGTCATAGGAATACGCAAGCGCCCACATCGCGCGCATTACCGCGTATTCCGTCGTCATGCCCTCTGCGGCGATAAGCCCTGCTTCCTGAGCCGCCCTGCCGACCTTGTACACCGACAGGTCGCAGCCGCCCTGGAACACCTGTGTGGTCATTATCACGCGAACCCCGCATGACGAAAGGTTCCGGAAAACCTCGGCAAGCTCTCCGTTCCCGTAGTCCGGGATCCCGCCCATTCCGAAGCCCTCCACTATGAGCGCACGCAGGTGTATTCCCATATCGTGCACCATTTCCGCGGAAATACCCGGCGTGAGTTTCAGCACCGCCGCGCTCGGGTCAAGGCGGTTGTAGAAAACAGTTCCGCCGTCTTCAACCGCTTCGGCGGTGAGGAACTCCTCAACGCGGTGCTCGTCGTCTTCGGTGAACCCGCGGAACGCGTCAAAATCCCTGGTGTGAACCTTCCGGGCGGCATTCCCGGCTATGACCCTGCCGCAGAAGCACACCCACACTCCTGCCCTGCCGCGCTCCGCGCACAGCAGCGCGTCAGAGAGATTACGCCGCGCGTCGGTGTCCGGGGCGCTCATCGGGAGCTGCGAACCTGTCAGTATGACCGGCTTGCAGGCGCTCTGTATAAGGCAGGAAAGCGCCGCAGCCCCGTACGCCATCGTGTCCGTGCCGTGCGTAATCACAAATCCGTCGAAGTCCTGCCATCGGTCGCGGATAAGCGCTGCGACCTCCATCCAGTGCTGCGGAGTTAAATCGGTGCTGTCCAGCGCGAATGGCTGTATCGCGTGTATCTCCGCGTCCGGAAGGTTCACACCGGAAAGCAGCTCCTCCGCAGACGCTTCCGGCGAAAGTCCGGAGCCGCTGTCGCCGCTTGCAATAGTTCCCCCTGTGGCTATAAACAGCAGCTTTTTCATGTGATCGCTCCTCTCCTTTTCGCCTCCGCTATGAGCGCGGGCTGTATCTCCGGGTATGTCCAGCGCTCGGGAAGTTCTTCAAGCAGCACAATCTCGGCTATCTCGCTTTTCAGCTCCCCGAAACTGGTTATTTCGGCGCAGTAAAGCACTCCGAAGGTCTCTGACCCTGAGGAATTCACACGGTTCCTTCCGGTCACGGAATACACGCAGACGCGTTTTAATGTGAATTCCTCAGCGCCGGTCTCCTCGCGGAGTTCACGCTCGGCGGTCTGCGCGACAGTCTCGCCGGGTTCGCGGTGTCCTCCCGGAATCTCAAGCGTGCTGCGCTCCTTGTGACGGCAGAATACCCATCTTCCCCCGCTGCGCGCAACTATCACCGCGAACTTCAGCTTTTCATCGTCCGCAATGTTGTAAAATTTAACTCTCACCGGAACCTCCGCAGGCTTTAGGCAACATAACACACAAGTTGTGCGAAGATTGCCTCAAATTTCCATGTAGTATTTGCAAAAAAGCACTGAAAAACCGCGCGCGGGAAAAGCACACCAACTGGTGCGCCATTCGCCGTTGAATGCGTGATGATCCAGTGCTGACATATTCGCCGGGACCTTATCATCTCGGCTCAACAATAAATTTCATAGCTGTACGCTCGTCGCCGTCTATCTCGACGGTGGTGAACGCCGGAATACAGATCAGGTCAACTCCGACCAGCGCCATGTAGCTCCGCGCGATCGCGATGGACTTCACAGCCTGATTCGCTGCGCCTGCGCCAACCGCCTGCACCTCGACTTCGCCGTCCTCGCGGATAACCGCTGCGATAGCTCCCGCAACTGATTTCGGTACGGAATGTGCCGATACCTTTACGATCTCCATATAATCACCTTTCACCCCAGGGGTGCCTTTCGTTCTGCAAGTTTTCCGCTCACACTATAAGCTGTCTGTATCTCTCTATAAACGTGCATCTGCCGGTCTTTGTATCTATATCCAGCAGTACTCCGTTCATCTCTGTTTCGCCCTCGGCGAATCTGTGGCGCTTCGGGTAGTAGGTCAGGAAGCGGTCGATTATGATATCCTTCTCCACTCCGAGTATGGAATCCTTCGGACCGGTCATTCCTGCGTCGGTGATGTAGCCAGTGCCTTCAATGATCTGTTCGTCTGCGGTCTGGACATGCGTGTGAGTTCCCAGCACGGCGGACACCCTGCCCGCGAGGTAGTAGCCCATCGCGCGCTTTTCGGAGGTTGCCTCCGCATGGAAATCCACGATTTTTATGCGCGCGTCACAGCTTTCAAGGATCCTGTCCACACAGTGGAACGGATTTTCCAGCGGCTGCATGAAAGTCGTTCCCATCAGGTTGATGACCGCGATGGAATACGCCCCTCGGTCGAGCACGCACACTCCCTTTCCTATCACGTCGTCGCCGTAGTTCGCAGGACGTATTATCGTGCTGGAACGCTCCCACTCGGCTTCCATGGTCTTCTGGCGGAAGCAGTGGTTTCCGGTGGTTATGACGTCCGCGCCGGCTTCGAATATCGCGTCGGCGGAGGCAGGATTAATGCCGTTACCTTCCGCTGAGTTCTCGCCGTTAACTATGACGATCTCAGCACCGAGCTTCTGCTTCGCGCCGCGCAGCGCTTTTTTCAGCGCCTCGCAGCTTCGCATTCCCACCACGTCGCCGATGAATAGAATCTTCATTATCTGTAAATGATCTGATCCCTGCCGGGGCCGATTCCCAGGAACTTTATCGGGCAGCCGCAGAGCTCCTCAAGGCGCTTTACGTAAGCCTGAGCCTTCTCGGGAAGCTCTTCAAAGGTCTTGCATGCGGAGAGGTCGCCCTCGTAACCCTCGATCTCCTCGTAAATGGGGCTGCACTTTGCAAGCTCCTCAAGTGTCACGGGGAAATCCTTCAGGGTCTGTCCGTCTGTTGTCTTGTACGCTACGCACACCTTCAGCACGGGAAGTCCCGCCAGGGTGTCGAACTTGTTTATCGCAAGGGAGGTCAGACCGTTTACGCGTACTGCATGGCGCATGATAACTGCGTCGAACCAGCCGGTTCTTCTGGGTCTGCCGGTGGTCGTTCCGTACTCGCCGCCCTTTTCGCGGATATAGTTGCCGGTTTCATCGAACAGCTCGGTCGGGAACGGACCGTTGCCGACGCGGGTGGTGTAGCTCTTGCCTACGCCGATGACCTCGTCGATCATCTTCGGGCCGACGCCGGTTCCTACGCACGCGCCGCCTGCGATCGGGTGGGAGGAAGTTACGAACGGGTAAGTACCGAAGTCGATGTCGAGCAGGGTAGCCTGAGCGCCCTCGAACAGGACGTTCTTGCCTGCCTGATAAGCCTCGAACGTGATAACGGAAGCGTCCGCCATGTACTTCGCAATCTTCTCGCCGTAGCCCTTATATTCCTCATAAATAGCGTCGAGGTCGCATGCTTCACCGCCGTAAACCTTTGTAATGATGAGGTTCTTCAGTTCACCGGTTTCCTGGATCTTCTTCTTCAGAACTTCCGGGTGAACCAGGTCGTACATGCGGATACCGATACGCTCGTCCTTGTCGGTGTAGCACGGACCGATGCCTCTGCCGGTGGTGCCGATGTTCACGCCGGTCTGCTTTGCCTTGAACTCCTCGGACAGCTTGTCGAGCAGTCTGTGCCACGGCATGATGATGTCTGCGCGGGCGTCGATGCGGAGATTATCGCAGGTTACGCCGCGCTCGTTCATGTTCTTTATTTCCTCAAGCAGCACCGCGGGGTCAACAACAACGCCGCTGCCTATAAGACAGAGGGTCTCGGGGTACAGGATACCGGAGGGAAGCAGGTGCAGCTTGTAAACCTGGTCGCCGTGAACCACAGTGTGGCCTGCGTTGTTTCCGCCGCTGGAACGTACTACGACATCAGCCTTTGCAGCCATGACGTCGATGATCTTGCCCTTGCCCTCGTCGCCCCACTGGGTGCCGACAATAACACTTGATGACATTTGAATGATCCTCATTTCTGAAAATAGAGTAGTCGGGAGTTTTAAACATACCCCCACATATTAATATTATATCACATACCATTTATGAATTCAAGGTCTTTTGAGAAATTTTTCTTGAATGCAAGAAAATTCCGCCCCTGGCGGAGCGGAAAATAAATCATTTTATTTGTTGGTTATTTTTGCCAGCACGCTTTCAGCAGCTAGCATTAATGTGATGATCACTCCCACTATCGAGAAGTAACTAAACCCAAACGCCAAAGGCAGCAGCGAAATGACCGCAGCTATCAGCGAAACTATAAACAGAGCCTTGCAAACCCTCGTTTGTTTAATTGAAATCAACGCAAGCAATAAAACTACGCAGGTGAGCATTGCAGTTATAAACGGTGCAAAATTTGCATGCCCAAACGGCGTCAGGCTGAAATATGAAAACGTCTCCCTCACCCTGTCTGTTGGCGAAGGTGCAAATACCAGCACCGCACCGTAAGGCAAAATCTCCAAAACGATCGTAATAATCGGCAATATCAGCAATCTGATTTTTTTCATAGCCAGTACCTCCACAAATTACATTTTACTTAAGATTCCCCGCGCTATTATTATACCATATATTTGAATTGAAGTCAACCCAAAAGAGGGAATCTGTCGCTTCCCTCTCGTATTCAGCTATTATCAGCCCTGTGCCTGAGCCTTTCTCTTAGCCTCAATATCAGCAAGAGCGTCCTTTCTGGACAGGTTGATTCTTCCCTGGTTGTCGATCTCCATAACCTTAACGATTATCTCGTCGCCTACGGATACAACGTCCTCTACCTTCTCAACGCGGTGGTTGTCCAGCTTGGAAATGTGTACCATGCCGTCCTTGCCGGGAGCGATCTCTACGAATGCGCCGAAGTTCATGATACGAACTACCTTGCCCTTGTAGATCGCGCCGACCTCAGGCGGGTTAACGATGGTGGAGATTACCTGAACGCAGGCGTTAGCCTTGTCAAGGTCAAGACCGCAGATGAATACGTTGCCGTCGTCGTCGATATCGATCTTAACGTCGAAGTCAGCGCAGAGCTTCTGGATAACCTTGCCGCCCTTACCGATAACCTCGCTGATCTTGTCAACCGGTACCTTGGTGTGAATCATCTTCGGAGCGTACTTGCCGACTGTCTTTCTCGGCTCGGGGATAGCCTTGAGCATTACTTCGTCAAGGATATAGTCGCGCGCCTTGTGGGTCTTTGCGAACGCAGCCTTGATGATCTCCGGAGTAAGACCGTCGATCTTGAGGTCCATCTGGATAGCGGTGATACCGTCGTGTGTACCAGCTACCTTGAAGTCCATGTCGCCGAAGAAGTCCTCAACGCCCTGGATATCAACCATTGTATCCCATCTGTCGCCCTCGGTGATAAGACCGCAGGAGATACCCGCAACCGGCTTCTTTATCGGAACGCCGGCGTCCATCAGAGCCAGTGTAGAACCGCAAACTGAACCCTGGGAAGTAGAACCGTTAGAAGAAAGCACCTCGGAAACCAGACGAATAGCGTAAGGAAACTCCTCAACGCTCGGGATAACAGGGAGCAGCGCTCTCTCAGCAAGCGCGCCGTGACCGATCTCACGTCTGCCGGGGCCTCTGCTTGCCTTGGTCTCGCCTACGGAGTAAGCCGGGAAGTTGTAGTGGTGCATGTAGCGCTTGCCCTCTTCCTCGTCAAGACCCTCAAGCTTCTGGCTGTCGGAAACGGGACCCAGTGTGCAGATGGTCATGACCTGAGTCTGACCTCTGGTGAACAGACCGGAGCCGTGAACTCTCGGCAGCATGCCGACTTCAGCAGCCAGCGGACGGATCTCGTCCATCTTTCTGCCGTCAACGCGCTTGTTGTCGTCGAGCAGCCAGCGGCGTACTACGAACTTCTGGAGCTTGTATATAGCCTCGTCGATCATAGCGATCTTCTCGGGGTAAACTTCATCGAACTTTGAGTGGATATCGTCAACGATGGGCTTCAGGCGCTCCTCGCGGATATTCTTATCGTCGGTGTCCAGCGCGTATCTGATACGCTCGATAGCGAAATCAGAGATAGCGTCGAACATATCATGGTCAACTTCCTGGGACTCGAACGCGAACTTCGGCTTGCCGATCTGCGCCTGAATGTCCTTGATGAACGGAATGAGGGACTTAACGATCTCATTGTGACCTGCCATGATAGCGTCAAACATAACATCGTCGGGAACCTCGTTCGCGCCTGCCTCGATCATTACCACCTTCTTCTCAGAGGAAGCAACGGTCAGGTTGAGGTCGGACTTGCCTCTCTGCTCGAGGTTCGGCATAAGTACGATCTCGCCGTCAACCAGGCCTACGGAGATACCGCCGATCGGACCGTTCCACGGAATATCAGAGATAGAAACAGCGATGGAAGCGCCGATCATGCCGAGGATCTCAGGGGAGCAGTCAGGGTCAACTGCGAGTACGGTCATTGTGATCGCAACATCGTTACGCATGTCCTTCGGGAACAGCGGACGCATAGGACGGTCAACAACGCGCGAGGTCAGGATAGCCTTCTCGGAGGGTCTGCCCTCTCTCTTGAGGAAGCCGCCGGGGATCTTGCCTACTGCATACAGCTTCTCCTCGTAGTCAACGGAAAGCGGGAAGAAGTCCACGCCGTCGCGGGGCTTTGCGCTTGCAGCTACGTTGACCATTACTACGGTCTCGCCGTATCTTACCCAGCAGGAACCATTAGCCAGGCCGCAGACCTTGCCAGTCTCAACGGTCAGCTCTCTGCCGGCAAACATCGTCTTGAAAACTCTGTAATTTTCGAACATTGCATTTATTCCTTTCAATAAACTTTAATTTACTGAAGGCACAGTGATAGCAATTAAAGTCAATATCCGGCTGCCCGGATACTCAATTTAATGCTAAGATCTGCGCCTTAGTAAAAAAGGCAGCACTGTTTCGTGCGCAGCGCTGCCCTTTACTCCATAGATTACTTACGGATACCCAGCTTAGCGATGATCGCACGGTAGCGTTCGATATCCTTCTTCTGGAGGTAGTTCAGAAGGTTTCTTCTGTGACCTACCATCTTCAGAAGACCACGGCGGGAGTGGTGATCCTTCTGGTGAACCTTGATGTGTTCGGTAAGCTCGTTGATTCTCTGAGTGAGAATAGCAATCTGAACCTCAGGAGAACCTGTGTCGTGCTCGTGAAGGCGGTTAGCCTCGATTACGGAAGTCTTTTCTTCTTTTCTTAACATAATAACACCTCATTGAATTTATTCCGGTATCGCAGCAGAGGGACTAGGGTGTATCTCCTGTCGGAGCATTATCCGCTCGCCGGGAATCCGGTATGGCTGTGCGCAATGCCTGCGCATAACAGTAGTATTATATCACACTTTTTTCGCTTTGTAAAGAGGTTTTTGCGAAATTCTCAAAAAAAGTGCGATTATTTTTCGGCTTCGCGGAGCTTGCGGAAGTTCCATGCGTCGCGGCACATCTCGTCGAGGGTCTTTTCAGCCTTCCAGCCGAGCTCCTTCTCCGCGAGTGAGGGGTCTGCGTATGTAGTCGCAGCGTCGCCGGGACGGCGCGGGCCGATGGTGTATCCCAGGTCGATATTGTTCACGCGCTGGAATGTGTTCAGGATATCCAGAACAGAATATCCGTGGCCTGTTCCGAGATTGTAAGCGGGTACGCCTGTGATCTGGCGTGCCTTCCTTACTGCGGCAACGTGACCCTTTGCGAGGTCTACAACGTGGATATAATCGCGCACGCAGGTGCCGTCCGGAGTGGGGTAGTCGTTGCCCGCAACTGCGAGTACGTCGCGCTTGCCGGTAGCCTTATCGAGCACGATCGGCATGAGGTTGTTCGGAATTCCGTTGGGATCCTCGCCGATGAGACCGCTCTCATGCGCACCAACAGGATTGAAGTAGCGCAGCAGTATCATTGTCCAGGTGTTGTCGGCGGCGTACATCTCCCGGCAGAGATTCTCAATAATGAGCTTAGTGCTTCCGTAGGGATTGATAGCGGACAGCGGAAAATCCTCCTTAACGGGAACGGTCGCGGGGATTCCGTAAACGGTCGCGGAAGAGCTGAACACGAACTTGGTGCAGCCGTACTTCTTCATCGTTTCAAGAATGTTGAACGTACCGCGCAGGTTGTTGGAATAGTACATCAGCGGCTTCTGTACGCTCTCGGGAACGCACTTGTAGCCCGCGAAATGAATCACCTGCTCGATGTCGTTTTCAGCGAATATCTGATCAACTGCGGCAATGTCGAGCATGTCATCTTCGTAGAATTTGAAGTCCTTGCCGGTGATCTTCCTGATCCCATCAAGGGCGCGTGAATTTGAATTGTAGAAGTTGTCCATCACAACGATATCTTCGCCAGCATTGAGAAGCTCAACGCAGGTGTGGGAGCCGATGAACCCTGCTCCGCCAGTTACCAGAATAGCCATAACCTGATCCTCCAATTGATGTCAGCCTTTTCTCCTGTCGGCTGAAAAATACATTTTTATTATAACGCTTTTCGAAGATTTTGTCAACTGGTTTAATTCCTGTAACTAAAAATTCCCCCGGAACTTATCCGGAGGAATTCAGGAGCCAACGTCTACGCCCTGTTCAATAAGGTACGCCCGCAGATCGGCGCGGATACGGGAGAGACGTGTCTTGACCGCGGTTTCGGTCATGTCCATTCTCTCCGCGATATCCCGGACCGACATGTTGAAATAATATCGCGCCGTGAAAATATCACGGTTTTTCTGCTTGCAGGAGTGCAGATAATCGTTGAGGTGCCGCGTTATCTCCCGGCAGTCCGCGCGTTCCTCGACCGCCGCCGTGTCGGGAATCACCTCGGCAAGTTCACCGTAAAGCTCCTCGCAGGAACGCCGCTTCATGCTGTCGCAGATATTCAGCGCCGTATTTCTGACTATCCTGCACAGATAGCCGCACAGCGACTCCGGGCGCTTCGGAGGTATGGCGTTCCAGAGTTTTATGTAGCTGCTGCTCACCGCCTCCTCTGCGTCCTCGTAGCGCTTGAGGATACCCGCCGCTATCTTGGTGCACAATCTGCCATATTTGTTCTGCGTTTCCGCTATCGCCTGTTCGTTACGCTCAAAATACAGGTCAACTATCAGACTGTCCTCCATCTGGCACCTCCAGTTCTATTGAAAAATTACCGCTGTCGGCAACCGCTCGTTCCGTGAACCAGCCCTTTATGGTGTTCGTTATGGTGTACGTTACCCACCTGTCCGCGCCGGTGTCCCTGTTGTATTCCTGGTATGTAAAGATGTATGAGCCGTCGCCGGTCTGGATCACCGTATAACCGCCAAAGCTGCTGACACCGGGCATGTAGAACGCATGGCTCCAAATGCTGTCGTATTTTTCCAAAATCAGGTCATTCATAACATCGCCAAGTTCGGAATAAGTGTTGAAGTACTTCTTAAAGCCGATCACTCCGAGCCTTGAAACAGCCGCTTCATCAATGGGCGTAAACTCTCCGTCACGGCGGGTGTAGACATTAGTGTACTCGCTGCGCTTTACGACATTGCCGCTCTTTTCGGTAGCCGCATACTGATACATCACGTCCGGCTCATCGTCCGGGATATAGTACGCAGTATTTCCCTGGGTGCCCACGCAGAACAGCGCCATTCCGTGATATATGTAGTATATAAAAATGTGTTCTCCGGGTTCGAACGGGTCCGCAGTATAGTCCAACGTCAGCTCTGCTCCGGTGGAATTCTCCAGCCATGTCCCCGCGAACATGTCCTCAAAGGTCTGGAACTTGTTTTTATCCAAGTATTCGTACGTGTCGCTGAACGGCATTATTTCTGAAACCGCATATCCTGTTGTCAGCCATTCACCGCCGGAATATGTCCATGTAATGTCAAACCGCTCTCTTGCTCCGGAGTTGGAATCCTCCATCAGCTCGGTGACAACTACCTTGTCGCTGGACTGGCTCACAAGCCGTATGTTAGTGCCGCGCAATTCATAGGTGCGTACCCAGTTTTTGGCTGTCGAGCCGTCCTCGGGATATACCGATGTGCTTTCGCTCATGGCGGGTTCCTCGAACAGATACTCTGTCGTAAGTCCCATCTTCTGCGCGAGCTTCTCCTGCCCGAAGTAGCCCAGAGAGCCGTCCTCCTCCAGCTTTTCTGTTCCGTAGCCGGAAAATATTACGGTGGCCGCACACTTTATCATTGAGTCCTCGTAAACCACCTGATCGTCCACTATCTGGACATCACAGTCGACAAACAGGCTGTTCCGATCGTTCTCCGGTACGAACCACAGGTCGTACTGACCTCCGCCGACTGCCACCATGTAACATCCGTCGCTGGTCTTAATTGTCCCGAGGCAGGTGTAGCCGTTCCCCCTTCCGAAAATGCTGCTGTCACCGTAGCCGAGCTGTATATCTACCACTTCGCCGGACTCGTCGTCCGTCATTTCCCACACGTCGTAGAAGTACTCGTCGAACAGGTCGAAATCTATGCCGTCCGTCTGGATCGAAACCAGCTTGCTTTGTATCTCAGGCACGGACTTCTGCAAATTTGCACCAAATGTTGTAGTCGCAAATGTCGAAGTTGCATAGGTCTCAGGCGCAGTATCCTCCGAAGCAGCCATCGGCTGCGGAGACATCACCAGTCCTGCGTGATTCAGCAGCAGGAAGCCCGCCACTGCCGCAGCGGCAGCCGCCGAACCGACCCCGATATACAGCCCCCCGCGCTTCTTTTTTGCAGGATACCTGTATTCCGTCGTCTTTCCGTTGTCAGAAAACTCCCCCGGGATACCAGCGGAGTGTTCCGTCCGGCTCAGCTTTTCAGCCGCGGAGTCAACTATATCTTCATCAATACCGTCGATTATCTTTTTCCACGAATCAGCTTTCATAATGTACCCTCTTTCAGCAGATGTTTCACCTTTTGTATATTAAGACAGAAACATCGTATTAAAGGTTACATTTCTGCTTAAAAAATAATTGCGGACCGGAGTGCCAGCCCGCAATTCGGATACGCTGTAAGTCTTACTTGCCGAGCGCTGCCTTTGTAACGGCAACGATGTTCTCTGCGCACAGACCGAACTCCTTGAGCAGGTCAACCGCAGGACCGGAGTGACCGAATACGTCCTTCACGCCGATCTTGATGACCGGAACGGGGCATTCCTCGGTAACAACGTCAGCAACTGCGGAGCCAAGTCCGCCGATAACGCTGTGTTCCTCAACGGTGATGATCCTGCCGGTCTCCTTAGCTGCCTTGACGATGATGTCGCGGTCGATGGGCTTGATGGTGTGGATATTGATAACGCGAGCGTCAACGCCCTGCTCCTTGAGTGCCTTGGCAGCCTCGAGAGCCTCGGATACCATCAGACCGGTTGCAATGATTGTTACGTCCTTGCCGTCCTTGAGCTGGATTCCCTTGCCTACCTCGAACTTGTAGGTTGCTGCGTCGTTGAAGATCGGAGCGGCAAGTCTGCCGAATCTCATGTAGGTCGGGCCTACATAGTCAGCCATTGCCAGGACAGCCGCCTTAGCCTCAACGTCGTCTGCGGGGTTGATGACGGTCATGCCGGGAATGGATCTCATCAGAGCGATATCCTCGTTGCACTGGTGGGAAGCGCCGTCCTCACCGACGGAGATACCAGCGTGTGTAGCGCCTATCTTAACGTTAAGGTGGGGATAGCCGATGCTGTTGCGTACGATCTCGAACGCTCTGCCTGCCGCGAACATCGCGAAGGAGCTTGCGAATACGAGCTTGCCGGTGCTTGCGATACCAGCCGCTACGCCCATCATGTTTGCCTCTGCGATACCGCAGTCGAAGAATCTGTCAGGGTGAGCCTTCTTGAAGATGCCTGTCTTGGTCGCTGCCGCAAGGTCAGCGTCGAGTACTACTAAATCGGGGCGCTTCTCTGCGAGCATTACAAGCGCTTCACCGTAGCTGTCACGGGTTGCTTTCTTTTCCATATCTGTATATCCTTTCGAGCTGTAATTACTTTTCAAGCTGTGCGAGGTGGTCGCCCAGTTCCTTCATTGCGATAGCGTACTCCTCGTCGTTAGGAGCCTTGCCGTGCCAGCCGACCTGGTTCTCCATGAAGGAAACGCCCTTGCCCTTAACGGACTTCTGAATGATCACTGTGGGCTGGTTGAGAACAGTCTCAGCCTCGTTGAACGCAGCCTCGATCTGGTCGAAGTCGTGACCGTCGATGCAGATAACGTGCCAGCCGAAAGCCTTGAACTTCTCGTCGATGGGGTACGGAGACATAACCTCGGATATCTTGCCGTCGATCTGGAGACCGTTGTTATCAACGACTGCAACCAGATTATCAAGCTTATAGTGAGCCGCGAACATTGCAGCCTCCCATACCTGACCCTCCTCGATCTCGCCATCTCCGAGCACAGTGTATACCTTATAGGTATCGCTGGAGATCTTACCGGAAAGCGCCATACCACATGCGGTGGATATACCCTGACCGAGGGAGCCGGTGCTCATATCAATGCCCGGGAGCTTGCCCATGGAGGGATGACCCTGGAGTCTGGAACCGATCTTACGGAGGGTCTTGAGCTCCTCAACTGGGAAGAATCCTCTTTCAGCGAGGACTGCGTAAAGCGCAGGAGCGGTGTGACCCTTGGAAAGTACCAGTCTGTCCCTGTCGGGCATGGTGGGGTTCTTCGGGTCAACGTTCATGCGGTGCATGTAAAGATAAGTGAGTGTGTCAGCAACGGAAAGGGATCCGCCGGGGTGTCCTGCCTTGGCAGCGTGTACGCCCTCGATCACTCCCATTCTGACCTTTGTTGCAGCGATCTCAAGCTGCTTTTTCAGTAGTGCGTCCATATAGACCTCCTGTGAATTATGGGCTTTCGCCCGGTTTAACATTATACAAGCGGTTTCCCGCAGGTTTACATTTTTTCGATATGCTCTATGAGACTTGCCATCGCTCCGGAATTATTGTCGCACAGCACAATATCCGCAGCTTCCCTGACCGACGGCTGCGCATTCGCGACAGCCGCGCCAAGGTCCGCGGACTGTATCATTGCGAGGTCGTTCATGAAATCCCCCGCCGCGACGGTGAACCTGTCCTCCGCGCCTATCGCCTTAATAAGCTGCTTGTAGCCCGCCGCCTTGTCGATGCCCTCCGGGAGACACTCGAAGAACATCGGCGCGGACCGCACCCAGTGAACTCCGCAGAACTCCGGCGAACCCTCGATGTAATGCTGAAGCTCGTCCATTTTCTCCGGCGGGTAGGCGAACAGTACCTTCAGCCAGCCGTCCTGTGGGATATTCTCAAGTTTGCTCCAGTCAGCCTGGACATTCTCAAGATTAAGGTGCCACTGCTCGGTGTCGTTCAGGAATGGAACGTGCACCACGTTGCCGCGCAGAACTTCTACGCCGATATCGGGATATCGCTCTGCGACGCGCTTTATGATGTCCGCCGCGCGGCTCCCTATCTCGCACTGCCAAAGGAACTTCTCCTGCCGGAAATCGTACACCGCCGCGCCGTTGTAGACGACCGCCGGGCAGTCCAGCCGGAGCTTGTCGGCGATGTGCTTCGCCATTGAATAACCGCGCCCGGTAGCCATTGTGAAAAGTCCGCCGCCAGCCCGGAAGCGCTCTATTGCCTCAAGATCCAGGGGAAGTATCCGCTTATCGTCGGTAAGCAGCGTCCCGTCAAGATCTGTCATTAGTATGACCTTGCTGAAATCCATTCTCAGCCCTCTATGCTCTTTAAAAATTTCTGGAAATACTCCGGAAGCTCGCTGTCGAACTCCATATATTCCCCGGTGCGCGGGTGAACAAACCCGATCTTCTTCGCGTGGAGGCACTGTCCCTCAAGCCATGCAGGCTTCCCGTTTCCGTAGACCGGATCCCCGGCTACCGGGTGCCCGATGTACGCCATGTGGACGCGTATCTGATGAGTTCGCCCGGTCTCCAGGCGCACCCGCAGGTGAGTATACCCCGGAAACCTCTCCAGCACGAAGTAATGCGTCACGGCTTCCCGGGAATTTTCGGTTGTTACGCACATCTTCTTGCGGTCGGTCTTGTGCCGCCCTATCGGAGCGTTCACGGTCCCATCTTCTTTTATCCCGCCGCAGACCACCGTTTCGTACTCCCTGGTGAAGCTGTGCTCCTTTATCTGCTCGGACAGACCGATGTGCGCCAGGTCGTTCTTCGCGACCATCAGCAGACCGCTTGTGTCCTTGTCGATACGATGGACTATCCCCGGGCGTATCTCGCCGTTGATGCCTGACAGGCTGTCTCCGCAGTGGAACATCAGCGCGTTCACCAGCGTGCCGGAGTAATGCCCCGCCGCCGGGTGGACTACCATGCCCTTCGGCTTGTTGACTACCAGCAGGTCGTCGTCCTCATAGACGATATCCAGCGGTATGTTCTCCGGCAGAATATCCGTGCTCTGCGGCTCAGGGAGCGTGATTTCTACTGCTGACCCCGCCGCCGGAATGTCCTTTTTGCCAGCCGGCGAGCCGTTCACGAGTACGTTACCCTGCTCGATGAGCTTCACCGCCGCGCTCCTGGAAAGCTCCGTGCCATCGGCGATGAGCTTATCAAGCCGAACCCCTCCCGGAGCGGAAAGCTCAATCGTTTCCATTGCTCTTGGGCTCCTCGGTCTGCGCTGATTCCGCCTGCTGGGACTTCTGCGCTTTTTTCGCGCGGTTCTCCCTTATTTCGTCGATGACCACGGCAAGGCACAGCAGAACCCCGCCGACCACCGCGCAGATGTCCGCGAAGTTGAATATCGGGAAGTTGATGATCCTTACGTCGATGAAGTCCACGACGCTGCCGTTGTTGAAAAGCCTGTCTATAAGGTTCCCGGTACCGCCGCCGACTATCAGCGCCACCGCCGTGACGTACGTCCCGCGCTGTATACGCTTGGTCACCAGACCCACGATAAGCGCGACTATCACCAGGGAGGTTATGCCGATAAGGAACGCGGTCTTGCCCTCCATCATGCTGAATGCGGAGCCGTTGTTGGTGCAGTAGAAGAGATTCAGTACCTCAACGCCGTCTATCTTTATCAGGGGAACAACGTTGTACATCTCCATATTCGATACAACCAGCCATTTTGTGAGCTGGTCTATACCAACCAGCAGAGCCGCCAGCACCAACGCGGCGTACTGCCTGTATTTACTCAAAAAAGCTCTCATAAATCCTCTCTGAACTTACCACAAAAAGGCAGGAGAAGGGAACGCTCCCCCTCCCCTGCCGGAATAGCTTATCAGCCCAGATCGAGCTTCATAACTGCTGCGCATCGTGCGCACAGGTGCGGGAACTTCTCGTCAGAGCCAACGGACTTGTCGTGGCTCCAGCAGCGTTCGCACATCTCGCTTGCCGCCTTCTCGACGGTAACGGAAACGCCATCGGCAGAGCCCTTGTACTCGCCGTCAGCGCCGTTCTTCACGGTAACGTTGGATACGGAGAACGCCTGCGCAAGCTCCGGATATGCGGACAGCTCCTTGTAGTTTGCTTCGTCAGCGTACAGGGTAACGTCAGCGTCGATCGGCTTACCGATAACGCCCGCAGAACGCTTCTCCTCGAGCGCCTTCAGAACGTCGTCGCGTACTGCGTGTATCTTGTTCCACTTTGCCTCGAACTCAGCGCCGAGAACAACGCCGGTCTTTTCGGGCATCTGGTTGAACGGAACGCCGCGAAGGTCGTCTGTGGACTTGTGCGGCATGTACTTCCAGATCTCATCGGAGGTGAATGTCAGGATAGGCGCGATGAGCTTAACAAGAGAATCCAGAATGATATACATTGTGGTCTGGACTGCCTTTCTCTCCTCGGACTTCTCAGCGGAGCAGTACAGCGTATCCTTGACAACATCAAGGTAGAAGTTGGACATATCTACAACGCAGAAGCTGTGGATAGCGTGGTATGCAAGGTAGAAATCAAAGCTCTCGTAGGAAGCCTTTACCTTCTCGATAACCGCGTCAAGTCTTGTCAGCGCCCACTTGTCGATGTCGCTGAGCTTGTCGAGCGCTACCATCTCGGTATCAGGGTCGAAGCCGCTGCCGTTTCCGAGGTTGCCCAGGATAAAGCGCGCGGTATTTCTGATCTTTCTGTATGCTTCGGAGAGCTGCTTGAGCATTTCCGGAGAAACTCTTACATCGTTGTGGAAGTCAAGGGAAGCGACCCAAAGACGCAGAACGTCAGCGCCGTACTTGCTGATAACTTCCTCGGGAAGTACCACGTTGCCCTTGGACTTGTGCATTACCTCGCCCTTGCCGTCAACTACCCAGCCGTGGGTGCAGACCGCCTTGTAAGGAGCCTTGCCTGTGGTCGCAACAGAGGTGAGCAGGGAGCTCTGGAACCAGCCTCTGTACTGGTCGCATCCCTCGAGGTAGAGGTCAGCTGGCCAGGAAAGCTCGGGACGCTCCTGGAGTACTGCCGCGTGCGTACAGCCGGAATCGAACCATACGTCGAAGATGTCCATTTCCTTGCGGAACTTACCGCAGCCGCACTCGCACTTTACATCAGCAGGGATAAACTCGGAAGGATCCTTGGAGTACCAGGAATCGGAGCTTTCCTTGCGGAACATGTCGGATATCGCCTTGATGGTCTTGTCGTTTACGATGACCTTTCCGCAGTCCTCGCAGTAGAGGATCGGGATCGGAACGCCCCAGCGGCGCTGACGGGAAATGCACCAGTCGCTGCGCATGTTTACCATGTTCTTGATGCGCTCCTCGCCCCACTCGGGAATCCACTTAACTTCCTCGATGGCCTTGATGGTCTCGGGCTTGAACATATCCACGTTGCAGAACCACTGGTCTGTAGCGCGGTAGATTATCGGCTCGTGGCAGCGCCAGCAGTGCGGATAAGGGTGGACGATCTTCTGCATCGCGAGCAGGGTGTTGTCGTCCTCAAGGCGCTTTGCGATCGCCTTGTTGGCGTCAGCGGTCTTGAGACCTGCAAAGTCGCCTGCTTCCTCGGTCAGCACGCCCTTTGCGTCAACGGGAACAATGATCTTGAACATTCCCTTGTACTTGTTGCAGACCTCAAAGTCCTCCAGACCGAAGCCGGGAGCGGTATGAACGCAGCCTGTACCACTGTCGAGGGTTACATGGTCGCCGACGATTACCGGAGACTTTCTGCCCATGAATGGGTGATTTGTCTCGATAAGCTCCAGGTCAGAACCGAGGAAGTTTCCGATGGTGGAGTACTTCTTGATTCCGACGGCTTCCATAACGGTGGAAACAAGCTCGGCCGCCATCAGCAGGTACTGGCCGTATGACTTGCTCTCCTCGTCCTCGACCTTTACGAATGTGTACTCGTAGTTCGGACCGAGGCAGATAGCGAGGTTGCCCGGAAGAGTCCAGGTTGTGGTTGTCCAGATTACGACGTAGGCCTTGGAAAGGTCGATACCGAGATCGTCAAACTTGCCCTTGGAATCGCTTATCGGGAACTTTACAAATATGGAATAGCAGGGATCGTCCTGGTATTCGATTTCAGCTTCTGCGAGGGCGGTGTTGCAGTCTGCGCACCAGTAAACCGGCTTCAGACCCTTATAGATGTAGCCCTTCTGCATCATCTTGCCGAATACCTCAACCTGCTTAGCCTCGAACTCGGGCTTGATGGTGAGGTAAGGATCGTCAAAGTCGCCCCAAACGCCCAGGCGCTTGAACTGCGCCTTCTGACCGTCCAGGCAGGACAGCGCAAACTCACGGCAGCTCTTGCGGAGGGTAACGGGGTCGATCTTGCCGCTGTCAACGCCGAGCTGCTTGATAGCCTTCAGCTCGATTGGAAGGCCGTGGCAGTCCCAGCCGGGAACATAGTTGGCGTCGAAGCCGGTCATGCTCTTATACTTAACAATGATATCCTTGAGCACCTTGTTCATCGCGGTACCCATATGGATATTGCCGTTTGCATAGGGAGGGCCGTCGTGGAGGGTATAGGATGGCTTGCCCTTGTTCTTCTCGGAAAGGGCGTAGTAAAGGCGGTCCTGCTCCCACTTATCCAGCATTTCCGGCTCTCTCTGGGGGAGGTTGCCCCTCATCGGGAAGTCGGTCTTGGGAAGATTTAGTGTGTTGTTGAAATCCTCTGACATCTGATGTGTCTCCTTGCTTTTTGTTTTATATCTGCTCCGGCATGCCGAAGCGGTGATTTACTTGTTTGAATTTCCATTTTCAAACGGAACGTCTGCGGTGCGTCTCGTCTTCTTCATGGAATTAACGCTGAAGAACGGCGAATCGTCCTGAGCCTGCTTGTCCTCCGGCATGGAGCGGAACGGCTCTTCTGCTGCGCCTGCGGTCACTGCGGCGGGCTGCTTTTCAGCCTCGGGCTTTGCAGGAGCCGCGGCAGTCTCGTGAGTCTCAGCGGGCTTTGCCGCCTTCGCAGCAGCCTGCTTTGCAGCGGCGGCCTTCGCCCTTTCGGCTTCGCGCTTCTCAGCCTCTGCGGCGGTCTGCCTTATGTACTCGTTCTCGCACATCTCAGGCAGCTTCGCGATAAGATCCATATGTGACTTATATGCGGTCAGCAGGCGGTTTCTGTACTCGTCGGCTTCCTTGCGGGTCTTTTGCAGGATATTCTGCTGTATTTCGGTCTGCTTCTTCATCATCTGGTCGATTTCGTCCGCCTTTGCGCGGGCGTCCTTTACCAGCTTGTCAGCGCGCTCGTTCGCCTCTTTCGTCATACGCTTGGCGTATTCGTCGGCGTCGCTCGTCATCTTGTCGGCCTTCTCCTGGGCTTCCTTGAGCTGCTTCTCTACCGCAGCCTTCGTCTCCTCACGTAGCTTCTCAGCGGCAGCCTTAGACTCGTTCACGATCTGGTTGCCCTGCTTCTGTGCAAGCAGAAGGGCGTCCTTCAGCGCGTCTTCGTCATCGCGGTACTCACGTATCTTGTCGGCAAGCACCTCCAGCTTCCTTTCAAGCTCGTTCTTGTCCTTCTGGAGCTGCGCGAACTCGCTTGAAAGCTCCCTCAGGAACTCATCGACATCATCAGTCTTATAGCCGTTGAAGGTTGCTTTTTCAAAGCGCCTGGACAGAATATCCTTTGCATTCATGCTGATACTTCCCTTCTCTGAATCCCCGGTCTACGCGGGGCGGACATGCGCCGTAATATGGTCTCGTCTTTTCAGACGTATTTTTCGATAGTAATGCGGAGCTTCCCCTTGCGGGTCTCTCCGTTGATTCCGGTCAGGCGGTACCTGCCGCTTCCCCGGATTGATAAGATGGTGTTTTCCCTCACCTCTGCGCTTACGTTGGTGCAGGGAGTGTGATCTGCGCTCACCATGCCTGATTTTATCAGGGCTGCGGACTTTTCTCTGGATGTATTCGCCGCGGCAGCAACGATGCAGTCCAGCCTCAGCGACGAAACGGTAACGTCCCTTCGCTCCATTTTCTGCTCCGGGAGCGGCTTGGTAATGCCGACCTCCGCGGTAACACCGACTCTACCTATCCTGTCCACGCGGGAGACAAGTTCAATAGCGGTCTCATAAACGAAAACCACCGCATAGCCCTCCGCGACAAGGATATCCCCGAGCAGCTCCCGCTTTATTTCAAGCGAGAGCAGCGCTCCGAGGAATTCTCTGTGTGTAAGTTTGTCGCTCTTTCGGAAAGTGAAAGTCACCGCCCCCACCGGGAACACGTCCTCCTGGGACATTTCCTGCGCGTACGTGCCTTCCAGCACTCCGCAGACAGTTCTTGCCGCGCCGTCGTAGCCGCCGAAGAAAGCAAGCTCTCCCCTGACGGCGTACCTTGCGACCGCCGCCTCACGTTCGTTCAGGAACATGGAGAACCGCGGAACGCCTGACTTTACAGCCAGTCTCTGCATATCGGCGATGTGCGCGGAAAGGTAACGTTCTTCCTCGCTGAGCGTACCGGGGTTCATCAGAACTCCTCGCCGTCGAGCATATCTCCGCTGATCTCAACGGTGCTGGGTGTAATGGAATATGTGCACTCGGCAACTCTTACGATCCTGCCGTCGATAGCAGCGCATACGCCTGCCATGAAGTCAACGATCCTCTTTCTGGAATCAACGCTGTTTACCTTCTCAAGATTGAGAATAACGCTCTTGTTCTCTCTGAGGAAGCGTACCGGCTCCTTCATGATCTCCTCGTACTTTGTGGGCTGAACGATCTTTACGGAAGCGTTCTGGAGAGAGTTGGAAGCCTTCAGGCTGATCACCTTGTCGCTTGTTCTGGGTGCTGAAAAACGAGGTGCATCAGCCTCAGCCTGAGTAACAGCGGAGCTGGAGGTGTCGTAGCCTTCGTCCTCGTAGCCTTCCTCGTCGTACTCGGCGTCGCTCTGTCTGAACCTCGATAAGATGTCGCTTAATGCCATAATAATTTCCTCCCAATTATAAATATTTTCTGTATCCGAACAGACCTGACCCTATCCGGACAATTGTGGACCCATGCTTTACCGCCGTTTCGTAATCTCCTGACATCCCCATGGAGAGAGTATCGAAACTGCCGTTCCTGTTGACCGCCTTATCAGCACGCAGGTCTCCGAAAAGGCGCTGCATAGCCTCAAAAGTGTCCTCGCCACAGCCAGGCGGCGGTATCGTCATCAGACCTCTCAGCCTGATATGCGGAAGTTCCCCTATCTGCGCGCAGAATTCCGCAGCGCTTTCCGGGGTTATTCCTCCTTTTGTTTCCTCCCCGCCGATGTTTATTTCAGCGAGTATATCCATGTCCAGACCGTGCTGACCTGCCCTGCGGCTGATCTCCTCAGCGAGATGAACGCTGTCCACGGAATGGATCATTGAAACCTTGTCTATGATGTACTTTACCTTGTTGGTCTGCAAACCGCCGATGAAATGGACCTCAGCCGGCGAATAGCTCTCCCGCTTGTCAAGAAACTCCTGCACGCGGTTCTCGCCCAGCAGGTCTATTCCCAGACCCACGGCATAATTTATGCGCTCCGGGTCGACCGTCTTGGTCACTGCCATCAGGCGAACTTCGTCCGTCCTTCCCGCGGCTGTCTTTGCCTTTTCTATGTTTTCACAGATCCTGGCATAGCTTTCTTTGATGTCGTCAAAGCTAGTCTGCGTATTACTCAACAACTTTTCCTTCATACAGATCCTTGCCTTCTGTTACAATTTTATCGTAGAGCTTCAGATAGCCGTCGTCCGCTTCCTGGGTGCAGATTATGTAATCCTCGCCCCAGTACTCAACGTTGACCTTTCTGAACACAAGCTTGCCGCCCTGCACGATGAAAACTCCACGCACATCGTCGTCGGTATAGCGCAGAGCGCTCTTTGATATTCTCAGACCTCCGTAGCTGTTCACGATGTACTTGAACTGCGCGGTGCGTTCGGACGCCACCGAAGCGGTCAGCGTATCGCACTCGAAAACGTACACGGCGGTTCCGTCGCCGCGGCCGGAATCGGTTATCGACACCACCTCGGCGGAGATCGGAGTCGGGTCGCTGGAAACTCTCAGCGTGACCTCGCCTCCCTCGTTGCAGCCGAAAAGCTGCGACGAATCCATCACGGCGGCTACACGCCAGCGGTAGTCCGCAATGAGCTTCCCGACCTCGCTGGAGCTTGAACCGAGATCAGGCTTGTCAAGTATCTCCTCGATCCGATCCGCTGTGATAGTGGTGGAATCTTCGGTGCTCAGCTTGTCCTCGTAGCCGTCAACGCTGCTTACGAAGTAGCCCGCGCCGCCCGCCTCAATGTCCTGCACATCGCCGGACAGCATGGCTTCAAGCTGTGACGCGCGGCTCCTCAGGGAGCTTATCTTTGATTCGTAGCTTGCAATGTCTCCGCGGGATATCTCGCGCTTTGACAGTACGCCCAGCATCGCGTTTTCCTGTGCATGAGCCGAGGAATAATCTCCGTCTATCAGGCTTTCAAGTATCAGCGAATGCCGCTCGTTTATCTGGCTCGAAATAGTCTCAAGCTGATTATTGTCTGTGCCCGCAAGGCGCTGAGCGTCGGTAAGCACCGCTATCTGCTCGTTTATCTTCTCTATCTCGCTGCGGCGTTCTATATCCGCTTCGCTGCGGTAACGTCTCGCGATGACCGAGCTTTTTCCGACCTTGGAGCCGTCCGAATGCTCGTAATCAACAACGCCTGTGCCGCTGTTATGGATCACCGTCTCATCGCGCAGGAACACGCCCTCGAACGGTATGTCCTCCGTCATGCTGTAGGTGAACGCGGTCTCCGTGGTCACCTTTTCTCCGCCGGCAAAAAAGGCCTGACCGACAAAGAAAATCAGCACGAAAACGGACAGCACAAAGACAATGATAGAGGTCCATGCGGAATCCATTACTCTTCTTCAGCCTTCTCGTAGGCGTCGAGGATAGAGATAGGCTTGAGGGGTGTTATCGTGGAAATAGCATGCTTATAAATAAGGTTCTGCTTTCCATCGGTGTCAAGAATGACTGTATAGTTGTCGAATCCCTTCACCACGCCCTTGAACTGGAATCCGTTAGTGATGTAGATAGTTACCGGGATCCTGTCCTTTCTTGCCTGATTCAGGAAAACGTCCTGTAAATTAATGTCCTTTGCCATAATTAACCACCTTTTCTTTCTCTGTAGTCAATAGGTGAAGCATTCCCCATGCTTCAATTGGTAAATATAGGAGCATAATATGCCACAAACGAGGTGCAAATGCGCATAGATATTCCTATATAGACTAGTATAGCATACTTTTTCAAAAAAAGCTATAACTTTTTTAACTTTTTTCAAAAAAATATAGAAAAACTTCGTTAAAATCCGCAAAAAACCGGAATAATGCCCTATGCGATACCATATAATGTATATTTCCGGTTCATTTTTCTCTTTCGATGATCTCACGTGCCGCTGAAATCACATCAGGAAGTCCCTCCCCGGGTTGAATAATTATCCTGCTGAACCTGCTGTCCCGGCGGAACCATGTAAGCTGCCGCTTCGCATACTGACGCGTGCGGAGCTTCAGTTCCTCAACGCACTCCTCAAGCGATTTTTCTCCGCGGAAATACGGATACAGCTCCTTGCAGCCTATAGCCTGAGCCGCAGTGGGGCGGTCGGGCTGTTCGAAACAGCGGCGCGCCTCCTGCTCCAGTCCGTTTTTCAACATTATGTCAACACGGCAGTTTATCCGCTCATGGAGCAGCTCACGCGGCTCAAAATCCAGGGTCAGCAGAATGAACTCATACGGCGACGGCGCGTTCCTTGATTCACGCTTCGCCTGCGCTATGGTATGACCCGTCGTTTTGTAGACCTCCAGAGCGCGTATCACCCGGGACACGTTGTTCTCGTGCAGCTCCGCCGCCGTCTCTGGGTCGACCTCGCGGAGCTTTTCAAGCAGCGCCGCAGCGCCGTTTTCCTCCGCAAATCTGCGAAGCTCGCCGCGGTAGGCGTAGTCGCACTCCGAATCGTCGAACTGGAGATTATCCACGAACGACGAGATGTAAAGCCCGGTGCCGCCGCATATTATCGGAGTTTTCCCACGGGCAAGGATATCGTCGGCGCATTTCCCCGCCATGCCGACCCACTCCGCGACTGAAAAGCTCTGCGACGGGTCAAGAAAATTCATCAGGTGATGAGGTATTCCCTGCTGTTCCTCCGGGGTTGCCTTTGCGCTTGCGACGTCCATATCTGTGTAGATCTGCATGCTGTCCGCAGAGATGACCTCCCCGCCGTACAGCTTCGCAAGCTCGACCGCAAGAGCCGTTTTGCCGGAGGCAGTCGGGCCGCTCACCACTATTATCTTGTTCATACTGCCTCCCTGTTTATTATGTAACTCTGCCGAAATAACGCTCTATCTGCTTGCGTGATATCTGCGTCATGACCGGTCTGCCGTGCGGGCAGTAACGGATATCCGGGTTGTTGAATACCTCCTGAGCAAGCACCTGAAGCTCCAGGATATCGTTATCCTCGTTGCCGCGTATTGAAGCCTTGCAGGCGACGGTGTGCAGCATATCGTCGAAAAGCTCGCCCTCTGCATTGGTGTTGCCCTGAGAAACTATCTTCGCGATACACTCGACTATCTCAGCCGGAGGTACCTTGTCCAGCATCTGCGGAAGCCCGGTCACACGCGCTTTTCCGTCGGTGAATTCCATGATGATTCCCACCTGCGCGAGCTTGTCGGCGTACTCCGACATTCCATTGAACTCCTCCGGCGTGAGGTAGACCTCCTCCGGCTGCATGAGAAGCTGCGCGGAGCTGTCGAACCCCTTTTTCAGCCGCTCGAAATTAACACGCTCGTGCGCCGCATGCTTGTCAATAAGTATCATTCCCTCGGTGGACTCGCACACGATGTAGGTCTTGAAAAGCTCGCCGACTACGCGTATCTGCTCCTTCGGCCGCTCCTGCGGAATTTCCGGAGTCGGCTCCTGCGGAACAGGTTCCGGCTTCTTCTCAAACGACTTTTCAGAGAGGAACGCGAAGCCCGGCAGGTCGGCAAGCGGAGTTTCCCTCGGCTCCGGCTTCTTTGCCGGGACAAGCTCCGGCATGTAGGTCTGTTCCGCCGCCGGAAGCGGCTGCGTGAACTGCGCGGGCTGCGGAGTTTCCTGGCGGAGCGTGAATTTCGGAGGCTCCCGCTTCTCCTGCGGGTAGATCACTGCGTCCCGTCCGGAGGGTATCGGCATGGTTTTAGGAGGTTCCTCTATGACCTGCGCGGATGCTGTCCGCAGCGGCTCCGAGGACCTTGCGCGCTCCGGCTGCGGAATATTTTCGGCGCGGGCGGGGGTTGTGTTAAGTTTTATCTCGCGGCTCTCGTCGTAGCCCATCAGCGCGTTCTTCACCGCGAAGTACACCGCGTCGAAAACTATCTTCTCGTTGGTGAACCGCACCTCGGTCTTGGTCGGGTGGATATTCGCGTCCACCTGCGACGGGTCGGTATTAACGCAAAGCACGCAGGACGGAAACTTCCCCACCATGATCGTGTTGCGGAACGCTTCCTCAAGCGCAGCACAGCACAGCGGACTTTTCACGCTGCGCCCGTTCACGAAGAAATTCTGCATCGAACGGTTCGCCCGGGTGAACAGCGGAGAGGACACGTACCCCGTCACCGCCGTGTTCTGGTAGACGTTCTCCACCGGGATAAGCCCCGCCGCGAACTGCTTTCCGAACACCGCGTATACCGCGCTGTAATACTCGCCGTCGCCGCTGGAGAGCATGGTCTGCCTTCCGTCCCTGATGAACCTGAACGATATCCCAGGGTGGCTGAGCGCCAGCTTCTCAATGACCGATGCGCAGTAGTTTCCCTCGGTCACGTCCTTTTTCAGGAACTTCAGGCGCGCCGGAGTATTGTAGAACAGGTCGCGGATTATTATTGTAGTGCCGTCCGCGCAGCCAGCCCGGTCGTACTCCACCGGCTCGCCTGCCTCTATGCGGTAAATGCTGCCTAACTGATCCTCGCGCTGCTTTGTCAGCAGCTCCACGCGGCTGACCGCGCATACGGAGGCGAGAGCCTCACCGCGGAAGCCCAGCGTATTTATGCTGTCGAGGTCGTCCTGCGTGTAGACCTTACTTGTGGCATGCCGCATGAACGCGGTCGGTATATCCTCGTGGGAGATCCCGCAGCCGTCGTCCGTCACGCGAAGGTAGGATATTCCGCCGCGCTTGATCTCCACGGTTATCGAGGCAGCCCCCGCGTCGATGGAATTTTCCGCAAGCTCCTTTATCACCGAGGAGGGGCGCTCTATGACCTCTCCGGCGGCGATAAGCTCATATACGCTCTTGTCGAGCAGGTTGATTTTTGGCATTAGTGCTCCGTTCTAAGCCCGTTCCGGGCAATACAAAATCGCTGGATCAAATACAGATCACAGACGCGCTTCACGAATTATTACAGCGATTACAGCGTGTCCTTTATGTCCTTGAGGAACATCAGCGCGTCCATCGGGGACATGGTGTTGATATCTGCGGCGCGCAGCTTCGCGATGGCGTTTTGCTCGTTTATCGCGGTGAAGCTGAACTGATGATCCGCAGTCTTTTCGATGGTCTCGGAAAGCTTTGTCCTTCCGAGTTTTTCAAGCTCCACAAGTTCCTCCTTGGCACGGTTTATCACCTTCTGCGGAAGTCCAGCCAGCTTTGCGACCTCGATTCCGTAGCTGTCGTCCGTGCCGCCCTCGCATATCTTGTGAAGGAACCTCAGCTCGTCGCCGCGCTTGACCGCCGCAACGCTGAAATTCCGTATGCCGTCGTATTCCTTCTCCATCGAGATAAGCTCGTGATAGTGCGTCGCGAACAGCGTTTTGCAGCCGATAGCCTTTCCGCTGATGTACTCCGCGACCGCCTTCGCGATGGAAATTCCGTCGAATGTCGATGTTCCCCTGCCTATCTCGTCAAGAATGACAAGGCTCTTTTTGGTGGCGTTCTTGAGTATCTCCGCGACTTCGTTCATCTCTACCATGAACGTCGACTGCCCGGAGGTAAGGTCGTCGGACGCGCCCACGCGGGTGAATATCTTATCCACTACGCCTATCTTCGCGTACTCCGCCGGAACGAAGCAGCCTATCTGCGCCATCAGCACGATTATCGCGGTCTGCCGCATGAACGTGGATTTACCCGACATGTTCGGTCCGGTGATTATCATGAGCCGGTTGGAGTTCGTGTCGAGGTAGGTGTCGTTCGGAGTGAACGGGTGGTCGGTGAGCATTTTCTCAATGACCGGGTGACGTCCGCCGCGTATCTCTATAACGCTGTCGAGGGTCATTTCCGGCTTCACATAGCCATTCTCGATGGATGCCTGCGCATAGCTGCACAGTACGTCCACCGCAGCGACCGCCGCAGCAGCCGCCTGAACCGCTTCAAGCCGCGTTCCGATAAAGTCGCGCACCTCGCCGAATATCGCCTGCTCCAGCGCGAGTATCTTGTCGTTAGCGCCGAGTATATCGGACTCAACCTTCTTCAGCTCCTCGGTGATGTAGCGCTCGCCGGTGGTGAGGGTCTGCTTCCTTATATAATGCGCCGGGACCTGGTCGAGCTGCCCCTTGGAAACCTCTATGTAATAGCCGAATACGCGGTTGTAACCGACTTTAAGCGTGCGTATCCCGGTGGCGGCGCGTTCGCGCTCCTCGATTTCGGTCAGGATATCCTTGCCGCCGCCGGTTATCTTGCGCAGGCGGTCTATCTCCTCGTTGAAGCCGTCCTTGATAACGCCGCCGTCCTTGAGGGTCAGGGGCGGGTCGTCGACTATCGCGTTTTCGACCAGCGAGGATACGTCGTTCAGCTCGTCTATCTCGCTGTTGAGCTTCCGGAAAAGCGCGCTGTCCACCCTGGAAATGCACTGCTTCAATCCCGGGAGCCGCGCACAGGTCTGACCCAGCGCGTAGATATCCTTCGGGGACGCGGATTTGTACATTATTCGGGTCATGAGCCGCTCGAGGTCGTAGATGCCGTTCAGCGCGTCGCAGATGTCGTAGAGCTGCGCGGAATCCTTCGTCAGAGCCTCCACCGCGTCGTGGCGCTTGAGTATCTCTGCGGGATTTATCAGCGGCTGCTCCAGCCATGTTTTAAGTTTGCGCCTGCCCATGGATGTCACGGTCTTATCCAGCACCCACAGCAGCGAACCTCGCTTTTCCTTGGTGCGCATGGTCTCTGTCAGCTCGAGGTTTCGGCGGGTCGTGAGGTTCAGACCCATGAACTCGCCGTCGGCATGAACGGTCAGCGATACGAAGCGCTTTACGGTCGCCTTCTGGGTCTCGCCGAAGTAGCGGAACATCGCGCACAGCGCCTGACGTACCAGCGGCATTTCGGATATTCCAAGCTCCGCGCCGTTTTCGAACTGGTCGGTGATGACCGACATATCCGAGCCGTCGAAGCTGCTTTCATCGAGCATTTCGCACAGACAGCGCTTGAGCCTGTCGCGCACGAAAGCGTGAACCTCTTTAAGGTCAAGGAACGCCTGGTTTATAAGTATCTCCACCGGGCTGAATCTTGACAGCTCGGAGATGATATCCTGCTCGATATCCTTGCCGTTCTTGCTGAAAACGTGCACCTCGCCTGTGGAGATATCCGCGAACACCAGAGCTGCGGACTTCCGCTCCTCATCGGGGCAGATGCAGGCGATGTAGTTGTTGGAATCCTCGCTGAGCATGCTGGATTCAATGACCGTTCCGGCGGTGACGAGCCGGATAACGTCGCGCTCAACCAGACCCTTTGAAGCCGCCGGGTCGGTGAGCTGCTCGCAGATAGCCACCTTGAAGCCCTTGTCTATGAGCTTCTTTATGTATATCTCGCAGCTATGATAGGGAACGCCGCACATCGGCGAACCCGCACGGGAGGTCAGAGCAAGCTCAAGCTCCCGGGACACGTTCTCTGCGTCCTCGAAGAACATCTCGTAGAAATCCCCCAGCCGGAAGAACAGTATATAATCGCTGTACTTCTGCTTGATGTCAAGATACTGTTTCAGCATCGGGGACAGCTTATCCGATTCCTGCGCCATTTTCCGCACCTCCCTGTGAATTTGCCTTGTGATTTAGCCGCAGCCGCCGCAGGTCGCGCAGCTTCCGGTGCAGCTGCTTGACTGTGTGGTCGGGCAGGTCATCGGGTCAGCGCCCTGGAGGGTCAGCGTGAGGACTGTGTTCACCTGGTTCATAAGGTCGTCCATTCCCTGCTTGGTAACGGTGAAAAGCGCCATATTCTCGTTGGTCATGACCTTCTCGTATGCTTCCTGCATGTCTGCGTTCAGCTTCTGGAGCTTCTCCTTGTCCTGCTCCTCCTCCGGCTTGTTATACTCCATAGCGGCATTCTGACGGATAAGGTTGAACTCGCCGATGAGGTTCTGAAGCTCTGTATCCTCGTCGTTCGCCTTCTTTGCCTTTGCGTACTCGATATAGCGCTCGTCCTCCTGGATAGCCTTGCCGAGCTCTCTTACTGCCTGTATTGCGTCCATAGTTGTTCTCCTTTACACTAGTTCTCCGATGAGCGCCCAGTTGAGCGCGTCGGTTATCTTCACATCGACGAAGCTGCCGATAAGCGACTTATCCCCGTCGAAGTCAACGATTATATTCTGTATGCTCTTTCCGGTAAGACAGCCGTCCCGGGTCCTGCCCGGACCCTCGCACAGCACTCTCATGGTCCTGCCGATGTAGTCATGATAGGAAGAGCAGCCTATCTCGCCCTGCACCTCCAGCAGTTCGCGGAACCACCTGCCCTTCTCCTCCTGGGAAATCGGGTCGGGCATTTCCGCCGCCTTTGTTCCCTTGCGCGGGCTGTAGATGAACGTGAACAGCGAATCGTACTTCACCTCGCGGATAAGGCTGAGCGTCTCCTGGAAGTCCTCGTAGGTCTCGCCGGGGAAGCCGACGATGATGTCGGAGGTCAGCGCTACGTCCGGGATATGCTCCTTCGCGTAGTTTATCAGCTCCAGGTAGTGCTCCCGGGTGTAGCTGCGGTTCATCAGCTTCAGTATACGGCTGCTGCCGCTCTGCACCGGAAGGTGGAAGTGCCTCGTTACCTTTTCGCACTCGGCGATGGTGTCGATAAGCTCGTGAGTGGCGTCCTTCGGGTGGCTGGACATGTAGCTTATCTTGAACTCCCCGGGTATCGCGTTTATGCGCCGCAGAAGCTCCGGGAAATCAACGTCGGTGCCCCTGCCGTAGCTGTTGACGTTCTGACCCAGCAGCAGCAGCTCCTTGTAGCCGTCTGCAACGAGCTGCTCCGCCTCGCGGACTATCTCCTCCGGGTCGCGGGAGCGCTCCCTGCCGCGTACGTACGGCACTATGCAGTAGGTGCAGAAGTTGTTGCAGCCGTACATTATCGGAATGCTCGCCTTGAGTTTGCTCTCCCGGCGAAGCGGTATCCCCTCGGCGATAACGCCGTCCATCTGCGGTATTGATATCTGCCGCTTGTGGGTGGTCAGCGCCTCGTAAATTAGCTGCGGAAGCGTATGCAGGACGTGAGTTCCGAACACCATGTCCACATAGGGGAAGCTCTTTTTTATACGTTCCGTGATGTGCTCCTGCTGAACCATGCAGCCGCACACTCCGATGAGCATGTCCGGCTTGAGCTTTTTGTTGTGCTTGAGCGCGCCGAGATTTCCGAACACCCTGTCCTCGGCGTTTTCACGAACCGCGCAGGTATTGAAAAGCACGAGGTCGGCTCCGTCGGCGGAATCCGAGAATCCGTATCCCATCATCGCGAGCATGCCCTTTATCTTCTCGCCGTCGCTGACGTTCTGCTGGCAGCCGAAGCTGTGGACGTGGGCTATCGGAGGCAGCTCCCGGGCGGAATTGAGTTCACGCACCTTTTCAGCATATTCCTTCTGTGCCGCTGTTTCCGCGGCAGTTACTTTTGTCGTCATGTTTCAGTTCCTTTATATTTTCTGCGTTAAGATAATATTTTCAGCTTGTTGAAGAAAAAGTGTTCTTTGCCCGCGTAGCGGGCATTTGAAATCCATTTTTTGACCTAGGGCAACACCGCACAATTAACGGTTAACGCCTTTGCCGCACGCTTGCTTGCATCTTTTTCGTCATCTTGCACAATTCGTCCTAGCAAGGCGTCAGCCTTGCGTCGTCCTCATTGTACAATCTGACGAAAAATCTGACTGCGCAATCGCACGACAATAATTATGCGGTATTGCCCTAGCTTTGCCGGGTCAAAAAATACCTCTATCCGCGCAAGTGTGCGGATTGGCGGCAAAGCCGCCAAGACGTGCGCGCGGCGCGGATGTGCTGCGGAAAAGTCCCAACGGGACTTTTCCGACGGTCTTAATATTTTATCACGTATGCTTCAAAAAATCAAGTCATTTCGGCTTGGGAGTTCTTGCAAACACCGCGGCTGAGACCGACTCTGCTCCCGCTTTCCGGAGCTTTTCAGCTATGCAGCTCAGCGTCGCCCCGGTGGTGCAGACGTCGTCGATGAGCAGTATTTTCCTGCCGGCTGCGCCCTCCGGGTCGGAAACTGCGTATGAGCGGCGGGCGTTCTCCCAGCGTTCCGCTGCGCTCAGCCGCTTCTGCTCGGATTTGTTCCCGACCACTTGGAGCAGGTCGAGGTAAGGTTTGCGGCATATTTCAGCGCACAGCTTCGCTATCATCCGGCTTTGCGCGTACCCAAGCTCGGCACGGCGCGTTCTGCCCGTCGGGACCGCCGTTATCACGTCTGCGGTCTCTATCAGTTCCCGGGCATTCTCGGCGATAAGCACCGCGAATGCGTCGATCGGGTAACGGTACCAGCCGTCCTTCATGCGGAGAACCGCGCTCCTCGCCCTGCCGGTATAACTGCACACCGCCGAGAATCCGTCCAGCCCCTCGGGAATATCTCCGTGGGAATCAACGAATTTCAGTCGGTCATAACATCCGGCGCACCAGAACTCGGTAACTCCGATGATCCTGTCGCAGAACGGACAGCGGTTCGGAAGAAAGAACGCCGCCGCGCACCTGCGCAGCTCCCAGGCTCTGAGCCGCTTCATACGAACATATCCTCAAGCATGGGCTTTAGGCAGGAGTATCTCATCATTCTGCGGTCGTTCTCCACCATGCTCTGAACCTTGCGGACGGTCCCTATCAGTATCAGAGTGCTTTTCGCACGTGTGACCGCCGTGTACAGCAGATTGCGGTAGGTCAGCTTATCCATGCCGTTCGGGAGCGGGATTATCACCGCCGGATACTCGCTGCCCTGGCTCTTATGTATCGTCACCGCATAGGCGTGCTCTATCTTCTTCATCATCTCCGCGTCGTAGGTAGCCTTGCGCCCGTCGAAATCTATCTCCAGGCGGTTGTTGACCTTGTCTGCGGTGCGTATAAGCCCGATATCCCCGTTGAAGATACCGTGGGAAAGCTCCGCGCCCTTGCGCCACTCGACGTCGTAGTCGTTGCGGGTCTGCATTATCTTGTCGCCGTTGCGGAACAGAGTGTTTCCGAATTTCACCTCGGAACGCCCCTTAGCCGGAGGATTCAGGGCAAGCTGAAGCTCCTTGTTGATGTTCTGCGTGCCAACCACGCCTATCCTCGACGGACACAGAACCTGTATATCCTCCAGCGGCGAATAGCCGTAGCTTGCCGGGAGCCTGCGCTTGCACAGGTCGACTACCAGGCGCAGCGTGTCCTCCTCGGAGGCAGACTCCATAAAGAAGAAATCGCTGCGGCGGTCGTTCAGGATCGGCATTTCGCCGTCCACTATGCGGTGCGCGTTCGTGACTATAAGACTCTGCGCCGCCTGGCGGAATATCTCCTTTAATTCCACCGCCGGAACCCTTCCGCTGGAAATAAGGTCGCGCAGGATATTTCCAGCGCCAACCGACGGGAGCTGGTTGCTGTCACCGACCATGATGAGGCGCGTCCTCGGGCGTATTGCCTTCAGCAGCGAATCCATCAGCAGCGTGTCAACCATCGACATCTCGTCGATTATCAGCACGTCGCAGGTCAGCGGGTTGTCCTCACGACGCTTGAACGCGTGGGACTTGGAACTGAAATCCACCTCCAGCAGGCGGTGGATCGTCTGCGCCGGAGCGCCGGTGAGATCCGCCATGCGCTTCGCAGCGCGCCCCGTCGGAGCCGCCAGCTTCATTTTCAGCCCGCGCTTCCTGCACAGTGAAATCACTGCGTTGAGCGTGGTGGTCTTACCGGTGCCGGGGCCTCCGGTAAGTATGAACACATGATTGTTCATGCAGCCGTTTATCGCTTCCCGCTGGAGCGCCTCGTACCTTATTCCCTGCTCCAGCTCCACGCCGGCTATCTCCTGCGAGAAATCCACCTCGCCGCCGTCGCTGCGCTTTATCATCTCGGCGAGCTTCTCGGCTATGCTGCACTCCGCGCGGTAGTACTCCGTCAGGAATACGTACTTGTCGTCGTATTTGTCGCAGCGGGTTATATCTCCGCGCTCCTCCGCCATCATCAGACCGTTCCAGAACTGCTTTTCGTTTACCTGAAGCTCGTAGGTCACGCGGTCGGAGAGGTCGTTCTCCGTTATGCAGGTGTGCCCGTTGTTGGCGTTCTCGCGCAGGCACCAGAGTATCCCGGCTAATATGCGCTCCTCGCTGTCCATCGGGAAATCCATGTCCCGCGCCACCCGGTCGGCTTCCCGGAACGGCAGTTCGATCCCCATGCCGCACAGGCACCATGGGTTATCCTCCACCGCCTGGACGGTGTTCAGCTCGTATTTCTTCCACGCAAGAGCCACGACGGACGGAGAAAGTCCGTACCGCGCAAAATATGTGACCGCCTTGCGAAGTCCTGCGATCCTCCGGAAGTCCTCGCCTATCTTCTTCGCGCTTTCGGGGCTTATTCCCTTTATCGAAGAAAGCTGGCCAGGGTCGTTTTCGATCATCTCAAGCGTCCTGCTTCCAAACGCGGTTACTATTCGCTTCGCCATCGCCGGACCTATCCCGGCGATAACGCCGGAGCCCAAAAACTTCCGCACGGCGCTCTCGGTGTTCGGAAGACTCCGCTCGCAGACCTCCGCCTTGAACTGCCTGCCGTATTTCGGCGAGTTGATGTACTCCCCGAGCAGGGTGAGGCTCTCGCCCTCCCGGACATCGCCGAGATTGCCCACGACGGTCACGAGTTCGCCGCCGCAGTCGAGGTCAACGACGATGTAGCCGTTGTCCTCGTTATAGAATACCACGTCCTCTACCGTTCCGGTGAGAGTTACTGCCGATTCCCTATCCAAAATCCGATCACCGCTCCGTTGTGTTGTAAAAGCTGACGTTGCCGTACTTTTCGGCAAGCCGTACTGCGTCCTCGTCCCATTCGTTCCCCGCTGATAGTATTACCACCCGCCGGACGTGCGGGTCCCTTCTCACCGATGCGACAAATCCGTCGAGATCCTCGCCGCTGCGCACGAATACGTCATGCTTCACGGAGCATCTAGTGAGCACCGCCCAGGCGATGAGCTTCACCAGCACGGTAAGCCCGAAAATCAGCAGGAACATTATCGAAAAAACATACAGGAACTCCATATACACCGCCTCCTGCGGCAGTATATGCAGCCCGCCTGCGTTCTGTTATCTGCGGAGGATTATGCAGTTCCAGCCCTCCTCGCTGCGGCTGTCCGCGATAACAAATCCGTTTTCGGTAAGGGCTGCGTTCACTTCGTCAAGGCGCTCGTCGATTATTCCGGAAACGATGAGGGTCGCGTCTGGCTTCATGAATCCTGCGAACAGTGGGCTCATGCCGATTATGACGTCTGCAACGATGTTCGCACACACTACGTCGTAGCCGGTGCCGAGCTTACTCCGCAGCTCCGCGTCGTCGATGATGTTGCCGCAGTACGCGGTGTAGTGCTCATGGGTGAAATTGTTCTTTTCAACGTTCTCGGAAGCGGTCTTTACCGCGTTCTCGAAAATGTCGCACATCGTGACCTTCTCAGCGCCGAAAAGCAGCGAAGCGATGGACAGAATGCCGCTTCCGCAGCCGAGGTCGAGGACCTTTGCACCGGGCTTCACGATGTCCTCGAGCGCTTCCATCACGAGCTTTGTGGTGTGGTGCTGACCTGTTCCGAACGTGGACGCCGGGTCTATCTCAAGGATACGGTCGCCGGCGGCGGGGGTGATGTCCTCCCAGGAGGGCTTAACTACCAGTGTCTTTCCTACGCGGAACGGCTTGTAGTATTTCTTCCAGTTGTTCGCCCAGTCCTCTTCCTTTACGTTTGCAAGCTCCATGCGGAGGTTGCCGTAATAGCCGTCGGAATTGTTCTGCTTCCAGCTCTCGATGAGGGAGCGTATCGCCGCGAGGGTCTCGGCGCCCTGCGCGTTGTCGTGGACGTACAGCGTGATGTGCGGCTCTACCTTGCTCAGACCCATCAGCTCGTCGTCTACATAGTCCCAGTTCGCGTTTTTGTCCGCCAGGAAGCTCTCAAAATCCGCACTGTCGCTGATTATAAAGCCAGTTATGCCGTAGTCGGTCAGCGCTCCGGTGATCCCGTCTATCGCCTGGGACGCGGTGTAGATGTCAGCCTGTATAAAGTTATCCATATCTGTTCTCCTGTCAAATTCATATGCACATAATAGTACATGATACATTATACACTATTTTCCCCGATAAATCAAGGGGGAATTTTACCGCCCGGACAAAAAGCCGTTGACAAACAGCCCGAAATATAGTAAAATATAGTTTGAACTAATTCCGCTGCGTTACGGAATTAAACTAACAGAACAGAAAGGAACTAAACATATGGCAAAGCTGAACGAAAACTTTTTCAACCTGAAAAAGAACTATCTCTTCATTGATATCGGCAAGCGCGTAAAGGCGTACACCGCAGCTCACCCCGAGGCAAAGCTCATCAGAATGGGTATCGGCGACGTTACGCAGCCGCTGGCTCCCGTTGTTGTGGACGCTATGGTCAAGGCTTCAAAGGAAATGGGCGTCAAGGAGACCTTCCGCGGCTACGAGGACAGCGGCGCAGGCTACGACTTCCTGCGCGAGGCTGTTTCCAACTATTACAAGAGCTTCGGCGCTTACGTTGACCCCGCCGTTATCCACATCAGCGACGGCGCAAAGAGCGACTGCGGCAACATCATCGACATCTTCGGCGAGGGCAACACCGTTGTAGTCACCGACCCGGCTTACCCGGTTTACGTAGACAGCAACATCATGAGCGGCAACACCGTAGTATACGCAAACTCCACAGAGGAGAACGGATTCGCTGCAATGCCCCCAAAGGACGTCAAGGCTGACCTTATCTACCTCTGCTCCCCGAACAACCCCACAGGCTCAGTTTACACCAAGGCGCAGCTCAGAGAATGGGTGGACTACGCGCTCGCAAACAACGCAGTCATCATCTTCGACGCGGCTTACGAAGCGTTCATCACTGAAGCAGACCTTCCGAGAAGCATTTACCTTGTTGAGGGCGCTAAGAAGTGCGCTATCGAGATCTGCTCTCTCTCCAAGACCGCAGGCTTCACCGGAACACGCTGCGGCTACACCATAGTTCCCGACGAGCTTATCCAGAAGGACAGCAAGCGCAGCGACGTAAAGATCGCCGACCTGTGGAACAGACGTCAGGGAAGCAAGTTCAACGGCGTATCCTACCCTGTTCAGCGCGCGGCTGAGGCAGTGTTCACCCCCGAGGGTCAGAAGCAGACCAAGGCTACCATCGCGTACTACCAGGAGAACGCACGCATTATCGCAAAGACCTGCGACGAACTGGGAATCAAGTACACCGGCGGCATCAACTCCCCGTACATCTGGCTCAAGAGCCCGAACGGCATGGGAAGCTGGGAGTTCTTCGACTACCTGCTCAACGAGATCCAGGTCGTAGGCACCCCAGGCGCAGGCTTCGGCGCTAACGGCGACGGCTGGTTCAGACTGACCGCGTTCAGCACCCACGAACTCACCGCAGAAGCCATGGAGAGATTCAAGACCCTCTTCAAGAAGTAATTCTGATTTTCTTTCCGAAATAGCAAAAGGAGCTGTAATTTTACAGCCCCTTTTTTATTCTGCGATATGGCGCGGCATAGGTCACTTTATAGTCGGAATTTTTCCTATAAGACCGCGCCGGTTCTTTACCCCAAGCGCTGCGAAGGTGCGTTTCAGGCTGCTTTTTACGCTGTCCTCGGATACGCTGAACAGCCTGCAAATTTCTTTGTTCTCCAATCCGGAAGCCGCCATCACCGCATATTTGAACGCCGTTACCGACAGCCCCAGCTCCTGCCGCAGACTCTCCGCAGAATCAAGCAGGCTTTTCAGCGGTGCCAGATAGTGCTCCGCGAAGTTATCACGCTGAACGCTTGCGGCGTAGGTTATCTCATAGGTGCGGACAGTCTCCACGCCTCGGCGGAACTCCGCTCCGAGCCGCTGCGCCTGGTGGATTATAACGGAATACTTCTCCGGGAGCATCTGCTCTATCTGCCCGAATAGCTCCGGAAACGCCGCGCAGAACTCCCCAAGCGCTGACGGTATCCGGTTCTCCATTGCGATATCCAGCGCCCTCGTCAGCGCCATTGAAGCACGCTCGAAGCTTCCCAGCGAAAGCGAAGCCTGCGCCGTGCAAAGCCGCAGCGCAATGCTTACCGCCTCGTTTTCGGCGCTGTCGGCGGCATTAAAGAACTGCTCGGTGTGTCCGGAAAGCAGGTCGTATTTTCCGCTTCGGAGAAAATACATTGCCTTTACCAGCGCAAAATACGGCGCGGTATACCGATTGCAGAGCATGTCGGTATCCTCGCTGCATATTGCGTACCACATGTCATCGAAACCGCCGCCGCGAAGCCCTCTGAGAAGCCCCAGGCACAGCTTGGCGCACTCGCCCTCCTCGGCGTTGACGTGCGCGTGCTCCGTGTCGTGGATATCCGTGAGTATTTCGTAAAATCCCTCGTAATCCCCGAGGTACAGGCAGCATTTCGCCGCAGAATAGAGCGCGGCAAGCCGGGTTGCTCCCTGCTCCCTGACTGAACAGAAAGAAGCCGCAGCGGAAAGCAGCTCAAGTCCGCCGGTAAGGTCGCCCTGGTAGTACTTCATCTCGCCGGTGAAGATCATCTGCGCATACTTGCCGTGGTTCAGCATTTCGGTGTACATGTGCTGATACCGCGTGAACTGCGCGTTCTCGGTCTGCATGGAATGCCCCCGCCGATGTATCAGGCAGAACACCGACGGCGCGTACATCGTCCACGGGAACTTCGGCGCTTCGTACTCCCGGCGGATTTTGAAAAGGTCGTAGGCGCGCTTGATGTTCGCGCCCATTTTATCAAGGGAATACAGGTCCTCGTTTGATTTCAGCGCGTACGCGTAGCTTATCAGGCGCCGCTTTTCCGCCGCGCTGTGATCCTCCGAATCTCCTACCCAGCTTATTATTTCGTCGAATTTCCCGAGCAGCATGGGTCTCAACGGAGAATGCATGAGCAGCGCGTTCATACGCAGTATCCTCGGAATAGCCGCCTTGCAGGATAGCGGACATTCCGTCACGAACCGCTGAAGCAGCTTTGAGGACCTCATCAGCATAAAATATGATACCCTGACCCGGGTGCGGACGTCTGCGGCAAGCTGATACTCCCCTGCAAGAAAGTACTCCAGGAATGACGAGAAGCTCTCTCCGATGCGGTTGAAATGCCGCGCAAAGCATACGCGCATGTCGTGCTGGACATTCTCCGGGAACTCGAAAAACACTCTGTATGCGGCGTGGATCATCGTCGGGTGAATCTTCACCGCGCTTGTGCGGCGGTCGATGTCTACAAGCGGGATCATCTGCCGGAGCCGCTCAAGCTCACGTATTATCCCTGCGCGGGTAAAAAGCTCCGCGCCGAAGAACTCGGTGACGGCGCTGAACGCCCGCAGGTCGCTCAGGAATTCTTCGGGAAGCTCCGGAAACGCCGCCGCTGCGGTCAGCGCGCCGTGAAGGCTCACCGGCCCCGGCTGGAGCACCGCACGTATCAGCCGCCCCTCCGCAGTGAGGTTCTGGAAATTCTCGCCGCGCTGCGCCAGCATAAGGCAAAGCCGCGTCCCGAGGAAGGAGCCGCGGCAGGCGCTGTACGCCTCCCTTGCATTGAAGCTTATGCCGCAGCGCCCGGCGTACTCCATCACCTCGGATATGTTCATGCTAAGGCTGTCGCGCTCGATGAGCGTGAACCCCATTTCATGCGCAAGACCCCGGTAAGCGGGCTTCATCGCGCTGGAAACGAACACGAACCGCGCGCAGCGGCAGTCCCGGAGCAGCTTTGCCGTGCGGTAGTTTCCCAGCGCTGTGCAAGCCGCGCAGTCGCAGTCAACGATTATCAGAAGCGGTTTCTTCGGACGCGCCGCCGCGAACTCCTGCGAAACCGCCATGAACTCGCGCTCAGAAAGCGGTTCCGCGAACTCCTGCCCAGTGACTATGGCGCATATCTGCGCGAAGCACTCGCCGGTATTCCCTGCACCAGTGATAGTCCGCAGCGATATTCCAGCCGGGCGGGTGCGCGAGGTGAACTCCCGCACCAGGGTGGATTTTCCGCAGCCATCGGGGGCGATGACGACCGTCACGCGGCTTGTATAGATCCCGCGGAGCATTCCGCTCACGCGTTTCGGAATGTATATTCTGCTGGTATCCGGCATGCTGCTCCCCCCTCTTAGTTTTAAAAAACAGAGCGGAATTGCTCCGCTCTGCTCTATTCTACGTTTAGTTTTCCTTAATGAAATGCGCTATATAGCTCTGGAAATCTCCCCACAGGGATGGAATGTCAAAGCCGCTGTTCATCAGGACTTCTGCGCTGTATACCTTTCCTGTCTCCTCGTGGCGGTAATAGCAGCCCTTCTCAAGACCTGCCAGGCGCACTCTGTGCAGGAATACGCTCGGTTCCTTCAGGACCTGAACGTACTCCAGCAGAGCTTCGCTCTTGTCCTTTGCAACGAACTCCCACGCGTCGAAGCGGTCGTTGTCGAACGGATTGCCGATCCTGTAGTGATCGCCGGTGCGCACCAGCGGGTTGTACTTGTTGAACTCCTCGATCTGCTTGCGGATATTCCATTTGTCGTCGTCGGATATCTTGGTGATGTCAAGCTCGTAGCCGAAAGTTCCTACCATTGCAACTCTTCCGCGGGTCTCGAACGGAGTGATTCTTCCTACGCAGTGGTTCGGGCTGTCGGAAACGTGCGCGCCGAAGCAGGAGCAGGGATAGCACATCGAAGTTCCGTACTGTATCTTGAGGCGCTCGATGGCGTCGGTATCGTCGGAGCACCAGATCTGCGGCGAATAATAGAGCATGCCCGCGTCGAATCTGGAGCCGCCGCCGGCGCAGTTCTCAAGCAGAAGGTCGGGGAAATCGGTGAGCAGGCGCTCCTGGATCTCGTAAACTCCGAGAACGTAGCGGTGCCAGATCTCGCGCTGTCTCTCGGGCGGGAGCACTTCGTTGCCGACCTCGCAGAGCTGACGGTTCATGTCCCACTTTACATACTCGATATTCGCGGAGGAGAGTATCTTGTACATCTGGCCGTAGATGTAATCGCGGACATCCTTGCGGGAGAAGTCGATAACAAGCTGAGAACGGCAGGTGGTGCGGGGACGTCCCGGGATATGTATGCACCAGTCGGGATGCGCCTTGTACAGCTCGCTGTCTGGGCTGATCATCTCCGGCTCGAACCAGATACCGAACTTCAGACCGAGCTTGTTTACCTCGTCAACAAGGTGCTTCAGACCGCCCTTGATCTTGTCCTCGTTCACGAACCAGTCGCCGAGGGAGGACTTGTCGTCGTTCCTGTGTCCGAACCAGCCGTCGTCCATTACCAGCATTTCAATGCCTGCCTTCGCGGATTCACGCGCGATGTCGAGCAGCTTGTCAGTGTCAAAATTAAAGTAGGTCGCTTCCCAGTTGTTGATGAGTATGGGACGGCGGATATCCTTCCACTTGCCGCGGGTTAGATTGTTTCTCATAACGTCGTGGAAGGTGCGGCTCATCGTGCCGATACCGCTCGCTGAGAATACCATGATGACCTCCGGAGCCTGGAACTCCTCGCCGAGGTCAAGGTGCCAGCTGAAGTCGTACGGGTTGATTCCGGAGAACACACGGGTCTTTTCGTACTGGTTGACCTCGCAGCCCGCAACGAAGCTTCCCGAGTAGCACAGCGCAAAGCCGTAGCAGTCGCCGTAGTCCTCGGTAGCCTTGTGGTCGACTATCGCGATGAAGTTGTTGTGAGCGTGGCTGGTGGCTCCGCGGCAGCTATCTACGAGCTGCTTTCCGAAGTGCAGCGGATTGCGCTGTACGTGGCGCTCCCTCGCCCAGGTGCCGTAGAGGGTGATCATGTCGTAGTCCTTGCTATCAAGCTCAACGCAGGCAGAGAGAAGTCTGCGCAGCTCGATGGGGTCGGCGCCGCCGTTCTTCACCTTTACGGAGCGGGTGATAACGTCCAGCTTCTCGAACACGCTGTACTGGAGCGTGATCTCAAGCCCGTTGTGCGGGTCCTTGCAGTATACCTCGAGGCTGGTAACTTCGTCGTCGGTGTTGGCGTAGGTCGCGGGGAGACCCTCCAGTTTCTTCTTGCCCTTATAGATGGCGTAGCTGTCATAGTAGCACTCGCAGGCGCTCATGCCGTACTTGTCCATAAGCTGCATGCACGGCTCGCGGAAATCAGCGACGCCGCTTGTAGGGAACTCAATGGCAGCACAGTCGAAGGAGTGCGGTCCCATTCCGTCGTGAGTCGAGGGTACGAACGGCTCGTCGTTCGGGATACGCAGCATATGCGTGATGTCCGTCTCGGGAATGGAAGCGCCATAGTAAAGGTGCAGCAGGTGGTTGGAATTCGTTACGTGGAAGGCGTAGGTGGTATTCGGAGTGTCAAGCTTGAACACCCGCTTCTTTTCGTCGTAGATTATCGGCATTTCATTACCTCTCTGGTGTTGATTTTCCGGTTTCGGATAGCTATAGTATAGCATATCCCGTATTATTTTTCAAGCGGTTCAGCAAATATTTTAGTTAAAAAATGCTCAATGTTAAGCGGATTTTACTTTGCAGGAAAGCAAGAAAAAAATTTCAAAAAGCCCTTGACAAGGCGGGAAATTTGTGGTATCATAATCACAACAACAGAGCCTTCCGGCGTCCAAACCGGTAAGGTCTTACAATTCAATACGCCCTTACAAACCAAAGACGTGGAGATAAAAATGCTTGTGCACTCCCAGAGAGCGGTCGCTGCTGAGAATACCGCAGAACGCAGAGCATATCAAATGGACCACAGAGGGCGCAGTCAAAGGCGGTGTCCAAAACCTGCCGAGTATTCTGCGACGTGTTGCAAGCGTTAATTGCAGGGATATGTTAGTATCCGGCGAGTGTGCGGCTTCGAGGCCGCAAATTAAGGTGGTACCGCGGTGTAGTGTATACTCCGTCCTTAGAAGCAGAGGTTCTCTGCGTTTAAGGGCGGAGTTTTTGTTTTGCAGGAAAGGAACATTATCATGCTGAAACCTACTCTTGAAAAGGCAAAGGAACTCACCGGATACAGCATTATCCCGGTCTGCCGCGAGATACTCTCCGACTTCACGACCCCGATCGAGGTACTGAAAAAGCTCCGCAGAGTCAGCCGCCATGTTTACATACTTGAAAGCGTCGAGAACCAGGAAAAATGGGGACGCTACACCTTCCTCGGCTACAACCCCAAGCTGGAGCTTACCTGCACCAACGGCGAACTCACAGTGAAGGACGTCGTTACCGGAAAGACCGAGACCTCTCACCAGGCGCACCCGGCGGCGTACATCAAGGAACTCATGAAGAAGTACACCAGCCCGAAGCTGGAGGGCTTCCCGTCGTTCACCGGAGGTCTGGTGGGGTACTTCTCCTACGACTACATAAAGTACAGCGAACCCACTCTGAACCTCGACGCGAAGGACGAGGAGCGGTTCAAGGACGTTGACCTCATGCTGTTCGACAAGGTAATCGCCTTCGACAACATACACCAGAAGATCGTGCTGATAACCAACATCTCCACAAGCGACCTCGAAAACGAGTACGCAAAGGCAGAAGCAGACCTCGCCGAAATGGAGCAGCTCATCAGGAACGGCAAGCCCGCCGATATCCCGCACGGAAAGCTCCGCTCGGAGTTCCGCAGGCTGTTCAGCGAGGAGCAGTACTGCGCAATGGTCGAGAAGGCGAAGCACTACATCTACGAGGGCGACATATTCCAGGTGGTGCTCTCAAACCGCCTTGACGCGGACTTCGATGGAAGCCTGCTGGACGCGTACCGCGTTCTGAGGGCTACCAACCCCTCCCCTTACATGTTCTTCTTCTCCAGCGATGATATGGAGATCGCCGGAGCCTCCCCCGAGACCCTCGTGAAGCTCGAAAACGGAACGCTCCACACCTTCCCCCTCGCCGGGACCCGCCCGAGGGGCGCTACGGACGAGGAGGACAAGCGCCTCGAGACCGAGCTGCTCCACGATGAAAAGGAGCTTTCCGAGCACAACATGCTCGTCGACCTCGGACGAAACGACATCGGAAAAGTCAGCAAGTTCGGCTCCGTGGAGGTCGAAAAGTACATGTGCATCGAGCGCTATTCTCATGTAATGCACATCGGATCCACGGTGCGCGGCGAGATTCTCGACAGCAAATCCGCACTGGACGCCGTGGACGCGGTGCTCCCGGCGGGTACTCTCTCCGGCGCTCCGAAGCTCAGGGCGTGCGAGATAATCAACGAACTTGAAAACAACAAGCGCGGAGTTTACGGCGGCGCAGTCGGCTACATCGACTTCCGCGGAAACCTCGATACCTGCATTGCGATACGCCTCGCGTTCAAGAAGAACGGCAGAGTGTTCGTCAGAAGCGGCGCGGGAATCGTAGCAGACAGCGTTCCGGTCAACGAATACAACGAGTGCATCAACAAGGCGAAGGCAGTCATGAACGCGCTCACCATCGCGCAGGAGGAGAACATATGATACTTCTGATAGATAACTACGACAGCTTTTCATACAATCTCTACCAGCTCATCGGCGGGATAAACCCCGACATCAGGGTCATTCGCAACGACGAGCTGACCGCCGATGAGATAATGGCTCTGAAGCCCTCTCACATCATTGTAAGCCCCGGTCCAGGCAGAACATGCGACGCGGGCGTGTGCGAAGAAGTAATAAAGACCGCCGCCGGAAAGATACCGATACTTGGCGTGTGCCTGGGTCATCAGGCGATTTGCGAGACATTCGGCGCCGAGATAACCTACGCAAAGAAGCTCATGCACGGAAAGAAGTCGGTTACAACGCTGGATACGTCCAGCAGGCTGTTCCGCGGGCTTCCTGAAAAGTGCGAGGTAGCGCGCTACCACTCGCTGGCGGCTTCCGAGGAGGGCTTCCCGGAGTGCCTGAAAGTCACCGCGCGCACCGACGACGGCGAGATAATGGCGGTGGAGCACAGGGACTATCCGATTTTCGGAGTTCAGTTCCACCCGGAATCAATACTTACAAAAGACGGAAGGAAAATGGCCGAGAACTTTCTGGAGGTAACATTATGATAAAGGAAATGATAAAGAAGGCTGCCGAGGGCATTGACCTTACCTACGACGAGGCTGCGGAAGTAACCCGCGAGATAATGACCGGAAGCACGACTCCGGCGCAGACCGCGGCGTATCTGACCGCGCTCCACATCAAGGGCGAGACCACCGACGAGATATCCGCTTCCGCATATGTAATGCGCGACTGCGCAGACCGTGTGAACTACCCCGGCGACGTGCTCGAAATTGTAGGCACCGGCGGCGACGGCTCCAACTCCATCAACGTTTCCACTATCTCCGCTCTGGTATGCGCAGCGGCTGGCGCTAAGGTCGCTAAGCACGGCAACCGCGCAGCCTCCAGCAAGTGCGGCACCGCCGACTGCCTCGAGGCCCTCGGGGTGAATATCTCCACCGACCCGGCTGGCAGCGTGAAGCTCCTCGACGAGGTGGGAATGTGCTTCCTGTTCGCGCAGAAGTACCACAGCGCAATGAAGTACGTAGGCCCCGTCCGCAAGGAAATAGGAATTCCGACCGTGTTCAATATCCTCGGGCCGCTCACAAACCCGGCTCACGCAAACGTGCAGCTCCTCGGAGTTTTCAAGCCGGAGCTGCTCATGCCCATGGCAAAGGCGCTGACCAAGCTCGGCGTAAAGCGCGGTATGGCGGTCTACGGAACCGATAAGCTCGACGAGATATCCGTCAGCGCTCCCACTAAGGTGGTGGAGTTCTCGGACGGCAATTTCGAGGAGTATGAGATAACCCCCGAGCAGTTCGGCATGAAGCGGCACGACAAATCCGAGCTTGCAGGCGGCACCCCCGCTGAAAACGCCGAAGCAGCACGCTGCATTCTCTACGGCGAAAAGGGCGCCGGAAGGGACGCGGTTCTGCTGAACGCAGGCGCGGCGCTCCACATCTTAAAGGGGATCACCATTGAGGACGGGATACAGCTCGCCGCCGATACCATCGACAGCGGCGCGGCAATGAAAACTCTTGAAAAGTACATCAAGGTTTCCAACGAGGTCAAGGCATGATATTAGAGGAAATTGCAGCACGCACAGTACAGCGGGTCGCGGAGGAGAAAGCGGCGGTCCCGCTCTCTGAAATGAAAAAACGCGCCGAAGCGTTGGACGCGAACACAGGATTTCCGTTCAGGAAAGCGCTCTCCGGCGATGAGATATCGTTCATCTGCGAGGTCAAGCGCGCTTCCCCGTCCAAGGGGCTGATAGCGCCGGATTTCCCTTACCTCGATATCGCGAGGGATTACGAAAGGGCGGGCGCTTCGGCGATTTCCTGCCTTACGGAGCCGTTCTGGTTCAAGGGCAGGGACGAGTACCTTGCTGAAATTTCAAACGCAGTGACGATCCCGGTCCTCCGCAAGGATTTCACCGTTGACGAATACATGATCTACCAGGCAAAGACCCTCGGAGCTTCCGCGGTGCTGCTGATATGCTCTATCCTCTCGAAGGAGCAGCTTTCGGAGTACCTCGGCATCGCACATTCCCTCGGGCTTTCCGCTCTGGTGGAAGCCCACGATGAGGACGAGGTGCGCACCGCTCTTTCAGTCGGCGCGGGAATAATCGGCGTGAACAACCGCGACCTCCGCTCCTTCACCGTGGACATCAACAACTCGGCGCGGCTAAGGAAGCTGGTTCCGCCGGAGATTCTGTTCGTTTCGGAGAGCGGCATAAAGACCGCCGCGGACATCGAGGCGCTCCGCAGCAACGGAACTAACGCCGTTCTCATCGGCGAAACGCTCATGCGCAGCCCCGACAAGAAAGCTGCTCTGGACGAGCTGAGAGGTCACGCGATATGAAAATAAAGCTCTGCGGAATGTTCCGCAACTGCGATATCGACTACGCCAACGAAGCCAAGCCGGACTACGTCGGGTTCATTCTCGGCTTCCCCAAGAGCCACCGGAACATCGACGCTGAAACGGCGCGGCAGCTGCGCTCCCGGCTCGACACGGGAATAAAAGCCGTAGGGGTTTTCGTGAATTCTCCGGAAACCACTTGCGCCGAGTACGCAAATTGTGGTATAATAGATGTGATTCAGCTCCATGGGGACGAGGACGCGGATTTTATCCGAAGACTGCGTGAACTCACCGGCGCTCCGATAATCAAGGCGGCGAAGATACGCACCCCGGAGGATATCGGAAGGGTTCAGGCGCTCGGCGCGGATTACGTCCTGCTTGACAACGGCACGGGCACCGGCGAGATGTTCGATCATTCCCTGCTGGACGGCGCAGAGATACGCCAGCCGTTTTTCCTCGCCGGGGGACTTACCCCGGAGAATCTGCGGCAGGCGGCGGAAAGCGTACGTCCGTACTGCGTGGATCTTTCCAGCGGAGTTGAAACTGACAGGCTCAAGGACCGCGAAAAAATGCTGGAAGCGGTCAGAGTGATACGGGAACTATAAATTTGAAAGGATAAATGATATGGCAAAGGGACGCTACGGCGATTTCGGCGGACAGTATATCCCCGAAACGCTCATGAATGAAATACACAAGCTTGAGGACGCTTACGAATTCTACAAGAACGACAAGCAGTTTAACGACGAGCTGAACACCCTGCTGCGCGAGTACGCCGGCAGACCTTCCCTGCTCTACTACGCTGAGAAGATGACAAAGGATCTAGGCGGCGCGAAGATCTACTTCAAGCGCGAGGATCTGAACCACACCGGTTCGCACAAGATAAACAACGTACTCGGTCAGGCTCTCCTTGCGAAGAAGATGGGCAAGACCCGCATAATCGCGGAGACCGGAGCAGGTCAGCACGGCGTTGCGGCGGCGACTGCGGCGGCTCTGCTCGGGCTGGAGTGTGAGATATTCATGGGCAAGGAGGACACTGTCCGCCAGGCTCTGAACGTATACCGCATGGAGCTCCTCGGAGCAAAGGTAAACCCTGTGACCTCCGGCACCATGACCCTCAAGGACGCGGTAAACGAAGCAATGCGCGACTGGACCACACGCGTTGACGACACGCTGTACGTACTCGGCTCGGTAATGGGTCCGCACCCGTTCCCGATGATCGTACGCGATTTCCAGAGCGTTATTTCCAAGGAAGCCCGCGAGCAGATCCTCGAGAAGGAAGGAAAACTCCCGACGGCTGTAATGGCGTGCGTGGGCGGCGGCTCAAACGCTATGGGAATGTTCTACAACTTCATCAACGACAAGGACGTCCGCCTTATCGGCTGCGAAGCTGCTGGACGCGGCGTCAACACCGGCGAGACTGCGGCTACCATCGCCACCGGAACGCTCGGTATCTTCCACGGCATGAAGTCCCTGTTCTGCCAGAACGAATACGGTCAGATCGCGCCGGTTTACTCAATCTCCGCAGGTCTTGACTACCCCGGTATCGGTCCGGAGCACGCTCACCTTCACGAGATAGGCAGGGCGGAATACGTTCCCGTCACCGACGACGAAGCGGTAAACGCATTTGAGTACATCGCCCGCACCGAGGGTATCATCTGCGCCATTGAAAGCGCCCACGCAGTCGCACATCTGATGAAGATAGCTCCGGCCATGAGCAGGGACGACATCATCATCTGCTGCCTTTCCGGACGCGGCGACAAGGACGTTGCAGCTATTGCAAGATACAGGGGGATAGATCTTCATGAATAAGATACATAACGCATTTGAGAATAAAAAAGCATTTATCGGCTTCCTCACCGCCGGAGATCCGACATTTGAGGACAGCTTCAACAACATCATGGCAATGGTAAAGGGCGGCGCAGACCTCATTGAAATAGGCATTCCGTTCAGCGACCCCATCGCGGAAGGTCCCGTGATCCAGGACGCAAATATCCGCGCGCTCAGCCACGGCATGACCACCGACCGTGCGTTCGAGCTTGCCGAGAAGGTTCGCCAGAACACCGATATCCCGATATGCTTTATGACCTACCTGAACCCTGTATTCAAGTACGGCTACGACAGATTCTTCGAGCGCTGCCAGAAGATAGGCGTTGACGGTCTCATCTGCCCGGATATGCCATACGAGGAGAAGCACGAAGCCGCTGACGTGGCTCAGAAGTACGGCGTTTCCGTTATCTCGCTCATCGCGCCCACCAGCGAGGATCGTATCAAGATGATTGCAAGCGAGGCGGAGGGATTCATCTACATCGTTTCGTCAATGGGCGTTACCGGAGTTCGCAGCGAGATAAAGACCGATATCGGCCACATCATGGAAGCCGTGAAGAAGTACGCGAAGGTTCCTGCGGCGGTAGGATTCGGGATCAGCAAGCCTGAGCAGGCTAAGAAAATGGCTGACCTCTCCGATGGCGTTATCGTCGGAAGCGCTATAGTAAAACTCGTCGCACAGTACGGCAGCGACGCTCCCGACCACATCTACGAATACGTTAAGTCGATGAAGGACGCGATAAGGTAAATTTGGAATTCGGAATTCGGAATTCGGAATGCGGAATTCGGAATTAATGTGTTCCGCTTCGCGGAATGAATCACCAATGAAAAAGGGATTGCACAATTGCAGTCCTTTTTTTATTATAACAAATTCGGCGTTCTTTCGGCCATAGCCGTTTTGTAATTATCCGGCGAAGCCGGACACCATAATTCCGCATTCCGAATTCCAAATTCCGAATTTATTTCACCTGTTTCCTCTAAATTCGCTCGGGGAGCTTCCAACGTACTTTCTGAAAATACGGCTGAAATAGTTCGGGTCGCCGAAGCCGCACCGCATTGCTATCTCAGTAACCGATAGCCCGCTGTCGCGAAGCATTGACGTCGCGTGACGTATACGGACGTCCAGCAGGTAGCGCTGCGGGGTCATTCCGTACGCCGACGAGAACAGCCGGATAAAGTGCCGCTGCGAGTAATGCGAACGCTCGATGACCTCGCTTATCGGCACCGCTTCGGCAAAGTGAGTTTCCATGAACGCCGCCGCGTCCGCCATTCCGGAGATCTCCCGTGGCTTGGCCGGGCAATCGTACAGCCGGGAGAGTATCACGGCAAGCTGCCGCACGCAGGCGAGCACCATCGTATTCCGCCCCGGTAAACCTGAGGTGTATTCCGACTCGGCGCGCTCCAGCAGCGGCATTACAAGCGCGAAATCAGCATGCGTCAGCCGCAGGCGGCTCTGGAAATGCTGAGTGCTGCTGAAATACGGCTCCAGCAGGAAAAGCGCGTGGAATCCCGGTATCTTTCGGATATCCATGTCGCCGGAAAACAGCATTTCCGGGCGGTACATTATGTTGCAGACTCTCAGCCCGTGAGTGTTGTCAAATCCATGGCTTATCCCATTACCTATAACGAACACGTCGCCCTTGCTTATCACGCTCCGCTCGCCGTCGACGATGTGCTCCGCACTGCCGTCGAGTACGGTCACAAGCTCGTAGAAATCCTCGTGCCCGTGTACGAAAAGCGGGACGTCATGCGCGCCAAACTGCACGAACAGCGGGAAGCTCTCGTCATTCGTGAAATAGCTGAGTTTCATGTCATTCATTGCAGCACCTCCCGGATTTTCAACATTTTTTCAACGGATAAAAGGGCGAAGAATCATCTCCGCCCCCAGTTTTATTTTATGTAGTCCCTGAGCGCGGAGATAAGCGCGTCTATTTCCTCGTCTGTGCCTATCGTTATGCGCAGGCGGTTGTCTATGCGCTTTTTGGAGAAGTAGCGCACATAGATATCCCGGGTCTTGAGATACTCCTGGATATCCTTTGCGCGGTATTTCGGGTGCTCTGCAAACAGGAAGTTCGTGCTGCTGTCTGCAACGTCGAAGCCCATTGCGCGGAGCTCCTCAGTGAGCCTCCGGCGCGTTGCAACGACCTTCTGCACCGTTGCCCGGAAATACTCCTCGTCCTCCACGGAGGCAACGCCTGCCGCGATGGCAACGCTGTCCAGCGGGTAGGAATTGTAACTGTCCTTTGCAGCAAACAGCGCGGAGATTATTTCCTTGTTTCCCAGCGCGTAGCCGATACGCATTCCTGCCATGGAGCGCGACTTTGAGAAGGTCTGAACCACAACGAGGTTTTCGTATTCCTTCAGCAGCGGCACGGAAGAAGTTCCGCCGAAATCAACATACGCCTCATCGGAAATAACCACGCTGTCGGGGTTAGCGTCGAGTATCTGGCGCATGAAATCCAGACCCCTGCCGATACTGGTGGGCGCATTCGGGTTCGCGATAACTACGCCGCCGTTGGGGCGCTTGTAGTCCGCCGCGTTTATATTGAAGCTGTCGTCCACCGGGATAGTCTCAAACGGAATATGGAGCATTTCGCACCAAACCGGGTAGAACGAATAAGTGATATCCGGGTAGATCACCGGCTTGTCCGAATTGAAGAACGCCCGGAAGCACAGTGCCAGAACGTCGTCGGAGCCATTGCCAACGAATACGTTCTCACGCTCCAGACCGAACCGCTTTGCCAGCGCGTCTGCAAGCGGCTTCGCGTTCGCGTCGGGGTACTTTTTCAGGCTGCCGCCGCGGAACTGCTCTATTGCACGGAGAACTCCCGGTGCGGGGGGATAGGGATTCTCATTCGCGTTGAGCTTTATGAAGTCGGTCTTGTTGGGCTGTTCGCCTGCAACGTATGGTTCTATCTTTATCAGGTTGTCTCTCCAGCTCATAGTTATCTCCTTAAACAAAATCAGGCGAACGACCTAATAAGTCCCCCGCCTGATATTCAGCTAATTACTGATCACTCAGCGTCGTCCTCGTCGTCGAGGGAGAACTTGAGTGCTGCGCCGCAGTTCGGGCAGTCGATCTCGCCCTTTGCAGCCTGGTCGTAGTCGAAGCGGATAGTGTTGCCGCATGTAGGACAAGTGGTCTCGTACATCTCGTCGAGATCCTCGTCGAAATCGTCGTCCTCCATCTCGTCCTCGTCCTCGTCGTAGCCGTATACATCGTCCTCAAGGTCAGATACGCTCTCCTCGAGGTCGGTCATTACGTCTGCAACGTCGTCCAGCTCTTCGTCAACCTCAGCGAGGTTCTCAGCCATTTCGCCGAGTACGTCGAGGATAGCTGTGATGACCTTGCCCTCGTTGGTGGACTCGTCTACCTTCAGCCCCTCAGCCAGACCCTTGATATAGGAAACCTTTTCACCGATCGTCATAAATATCATTCCTTTCGTCATTCAGACGCAGACCGCAATAACGGAGCGCGTCCTTTTATCCAAAGAAACTATATGGCACTGAAGCGTAAATTACTTTACACGCTCCATGTACTCACCTGTTCTGGTGTCGATACGGATAACTTCGCCCTCGTTGATGAACAGCGGAACGCGAATCTCAGCGCCGGTCTCGAGTGTAGCGGGCTTGGTAGCGTTTGTAGCTGTGTTGCCTGCGAAGCCGGGATCGGTCTGTGTGATCTGGAGCTCAACGAAGTTCGGAGGCTCTACGCCGAATACCTTGCCCTTGTAGGACAGAACCTTACATACCATGTTCTCCTTAACGAACTTGAAGTTGTCGCCAACATCGGAAGCGTTTACGGGGATATCCTCGTAGGTCTCGGAATCCATGAAGTGATAGAGCTCGCCGTCGGAGTAGGTATATTCCATATCCTTTCTCTCAACGTAAGCGGTGGGGAACTTGGCGGTGGGGTTGTAGGTCTTTTCTACAACGGAGCCTGTGATAACGTTTCTCACCTTTGTTCTTACGAACGCCGCGCCCTTACCGGGCTTAACGTGCTGGAACTCGATGATCTGCATTACATTGCCGTCTTCCTCGAATGTCATGCCATTTCTGAAATCTCCTGCTGTGATCATAGTAGGGAACCTCCAAATTTTATTAGTTTATGCGGCGCTGTTCAATAATACGCGCCGGTTATCCGGAGGACCCAATTTCTGTAAAGCCCGTCCGTATAATTCTATCTCTCTTATTGTACCCTATTTCGCTTGATTTTTCAAGACCTTTTTTCGAAAAATATTGAAAAATTATATGTGAATAAGGTTTTTTGTGGATTTTGTGAGATTATCGCAGCCATTTTCTGTAACAACTACCATATCTTCTATCCGCACTCCGAACTTCCCGGAGATGTACGCTCCCGGCTCGACCGTGACTATCATGCCGGGCTTGAGCATTGAACGGCTCCTCTGCGAGAGCGTAGGCTGCTCATGGATCTCGAGACCCACTCCGTGACCGAGGCCGTGACCGAAATACTTGTCGTAACCTCCCCACGCCGCGAGGGTAGCCCTCGCCACGCTGTCAACAACCTTGCCGTTGATTCCGGGCTTTACCGCCTTGATTCCGTCGAGGTTCGCGTAGTAAACCGCGTTGTAGAGCTTCTCCTGCTCCGGAGATATTGTCCCGACGGCGAGGGTGCGGGTCATATCGCTGTGGTAGCTGTCCACGACCGCGCCGAAATCCAGCGTAAGGAAGTCGCCTTCCTGGAGCTTCTTATCAGTGGGGACCGCATGCGGCGACGCAGAATTCACGCCGGAAGCCGCGATAGTCTCAAACGAAAGGTCGTCCGCGCCGAGATCCATCATGTAGTAGTTCAGCAACGCTGCTACCTGCTTTTCGGTCATGTCGCGGTGAATGTTGTCGACCAGCCGCTCAAACGCTTTCTCAGCAATGCGCTGAGCCTTAACGATGAGTTTTACCTCCTCGGCGGTCTTGATTATACGCATGCCCCAGATGAAGTCGGAAAGCCATGAAGTCGCGTCGAGCTCCACGAAATGGAGCTGCTCCTTATATGCGGCGAACTCGCTGAGGGTCATATAGTCGCTCTCAAGCATGAGCCTCCTGATATCGTGCTTTAAAAGCAGCTCGGAAAGCTGAGTGCGCATGTCCTCAAGAAGTATCACGCGGCAGTCGGTGACGCGCTGCTTCGCCTTGTCGAAATAGCGGGAATCAATTATCAGGTAGCTCTGCTCCTTTGTCACGAGTATAACGCCCGCCGAGGACTTGAAACCGCAGAAATAGCGCCTGCTGACGTCCGAGGTGATGAGCGCGCCGCACGCCTCGTCCGGAAGCTTCGCCTGGAGCGCTTCGATGTTACTCATTGCTGCCTCCTAAGATGTTGTCGAGGGCGTACAGACCCAGCGTGTAGCTGTAGCTTCCAAAGCCCGCGATAGTTCCCCGGCAGACAGGCGCAATAACGGAATTCCTGCGGAATTCGTCGCGGCTGTTGACATTTGAAAGGTGCACTTCGATTACCGGAATGCGTATCGCCGCGATAGCGTCGCGGATAGCGTAGCTGTAGTGCGTGTAGGCTCCAGCGTTGAGGATAACTCCGGCGCAGTCCAGGCGGGATTCGTGCAGGCGGTCGATGAGTCCGCCCTCGGAATTGCTCTGGAAGAATACCGGCTCGTAGCCAAGCTTGCGCGCCTTTTCGTCGAGGTCGTCGTTTATGGTGTTGAGCGTTTCGTTTCCGTAGATGTTCGGCTCGCGCTCGCCCAGCAGGTTGAGGTTGGGACCGTTCATAATCAGTATTTTTTTCATATGCTTACCCCCGTTATTTATCTTTATTTTTCCTTGCCAGTTCCCGCATGTGCCTGTATGCCGAGTCAGTGGAAGCCCACTTGTCCGAGACTGCGTTTTTCTGCTCCGGCGTGCCATATTCAAAGTAGTAGTTGTCGCGGAACTCCTCGCCTATCGTCACCGGGACTTTATGCGGCTTCACCGGCATTTCAGCCGGGAAATACAGCCGCTTCATCATTCCTGTGATCTTCGCGGATTCCTCCGGGGTGAAATCGACGGTTATATTCCGCACATGCCTGCTGTTGTCCAGAATCTCGAAAACCAGGTCTACACTTGCCTTAAGCTTCATCTGTTCGCTGGAACGCTTCGGATCCACCAGGCTGAACTCATAAACGATATCGTACCGCCTGACCTCCTGACCGCCGACAACCAGCCTGCCGTCTTCCAGCATTGGCTTTGACATGTCGAGCGTCTGCCTGTTCCAGCCGATGAACACGTACATTGCGTTGTCCATGATCTTCTTGTCGGCAGTTACCCAGAATGAAACCCCGCGCTGAAACGCATAAACATCGACAAGCTCGCTGACCGGAAAGCCGTTCTCCGCGACTCTCTGCAGCGAAAGCCCCAGCCCGTGCATCAGATAGTCCCTGTGCTTAAACGGGATATTGCGTTTGTATTTTCTGACGAAATCACTGCCGGACATGTCGCTGTCAAGGTCCTGCGCCATGCTGAGCAGCCTGTCACCCTCGTAGTTCACGCTTTGAGCGCACTCTATCGGTATTATCCCTGCCTCGCGGTAGAAATCGCACATAACGCCCTTGGCGAACTGATAATTAACGATATAGGCATTGCCGTTGTAAAACAGCCCCTGCTGTCCCTGGTGCAACCTGCGGGACATGGAGTGCTCCCCGCCTTCCATGCTGTCCTTTACGAGCATTTCCTCCACCTTTGGGATAAGATATGTCGTTATTGCGTCCTCTGCGGCGTTGAGCATGTGCTGCTCCCTGTCGCATGCCGTGATATAACACAGTATCTGCTGATTTATGCAGCGTATCACATCGCCGGTTTCCTGGCTCTGATATAGGCTCTGATATAGGCAGTCCATGTCCTCTCCTTTACAGCGATTCATAGTAGCGCTTCATCTCTGCGGCGTCCTCAGCCTGTGTGCCCGCGGACTCGCAGATTATCGACGGGGTCATGCCGCGCTGCTTTATCTCCTGCATGAGCGGCTGATACTCCGGACCGAACTGTGTGTCCTCAAACGTCAGGTGGCGCTTCTCGCCGCCTGCGGTGAACTCTATGCGGCTGAAATGGATATGCATGCTGTTAAGGCGCTCTGTTCCGAGCTTGTCCGCAATGAGATCCAGCATTTTTGCGTAGTCTTCGCGGCAGGTTATTCCGCCGTGGGTGCGTGCGTAGAGATGTCCGAAATCCACCGTCGGCAGGAATCTTTCATCGACTCCGCACAGCTCCAGGACCTCCTCAAGAGTTCCGAGCTGGTTCACCTTGCCCATCGTTTCCGGGCAGATGATGATTTCGGAAAGTCCCTCGGAATCCAGCCGCTCCTGCGCCTTTTTCAGCGTATCCTTTGCAAGTTCCGTAGCTTCCTCGCGGGTCATTTTTGAGCAGCTTCCGCTGTGGACTACGATCTTCCTGGCGCCAACGGAATGCGCCGCCTGCGCCGACTGGAAAATATACTCCACGCTTTTGAGGCGCGTCTCCTCCTCCACCGAGGAAAGCGAAATGAAATACGGCGCGTGCAGCGTGACGTATATCCCGTGCTCCTTCGCAAGCCCTGGAAGCAGCGCCGGAGTCTTTTCCGCAAGGCGGACTCCCCTGCCGCACTCTATCTCGTAACCGTTCAGCCCAAGCCCGGAAAGGTACTCCGGAAGCTGCTCGGGGAATTTGCGTCTGCCCCAGCTCTCACCGTTTCCGCCGGGTCCGAATGAAATCTCCATTATTTTTCCTCCAGCTTTGAATAATCCCTGTGGAACACCACGCTCTCCACCCTGCGCTTGAGCCTGAACGTCCAGGTTTTCTCAAGGTGGAACGGCTCCACCAGCACGGTGCGGATCCCTGCGAGGTTTCCCGCCATCACGTCGGTGAAAATCTGATCTCCCACTACCAGTGTCTCGGACTTCGCAGCGCCCATCGCCTTCACGGCGCGGTTAACGCCGAAGGTCAGCGGCTTCGCGCCGTTCGCGGTGAACTCCAGCCCCAGCAGCGCCGCCAGCGGAGCCACGCGCTTGTTCGTGTTGTTGGACACAACGCGCATTTTGACTCCCAGGGCGCGCATTTTGCCGAGCCACTCGTCGACGCCTGCCTCTGCGGCGGGGTTTCCATGCATGGAAAGAGTGTTGTCCATGTCGAGGACGAGCGCTTTCACGCCGTTTTCCGTCAGGAACTTCTCATCTATCTGTAGTACGCTTTTCAGCCAGAATGTAGGCTTAAACAGCATCGGCTTCCTCCGTTCTGGTTCCAGATAACAATTAAACCGGACAGAAACTGCCCGGTCTAACCGTTGATTTTTAAGTAGCAATCAAGCTCCGTAAAATCAGAACTTACGCTTGCGAGCAGCTTCGGACTTCTTTTTACGTTTTACCGAAGGCTTTTCGTAATGCTCTCTTTTACGAACTTCAGCAAGAACGCCGTCCCTTGCGCATGAACGCTTGAAACGCTTCAGAGCGGTATCAAGAGATTCATTTTTGCCAAGACGAATTTCTGCCATCTATATTTCCCTCCCTTTGCCACAAGGCATAGGTTATCTACATTTTATAGTAGCTATACAAAAAGTATATAATTAATTATATCGCAAAGACCCCGATTTGTCAAGCAGTTATCAGAAATTTTATTGGAAATTTTGATTTTCGTCATTTCTGACAAAATCCGGAACAATTTTTGGACGTTTTGCGGTAATCAATTATCAATCCTTAACGATACCGGAAATGTCGACCGGCGTACCGTCTGCCCAAAGGCGCTCGAGCTGATAGAAGTCGCGGGTCTCCTCCAGGAATACGTGCACGATGATATCATAGTAGTCAAGCACGATCCATTCCTTGCTCTGGTAGCCCTCGATTCCCTTCGGCTTTACGCCCTTCTCACCGAGCTGGTACTCAACCTCGTCAGCCAGCGCCTTCACCTGCGTGGTGCTGGACGCGGACGCAATAACGAAGTAGTTTGCAAGGATAGTGAGATCGTCGACCTTGAGCGCTGTGATGTTCTTTGCCTTCTTGGAATCAAGCGCCTTTACCGCGATTTCCAGTTCTTCTCTGTCTGTCATAAGCTCTCCTTATTCTTGTTGTATTTCAGATAATAATTGTATGCTTCAAACGTGTATCTCGGGAGGTGTCCGCACTTCTTGCAGACGTCCCCGATATTGTATATCAGCGCCACAGACATCGCCTTATCAAGGTCGTCGCGGCAGATCTTCCTGAACTTGTCGACGTCCTTATAGCTTCTCTCCACTGAGATCATATCCCCGAGGTAGACGATTTTTTCAAGCTTCGTCATTTTCGCGCAGCCGATCGTGTGGAAGCGTATTCCGGCAAGTATCTCCTCGTCGTTTATCCCGAGCCTGTCCCGGACGTACGCCGCGCCCGCCACCGCATGCCACAGCGCCGGAGTGTCGATCTCCGCAGGATCCGGGGACATTCCGCTGTCAACGGTCATCTGCCGCTGGCGGTCCGGGAGATCCTCCTTCATGATGTCATGCAGAAGCCCTGCGAGATAGCAGCGCTTCTTGTCCGCGCCGAATCTCTCCGCGAGGTCGTAGCATGCCTCGGCGACGTTCATGCTGTGGGTGAAGCGCTTTTTAGAAAGACGCTCCTTTATGAGTTCCTCGTATTCGTCGAATTCCTTGTATCTGCTCAAACAGAATTACCTCCACATTAGATTCACGGCTCTTTCCAGAAGCCGCCTCTGAAGAAATTCTCGCCGCCCAGAGGTTTTGCGGTCAGCCGGAACATCACGCAGCCGTCCGGACACACGATGGTCTTGCTGTACTTCCCGTCTCCCCCGAGATTTTCAAGGTCGCCGCCGCTGCGGACTGCCTCCATCAGCGGGTACAGCATCATCATGGTCTTGCTGCAAATTCCATAGCCGTCGGCGTTGACAGGGCAGCCGTAGGTACAGCTGTATGTATCGCCGATCTCCTCGCCGTTTCGGCAGAGATGTTCGGTGTGGTCTCCGCGGAGATACCCGATGACCTCGACCTGGAATTCGTATTCCTCATCGTACCACTTTTTCATGATTTATCACCTGTAGAGCCCCTTTTCACGGATATACTCCGCAACGCCATGCGGAACCATTCCGGAATAGTCCCCGCCCTGCGCGATGGTATTTCTGACCTCCGTGGAGGACATCTCTATCGCCTGGGTCGGGAGCACCTTTATGCGCCCCAGTTCGTTGGCGTACTCCATCATGTCCGCGAAGCTGTCGCCGTCACGGGCTGCCGCGCAGACCTTCGTCTCCTTGAGCAGCGACTCGTACTTATACCACTTGTCGAAGCTGAACAGCATATCTCCGCCGATGAGCAGAAAGAACTGCTCGTTGGGGTACATCTCCTTCAGTGCACGGACGGTGTTTATCGAATAACTCGTCCCGCCGAGCCTTACCTCGATATCGCTGACCTCCACGCCCGGGATATGCCCGAACGCGCGGCGGCACATCTCCGCCCTGTCCTCATACGGGGCAAGGTCGGTGTGCTTGTGCGGCGAAACATAAGTCGGGATTATAAGCAGACGGCGCAGCTTGAGCTGCTTCACGGCTTCCTCGGCAAGGCGGACATGCCCGTTATGCACCGGGTTGAACGCCCCTCCGAAGATGCCAGTCTTTTTCACGCTGTCACTCAAGCTCTATCACCCGCTTCTTGGGATCCTTGTTGCGGCGGTAAAGCACGAACTTCCTGCCGATCACCTGCACGACCTCGGACTTTGTAAGCTCCGCGATCTGGTCTGCGGCTTCACGGGCGGTGAACTCGCAGTTCTCCTGCACGCCTACCTTTATAAGCTCGCGGCAGTTCAGAACGTCGTCGAGCTGCTTTACCAGCTCGTCGCCGATACCCAGCTTTCCAACGAAAAATATTGTATTGTAGCTCTGCGCTATGGAGCGCAGATGTGCTCTCTGTTTACTTGTCAGCATTAACTGAATTTCTCCTTTAAGATCTTGGCAAGCTCCTCGAACGCCTTGGCGCGGTGGCTTATCCTGTTTTTCTCGTCCTGGTCGAGCTCCGCCATGCTGTGATCCTCGTCCACCATGAAGATGGGGTCATAGCCGAAGCCCTTGTCGCCGACCATCTCATCGCCTATGTACCCCTCAACGGTACCGTTTACGGAATACTCGTCGTCCTCGGCGTAGATGAAATAGATCGAGCAAACGAAGCGTGCCTCTCTAAGGGGTCTGGACACGCCGTGCATCTCCTCAAGTACCTTCTCGCAAAGCTCCTTGTCGGTAGCGCCCTCGCCGGCATAGCGCGCGGAGTAGATACCCGGTGCGCCGTTGAGGAAGTCTATCTCAAGTCCGCTGTCGTCTGCGATGGTAGGGAGCTTTGTTGCCTCGAAAACAGCGCGCGCCTTTATGTGCGCGTTCTCCTCGAAGGTATCGCCGTCCTCTACGATCTCGTCTGTGAAGCCTGCCTCCCGCATTGATACAACGTCGAACCCGAACGGCTCGAGGAGCTTTCTGAACTCCCTGATCTTGCCCTGATTGTTGGACGCGATTATCAATTTCTGTCGGACAGGCGACGAGGCGGCAGGTTTTTCTTCGCCCGATTTGTGAAGATGTTTCATAAAAAATCCTTTCCAATTTACTGCGCCTCATAGGCGCTTTATTTTACCCATTCATGGGAAAATTTCTTACTCGAACAGAGCTTTTACATAGTCCGCCGGAACGAACGGCTGGAGATCGTCGATCTTCTCGCCCACGCCGACAAGTTTCACGGAAATGCCGAGCTCATTCTTTATAGGTATTATTATACCACCTTTTGCGGTTCCGTCAAGCTTTGTGAGAACAATTCCTGTAATTTCAGCACTTTCACTGAAAAGTTTGGCCTGATTGACTGCATTCTGTCCAGTAGTCGCGTCAAGAACCAATAAAGTTTCAACCGACGCGTCCGGAACTTCGCGGTTTATCACCCTGGCGATCTTTTTCAGCTCCTCCATGAGATTCTTCTTATTGTGGAGCCTTCCTGCGGTGTCGCAGAGCACTACGTCAGCGCCGCGCGCCTTCGCTGCGGTCAGCGCGTCGAACACGACTGCGGCGGGGTCGCTGCCCTCGCTGTGCTTGACGATGTCCACGCCGGCGCGGTCAGTCCATACGTTGAGCTGAACAATAGCCGCCGCACGGAACGTATCCGCCGCCGCTACGACTACCTTCTTGCCCTGCGCCTTGAGATTCGCCGCGAGTTTGCCTATCGTGGTGGTCTTGCCTGCGCCGTTGACGCCTATCACCATGATAACAGACGGCTTTGTATCAAGCTTCAGCTCGTTGTCGCCGGTGAGCATTTCCGCGATGATGTCGCGCAGGAGCTGCTTGACGTCCGCCGGGTCGGTGGCGCCCGTGCGCTTTACAGCCTGGCGAAGTTTATCGCATATCTGCATGGAGGTCTCAGCGCCGATATCGGAAAGGATCAGCGTTTCCTCCAGTTCGTCGAAAAAGTCCTCGTCTATCTTCGTGAAGCTGTTCATCAACAGCTCCAGCTTGCTCATGAAGCCGTCCTTCGTCTTTTTCAGGCCGTTTTTCAGCTTCTCGAAGAATCCCTGCTTCTTCGGAGCTTCTTCGGACTGCTCGGTGAAATCCGGCTCGGGAACATCCTCCTGCGGGACCTCCTCCGGCTCGGTTTCTTCTTCGGGGGCGGGAGCCTCCATAGCCTGCGGAATTTCCTCGAGCTCCTCCGCCTCCTCAGGCTCAGGTATCGCCTCCGGCTGAGTCAGCGGCTCCTCCGCTTCGGCTTCGGGAGCCTCGAACGCAGCGTAATTCCCGGATTGCTCCGGCTCCTCGGCTGCGGGAACTCCACCGTCAGGCTGAACAGGCGCTTCAGCTTCGGTATATCCGGAAGCTCCGATTTCGGCGCCGCCGCTTTCAGTACTGGTTTCGCCGGAGTTTTCATCGAGTACAGCCTCCTGTTCGTTCAGTTCTTCTTCCTGATGTTTCTTCTTTTTGAATCTGTCAAAAAATCCCATGTAACCTCCATTCCGGCATACTGAGTAAGTATGCTCAAAGCCGCGTTGGTTATGCAAAATCATTTAAGCTCTACGTCCAGCTCATCGGCAAGCTCGCGGCGCAGGAGCCTTGAAACTCCCTTTTCCTGCATGAATACGCCGTAAAGCACCTTGCAGCCCTCGATTGTTCCGCGGCGGTGGGTTATTACCATCAGCTGCGTCTGGCTGCTGAACTGGTTGAGGTAAGTTATGTACTTGTCTACATTCACATCGTCGAGCGCCGCGTCTACCTCGTCGAGCATACAGAACGGCGTCGGACGGTGCTTGAGTATCGCGAAGTAGATCGTGATGGCGACCATCGTCTGCTCGCCGCCGGAGAGGGATATCAGGTTCTTTATGACCTTCCCAGGCGGTGCCGCGAGTATCTCAATGCCGGAATTCAGAACGTCCTCCGGGTCGGTGAGCTTGAGTTCGCCGTGCGCTCCGTCGCCGAAAATGCTGACGAATATCTCCTTGAAGCTCTTGTTTATCTCCTCAAAGCTGTTGAGGAAGCGCGTCTTGATATCCTCGGTGAGGTCGGCGATTAGCCTTTCAAGCTCCCGCTTGCTCTTTTCGATGTCATCGAGCTGCGCGGTCTGGAACTTGTATCGCTCCGACACCGTGCGGTACTCCTCGATGGACTCCATGTTGACGTTTCCGAGCTTTGTTATCTGCTTTCTCAGCTCCTCGAGGTCGTTTTCCGCCGCCAGCAGGTTCTCAAGCGGTTTCGCCTGCTCTATCGCCATCGACACCGTCATGTCGTAGCTTTCGAGCAGCATGGAGACTATGCGCTCCTTCTCACGCTCCTCGCTCTTGCGGCGCTCCTCCAGCCTGGCGACTTCCCTTGCGAAGCGCTCCTTGTCGCGGTTCGCCTCGTTTATGTCGCGGTTCATCTGACCTATCGCCAGATCCAGGCTGTCTATCTCGGCCATGCTGCGGGAAATATCCTCGTCCTTGCCGGTAAGCTCCCCGCTGTGCTGCTCAAGCTCCATGCGGAGCTTCTCAATTTCAACGCGGATCTCCTCGTCGCTGCGGTCGAGCTCCGCCATCTTCCCGCGGAAGCTGTCGCTGCTCTGAAACAGCGCCCGGCGGTTCTCCTCACGGTTCCTGATCTCAACGTTGAACGCGTCGATATCCTTCTTCGCAGCCATCTGCTCGAGGTTTATCCGGGATATCTCCTCGGAAATCTCCTTGCTCTGCGAAGCCGCGGAGTCGCGCTCGCTGCCGGACTGCTTCAGCTTTTCTTCAAGCCCCTCAGCCTTTTTGTCGCACTCCTCGACCACACTGCGAAGTTCGGTGAGCTGCGCGGTGTAGTTCTTTATCTGGAGGTCGAAGCGCTCCAGAGCCTGCCTTGAGTGCGCTCCCTGCTCGGTAAGCTGCTGAGCCAGTGTATTGAACTTCGACAGCTCAGCGCGGAGGTTGATCTCCTGAGAATCGCAGCTTCTCAGCTCGTCCTGCATGCCGTCGATCTCGACTGCGAATTTCGCTGCCTCCGCCTGGTACTGCTGGTACGCCTCGGTCTTTTCAACGAGGGTCTTTTTCATCTCGATTATCGAGGTATACAGCGAATCCTTCTGCTGCTTTCTGGAAATGATACCCGTGCCGCTCGCCCGGCTTCCTCCGGTGAAGGAACCGCCTGCGTTGACGACCTGACCGTCAAGCGTAACGACGCGGAATCTGAAATTGTATTTCTTACTGAGGAACGCCGCCGTGTCGATATCGTCCACGATAACGGTAAGCCCCAGCAGGTAGCTGATTATGTTCCGGTACTCCTGGTCGCAGTCCACGAGGTCGCTTGCTATGCCCTCGAAGCCCTGCTCTGAGCTGAGCCGCGGCTCGTTCAGGAAGCGCCCCTTCATGGTGGTTATCGGAAGCATGGTCGCACGTCCGAAGTTCGTTTCCTTGAGGAAGCGGATACAGCGCTTTGCTGTCTCCTCGCTGTCCACGATGACGTTCTGCATTGCCGCTCCCAGTGCGGTCTCTATCGCGAGGACGTACCGCTCGTCGATAGTAACTACATCTGCAACGGTGCCGTGTATACCGCTCATTCTCCCCTGCTGGGAAGCCTTCATCAGTTCCTTGACGCTTCGGTTGTAGCCCTCCATGTTCTTCTCAACGTCGTCCAGTACTTTATAGCGGTTCTGCATCATGTCAAGCTCGCTGCGTACCTTCTCAGCCTCGGATTTCGCCTCGTTCATGCGGCGAACCTTGCCGTCGTTGAGGCGCTGATATCCCGCCAGCTTGTTTGCCGTCGCGGAGCGCTTCTCGCCTACCTCCGCGAGTGATTTCCCGACCTGCGCGGCGCTGTCGGAGTACTCCTTCAGCTTCGCCTCGGAATTCTGCACATCGCTCAGAAACGTCTGTTTCTGTTCCTCGGCCTCCGCTGCGGAACGCTCCGCCTGAACCGACCGCACGTCAGCCTCGCTGCGTTCGCGGTAGATCTGCGCGAGTTCCTGCTCCAGCGCGGAATACGCCTTGTCGCTCTCGGCGTTCTGCTCCGCCATTGCGCTGAGCTTTTCCTGGAGGTCGGTCCGCTGCTTCTCAAACCGCTCCACCTCGGCGTTCTTTTCCTCTATTTTGCTGCGGAACTCCTTTATTGCGTCGTCGAAGCTGTGGCTGCTCTCCTCGGCGTCCGCTATCTGCTGAGTGAGTTCCGTGCGGCGCTCGTCATTGTGGCGGAGGTCGTTCTCGCGCACCTGTATCGTGGAGCGTTTCTCCGCTATCTCCGCGTTTACAGCCTCGCGGCTGCTGCGGAAACGCTCAAGCTCCGCCTGTATGCGCTGCTTCTTTTCGGTGCTTTCTTCAATGCTGTTCTGGAGCTTCTCCGCGTCCTTTTCGAAGTGCTCGCACTCCGCGCGGTTTAGCAGCAAGTCGTCGTCCAGCTTCTTTATTGCGGTGCGGCGCTCCTCATAGTGAGCCGCTCCTACGGATATCTCAAGCTCCTTCTTCTGGTCGAGAAGCTCTGCGGCTAAAACCGCCTTCTCCGACTGCTTTTTAAGCACCGGGAGGCGCTCCTCGTCTGAACGGATAATATCCTTCTGGCGGGTGATGTTTTCCTCGGCGCTCTCAAGTTCTTTCTCGGCTTCCGCTTTCTTGTGGAGGAACAGCGAAATGCCCGCCGCTTCCTCGAATATCTCGCGGCGCTGGGTACCGCGGGCGTTGACTATCTCAGCGACCCTGCCCTGTCCGATTATGGAATATCCATCGCGCCCGAGTCCCGTACCGAGCAGCATTTCCTGAATGTCTTTCAGCCTGGACTTCGCGCCGTTTATGAGATATTCGCTCTCACCGGTGCGGTAGAGCTTGCGGGAGATCGTCACCTCGTCAGCGTCCACTGCAAGGGCGCGGTCGGTGTTGTCGATGCACAGCGCGACCTTCGCGAATCCCATCGGCTTTCTGTCGGTGGTCCCGTGGAAGATTACGTCCTCCATCTTTTCGCCGCGCAGGGTCTTTGCGCCCTGCTCTCCCATTACCCAGCGCAGGGCGTCGCTTATGTTGCTCTTGCCGTTGCCATTGCTTCCAACGACTGCGGTGGTCTGGGCGTCGAAATTCAGTACGGTCTTGTCCGCAAAGGATTTGAACCCGTGTATCTCAAGTGACTTAAAAAACATTCACAAACCTCAATGTTTATCGCAGCTCGATGTACGCCCCTTCCAGAGGTTTCACATCGACGTCATACCCCAGCTCCCTCAGAGCCGCGATATTGCCGCGTTTCTGTCCGACTGCCCGGCTGATGTTCCGGCTGTCGGTGTATAAAATATAATGTCCTTTTTTCAGTGCGGACAGCTTCTGCTTCGCGTCATTCAGAAACAGCCGGCTCTCCACTATCTCCCGGAATGCCGGGTGGTACACTCCGCCGAGCATTTCGCTTTCCACTTCGGAGGAAGCGTGAAGCCCCATTCTTATAACGCGGACTCCCGCCGCGGTGAACTCCCGAAGAAGCTCCGCGCACAGGTCTACGGTCTGCTCGAATCCGAAGCTCTGATACTCCCCGCTTTCAAACAGCCGTCCAAGCCGCGTGTGCTTCAGAATGACCGTCGGGTAAATGCGCACCGTGTCCGGCTTGAGCGCGATGAACTCACGGCAGGTGTACCTCACGGCGTCCTCGCTGTCGCGGTAAAGCCCGGTCATCATCTGTAAACCCAGCGATATCCCGCTTTCCCGTATCAGCCGGGAAGCCCTGTGGACGTCCTCGGCAGAATGCCCGCGCTCGTTGGCTGTCAGCACCTCGTCCGACATGGACTGCGCGCCAAGCTCCACGGCGGTCATGCCGTATTTTTTCAGTATCGCGATTATCTCGTCGTCAACGCAGTCCGGGCGTGTGGAGCAGCGTATCCCGCAATAGACCTCCGGGTGCTTTTGTACCGCCGCATGTGCGCACTCCAGCAGGCTGACCATATACTCCCTCGGGACGGCGGTGAAGCTGCCTCCGAAAAACGCGATCTCCGCCTGCATTCCCCGCTCTGCGAGGTGCGGAGCCTGCTCCTCGAGCAGCGCCGCGACTTCCTCCGGAGACGGCGCGTGAGCCGCTCCGGAAATGCTCCGCTGGTCGCAGAAGCTGCACCGATGCGGGCAGCCGATGTGCGGAATGAAAACAGAGATGTTAGTCCGTTTCATAGCCCATCAGCCCGATAGCTTCCTTGGCGGCAGCCTGTTCGGCTTCCTTCTTGCTCTGACCCGAGCCGGTGCCTATGCTCTGACCGTTCAGCATAACGTCCGCGGTGAAGGTCTTGTGGTGAGCTTCGCCCTCTTCCTCGGTGACTTCGTAGGAAATATGCTCCTCCGGATTCTGCTGGATTATCTCCTGCAAAATCGTCTTGTAGTCGCCGAGCTTTACCTTTCCGCTCTTTATCGCCTCGATTGACGGCACGAATCTCATGATGAATTTCTGAGCCTCGTCCATTCCGCCGTCAAGGAATATAGCCGCGATGAGCGCTTCGAAAGCGTCCGCGAGAATGGAGCGGCGCTCGCGGCCTCCGGTCATCTCCTCGCCCTTTCCGAGCAGAATGTAGTCGCCAAGTGAAATGCGCTTCGCGAAGTTGTACAGCGAATTCTCGCACACGATGGAGGCGCGCAGCTTTGTCAGCCCGCCCTCCGGAACGGTGGTCATATTCGTGTAGAGGTACAGCGAAACTGTTATCTGGAGCACGCTGTCCCCGAGGAACTCCAGGCGCTCGTTGCTGCCGTTGTTCTTTCCGCCGGAATAGCTGGAATGGGTCATCGCGCCGCGCAGGTACGACTTATCCTTAAAGGTGTATCCTATCTTTTCTTCAAGCTGACTGAATTCAGACATGTCAATCCTCTTCCTTAACTCCGAGAGCCGCAATAGCGCTCGTCATTTCCTCTATCGCGTTCTTCTCAACGAACATCTTCGCCTGGCGGAACGCTCCCAGGAACGCCGCCGCGTCGGAGCTTCCGTGCGCCTTGAATACCGGCTTTGCTGTTCCCAGCAGCGGAGAGCCGCCGATGGTCTTGTAATCAAGCTGCTTTGTGATGTCGCCGAGCTGCTTCTTTACACAGAGCGCGCCTATCTTCGTCTTGAGATTTGCGAAGAACATTGATTTCAGCGACTGCTTCATGAGTATTCCCATGCCCTCGCACGCCTTCAGGAACACGTTTCCGGTGAACCCGTCGGTGACAAGGACGTCCACCTTGCCGATGGGCGCGTCGCGGCCCTCGACGTAGCCGAGGAAATTGATGGAGGGCGTATTTCTGAGGAGCTTCACGGTCTCGTGCTCAAGCTCCCTGCCCTTTTCCTCCTCGGTGCCGATGTTCAGCAGACCTACGCGGGGCTTCTCTATCCCCATGGTTTTCTCCATGAAAATGCTTCCCAGTACGGCGAACTGCTGGAGCATTTCCGGACGGCACTCAAGGTTTGCGCCGCCGTCGACTACCGCGTATCTTCCGCCGCCGAGGCAGGGCATGAGCGGAACCAGCGCAGTCCTCTTGACGCCCTTTATGCGCTTGCCGACCATAGTGCCGCCGACTACGATAGCCGCAGTGCTTCCCGCGCTGATGAACGCGTCGGCATTGCCTTCAGCGAGGTAATACAGCGCCTTGCCCATTGAAGTGCCGGAATTCTCCTTGATGACCGACTTGGGAGCGTCCTCCGTAGTGATAACGCCCTCCGCATGCACCAGCTCGAGGTGGCTGTCGGAGATATCCAGAGCCTTCATGCGCTCCATAAGTATCTTCTCATCGCCGGTTATCGCGATGTCGATTCCAAGCTCCTTAACCGCGAGAGCCGCGCCCTTTAATACTTCGTCCGGTGCGTTGTCGCCGCCGAATCCGTCTATAACTATTTTCATATTATGTATCCTCACTGTCGGAAAGAGCCTTGTCCAGGTCGGAAAGCGCTCTCTGTGCAAGCGCGCCGTAGCGCTCCTGCTTGCCTTTTATCACCCTGTCAAGGGACGGAAGTATGCCCATGCTGCTTGCCATCGGCTGAAAATTCTCAACGGTAGGGTCGCTGATGTAGCTGCACAGCGCCCCCAGCATTGTCGTCCTGGGAAGCGTCAGCGGCTGCTTTCCGCTGAGCCTGTCGGCAAGCGCCCTTCCCGCGATGATTCCGGAAGCCGCGCTTTCAACGTAGCCCTCCACGCCGGTCATCTGACCTCCAAAAAAAACGTTGTCAGAACCGCGCAGCATGAACCATTCGTCCAGCAGCCTAGGGCTGTCGAGGAACGTATTGCGGTGCATTACGCCATAGCGCACGAACTCCGCGTTTTCAAGCCCGGGTATCATCGAAAATACGCGCTTCTGCTCGCCGAATTTCAGGTTGGTCTGGAATCCGACCAGGTTGTACATCGTGCCGTCCCTGTTCTCCTTGCGGAGCTGCACCGCCGCGTAGGGACGCTTCCCGGTGCGCGGGTCGGTCAGCCCAACGGGCTTCATGCAGCCGTAGCGGACGCTCTCAAAGCCGCGCTTCGCGAGTACCTCCACCGGCATGCAGCCCTCGAACACCTTCATTCCCGCGGACTCCTCCGGGCGGTCGAACTCCTTTAAAGGAGCGCTCTCAGCGGTCACAAGCGCCTCGTAGAACGCCTCGTATTCCTCCCGGGTCATGGGGCAGTTGACGTAATCCGCCTCGCCCTTGTCGTACCTCGTCTGGAAAAACGCCTTGCTGAAATCAATGCTGTCCGCCGAAACGATGGGTGCCGCCGCGTCGTAAAAGCTCAGCCCCTCGCCGCACATGCCGCGTATTTTCTCGGCCAGCGCGTCGGAAGTCAGCGGACCTGTGCATATCACCGCGTTTTTTTCCGGAAGCTCGGTAACTTCTCCTTCTATCACCCGGATATTCGGAAAGCTCCTGACTATTCTCGTCACCTCGTCGGAAAACTCCGTGCGGTTTACCGCGAGAGCGCCTCCGGCAGGGACTGCGGTCTTTTCCGCAGCCTGGAGTATCACCGAACCGAACCGGCGCATTTCCTCCTTAAGCAGACCGCACGCGCTCTCAGGGCGCGCCGCCTTGAGCGAATTCGAGCAGACCAGCTCCGCAAAGCCCTCGTAGTGGTGCGCCGGGGAGTATTTCTGCGGCTTCATTTCGTGTAGCTCAACGTCAAACCCGCGCCCTGCGAGCTGTACCGCCGCTTCGCACCCGGCGAGACCCGCGCCGATAACCTTAACTGTCATTGCTCTTATCCTTTGAATCTGCGCCGTCGAGGGGGCGTTCGTAGCCGCAGCCCTCCTTCGCGCAATATATCTTACCCTGCCTGCCGGTTTTCTTGAAGAGAGTAGCCCCGCACTGCGGACATTTCTCCGAAATCGGCAGATCCCACGTCATGAAGTTGCAGTTCTGATAGTCCTCGCAGCCGTAGAACGGCTTGCCCTTCTTGGACTTCTTCGCAAGCATCTTCTTGCCGCACTTCGGGCAGTTACCCTGGGTTTCAGTGACTATCTTCTTGGTGAACTTGCACTCCGGAAATCCGCTGCAACCGAGGAACTTTCCGAACGGACCTATCTTGATAACCATCGGCTTTCCGCACTCTTCGCAGATAACGTCGGTGGGCTCGTCGGGAACCTTCACGCGCTTGCCCTCCATATCGGCTTCCGCCTTTTCAAGCGTTTTCGCGAAATTGCCGTAGAATCTCCGCAGGATATCCACCCAGTTCACTGTACCGTGTTCGATGTTATCAAGTTCCGTCTCCATCTTAGCCGTGAATTTGACGTCTACTATATCGTTGAAGTGTTCCTTAAGCAGCTCGGTAATTACCTCTCCGAGCGCCGTTGGCTTTATCTGATTTCCCTGCTCGCGCTCGACATAGTGGCGGTCGATGATCGTGGAGATAGTCGGCGCATAGGTCGACGGTCTGCCGATACCGTTTTCCTCAAGCTCCTTGATGAGGGAAGCTTCATTGTAGCGTGCCGGCGGCTGTGTGAAGTGCTGATTTCCGAGCACTTCCTTCGCGGTGAGCTTCTCGCCCTTTTCCAGCTTCGGGAGCGCTCCGCTCTGCTCGTTGTCGGCGTCCTTAGTTTCCTCGTAGAGCTTGGTGAATCCGTCGAACTTCACGGAATAGCCGCTGCTCTTGAAAAGGCAGCCTGCGGCTGTGATGTCCGCAGCAACGGTATCAAGGACGGCATTCTGCATCTGGCTTGCCATGAAGCGCTCCCAGATGAGTTTGTAGAGCTTATACTGGTCGGAGCTCAGCGAAGCCTTTACCTTGTCCGGCGTCAGGCTGACCGTGGTGGGACGTATCGCCTCGTGGGCGTCCTGCGCATTGTTCTTCGATTTGAACACCCGTGGCTTCTCCGGGAGATACTCCGCGCCGTAAAGCTCCTTGATGAGGTCTGCGGCGGCAGCCTTAGCCTCGTCGGAGATACGCAGCGAATCGGTTCTCATGTAGGTTATCAGACCGACGGCGCCCATTCCTGCAACGTCGATACCTTCGTACAGCTCCTGTGCCGCCTTCATTGTACGGCGGGACTGGAAGGAATAGCGGCGGCTCGCCTCCTGCTGAAGGGTCGAGGTGGTAAACGGCGGAGCGGGCTGCTTCTTGCGCTGTGACTTCTTCAGCCCGGTAACGATGAACTCCGCGCCCTTGAGGCGCTCAAGGAGCTTGTCAGCCTCCTCCTTGCTGCCGATGGACACCTTTTCCCCGTCGACCTCGCTGAGCTTCGCCGGGAAAGCCTTCTTTGAGGAAGCCGCGAGCAGCTTTGCGTCAACGCTCCAGTACTCCTGGGAAACGAAGCTGCGGATCTCGTTCTCGCGGTCGACGATGATACGCACCGCAACGGACTGCACGCGTCCTGCGGACAGACCGCGCCTTACCTTCTTCCAGAGGAACGGAGACAGCTTATAACCTACTATTCTGTCAAGGATACGGCGCGCCTGCTGTGCGTCGACTATGTTTGTGTCGATACAGCGCGGGGCGCTCATTCCTGCCTTTACGCCGGTTTTGGTGATCTCGTTGAATGTAACGCGCACCGGAGCCTTCTCGTCGATATTCAGAAGGTGCGACAGATGCCATGCTATCGCTTCGCCCTCTCTATCCGGGTCGGTCGCGAGGTAGACGATATCGCTCGCCTTAGCGTGTTTTTTTAGCTCCTTTATGACCTCCGCCTTGTCCTTCATATTGACGTACTGCGGAGCAAAATCGTGCTCCACGTCAACGCCGAGCTTGGACTTCGGCAGGTCGATTATATGACCGGTGGAGGCTATTACGTCATAGCCCTCGCCGAGGTACTTCTTAACGGTTTTCGCCTTTGACGGCGACTCCAGTATTACTAGATGCGGCACAGAGTTTCCCCCTAAATTTTCTGATTTGCGCCCATCAGGGCATTAGGCAGTGCAAAGCCGAAAGTCAGCTTATGGTTTTGCACTGCCTGCTGCGTCCCCGCAGCAGAACATACGCGAATAAGCCGGGCAGGTCATGTCCAGCTTAAAAAATATCGTTTCAGCGCCTGGAAATCTCCCAGAGCAGGATTGCGGCTGCGGCTCCCGCGTTCAGCGATTCCGCGCCGGATATCGGGATATACACCGCCTGGTCGCAGACCTCCGCGGTCTCCCGGGAGATCCCCGCACCCTCGCTGCCTATCACAACTGCGGCATGCTCCGGGAAATCAAGCGTCCCGAGCTTTGCGGCAGAGCTGTCCAGCATTGAACCGTAGACCATGAATCCACGCTCTTTCAGCCCGGTTATTATCCCCGGAAGCTCCCCGATAATACACGGGAGCCTCAGTGCGCTTCCCATCGAAGCGCGGAGCGTTTTCGGCGACCAGACATCGGCGCAGTCATGAGAAAGCGCCGCCCCGTCAAATCCGAGAGCCTCCGCGGTGCGCAGTATCGTCCCGACGTTCCCGGGATCCTGGACTCCGTCGAGCAGCACCAGCCGCCCGGCACCGTCCGGAATTCCGGAGCGCTCCGGCTTCTCCGCGACGGCGAACAGCCCCTGCGGAGCCTTCGTATCCGAAATATATTCCGCGACTTCCTGAGATATCACCGCGAACTCCCCGGCGCTGCGGAGCGCCTGGGCGGTCTGCGGATATTTTGTGATCGCGTTTTCAGTCGCGAGCGCGGAAATTATCCGGAATCCGGATTTTGCAAGTTCGCCGCAGAGATGGTCTCCCTCAACGGCGAAAACGCCCTCGGTATCGCGCAGCTTTTTCTCCCGGAGAATGTCGCGGAAGCGCCTTACGGCGTCGTTTTTTCTCGATGTAATGATCAACGGTGCAAATCCCCCTACATAGCGAAAAATCTCACGCCCCGGAACAGAACGTGAGATATTTGCACCTTAAAGCGCTGCCTTAGCCTTCTCTGTCAGAGCAGTGAAGCCAGCTGCGTCATTGATTGCGATCTCGGAGAGCATCTTTCTGTTCAGAGTGATGCCAGCCTTCTTCAGACCGTTCATGAAAGTGGAATAGTTCATGCCGTTGGACTTAGCAGCAGCAGAAATTCTGGTGATCCAGAGCTTTCTGAAGTCTCTCTTCTTGAGACGTCTGCCGATGTAAGCATACTGACCGGACTTCCATACAGCTTCCTTAGCAGTCTTGAAAAGTCTGCTCTTGCCGCCCCAGTAGCCCTTTGCCAGCTTTAATGTTCTATTTCTTCTCTTACGAGTTGCGAGTGCGCCCTTTACGCGTGCCATGTTACATTACCTCCTGTTATTTTTGTCTGCGGACTCATTCCGCGGTCGATTATTTGTACGGAATAAGGCTCTTTACAGCAGCTACGTTGGTAACGTCTGCATATGCGCCAGCACGCAGGCCTCTCTTGCGCTTGGTGGACTTCTTGGTCAGAATATGGCGTCTGTTGGTGTGACCCATCTTTACCAGACCGTTCTTGGTCAGCTTGAAGCGCTTCTTAGCACCGCTGTGAGTTTTGATCTTAGGCATTGTGTTATCCTCCTTGAGTTTTCATTAAAGTGTGCCGCTCGACTGCGCCTATCTTACTTCTTGGGGCTGAGAACTATCGCGTAGTTCTTACCCTCAAGCTTTGACGGCTTCTCAGAACCGCCGTACTCTGAAACGGCATCGAGGAATTTCTTCATCAGTTCTTCACTGAGATTCATGTGCGACATCTCTCTTGCACGTCTGAAGCGGATAGTGACCTTTACCTTGTCACCGTTCTGGAGGAATTTGATGCAGTTCTTTACCTTGATGTTGAAGTCGTTGGTGTCGATGTTCAGGGACATCTTGATCTCCTTGACCTCAGCCTGCTTCTGGTTCTTCCGGGCTTCCTTCTCCCTCTTGGTCTGCTCAAAACGGTATTTGCCGAAATCCATGATGCGGCATACCGGAGGAGTCGCTGTAGGAGCGATGAGTACGAGATCGAGATCTGCTTCGATCGCCTTATTGAGTGCGTCAGCCGTAGCCATAATGCCGAGCTGCTCGCCGTCAGCGCCGATTACTCTTACTTCCTTCTCGCGGATATCCTCGTTGATGAGCTGTTCTTTCGTGCCGATATCAAAGCACCGCCTTTCTAAATTACGTTTCAGCCTTGAAATAAAATAAGCGTGAGTACACACGCTCACGCTTAACTGAAATGCCTCTCGGCTTATTCTCATTAAACATACCGCGCCTGACAGACTTAACGCCGGCGGGTGAGAGTGTGGTGGCTCTGCTTTATTACTCGAATATTATAACACCACAAACTCAATTTGTCAAGTAGTTTTCTGAATTTTTTCAGAAATATTCTGATTTTCTTTCAGAAACTCAAGATACTTGTCAGCCGGGATCGGCTTCTGATAGTAGTAACCCTGGAGATAATCGCAGCCCATATCAATGAGCAGCTTCGCCATCTCCCTAGTCTCCACACCCTCGACTACAATGCGCTTTTTCAGCGATTTCAGCATTTCAACGGTGTGCTTCAGGATCACGAATGCTTCTTCGTTCTTCATTGCCGGCCACAGAATACTCTTGTCAATTTTAACAATATCCATCGGCAGCGTTATCAGGTAGTTTGCAGTGGAGAACCCCGTGCCGTAGTCGTCCATGGAGAATGTAACGCCCTTTGAGATCAGGCAGTTCATATTTTTCAGCAGCGCGTCGTAGTTTGCGAGGCCTGCCGTCTCGGTTATCTCGAAATTTATCTCCTCGGGAGGTATTCCGTACTCCGCCATTATCTCCATAAGACGGTCGGAAAGCTGTTCCTGCACACACTGGAGAACCGACAGGTTCACCTCGATGTATTTCACGCCGAGAGCCTGCGCCTGCCCGCTCTTCATGAACTCGCACACCTTGCGGAACGCGATCTCGCCTATCTCGATTATCATGCCGTTGGATTCCGCCAGGGGTATGAACTCCTCGGGGCTGACGTAGCCAAGCTCCGGATCCTTCATTCTGATAAGCGCCTCGGAACACACAAACCCATGCTCCGCCGGCTCGTAGATGGGCTGGTAGTACATCTCGAAGCTCTTGTTGACGATACAGTTCTTTACGGTGCTGAGAATGTGCATTTCGCGCTTTTTGGCGGTGATCGACTCCTTGCTTGCGACGAACACGCTGCCCTCCGCCTTTTCAGTTGTTCGCAGGGTGTACTCTATCGCGTCGCGGACGTCCTCCGCGGACTGCGCGAAATCCGGATAGCGCACGACGCATATCTTCGGAGTGAGATTCGCTTCTATTCCGTGGATCTTCACCGGCTTTGAGAATATGCTGAGTATCCTGTCGCTAAGGTATTTTTCGGTTATCTTGCGCTTTTCGTTCGTGAACATCGCGAACTCGCAGCCGCCGAGGTGGTATACCTCCCCGGTGCCGAATCCGGACATCAGCTTCGCCGCGACCGCTCTGGGAGCCGCGCTGCGCTCTCCCACGCTGAACAGCCCGTTGATATAATTCAGCCCGTCGAACCGAAACGCTGCGATGGTAAAAGGCTTACTTTCGTCAATGCGGACTTCCACACTGTTGAAAAATGCTTCGTCGTTGAAGCAGTCGGCGGCCTTATCAGTGAAATCGTCGGGGTTCTGTATAATTATAAGGAACATCACGAGAACCAGCGCAATAGCGTAGTTCCCCATCACCTGCTGCGGAAGGAGAAGCTGCACAACTGTAGCCGCGACGGTCACAACGAAGAAAAACAGCACCGAAGCCGCCTGGATAGTTTCGCTCTTGCGGCGGTACTTTACGAACATGAACGAGCCGAACATCATCAGCATCAACGCTATCACCGGATAGACATAGAACAGCGGTCCGTGGCAGTACTCCATATTGTCGTTAAAGTAAATTATCAGCTTCGTGAACGGCGTTGTGACAAGCAGCAGGGTTTCCGCGCCAATAAGCGAAAGCGTGAAAACCGAACTAGCCTTCGACATCTTGTTCCTCTTTGTTAGCGCAATAACGTACATCATATAGAGGATAGCTTCAATGTCGTAGAAGAGCAGGTACGATATATGTATGACGTAGTTCAGCCACAGCGGAAGCGACGACGCCACCGGCAGCGACTTCATCGCAAACACGTGGGTAAGCGACGAAAAGAACGTGCAGATAAGCATTCCGGCGTAGATACGGTTTGACATTCCCGGGTACTTCCGGCGGGCGCAGAAGATCAGCACCAGGACAGCGATAAGCCCCATCGCCGCATATTCATATTCAACCACATAGCTGACCGTATTCATGTAGCGCCTCCATTATTCCACATCTGTCAATAATATTGTATCACAATTTAATTAACTTGTCAACACAAAAAAGGGCGTGCAGAATACTGCACGCCCTTTTCAAAGCCGATTTTACTTGATAACTCTTACGGAAACAACACCGGAAACAGCCTTGATAGCTGCTTCGATGCCGGAAGCGTCGCCCTTTACGTCAAGGCAGGTATACGCATAGTCCTTCTTGGACTTGCTTACCATGTTCTCGATGTTCAAGCCAGCAGCGGAAACCGGTGCGGTGATGTTGTTCAGCAGACCCTCTGCATTCTTGTGGATAACGCAGATCTTTGCGTTGCCGGAAATTGCCATCTCAACGTTCGGCAGGTTAACGGAGTTCCTGATGTTGCCGTTTTCGATGTAGTCGACGATCTCCCTGACTGCCATAACCGCGCAGTTATCCTCGCTCTCGGGAGTGGAAGCGCCCAGGTGAGGCATTGCAACAACGCCGTCCAGACCGATAAGTCCATCGGTAGCGAAGTCGGTAACGTAGCAAGCCATGCCGCCGTTTGCGAGTGCGTCGATGATAGCCTTCTCGTCAACCAGGGTGTCTCTTGCGAAGTTCAGCAGGCGTACAGTCTTCTTCATGGAAGCGATAGCCTCTGCGTTGATCATTCCCTTTGTGTCAGGCAGTGCGGGAACGTGCAGGGTGATATAGTCGCACTTCTCGAATATTTCCTTGTTGCTCTTTACATAGTGAACCTTGCCGGAGAGCTTCAGAGCGTTCTCAACGGAGAGGTACGGGTCAGCGCCGTAAACGTCCATGCCGAGTTCAGCGGCTGCGTTGGCTACCAGGATACCAATAGCGCCCAGACCGATAACGCCGAGCTTCTTGCCCATGATCTCAGGACCTACGAACTGGCTCTTGCCCTTCTCGACCAGCTTTCCTATCTCGTCGCCCTTGCCCTTGAGGGTCTTGATCCAGTCCATAGCAGCCGGGATCTTTCTGGAGGACAGCAGCAGACCTGCGATGACAAGCTCCTTAACGGCGTTTGCGTTAGCGCCCGGGGTGTTGAATACTACAACGCCCTTTTCGGTGCACTTGTCGATCGGGATATTGTTTACGCCTGCGCCCGCTCTTGCGATAGCGAGGAGGTTAGCGGGCAGCTCCATCTCGTGCATGGAAGCGGAGCGTACCAGGATAGCGTCAGGATTCTTTTCATCGTCGCTTACGGCGTACTTGCCCTTGTCGAGCAGGTCGGTGCCGCACGCGGCTATCTTATTGAGTGTAAGTACGTTATACATTTCAGTGAATCTCCTTTACAGAACTCAGCCGTTCTCAGCCTCGAACTTCTTCATGAATTCAACCAGCTTCTCAACGCCCTCGATAGGCATAGCGTTGTATATGGAAGCTCTCATGCCGCCTACGGTCCTGTGACCCTTGAGGTTTACGAAGCCAGCCGCGGTAGCCTCCTTGACGAACTTGGCGTCAAGCTCCTCGTTGCCGGTGACGAACGGAACGTTCATCAGAGAACGATCCTTCGGCTCAACAGTGCCCTTGAACAGCTTGCTCTGGTCGAGGAAATCATAAAGGATCTTAGCCTTCTTCTCGTTGTGGACCTTCATAGCCTCGAGGCCGCCCATCTTCTTTATCCACTTGAACACCTTGCCGCAGATGTAGATAGCATAGCAGTTCGGGGTGTTGTAGAGGGAGTCGTTGTCAGCCTGGGTCTTCCACTTGAGCATGGTGGGTGTTCCGGGGAGGACGTCGTCGGTGATGAGATCCTCGCGGATAATTGAAATAACGAGACCTGCAGGACCTACGTTCTTCTGAACGCCGCCGTAGATAACGCCGTACTTTGTAACGTCAACCGGCTCTGACAGGAAGCAGGAGGACACGTCAGCAACCAGTGTGTGACCCTTGGTGTTGGGGAGGGTCTTGAACTTGGTGCCGTAGATGGTGTTGTTCTCGCAGATGTAAACATAGTCAGCGTCCTCGGGGATATCGAGGTCGGAGCAGTCGGGGATATAGGAGAAGGTCTTGTCTGCGGAGGAAGCCACTGCAACTGCGTCGCCGTAGATCTTTGCTTCCTGGTAAGCCTTCTTAGCCCACTGACCTGTGATTATGTAAGCCGCCTTCTTGTTCTTCATGAGGTTCATCGGAACAGCTGCGAACTGCTGTGAAGCGCCGCCCTGAAGGAACAGTACCTTGTAATTATCCGGAATATTCATGATTTCGCGGATATCCTTTTCGGCTTCCTTGATGATAGCGTCGTATGCCTTTGAACGGTGGGACATCTCCATAACGGACATGCCTGTGCCCTTGTAATCAAGCATTTCGTCTGCTGCTTCCCTGAGGACTTCCTCGGGCAGCACTGCGGGACCTGCGCTGAAGTTATAAACTCTCATTGAATTGCCTCCTGTAATGTTTGCTGTCATATGATGACGCGCGGACTGCCAAACCGCTTTGCAGTCTGCATTGATGAATCAACACTTCTATTATAAGACAATTTTCCCGTTATGTCAAGACTGAAATACCCGTTATGCAAAATAATTTTCTCTTTTCTGCAATTTCCGGACTTGCTTCTTGCGGAAAACGGAGTGCGGCGGTGAATTAATTCTCATGCGTGTATCCGGGATTGACGGAGGGGCGGCGTGCGCTTCACGGCGCATGGGGGATTTTGGCTGAAGCTTGTGTTTATTGCACTATCCTAGATTCTAGTGCGCGAAGCGCTATTGTTTTTCGGTTCCTTTTGTTACAAAAGGAACCGGGGCGTGGGGCGGAGCCCCACTACTCCGTGCTAAGCACGGTGACTCCGCATGGAGTGCGGCAAAAGAAAAAAGCGCTAAGGAGGGAAGAGGGGGGGAAAACAAGAGTTTTCCCCCCAGCAACACTACAAGTCTGTACAAATCTTACTTCAAAACAGTCCACTGGACTGTTTTTGAGGAAAGTCTGATTAAGTGGTGATGTTGCTCCGTGGAAAAACTCTTCGTTTCTCAGTCAAACTACGTTTGTCTCCCCGACTCGGACCCCTTTAGCGCTTTTTTATGGAGAATTTCGCCGTCTGCGGACGGCGACGAGGGCGCTGCCCTCGACCTGCAAGGGGACGCGTCCCCTTGACCCCAATCAGGGGATTGTGAAGAATCTACATTATAGTTTCCCACCCATCAAGCCACAAACAGCCCCGATATCTGCGCGACTGCGAGGCACCCGATAACTCCCGCGCAGGTAGGCAGCAGGAACGCCGCCAGCGCCCACTTCCAGCTGCCTGCTTCCTTCCTGACGGTCAGTAGCGATGTCGAGCACGGCCAGTGCATGAGCGAAAACAGCATAGTGCATACCGCCGTGCGCCAGGTCCAGCCGTTTTCCCCGAGGAGCTGCGCCAGCGCCGGGAGCGACAATTCAGTCAGGCTGCCCTGCGACATGTAGCACATTATGATTATCGGTATGACTATCTCGTTGGCGGGAAGTCCGAGAATGAACGCCATCAGTATCACGCCGTCCATTCCGAGCAGCTTCGCGAACGGGTCAAGCGCCCCGGTGCAGTACGACAGCAGCGAACTTCCGTCAACGGTGACGTTCGCAAGTATCCATATCACCGCTCCGGCAGGTGCGGCGACTGCGGCGGCTCTCCCAAGAACGAACAGCGTGCGGTCAAGCAGGGAGCGCACTATCACCTTCCCGAACTGCGGTTTTCTGTAAGGCGGAAGCTCCAGCGTGAAGCCGGAGGGCTGCCCGCGAAGTATCGTAGCCGAAAGGAATTTCGAAGCCGCAAAGGTCATTCCCACGCCGAGGAGCACCGCGGCGGTCACTATCGCGGCAGACAGCGCCGATTCGCCGAACCCTCCGGCAGTCCCCACGAAGAACACCGAAGCGAGGGTAAGAATGAACGGAAACTTTCCGTTGCAGGGAACAAACGCGTTTGTCAGCATTGCGATGAGCCGCTCACGCTTGCTGTCGATTATCCGGCAGCCGACTATACCCGCCGCGTTGCACCCGAATCCCATCGCCATGGTCAGCGCCTGCTTTCCGCAGGCATTGCACCTCTGAAACGGCTTGTCGAGGTTATAAGCTACCCTCGGCAGGTAGCCGGAATCCTCCAGCAGAGTGAACAGCGGGAAAAAAATCGCCATCGGCGGCAGCATTACCGCCGTGACCCACGCAAGCGTGCGGTAAGCGCCGTCCACCAGGACGCCGCTCAGCCACCACGGAGCGCCGCTCATCAGCTCCGACAGCCGCTCCCCGAGCCAGCCAAGCCCCGCCGAAAGGAGCTGTGACGGGTAATTCGCGCCGCTTATCGTCAGCCAGAACACTACCAGCAAAAGCAGTATCATCAGCGGAAATCCCAGCGCCCTCCCGGTCAGAAGGCGGTCTGCGCGGCGGTCGGCACGGCGGCAGCCCGCACATTCGCTGACAGCGCCGTCTGCGGCTTCCTCGGAGTTCAGCGTTATGCAGGAAACTATGCGGTCGCGGAGGATATCGAGAGTTATATCGTCCTCGGCGAGCCGCATTCTGCCGCGTTCCACCGCCGCGCTTATCTCCGGGTCGGAGAGCAGGTCGGCGCCTAGGAACTTCCCCGCTTCAGCAGCGAGCGCCCTGTCCCCCTCGATGAGCCGCAGCGCGAGCCAGCGCGGATTGAGCAGCTCCCCGAAGCGCTCCCGCAGGACTGGTTCGGCGCAGCCTATCGCGGATTCCACCGGCGTGATGTAGTGAAGCCGTTTCGGGTGCAGCTCCGTTTCGCCTGAGCACAGGCGGTCGAGGGCTTTCGTCAGGGCTTTCAGGGTGCGCTTGTCGTGCGCGGAGGTCCCGACCACCGGAACGCCGAGATTCTCCTCAAGCTGCTTTAGGTCGAGGGTTATCCCGCGGCGCTTCGCCTCGTCGCAGAGGTTCACGCAGACCAGGGTTTTCGGGCAAAGCTCCATGACCTGCAGGACAAGATTCAGGCTGCGCTGAAGGCAGGTCGCGTCGCAGACCACCACCGCCGCCTCCGCACCGCCAAAGCACAGGAAGTCCCGCGCGGCTTCCTCCTCGGCAGAATGAGCCAGCAGCGAGTAAGTCCCCGGGATATCCACCAGGACATAGCCGGAGCGCTCGGTTTCGCAGAACCCCTGCGCGGCGGCGACGGTCTTGCCGGGCCAGTTTCCGGTGTGCTGGCGCATTCCGGTCAGGGCGTTGAAGATGGTGCTTTTCCCGACGTTGGGGTTTCCCGCTATCGCGACTACCCTGTCGTCAGGGGAGCGGCGCTTTATTTCAAGCGAGGTCTCAGCCGCCGCAAACCCGGTGGAGCTAGAGGTCAGTCCCATCTGCCGCCTCCCTCACAAGAACGTCGCGGCTGTCAGCCGACCTGATTGCGATGACTGCTCCGCGTATGCAGTACGCCGCAGGGTCTCCCATCGGGCTTACCCCAACGCACTCCACCCGGGTCCCCTCCACAAGACCTATATCCAGGAGCCGGCGGCGCATGCTCCCATGAACCCTGAGCCGCTCTACCACGGCTGTTTCTCCCGGCTTTATCTCATTTAGGCATTTTTCCATGACCATTCCCCTTTACTGATTTTTCCGGGCAGAATGCACCCGTTCGGTACATTATATGAATGTTCGCAGAAGTGTGACACAAAAATCCCGTGCAGTCTCAGCAGGACTGCACGGGATTTTGAATTACATATATGAGCAGCTATTACTTCGCCGGGTCGATGAACTCCCTGTAGTCATACAGGTACTTCACGCCGGAAGCCACTGTCAGCGCCGCCGCAATGTACATCAGAACGTCGCTGATGATCTGTATCGGGAATGCCTCCGGGGAAATCGCGCCGAACTGCGCCAGGATCCACATAAAAAGTATCACGCAGATAGCCACCATAGTCATTGCGGTCTTGAGCTTTCCGAGCATTCCCGCCGCGATAACTGCCTTCTTCTCGCTGGAAGCCGCCACAAGGCGCACTCCGGAAACCACGAACTCACGAGCCAGTATCAGCGCTGTTACCCACGCGCTGCACCAGCCGAGCTGAACGAAACAGACCAGCGCCGCCGCGACCAGTATCTTGTCCGCGAGCGGATCAAGGAACTTTCCGAAGCTGGTTATCATGTTGTATTTCCGGGCGATCTTGCCGTCCAGCATATCGGTTATGCTCGCTATCGCGAACACCAGAAGCGCCCACAGATAGTTCAGCGGGATCGCGTCGATAAGCATGAACGCCACAAAGAACGGAACCAGTATCACCCGCATAAGGGTCAGCTTGTTTGCAAGATTCATACCATTTCTCCCAACAGATTGTTGTCGATAACGTCATCGAAGCGTACCTTCACGAAGTCGCCGATGTGCGGCTTTTCAGCGCCCTTCGGAACGCTGAAATAGATCATTCCGTCGATTTCGGGAGCGTACATCGCGCTTCTGCCGAAGTACAGACCGCCCTCGGCAAGGTACTTGTCGTAGCCCTCGACCACCACCTCGTCGGTGCTGCCTATCATTGACTCGTACATCTCGGCAACGCGGGTGTCCTGCTGCTCCTCGATTATCTCCTTGCGGTGCTCGCGGACTTCCTCGTCAACCATGTCGGGGAAGGAAGCCGCCGGAGTTCCCTCCTCCTCGGAGTAAGCGAAGCAGCCCATGCGCTCGAATCTCATCTCCTCGGCGAATTCGCCCAGCTCGTTGAACTGCTCCTCGGTCTCGCCCGGGAAGCCGGTGATGAACGTAGTCCTCAGCGTAATGCCCGGAATCTCGCGGCGCAGCTTTGCGACAAGCGCGCGAAGTTCCGCGCCGGTGGTCTTGCGGTTCATGCGCTTGAGTATCTCGTCGCTGCAGTGCTGCATGGGGATATCAAGGTACTTCACTATCTTGTCCTGGCGCTTTATGCAGTCGATGAGCTCGTCGGTGACTCTCTCGGGATAGCAGTACAGCAGGCGTATCCACTTCAGCCCCTCGATCTCGCAGAGCTTGTCCAGAAGCTCCGGCAGAGCCAGCTTGTTGTACAGGTCAAGTCCATATCTGGTGACGTCCTGGGCGATTATTACTATCTCCTTCACGCCGTCCTTCGCGAGAAGCTTCGTCTCCTCCACGATGTCCTCCATCCTGCGGCTGCGGAAGCGTCCGCGTATCTTCGGGATAGCGCAGTAGGTGCAGCAGTTGTCGCAGCCGTCCGCGATACGGAGGTACGCATAGTGCGGAAGCGTGGAAATGATACGCTTGCCCTCCATGCTGTGGCTCTCCTTCCTGCCGAAGTAACATACCGCGGGAGTGCCTTCTTCGTGAGAGGGCTTCTCGAAATCAGCCAGGCCGTCGATGATATCCGCTATCTTTCCGTACTCCGCGATGCCTACCACCGCGTCTATCTCCGGGAATTCCTCGGCGAACTGGTCGCGGTAGCGCTCACTGAGACAGCCGGTAACGACTATGCGCTTGATCTTGCCCTCGTTCTTGAGGTCGATAAGCTCCATTATCCAGCCTATCGCCTCTTCCTTTGCGGACTGAATGAATCCGCAGGTGTTGACGAGAACTATGTCAGCCATGCCCGGCTCCGCAACGAATGCGTATCCGCGGTCGGCTATCTTCGCCATCATCTGCTCGGCGTCCACCTGATTTTTGGAGCAGCCAAGCGACACTATGGCTACCTTTGTTGTTTTACTCATTATATTATCTCCTGGTTTATTCTTCAAATTCATCGGGGTCGAAATCCTCTTCATCGGCAAGCGCGGCTTCTATGCAGCGCTTCACCGCTCCGTAGGAATATCCCCTCCGGGCAAGAGCCGCGACAGTCCTGCGGCGGTCGTCCGGGTCTGACAGCTTCTCGGCGTATTTTGTCCGGAGCAGCCGCATTATCTCCTCGTCGATCTCATCGTCGGTGTATTCCGCGAGGATATCCTCGATAAGGTTCTTGTCAAGCCCCCGGGACTGCATCTCCCACCGGGTCTTGCTCATGCCGTAGTGCTTCCCGTGTATCAGCTTTTCGGCGAGCTTCCCGGCGTAGTCCGCATCGTCGATATAGCCGTACTCCTGCATGGCGTCAGCCGCCGCCCGTGAAGCTTCCTCGCCGTAGGTCGGAAGCAGCTTCTTGTACAGCTCATTATAGCTGTACATGCGGCTACCAAGCAGGTAGAGCGCGCGTTTCTTCGCCTTGCGCATCTTGTCCGCGTGCTGGAGCTTTTCCAGAAGCTCCGCGTCCATCTCGCCGCCCTCGTGCAGGTCGTAATCCGCAACGATGGCGCAGTTGATGAAAAAGGTCTGACCGCCCTCAAGCTCCAGCTTGTAGGTGTCGCCCTTGTACACCGAAAGCTCCGTTATCCTGCCGCCGGAGAAATTATCCCCACACCAGTCAGAAAGCCGCTTCATAGCTTATTCGATGTCCTCTGGGGAGAACTCTGCGTAATCGTCCTCGTCGCTTTCTGCGGAGGGCTTCTTTGCGGGCTTTTCGGAGGTATCAGCGCTGTCTGCGCCCTCTGCCTCTATGCGCCCGGCTTCGTCCTCGTCGTCGTGGCTGTCAAGCAGCGAGGAGTTCTTCGCGACCTCGTCGCGTATCTTCTTTTCGATCTCGTTGCAGATATCAGGGTTATTCTTGAGATAATCCAGCACCTTTTCACGACCCTGGCCTATCTTCATATCATTGTAGCTGAACCAGCTTCCGCTCTTCTTAATGATGTCGAAATCAACTGCGGTGTCGACAATCTCGCCCATCTTGGAAACGCCCTGACCGTACAGTATATCGAACTCCGCGGTCTTGAAGGGAGGCGCAACCTTGTTCTTTACGACCTTGCACTTGGTGCGGTTGCCGATTATCTCGCCGCCGTCCTTGATAGGCTCGCCGCGGCGCACCTCGATACGCACGGAGGAGTAGAACTTCAGCGCACGTCCGCCGGGAGTGGTCTCGGGGTTGCCGTACATTACGCCGATCTTCTCGCGTATCTGGTTGATGAATATTGCAACGGTGTTGGTGTTGCTGATTACAGCGGTGAGCTTTCTCATCGCCTGGGACATCAGTCGCGCCTGCACGCCTACGTGAGCGTCACCCATGTCGCCGTCTATCTCCGCCTTGGTGGTCATAGCCGCAACCGAGTCGAGGACGATGATGTCGATAGCGCCGGAGCGCACCAGAGTTTCAATTATCTCCAGAGCCTGCTCGCCGGTGTCCGGCTGGGAAACCAGCAGGTTGTCGATATCAACGCCGAGCTTTCTTGCGTAAACTGGGTCGAGCGCATGCTCAACGTCGATAAACGCCGCCATGCCGCCCGCCTTCTGAGCCTCCGCCACCGCCTGGAGCGAAATTGTGGTCTTACCGGAGGACTCGGTACCGTATATCTCAATGATACGTCCCCTCGGGAGACCGCCTATGCCAAGCGCCAGGTCGAGCATGAGCGAACCGGTGGAGATGCTCTCAATATCCATGCGGCGGTTCTCGCCCATGAACATTACCGTGCCCTCGCCGAACTTCTTCTCAAGCTGCGCCATCGCAGTTTTCAGTACCTTTTCACGCTCCGCCGGGTCTACTATGCGTACCACCGGCTTGGGGGGCGCTGCCTTTTTCTTCTCTGCCATTGTGTGTTCCTCCGTTTATTGTTTTATTCCATAAATTACTCTTATAACGCCGCACAGATCCTTTTCGAACCCTGCGCGCAGACCGTTTTCCTCAAAAATGCGCGTTACGTCGCCGTGCTGACCCATTCCTATCTCCGCCGCCAGCATTCCGCCGGGATTCAGCTTCGCGCCCCACATCGGAACCATTCTGCGATAGTAGTCCAGACCGTCATCCCCGCCGAACAGCGCCGTTTCCGGTTCGTGCGTGACCTCCGGCTGGAGCTCCCGCATATCCTGCGCCGTGAGGTACGGCGGATTCGTGACGATCAGATCTAACTGCGGCATTCCTGCCGCGGTATCGTCCGACAGGACATCGGCGTGCATCGCCTCGCACAGCTCCTCGGCACCGTTGAGCGCGATGTTCCTGCGGAGGTATCCCAGCGCCTGCTCCGATAATTCAAGCAGCTTCACCGGAATTCCGGTGAGCTTCGCCAGTGTTATGCCGACGCACCCGCTTCCTGCGCACAGGTCGGCTGCTCCGGAGACTCCCGGGCGTTCCCGCAGGAACCGCACCGCAGTCTCCACGAGCGTTTCAGTATCCTGCCGCGGAATGAGAACTCCCTCGCCGACGTAAAACGGCAGTCCGTAGAACTCCCACTCGCCCAGGATATATTGCAGCGGCTCTCCGGAATTCCTACGCTGTACAGCGCCGCGAACTTCCGCCGCCTGCTCCGCAGTTACTTCAAGCCCCGGAAACATAAGAATGTCGCTACGTTTGACTCCACAGAACTTCATCACGAGCTGCTCCGCTTCGAAACGCGGGTTGTCGTTTCCTGCCGCCTCGAGGGCTTTCACGCACTCCCGCAGGAGTTCGCCCACCTTCACGCCGCCAGTGCCGTTTATTCCGCTCACCAGTTATCGTCCTCGCCTTCCTTGGGCAGGCAGGGAGTTACCGCCGCGATCGCCACTTCGATCATGGAATCGTCCGGCTCCTTGGTGGTTATGCGCTGCATCCACAGACCCGGCGCGGAGAATATGCGCGTTACGATGTTGTCGCAGCGCCCCGCGAGCTTTATCAGCTCATACGCGAACCCCACCACTATCGGAAGCAGCAGCAGCTTGCAGACGGTGCGCAGCATGATTGCTACGGTGTCGCTGCTGGTGTTAAGCAGATCCTTGAAAAGCTCCGGAGTTATCGGAACCACGCTGTAAACCAGTATGCTGACAAGCAGCGTGATTATAATAAAGCTGGTTCCGCAGCGCGGGTGGAATCTCGTCATGGGGCGGATATTCTCGACGGTGAGCGGCTTCCCCGCCTCGTAGCAGGCGATGGTCTTGTGCTCGGCGCCGTGGTAGCGGTACATTCTGTGCATATCCTTCGTGAGGGAAGTCACCCACATGTACGCCACGAAGATCACGATTTTCATAACGCCCTCGAACACGGTTCTCCAGCCGGAAATATCCACCGACTTCACCATTACATAGCTGCCCTCGGGAAGCCCGGGGAGCAGTCCGGAAAGCGCGTTCATCGGCTCCGTTGGGAGCAGAGCCTCGATGCCGGTAAAAATATAGCTCGGCAGCAGCAGGAACAGGAACACCGCCAGTGCAATACCGATAACCATAGCGATCGCCATTATCGCGCCGGTGAGCTTGTCGCCGAACTTATCGTCCAGCCACTTCTCAAACTTGGACTGCTCCTCTTCGCTGTCGTCATCCATCATGCCGCTCTTGTCGGCGGACTTCATCAGGCAGCTATACCCCTCCCGGAGCTGCTGCACGAAATTTATGCTTCCGCGAATGACCGGGCATTTATTGTACCATTTTTTAGGCTTGATGTCCCAGTCCTCCACATCAATGGAGCCGTCCGGAAGCCGGACCGCCATAGCGCCCTTCGAGACGCCCTTCATCATTATACCCTCGATCAGCGCCTGACCTCCTATCGAGGTCTTTTTTGTAGTATCCTTGTTTTTACTGCCCATCAGGGTCGCTCCTTTCGTTCATCTGCTTGAGCGGCAGGGTTATCGTTACCGTTGTTCCCTTGCCGAGAACGCTGTCTATATCCAGCGTTCCGCCGTGCATCGAGATTATCTCGTCCGCTACTGCAAGCCCTATTCCGCTTCCGCGGCGAGTGCTGTTCGCCTTGTAGAACTTTGCCTTGACCTTCGGAAGGTCGGCCGCCGAGATCCCGATACCGGTATCCGCGACAATTATCGACAGCGTATCGTCGTTCTTTTCCACCGAAATATCCACGCTTCCGCCCGGGTCGGTGTACTTCATCGCGTTGTCTATTACATTTATGAATACCTGCCTGAGGCGGTTCTTGTCGCCGTATACAACGCACAGCGACTCCGGCTCAGAATAGTGTATGGTCTTTTTTTCCTTGCGCGCCTTGTCGGTGTAGATCAGCAGCGCGTCGTCAAGCTCGGCTATGATGTCGGTATTTGCCATTTGCAGCGTGAATCTGCCATTCTGTATGCGCGAGAAGTCGAGAAGCTCCTCGACCATGCCCTCAAGACGCCCGGTCTCATGGGTTATGACCTTCATGCCCTTGCGGTAGGTCTCCTCGTCGTAGCCGGCTTCCAGGGTCTCGCTCCAGCCCTTTATTGCGGTGAGCGGAGTCCGCAGCTCGTGGGATACCGACGATATGAAATCGTTCTTTATCGCCTCGGAATTCTCCAGCTCGTCCGCCATGTCGTTGAACACCCGGGAAAGCTCGCCTATCTCATCGTTGTTGCGTATTGCGATACGCTCGGAGAAATCGCCCTTAGCGAGCTTCTTCGCGGTCACGCTTATCTGCATGAGCGGCACGCATATCGACTTTACAAAGTACATTCCGCTGAACACTACCACCAGGATAACTCCCGCGCTTATCAGCAGCGCCGTGAGCATTATTCCGGAAAGCTGGTTGTCGATGAGCTTCATCGAGGACACGTACCGCAGCGCGCTGTAGCTGCTGCTCGGCTGGGCTATCATTACCGTCACGGCGATGATGTTCTCGCCGGTCTCGTAGCCGTGGAAAACTCCAACGCCGTCCTCGGACTTCAGCGCGGCTTCGTAGTCGGGCATGTTGTAGCTCTCGTCCGGGGAGAATCCGCTGCTGCTGAGCGTGACCTCGCCGTTCTTGTTAATGGACATCATTTCCATCTTGTCCTTCTTATCGAAGCCCTCGATAAGCTCCCTGACCTCGGTGGAGTAGTTTACCGCCATGTCCTCGTACAGCCGCGTCAGTACCGTCGCCGTGGCGTTCGCCTCGGAAACGAGGTAGGTCTCCGCCGAGCCGTAGTAGTACTGCCGCGTGAAGTAATAAATACACACATTCGCGATGATCAGCAGAACCCCGACCACGCTCAGCGTGTTGAACATCCACCTTCCGGCGATGGAGCTGCGCAGACCGAAGTGCGCCTTCCTGCCCGTCACCCGTTCCATTTGTAGCCAAAGCCCCAGATGGTCTGTATGTACTGCGGGTCGGAGGGGTCGTCCTCTATCTTCATGCGCAGGCGGCGTATGTTCACGTCAACGACCTTATCGTCGCCGTAGTACGCCTCGCCCCATATGTGGTGGAGTATAGTCTTGCGGTCAAGCGCCGTGCCTCGGTTCTTCAGCAGGTACTCCATGATGTGGTACTCCACCTGCGTCAGCTCTATCGGCTCGCCGTTTTTCTGCACCGTGCGGCTCTGGTAATCCAGTGTGAACGGCCCGGAGATGATGTTCTTCACCGTGTCCTGCCTCGCCTGAGTGACGTTAACGCGGCGGTAGATGGCGTCCACCCTGGCGACCAGCTCGGACGGCGAGAACGGCTTTGTAACGTAGTCGTCCGCGCCTATCATCAGGCAGTTCACCTTGTCCATCTCCTGGCTCTTCGCGGAGAGCATGATTATGCCGATCTCGCTGCTCTGCTCGCGTATCCAGCGGCACAGCGCGAATCCGTCCATGCCCGGCATCATGATATCCAGCAGGGCGACGTCAAAATTTCCGTTCTGCTCGGTGTAGACCTTCACCGCGTCTTCGCCGCATGAAACGTCCACCACGTCGTAGCCCGATCTTACAAGATTTATCACAACGAAGTCGCGGATAGCGTCCTCGTCCTCGCATACCAGTATCCTTTTCATGATCTCCCTTTCTCAGTCAAGGTCACAGGACTATCAGGCTGTTTTGAAGCTCGCTTTCGGTCAGCGCGAGCTTTCCGGTGAGATAGCCCGTAGTTTCCTTTATGCAGATTATGCTCTCGTCGCTCTCGCCTATCATGCGGTAGTCCTTTGAGTTCACCAGCGCCTCGGTGTCGTCCTTGGCGATAGTGCGTATTCTCATCAGCTCCGTTGTCTTGTCCACAGTGAATTTCTTCTCCGGGTCGTAGGATATGAACACTATCTCGTTATCCTGCGTGTTCAGCACTGCTGAGACGACCCCCTGCCAGCGGCTCGGGAACAGCAGCACGAAATTGTACTTGCTGCTGTAATAGCTGTAGTACTTCCGGGAATAGCGGTTGTTCTCCACCGTGTACCACTCCACCGCGCAGAGCTGCTCCGGCCTCATCAGCGTTTCGTAGCCCGGGAGCGGCGTCATTGACGGGATCTCCACCGCGCCGTCTCCGTCGATGTCGATGCTGCGGATATCCGTCATGTAGTCGTTGGTGAACCTTGAGATTATGTTACCCTGGGAGCCGTCCGCGTTAGTGACTGTGTTCAGAGGAGCGTACACGGCGCCGTTCCTGCAATAGAGCACATCGGTGCTGTACTGCCCCGCGCCGCGTCCGTAGTCAAGGAAAAGCGCGGTGACGTCCCCGTCGAGCATTCCCTTTGAAACGCTGACGTACTCCGCCGCAATACCGCTGAGCTGCATCTCGCTGAGCTTCCGGAACGTACCCTCCCGCTTTGTGAACATCACCGCCATAGAGGTCTGCGTAGCCTTGTCGGGAACCACCGAGACAAGTTCCTGCTGGCCGTCGCCGTTGAGGTCGATGACCTCCATGCAGGAGTAGCTGCCGCTGTAAAGCTCGGAAATCAGACCGTCGCTGTAATTGAGCACGCTGAGGGTCTTTTCCGACTGGTTCAGCATGGAATAGCACACGAGTATCTCGGTCGTGCTGTCGTCGCCGAGGCTCGCAAAACTGATGGAATCCACCTCGCTGCCTACGCATGCAAGGTCGTACACCGCCTCCCAGGAACCTTTGAAATTATCCAGCACCTTCAGGCGCAGAGCGCTCTCGCCGGACTGCACCGACTGCGACTCGTAGAACACGAGCGCCTCCTGCGTGCCGTCGGAGTCGATATCCTGGAGCACGAATGCCGAGCGGTACTCGCCGCCGCGCGGATATTTCAGCTTTATCGAGCTGCCGCTGCTGTTTATCAGCGCCTGATAGATCTCGCTCTGCTCCTGGGTGAGCTTAGGGGCTGTGAGGAGGTTCTCTATCGTCGCCTGACAGCCGGTCAGCGCCGCTATGGAAAGAATGGCAGCCGCTTTCAGGAACGCCGCCGCTTTTTTTATTTTGAACACGTTTCCCTCTCAGGTGTTGTATCAGTATTCGTCGTCAAGGTGGTCGGACTCAGCCTGCTGAATAGATTCAGAAGGCTCGGAAATTCCGCTCTCCTCAGCCGGGAGAATGTTCCCGGGAGTCTCGGCGAAGCTCTCGCTTTCGGTAGTTTCAGGCTGCTGTGCGGGCTTGTCGGAGGGCTTCATGTAAAGCGCGACGAGCGCTGCCACGGCGAAAATGCCAACGGAGATCTCAGAAGCCGGAGCCCAGCTCATGTAGTACGCCTCGTAGCCGTAATTGAGCTGGAACAGCATCTCCGCAGCGGAATTTGAAGTAACGATGTGCGAAGCCACGTCGGCGGGACCCATCAGCGAAGCCGCGATAATGGCGATCGCGTTTCCGAGGATCATCGACACGGAGACCGCTCCGGTGACGGTGAGAACCTCGCGGGTGCGCTTGCCCTCGTTGCCGGAAAGGAGCTTCGCCATCTGCATGAAGAGTACCGCCGCAACGATGTCGGTCATGCAGTTTATGAGGTACTCGGGGCGGGTTGTGACTGCCATTCTTTCAAGGAACACTCCGATACCGCGCAGAGTATAGTAAACCGCTCCGCCGGTCATAGCGAAGCCGAGACCGGGCTTGAACTCCTTCTTGTAGAGTATCACGAACGAGGTTATCAGCATTATTGCTCCGAACACGAAGTTCACCACCATCATGAACGGAGAAGGCGAAATGTTGCTGCCCTCCGGGATAACCGCCTCGCTGTAGCCCTCGTAGAGAGCTCCCATAGCGGGGAGGAGCAGTCCGAAGCCTATTACAGCGGCCTTATTATCGGTGACGCGCTCCACCGGGGTCTGGTAGTACGCGGAGCCGTTCCTGCGGTCGAAGAATGCTGCGGCCGCGGCTCCGGCGAGGGTGAGGATAACCGCGCCCCAGAAGCACGCGTTCATGAAGAAGCCGTTGTCGTATTTCAGGAAGCCGGAGGTCATATCGGTTCCGACGCATATCTGAGCCATTCTGGCTGCAAATGCAAGTATCCACCCGGGAATGATCACCCACAGTCCCAGTCTGCTGTTGTTTTTCATATCTAAGATACTCCTTGTCAAATACAAAACTAGTAAGATATATCCTCAAAAACAGTAAAGTCGTTCGCAGACATATCTCATATTATTTTAGCACATATTCATATATAATTCAAGCCCTTTTTTGTACCAGCAAGAGTTTTCACAAGAATTACATTTTACGCGGCTTAGCTTTGTAAATTATGCGATTTCGAACGCTGTGTTTTTGTCGCTGTCTGCCATTGACACGAAGTTAAATTAATGCTATAATATACCTTAAAAGGAGGGATTCCCATGAAAATACGCTCTGCAATTATGATTTCCGGCGCTCTTGCGCTTATGCTGGTTTCCGGCTGTCAGTCGTCGCCGGAACCTGAGTCTGCGCCCGCGCCGGCGGCCGGACAGTCCGGCACGGTGGAAGCCAGCGAGCCGGAATACTCCGCCGACCTAGAGCTGACCGTGACTTTCCCGGACAAGACCGTGTACACCAGCACCGACAACGGAGTTACATGGACAGCTGGAGAAAAAACCGTCAGCTATAACGACATGGCGGCTTTCCTTACCGTGATATACCCGGAGCCTATAAGCGTCACCGGAGAAATTCCCGTCGCAATGACGATACACAACAACAACCACAATACTGACATGCTGATAGGCGGCTCAGAGATAGAAGTGCTGCGCCGCGGAGACTCCGGCGAATGGACGCCCGCCGAGTACGCCGACAAGACGATAGAATACGCGTTTACGGCTCAGGCTGACCTGATATTCCTTTCAAGGGATTATTACGAGGATCTCTCGATATACGAACCGGTCGGCGGCAGGTACCGCCTGACTAAGAGCTTCACAATAGGCGGCGACGAAGCGTACGGCCTGCTGAATCCGAGCGATCCCGGCGGGAAATACATAATGAGCGCGGAATTCAATGCGCTGCCGTAACTTTACAGGAACTGAAGCGGTCGGTTCCTGAAAGACCGCCGCGACTTACATTTGGCTGTTAAAATCCATTTTGCCCCGGGGATTCCCCGGGGCAAAACCAGTTTATTCAGAAGTCAGAAAAGGCTTACACTTTTTTTGACCAGACTGTATTTCCATCAATATCGACGATTGAAACAACGGACGAATCACCGGAAAGCGATACTACTAAGCTGGAATATACCGAAGGATCATACGCCCCGGTTTCTTCCTTTATGGATTTGTCCTTGTCGATACAAAGCAGCCTGCCGTCTGAGCAAAGGAAATACACATTTTCCCCATCTGATATCCCATCAATTATATATGAATCAAGCGATGAGGTCACTAAAGCCGACGTATTCTCTGCCGTATTCAGCTCGTATATCTCGAAGCATTTGGGGCTTGCAGCCTGATTGATGCCATAATTTACGAAACACAGCGCTTCTTTATCCGAAAGCGCGAAGTACCTCGCACCTCCCCATGCAATCATTTGAAGCCCGTCGTACCGGCCATACTGTTCATAATTGCTAATAAGCAGATCATATTCCTGCTTGTCAGAATAATTATCGCTCCCAGCCAGCGCCTGAACCATATCGTCAGTATAGTTATCCTCCGGAAGAAGGCTGCTCAGATGATCCGGCGCTTTTGAAAACTGTTCCGCATAGCTCTGATTTTCCCCAAGCTCCGACCCCTTGTTCCACTGTCTGGAAGAGCAGCCACAGGAGAGTGCCAATACAGCCAGCATGAAAATTACGAGTACATTTTTACGCATGGATTATATAGCTCCCTTCCACGCAAGACTTAATTTCTGAAGCCGCTACATTGTAATGCCGTCCCTGATATGCCTTAAGATAGGTGCAATCTGCAACCCAAAAAGTATCCGTTATCTTATCATAACCATCAATAACAATATAGTGAAGAGTAGATCTGCTAATGCCACTTCCATTGTAATATGATAAAGTTCCATACGGAGCAGCTCTAAGAATAACAGGACGATCTGCTGCTAAACTTGATTTTATATAATTGGTTAATTTTGTAGTTGTCATAGTGCTTCCAACAAACGTATAGGCATATTTATTTGAAGCGCTAGATTTCAGTTGCGAATTCAAATAATCCACAATTGCGTATACAAATGCAGTTGTTTCTCCACTTGGAATCACTTTCTTACTGATAGCTGTTTGCGAAGGCTCTTTATAGGTTGAAATAAGGCTATAACTATCATGTGAATATATGCCAGTTAGAACCATTAAAGTACTCGCAACTCCACACCATGTGTCTTTTTCTTGAACGATCTTTGTATTTACTGAACAAGAATACAAGTTTCCGCTACTAGAAACGCCTCTTGATAACCCTTGATTTTGTTCCTTAATGAGTCGATCATCAATCTCCAGTCTTGTAATAATATTATCTAGGGCCGCTTCCTTATCATGCTGAAACTGATAAAGAAATTCAGATGAATCTAAGTATTCCTCAATTATTTTTTGCTTGTCTGCATCATTCAAACTAATATGAGAGAGGTGATTATAGATCCATCTGTAAACTTCATTAGGGTCAGAAACTTCAAACTGTGTAGAAAAACCAGATTCTGCAGCCGACAGTACCGAATTTCCCATAGTAAGGGCAACAATCGTAACCATAACAGCTATTTTCTTTAGTGCTTTTTTCATAATAACCCATCCTTTCATTAGACAAAATTCCAAATTAAGCAACAATAAACTGGATTCTTTTAGTTAAGAATTCATTTATTGTATTTACATTATAACACAAACCTTTATAGATGTCAATAATTATTATTTAATTTTTTAAAAATTTATTTATTTCTCCTTTATTCCTAATAACACAAAAGGGAGCGCACTCCACGCTCCCTCTGTTTTGTTACTTAAAGCTATTTTTAGACCATTCCGCGAAAACGTTCGGCAATTCCGGAATTACGGGTGTTTACCTGACATACCGGCTCTGCCCAGCGAAACAGACGCCGAAATTACTTTCTTACAACCTTGTGGTAAACCTTCTTGCCCTTGCGGATTATTACCTCGCCGTCGATCGTGATCTCAGCGTTCGGATCCTCAACGATAACGTCGTTGACTGCAACGCCCTTACCCGCGATCAGGGTTCTTGCCTCGCGCTTGGAATTAACAAGCTTGGCAGCCACCATCAGGTCGAGAATGCCGATCTTGCCCTCGGGGAGCTCAAGCTCGGTAGTGGGCATGTTCTCGGTGTTGCCCTTGCCGCCGAACAGAGCCTTTGCGGCGTCGAGCGCCTTGTTCGCTTCCTCCTCGCCGTGAACCAGCTTTGTAAGCTCGTACGCGAGTATCTCCTTAGCCTTGTTGAGCTGGCTTCCCTCCCAGCCGGACATAGCCTCGATCTCCTCAATGGGGAGGAAGGTCAGCATGCGAATGCACTTCATTACGTCCGCGTCGGCTACGTTTCTCCAGTACTGGAAGAACTCGAACGGAGAGGTCTTTTCAGGGTCGAGCCATACTGCGCCCTTCTCGGTCTTGCCCATCTTCTTGCCCTCGGAGTTGAGGAGCAGCGTGATAGTCATAGCGTGAGCGTCCTTGCCGAGCTTCTTGCGGATAAGCTCGGTGCCGCCCAGCATGTTAGCCCACTGGTCGTCGCCGCCGAACTGCATGTTGCAGCCGTACTTCTGGTACAGCATGTAGAAATCGTAGCTCTGCATGATCATGTAGTTGAACTCGAGGAAGGTCAGACCGCGCTCCCAGCGCTGCTTGTAGCACTCGAAGGACAGCATCTTGTTAACGCTGAAGCATGCGCCTACCTCGCGCAGAACATCGATGTAGTTAAGGTTCATCAGCCAGTCGGCGTTGTTGACCATGATAGCCTTGCCATCTGAGAAGTCGATGAAGCGGCTCATCTGCTTCTTGAAGCAGTCGATGTTATGCTGAATGGTCTCCGGAGTGAGCATTTTTCTCATGTCGGACTTACCGGAAGGGTCGCCGATCATTCCGGTGCCGCCGCCGAGGAGCGCGATGGGCTTGTTGCCTGCCATCTGGAGGCGCTTCATCAGGCACAGAGCCATGAAATGTCCTACGTGCAGGGAGTCAGCGGTGGGGTCGAAGCCGATGTAGAAGGTCGCCTTGCCTTCGTTTATCATCTTCTTGATCTCTTCCTCGTTGGTTACCTGCGCGATGAGTCCGCGTGCTACTAATTCGTCGTAAAGTGTCATTGTTTTTCTCCTTGATATGTTAATTTTTCAACTTTGAACTGTGTATTATCCGGGAAAACTCCCATAAGCGATGGAAACCTTGATTTCCATTGATACCACCCCTTTCACCGCGCCTGAATCAGCGCCCGTCGTTCATTCTTAGCGAATCTCTCATCAGGTCCTTGCCGACCGTTCCATGGCTGAGAAGCTCCCGGGCTTCCTCCAGCCCGAACCACCCCGCCGTTTCCACCTCGCCGGAAAGCCGGAACTCTCCGTGCTTCACCGTGCAGAGATACCCAAGCATGAGATTATCGTGCTTCGAATAGTAATAGCTGCTGATATACCGCATGTTCAGGACTTCCAGCCCGGTTTCCTCTCGTATTTCCCGGAGAGCGGTCTGCTCGGCGGTCTCGTGCTCCTTGATGAACCCCGCAACGCAGACGTAATTCCTGGTTGCGTAGGTCTGGCGTATCAAAGCGTACTTCCCCGCGCCGTCGGTCAGCAGACATATCACGCATGGGTAGGAAAAACTGAACCACGGTCTGCCGCAGTTTTCGCAGAATGATGTCTCGCCCTCGTCGCCGATAGTCTTTGTTATTAGTTTCTCTCCGCACTCAGGGCAGAATTTGAACTGCATATGATCACCTCCCGGGTATTATTTCCGATAACGTCTGTACAATACAAAAGCCCCCCATGAGCAGAACTCACAGAGGGCGAATTATCGCGGTACCACCTCAGTTTGCGGGATATCTCCCGCCTCTGACAGCTATAACGGGCTTACCCGTGCGGAACTACTTGCGTACGCTTTCGCACCGCCGCTCAGGGAGGTAATTCGCCGCACGGAAATCCTGCCGCTTCGCACCAGACAGCGGCTCTCTGAAAGGATATTCCGGGACTACTGGATTCCCGTCAACGCTTTTAATATTTATTCGGAATTTATTATCTCAGCTGGTCTGCTATCTCAAGAACCAGTTTTTCGCTCTTTTCCCAGCCAAGGCAGGGGTCGGTGATCGACTTGCCGTAAACGCCGTCGCCAACCTTCTGCGCGCCGTCCTCGATGTAACTCTCGATCATCAGCCCCTTCACCATGCTGCGTATCTCCGAGGAGTGGCGCATGGAATGGAGGATCTCATTTGCAATTCTGATCTGCTCGAGGTACTTCTTGCCGCTGTTGGAGTGATTTGTGTCAACAATGCACGCCATGTTCCTGAGGTTCTTTTCCTGGTACATATCGTACAGCAGCTTGAGATCCTCGTAGTGGTAGTTCGGGATAGTCTGGTCGTGCTTGTTCTGCGCGCCTCGGAGGATAGCGTGGGCAAGCGGATTGCCGTCAGTGTTGACCTCCCAGCCGCGGTAGATGAACGTGTGGCTGCTCTGAGCCGCACGGATAGAATTCAGCATGATAGAAATCGTGCCGCTGGTGGGGTTCTTCATACCGCAGGGGCACTCCATGCCGCTGGCGGTAAGACGGTGTTCCTGATCCTCAACAGAACGCGCGCCTACTGCGACATAGCTGAGTATATCGGAAAGGTAGCGGTAGTTCTCGGGATACAGCATTTCATCAGCGCACACAAGACCGGTCTCCTCAATGGCGCGTGTGTGCAGCTTGCGCACGTGGATAAGACCCTCAAGCATGTCCTCGCCCTTGGTGGGGTCTGGCTGGTGGATCATTCCCTTGTAGCCCTCGCCGGTGGTTCTTGGCTTGTTGGTGTAGATTCTCGGGATAATAATGATCTTGTCCTTGACCTGCTCCTGAAGTCTGGAAAGGCGGCAGGTGTAGTCCATTACTGAATCCTCGTTATCCGCGGAGCACGGCCCGATGATAAGCAGGAACTTGTCAGACTTCCCGGTGAAAACGTCCGCGATCATCGCGTCGCGCTCGGTCTTTATAGCCTTGATCTTATCGTTGAGCGGGTAAAGTTCCTTTATCTCCTTCGGTACGGGGAGCTTCCTGCGGAAATTCATTGACATTTTATGTATTTCTCCTTTTTTTGCAGTCTATCCATGTGACATTATATCACCATCTCGTCCAATTGTCAAGCGCCTTTTCGTACTTCACAGCACAAAAATGCCCCTGATTTTACAGGGGCACTGATTTACTTATCTACGGAAGTTTCCTTTTCCTTAAGCAGATCGCGTATTTCCGTAAGCAGAACGATCTGGGGATCCGGCTTAGGCTCGGGCTTGGGCTCTTCTTCCTTCTTGCGGTGGAGCTTTGAGATAGCCTTCACAAGAATGAAAACAGCCAGCGCGATAAGAAGGAAACTTATAACCGACTGAATGAACGAGCCGTAGTTCAGCGAGATCTCAGCGACCGCAGGAGTAACCACCGCGCCGGTTTCATCGAGGACTTCCTCAACCGCGGGCTGAAGCACGAGCTTGAGCTGCGAGAAATCCATCTTGCCGGTAAGAAGTCCCAGCAGCGGCATCAGCAGGTCGCCGACCAGCGAATTGACGATGGCGGTGAACGCAGAACCGATGATAAGACCTACCGCCATATCAAGCACGTTTCCTCTTGAGATAAACGCCTTGAACTCCTTGGCCAGCTTGAACCTGTCCTTCTTTTCAGCTTTCTTTTCTTCTGCCATGACACTATCCCTCTCGAATTAAGTAATATTTCAGGCTGAAAGCCTGTTGTGCATTATATTCTCTGACTGAGCGGTATGTAGTTCTTGTTGAGGTTTATCGCCTTGTAAGCCGGACGGATTATGCGCTTTCCGTTGATCATTTCTTCCATTCTGTGGGCGCACCAGCCGGAGATTCTCGCGCACGCGAACAGACCGGTGTACATCTCTACCGGTATCTTCAGCATCTTGTATACCAGACCAGAATACATGTCCACGTTTGCGCATATATTCTTGATATCACCGCGCTCGTCCGCGAATACTCCCGGAGTAAGTCTCTCGATGCTGTCCAGCAGCAGGAATTCCTTCTCAAACTCGGTGCCCTTAGCCAGCTTCATCGCGTTGGCCTTGAGTATCTTCGCTCTCGGGTCGGACAGCGTGTAAACCGCATGACCCATGCCGTAGATAAGCCCGGAATGATCTCCGGCTTCCTTGCGGAGCAGCTTGTGAAGGTAGTCGCTGACCTCCTGGTCGTTATCCCAGTTCTTGATACCCGCCTTTGCGAAGTCGAGCATTTCCATAACCTTGATATTAGCGCCGCCGTGACGCGGACCCTTCAGCGAACCGATAGCCGCCGCGTATGCGGAGTAGGCGTCGGTGCCGGAGGAAGATACGGTACGGCAGGTGAACGTCGAGTTGTTTCCGCCGCCGTGCTCAGCGTGGAGCATAAGGCAGAGGTCGAGCAGGTGAGCTTCCTCGGTAGTGTAGGAACGGTCGTCGCGCAGGGTGGAAAGAATGCTCTCTGCAAGGCTCTCGTCCTTGTTTATCTGGTGCATTACCATTGAATCGTTGTGGTAGAACCGGCGCATTGCCTGGTAGGAAGTTACCATGATCGCAGGAAGTCTGGAGATGATCGAAATAGCCTTGAGCATTTCGCTCTCAACGGACTTGTCCTCCGGCGCGGAATCATAGCTGTACAGCGCAAGCACTGCCTGAGCCATCTTATTCATGATATTCGGGGACGGATTTCTGATGATAACGTCCTCGCTGAAGTACATGGGAAGGTCGCGGTACTCAGCGATAAGGCGTGAGAACGTAGTGAGCTGGCGCTCGTCAGGGAGCATACCGAACAGGAGGAGATACGCGACCTCCTCGTAGCCGTAGCGCCCGGACGCCAGCACGTCGTTCACGATATCGCGAATGTTGTATCCGCGGTAGATGAGCTCGCCCTCGATGGGCTGCTTGTCGCACTCGCTTATAACGTAGCCATGTACGCAGCATACGTTTGTGATGCCCGCAACAACGCCGGAACCGTCGGAATTACGCAGACCGCGCTTTACTCCGAACTTTCCGGGCAGGCTGGGATCGATAGCCGTAGTGCTTAAAAAATCGTCGCACATCTGCTTGAAGGTAGCAGAGTTCTTGAGCTGTTCCATTCTTTTCATTGGTTAGAAGATCCGCCTCCGTGCCATATTTTTATACTGGTCTTAATCGCCGTTCCGTCAGGCGGAATTTTTAAATTAAGAAATATATAAGTATATTGTAGCATATTTCGCCGTGATTGTCAAGCGTTATTCGCATTTTCTGAATATTTTTTATTTTCAGGTTGCAAAATTCTCGTTTGTGGTTTATTTATGGTAACCTCTAAAAACCGGGACACGAGCAGATTTCGTACATGACTTATATCAGATGCTAGGCGTCAAACCGCAGTAATACTGTATGTATTTCAAGGTTTGACAACGAAGCAGATGATATAAGTCATAGAAATCTGCCGTGAAGGAGGTTTTTAGAGGTGACCTTTTAATGGAGGGCCGCTGCAATGAAGTTCCCGAAAACAGTACTTGCTTCCCTGCTGGGATTTTCAATAATGCTCACCGGCTGCCGTCGTGAGGCTCCATCGCCTGCGCCGGAGAACGTAACTCTGCTCATCGAAGACGAAAACCGCATACTCACACTAGGATTTTCCGAGTACCTCGCCGGCTGCATATTCGCCGCTGCTGACCCGTCATTTCAGGAGGAGACCCTGCTTGCGGCGGGAATCGCGCTTTCAAGCCAGGCGCAGTACTGCATGCAGAACTGCGAAGCTGATTTCGGCGCAGACCTCGCCGACCGCGGCGACATCTACCCGGACTGGCTTTCGCCTGATGAGCTGGAGGAACGCTACGCCGACCAGTATCCCGAGTGGCTGGAGCGCGTTTCCAGAGTTGCGGAGCGCGCGGCTAAGGAGTGCCTCTATTATAACGATGGACCGGCGTACACGCCTTGCTGCCGGGTATCCTCCGGCGTGACCGACGACGGAGGTTTCACCTACCTTCCGGCGCTGAAGCTCAGCCGCGACCCGGATTCACCGGAATACTCCGCCAGCTCAGAATACACCTGCACCGCCGTGCGGAAAATGCTGGCTCCGGTCACCGGAAGCGTAGTGCTCCCCGCAGACAAGGCGGAGTGGTTCTCCGAGCCGCAGTACACAAAAAACGGAACGCTGCGCTGTATCAGGTTCGGCGGCGTGGAACTTACCGGAGAACAGCTCCGGGAAGCGCTCGGTCTGCGCAGCGCGGCTGTTGCAATTACGCAGGAGCACGACTCGTTCATATTCCGCACCCGCGGAAGCGGCGGCGGTGTTGGCATGAGCGTCTACACAGCGGATCTCATGGCGCGCTCCGGTTTGTCAGCTCAGGAAATACTACAGCAGTTCTACCCCGGCACGGAACTAATAGATTAAAATAGGTAATCTGTTTTCTGTTTCATTTCCTTATTATATCACTTTTATCTTCTTTTTCAAAGAGGTTTTTAGAAGTTACCTATAGTTTATCTGCGATTCAAAAAGTACACGTACCCTGGCTTTAACCAGAAATGAAAAAAGTTAAATTTTACAGAGATTTAACATACCCTGTCTTTTGGATTTAACATTCTCCTGATATAATATGCTTGTGACAAGGAAAGATCACAGCATAAGCGTAAATGATTACGCCGTATATTAAAGGAGAACAACATTATGACTACAAGAAAGATCACATTAAGCGCAGCCGCTCTGCTTATGGCAGCAGCACTTGCAGGCTGCTCCGGAAATACCACCAGCGCTTCCTCCAACAGCAGCTCCGCTGCTGAGGCAGGCTCTTCTGCTGCTGACAGTTCCGCAGCAGATTCCACCGCTTCTGACAGCACCGCTTCCAAGCTTGACACCGACATTACAGTAGTATCCCGCGAGGACGGCTCCGGTACAAGAGGCGCGTTCGTTGAGCTGATGGGCATTGAACAGAAGAACGAAGCAGGCGAGAAGGAAGATATGACCCGCGGCGACGCTGAGATCTCCAACTCCACCAACGGCGTTATGATGAGCGTAGCAGGCAATGTAGACGCGATCGGCTACATCTCCCTCGGCTCCCTCAACGACACCGTAAAGGCTCTCGACGTAAACGGTGTTGAGTGCTCCGTAGCCGACATCAAGTCCGGTGATTACGTTGTAGCAAGACCGTTCAACGTATGCTATCAGCAGGCAAAGCTCGACGGCAACGCCGCAGCTAAGGATCTCATCGCCTTCATCGAGTCCGACGACGGTCAGAAGATCATCGCTGACAACGGCTACATCGCCATCGACTCCACCGGCGCATATGCTCCCTCCGGAGTTACCGGCGCGATCTCCCTGAACGGCTCCACTTCCGTAGGTCCGATCATGGAGAAGCTCTGCGAGGCATACAAGGCTCTTAACCCTGATGTTTCCATTGACATTCAGCAGACCGGTTCCGGAGCAGGTATCACATCCGTGACCGAGGGCACATGCGATATCGGTATGTCCTCCCGTGAACTCAAGCAGGAAGAGCTTGACGCAGGTCTGACTGAAATGAAGATCGCCGACGACGGTATCGCGGTTATCGTAAACCTTGAGAACCCCATTGAGAACATCACCTCCGACGAGGTAATGAAGATCTACACCGGCGAGATCAACAACTGGAGCGAGCTCGGCTGATTCAAATAATCTCATCTTTATAGGTTTCTCCCCGTTGTCGCTTGGATGTACGGCGTCCATGCCGTACTTTTGGCGACAACTTTGCGGCGTCCTGCCGCATATAGTTTATAGGTTTCTCCCTTCCCTTACGCGCTGCGCTGCGGCATTCCAGCTAACGTGCAGCGCACTTTTATGAGTATTAGAATGTAAAGTAACATTCTGGAAATTTTACAAAGAGGTATTATTATGCAGAAGGTCAAAGAAGGCATAATGCACGCGCTGTTCCTGATATGCGCATGTGTTTCGATACTGGCAGTAGTGCTGATATGCGTGTACCTGTTCGCTTCCGGCGTTCCGGCGATCGGTGAGATCGGCGTTACCGACTTCCTGTTCGGCACAAAATGGAAGCCCTCCAGCGGATACTACGGGATATTCCCGATGATAATCGGCTCTATCCTCGTTACAGGAATCGCGGTCGTTATCGGAGTTCCCATCGGAATACTCTGCGCCGTGTTCATGTCGCACTACTGCCCGAAGAAGCTCTACCGCTTCGTGAAGCCCGCGATAAACCTTCTCGCCGGGATCCCGTCCATCGTATACGGATTCTTCGGTCTGGTGGTTATAGTTCCCATCATGAAGGAGCTGTTCGGCGGCTCGGGTAAATCACTGCTGACCGCAGGCATACTCCTCGGCATAATGATACTACCGACGGTGATCAAGACCACCGAATCCTCCCTGAACGCAGTTCCGAAGAGCTACTACGAGGGCGCGCTCGCGCTCGGTGCAACGCATGAGCGCAGCGTGTTCTTTGCCTCGCTGCCGGCGGCGAAGTCCGGTATACTTGCAGCGATAATCCTCGGCGTGGGACGCGCTATCGGCGAAACGATGGCGGTAATTCTCGTAGCGGGCAACCAGACGGTCATTCCGAAGAGCATCACCTCCGGCATACGCACCTTGACCTCCAACATCGTAATGGAAATGGGCTACGCCGGCGGACTTCACCGCGAAGCGCTCATCGCCACCGGAGTAGTGCTGTTCGTGTTCATACTTATAATCAACCTCTGCTTCTCTGCACTTAAAAGGAGGAAAGACTGATGACTGACGCTCCTACAGCAGCTATGACAAACGAAAAGAAAACCACCGCGCCCGAGAACTACATCAACCGCGTGACATTCGGTGCGCGCCTGAAGCAGTACGCCAGAAGCCCGCTTTCGCTGATCCTCATGATCCTTGTAATGCTGGCGGCACTATTCTCGGTCGGAATGCTCATCTTCATTATCGCGTATATTCTTATAAACGGCGTTCCGCACCTCACCGCGGAGCAGTTCGACTGGAACTATACCACGGAAAACGTCAGCATGATGCCGGCGATGATAAACACCCTAATCATGACCGCACTGACTCTTGTGATCGCCGTTCCGATAGGCGTTTTCGCGGCGGTGTACCTCGTTGAGTACGCCAAGCGCGGCAACAAGCTAGTAAGAATTATCCGCGTGACCACCGAGACTCTTTCCGGCATTCCGTCCATCGTGTTCGGTCTGTTCGGATACCTGATGTTCAATATCTCCTTCGGCTGGGGATTCTCCATGATGGCGGGCGTTATCACCCTCGCAATGATGATCCTTCCGCTGATTATCCGAACCACTGAGGAGGCGCTCCTCGCCGTTCCGGACAGCTACCGCGAAGGAAGCTTCGGGCTCGGCGCGGGCAAGATGCGCACAGTGTTCCGCGTTATCCTTCCCACGGCGGTGCCAGGTATCATGTCCGGCGTTATCCTCTCTATAGGACGTATCGTCGGCGAATCCGCAGCGCTCATCTTTACCTCCGGTTCCGGACACAGCATTCCCGGCTCGCTTGTCGGCTCGGGAAGCTCCGCTGCGACCCTTACCGTTCACATGTACATTCTCTCCAACGAAGGCCTGCATGTCAACGAAGCGTTTGCTTCCGCAGTAGTCCTGCTTGCGCTCACATTCTTAATAAACCTAGTTTCCGACCTTATCGAGTGCCGGATAGCGAAAAAGAAAGGATAAACCCATATGAAATTCGATATCAGGAACGCCGAGCTTTACTACGGCGACTTCAAGGCGCTCAAGGGTATCAGCCTTGAGATACCGGAAAACAAGATAACTGCGTTCATAGGGCCGTCCGGCTGCGGAAAATCCACGCTGCTGAAATCCCTCAACCGCATGAACGACCTCGTTGAGGGCTGCCGCATAACCGGCGAATTCCTGCTCGACGGCGAGGACATCTACGGCAAGATGGACGTAAACCTCCTGCGCAAGCGCGTGGGAATGGTGTTCCAGAAGCCGAATCCATTCCCGATGAGCGTCTACGACAACATCGCGTTCGGTCCCCGCACCCACGGGATTCACTCCAAGGTAAAGCTCGACGACATCGTTGAGAAGTCTCTGCGCGACGCGGCAATCTGGGACGAACTCAAGGACAGGCTGAAAAAATCCGCGCTTGGTCTTTCCGGCGGTCAGCAGCAGAGACTCTGCATTGCCAGAGCGCTGGCGGTAGAGCCTGAGGTGCTGCTTATGGACGAACCGACCTCCGCGCTGGATCCTATTTCAACTTCTAAGATAGAAGACCTTGCAATCGAGCTGAAAAAGGAGTATACTATAGTTATGGTAACTCACAATATGCAGCAGGCGGCGAGAATTTCCGACAAGACGGCGTTCTTCCTGCTGGGCGAGGTCGTAGAATACGCAGACACTGACAAGCTGTTCTCGACTCCGCAGGATCAGCGCACCGAGGACTACATAACCGGACGATTCGGCTGATTCAGGGAGGCATAATATGAGAAACCGTTTTGACGAGCAGCTCGAGCAGCTCAACGTAGGACTTATCAAGATGGGCGCGCTGTGCGAAGAAAGCATAGCCTGCGCCGTAAAGGCACTGTTTGACGAAAAGACCTCCGAGATGATAACGAAGGTCAACGACAACGAGGAAGAGACCGACCACATGGAGCACGACATCGAGGCGCTGTGCATGAAGCTGCTGCTTCATCAGCAGCCGGTGGCGAAGGATCTGAGGTGCGTTTCCTCGGCGCTTAAGATGATCTCCGACATGGAGCGTATCGGCGACCAGTCGCAGGATATCGCGGAAATAGCGGGATTCGTTCACTCCACCGAGCTTGCGGGCAAGGTGCATATCTCGGACATGGCAAACGAAGCCATCAGCATGGTGACCATGAGCGTTGATTCCTTCGTCAGAAAAGACGTGAAGCTCGCGAAGGCAGCCATAGAAGCAGACGATAAGGTAGACGCGCGCTTCCTTGAGGTAAAGCGCGAGCTTATCGAGCTGGTGCGCAGCGACTCCGGCGACGCCGAGTACTTCATGGATCTGCTGATGGCGGCAAAGTACCTCGAGCGTATCGCCGACCATGCAACAAATATCGCGGAATGGGTGGTCTACTCCATCACGGGAGAACGCTGAGCCCGGTTCGCTGAAAGAGAGGACAATCTATGATATACATGCTGGAGGACGACGCGAATATCAGGAACTTCGTGCTGTACGCGCTGAACAATTCCGGGCTAGAGGCAAAGGGCTTCGAGCGCCCGAGCGAGTTCTGGGCGGCTCTGAAGGAGGAAACGCCGTCTGTCCTGCTGCTGGATATAATGCTCCCCGAGGAGGACGGAATGCAGGTACTGGCGAAGTTGCGCTCCAACCCGGAGTATGCGGGGCTTCCGGTTATAATGCTGACCGCGAAGGGCTCGGAGTATGATAAGGTGATAGGTCTTGACAGCGGCGCCGACGACTACGTTGCAAAGCCATTCGGCACCATGGAGCTTATCTCCCGCATAAAGGCGCTGCTGCGCCGCACTACCTCGCAGGAAACAAAGGAATACGAGGTAGGCGGGCTTTACGTCAATACCTCGAAGCATATTGTGCGGGTCAATGGTAATGAAGTTCAGCTTACCTTCAAGGAGTTCGAACTGTTGTGCTACCTGCTTGAAAATATCGGCACGGTGCTTTCCCGCGAGAAGATCATCACGAAAGTCTGGGGTTACGATTTCGACGGCGAGAGCCGCACCGTGGACGTACATATCCGCACGCTGCGAATGAAGCTCGGAGACTGCGGCGGCATGATCGAGACTGTCCGCGGAATAGGCTACAAGGCAGTCGACATAACATAAGGAGCGCGTATGACGAAACGAATTTTCGGCGGAGCGTTCATCGTTTCGCTGGTCGCTATAATTTCTGCTGTTGCAATGGTGCTCGGCGTAGCCTACACGAAGGAGCAGCAGCTTTTCAAGAGGCAGCTTGAGCAGCAGGCGATGCTTCTCGCGGCAACGATGGAGAACACCTCGCCCGACGACGATGTTGAGAGCCTCCGCAAGCTCAGCCATGATATCCATGGCACATTTGAGAACCGCATAACCTATATTGGTCAGGACGGCACGGTACTTTTCGACAACGAAGCCGACCCAGCGACAATGGAAAACCACCTCGGCCGTGAGGAGGTAGTCGCTGCGAAGCAGTCGGGAACCGGCACCGCAATACGCGAGAGCTACACCATGTCGGAGATGACGGTATACTGCGCCCGTGTCATCGGGTACGACTGCATAGTGCGCGTGGCCGGTACGATGGATACCGTGGCTGCGCGTATCGCAGGCATGTGGTGGGAAGTCCTGCTGGTTGTTATTATAGCGGCGATGGTGTCGCTGGGAGTTGCAGCTATAGTTGCGAGGGTGGTCGTTAAGCCGATAAACAGCATCGACCTCAAGAATCCCGACATCGGCGAGAGCTACAGCGAGATCGCGCCGCTGCTCCACCGCATAAGCGAGCAGAACCACGAGATAGATCAGCAGATCGCGGAGCTTACCCGAAGCCGGAAGGAGTTCTCGCTTATCACTGAGAATATGAGCGAGGGCTTTATAATCATCGACAGCCGAACCGAGGTGCTTTCTTATAACACGGCTGCGCTGAAGATCCTCGGCTCTGACTTTACCGGCTCCAGCCGCAGCGTGCTGGTCCTGAACCGCAGCGAAGCATTCCGCAGCGCTGTCGAGGACGCACTCGCAGGCAAGCGCAGCGAGACCGACCTCACGCTGTCCGAGAAGATATACCAGGTAATTGCAACGCCGGCGTTCACGGGAAGCAGCGTTACCGGCGCAGTCATGATAATCCTTGATATCACTGAAAAGGAAGCCCGCGAGGAACTGCGCCGCGAGTTCACCTCAAATGTTTCCCACGAGCTGAAAACTCCGCTCACCACTATTTACGGGATTTCCGATATGCTGGTCGGCGGTATCGTAAAGCCGGAGGACATTCCGGGCTTTGCGAAGAATATCCGCGACGAAGCCGGCCGCATGATAACCCTGATACAGGATATACTCAAGCTGTCGCAGCTTGACGAGAACACGTTCTCCGACCAACGGGAGAGAGTTGATCTGTACGAGCTGGCTCAGTCCGCCGCAGAGCGGCTCCGCCCGCAGGCAGACGAGAAGCACGTGACTATCTCTGTGACCGGAGAGCGCTCCGAGTTTACCGGTATAGCAACAGTTCTTGAGGAGATGATCTACAACCTGCTAGACAACGCTGTGAAGTACAATAAACAGGGCGGCAGGGCGGACGTAGACGTCCGCAGCAGCGGCGACGATATCGTAGTGACCGTATCAGATACGGGAATAGGGGTTCCTGCGGATAGTATCGACCGAATATTCGAGCGGTTCTACCGTGCGGATAAGAGCCATTCCCGCAAGATAGGCGGAACTGGTCTGGGGCTTTCCATCGTAAAGCATGGAGTTTCGCTCCACGGCGGTTCGATAACTGTCAAAAGCTCCGAGGGCAGCGGAACTACATTCACTATGGCGCTTCCGAAAAATTGACAAAAGTGGGCAGGCGGTGAGCCTGCCCATTTTGTTGTATAACTTGTGCGTGAGGTTTTAAATCTTTCAGGATCACCCTATCGGGAATAAAGCGGTGGGGTTTAGAGGTTACCGTATATAAATATAGCCGCAGTGAAACCTGCGGCTCTGATTTATTTCTTGATTGAATCCCTGACCATTGAGTAAAACTCGTCCCACATTTTCGTTACATGCTCTCTTGAGTAGAAGTGATTTCCGCGCCTGGAAGCCTCGCACTGCTGCGCGTAATACTCCTTATTGTTGTGGAGCCTGTCAAGCTCCTTAACGAAGCCGTCAACATCGTCAGCCTTGCTGTAGAAGTCAAAAAGAATATCCGGGTAGATATCAAGGCCTCTCAGGAACACCGGGATATTTACGCACATCGCCTCGAGTATCGTCATCGGGAAAAGCTCCTCGAAGCTGGGCAGGAACATAACGTCGCCCAGATTGTACACCTCGTTCATGTACTCACGGTCGATTATTCCGAGCAGCTTCACATTTGCCGGCGGATTATCACAGATCTTCTTTATCTCGCCGTAGCCGTCGGAGATCTTGCCGAACGAAAATCCTCCAGCCCATACGAACTGAACGTCAGGCATGCGCTTAGCAACCTCGATGAAATCGAAAACTCCCTTGCGCACCTGGAGCTGACCCGCGCAGATAACTGTGAATTTGTCCTTATCTATTCCGTATTTCTCGCGCAGCTTTATCTTCTCCTCCGGGGAAACCGGGTGGAACACCTCCGAAGAAACGAAGTTCGGGATATACGTAACCTTCGATTTGTCAACGCCGTAGTGCGCCAGCCTGCCGATGAAATACGGATTTACCGTCACAAGATAATCCATGCGCTTGTAGAAGCTGATCATGTACTTATAGAATATCTGCTTCATGAAGCGCGGGAGATTCACGCTCGTCTCCACCGTTTCCGGCAGCATGTGGACATAACCTACCGACTTTCCCCTGCTAGTGAGTGACTTCATCGAAAGATAATATCCAAAGTTTATCGTGTGGTAATGTGTGATGTCCGCCTTAATGTGCTTGTTTATCGTGACCTCAAACTTGTCGGAAAGTTCGCTGCTTACAAGCCCGACCTGCTCTATATATGCAGAGCCCACGCCCTGACCCTTCACCGATGTGGCGCTGGACATCATGTTTATCGTAGTCTTACTCATGTATCTTCGCAGCCCTCCTTATCACAGTTTCTCAATGCGGGCGAAGTTCGCCATTACCTTCTTCACCTGACCGTTGTCAAAGCTGATCGTCAGCATGGTGTCGTTGCCCATGCGCTTTGCTTCGTCTACGGTTCCCTGGCCGAATACGTTGTGCTTCACGCGGTCGCCCGGCGCAAATACTATTCCGGATACTACCGGCGTCGGCTTCGTTACCATCTTCGCCGCTTCCTGAGCAAGGTAGTTCGGCTTCTCCGGCTTCTTCCAGGTCGACGCCTGCTTCGGACGGTCGCCGGTCTTTTCGATGTACTCCTCCGGTATTTCGCGGATAAACGTCGACAGGCGGTTTCTCATCGTCTGACCGTAGAGCACGCGGTAGGACGTGTGCGTTACATACAGCATGCGCTTCGCACGGGTTATCGCTACATATGCAAGACGGCGCTCCTCCTCCATCTCGGCGGGGTCGTTTATGCTGCGGTAGCTCGGGAAAATGTTGTCCTCGGCGCCTACAAGGAATACCGTGTCGAACTCCAGACCCTTCGCGCTGTGCATCGTCATGAGCGATACCCGGTCAAGGTCGCCGTCGTAGCTGTCAAGGTCGGAAACCAGCGCCACCTGCTCGAGGAAATCCGGAAGCGTGGTATCCTCGTTCTCCTGTATCATCGTCAGGGCGTTGGATTTCAGCTCGTTGATGTTCTCAATACGTGTGGAGCCTTCCTCGCCCAGAGCCTGCATTGCCTTGATGTATCCGGATTTCTCCGCAACGGCATCGATAAGCTCGTCCAGGCGGAGCGAATCTGCAAGCTCGTCCAGCTCGTCAAACAGGTTTGCGGCAGCCTTCAGCGCAGCCGACTTTCTCGACAGCGACTCAAACTGCGAAGCCTCGCGGCAGACCTCCACCGGAGAAATATGCAGCCCGTCGGAGATACGGATTATCTCCTCAACCGTGGCGTCGCCGATACCGCGCTTCGGCTCGTTGATTATCCTGCGGAAACGCACGGAGTCATACGGGTTGTTTATCACCGCGAGGTACGCCATGATGTCGCGTATCTCCTTGCGGTCGTAGAACCTCAGACCGCCTACGATGGTGTACGGAATTCCCGAGCGCGCCAGGGTGTTCTCAAAGCTTCTCGACTGGGAGTTGCTGCGGTACAGCAGCGCGTAATCCGTGTAGTGCTTGCCTTCCTTCACGCCGTCAAGGATAGTGTCGGCAACGAAACGCGCCTCGGCTATCTCGCTCTCGAAATTGCAGCACTTTATCTTGTCGCCGTCGCCCAGCGCAGACCAGAGCTGCTTGTCCTTGCGCTGCTTGTTGTTGCGTATCACGGCGTTCGCAGCGTTCAGGATATTCTCGGTGGAACGGTAGTTCTGCTCGAGCTTTATTACCTCGCAGCCGGGATACTGCTTCTCGAAGCTGAGGATATTCTCGATAGTCGCGCCGCGGAAGCGGTAAATTGACTGGTCGTCGTCGCCGACCACGCAGAGGTTTCCGTTGTTCCCCGCAAGCAGCGAGATAAGGCGGTACTGCGCAACGTTCGTATCCTGATACTCGTCGACCATTATGTATTTATAAAGGTGCTGGTAGTGCGAAAGAACGTCCGGGAAATCCTCAAACAGCTTTACTGTAAGGTAGATTATATCGTCGAAATCCACCGCGCTGGCGCTCCTGAGCGCGCTCTGGTACTCGGTGTAGACCTCCGCGCAGCGCTTCTCCATCAGCTCGCCGGAAGCGTTAGCCATCGGCGCGTACTCCTCCGGGGATATCATCTTGTCCTTGCAGCGGGAAATCATGTTCTTGAACACCTTCGGGTTGAACACCTTTTCGTCGAGGTTCAGCTTCTTCATGGCGTCCTTGATGATACGCTTGGAATCATCATCATCGTAAATCGTGAAGCTCCTCTGGTAGCCGAGGTTTTCGATCTCACGGCGCAGTATCTTCACGCACGCAGAGTGGAACGTTGACGCGTTTATCTTCTCCGCGTCCTCGCCTATCATGTCGATAAGGCGCTGGCGAAGCTCCCCCGCCGCCTTGTTGGTGAAGGTTATCGCGAGGATATTCCAGGGCTGCACCGGCTCGACCGCTACGATCTCCGCAAGGCGCTCCGCATTCTCCGGGGTCTTTTCCATCGCGGGGAAATCCTGGAGGAACTGCTCCTGCTCCGGAGTGAGGTCGCGGACGGTCTCGTCAAGATACGCGTTGCCGAATCTCATCATGTTAGCGATACGGTTGCAGAGCACTGTAGTCTTTCCGCTGCCCGCGCCCGCGATTATCAGGACTGCTCCCTTCACGCGGAACACCGCGCGGCGCTGCATTTCGTTAGTTCTGGAAAAGAAGCTAGTAAGCGCGTTTCGTTTTAATGTTGTGTAATCCAATTCTGTTACCCTTCCTTTATAAAATGGGAAAATGCAGGGCGACAAACGCCGCCCGGCATTTCCTGATGATAATTCTGATGGTCCTTCAAGTTACTCGGCGTCCGTAGATACCTGTGCGGAAGCGGAGGAACTGCTCTTTGCAGTGGAAGCCGCCGCGTCGATCCCTATGAACGGATTTACCTCTGTTCCGATTGCCTGCGGGAGAACTCCGTTCCAGTTGTTTATCTTGAGATAGTCGATGTAGTTCGGGCTTTTTGCGAGCTGCTCCTGCACCGCCTGAATGGAGTACGCATCAGCGTCCGCCTTTATCTTCTGGGAATCAGCCTCCGCCTGCGCCGCGATGACCTTCTGCTTTGCCTCTTCCTCGCGCTCAGCGGTCTTGTTCTGCATTTTGAGAGCGTCCTGCGCCGCTATCACCTTCGCCTGGATCGACTGCTCAAAAGCGTCCTCAAACGCGAGGTTTTCGATCGCGAACGCGGTCACGATGATCCCCTGCGGCTCCAGGGTCTTTTTGAGGGATTCGTAGATCGCGTTCTGAACGTCGGAACGGTTCTGTACGAGATCCTCCGCCTTTACCCTGCCTATCTCGTCCTTGGATATCTTCGCAACATTCGGAACAAGCAGCTTGGTCTCAACGTTGCTGATACCGATGGTTCTGATTATCTCTGGCAGCTTTGTGCCGTCGTAATAATAGTTGAGCTTAAGACCCAGGTTGTCAACGGTCTGCGTGTCGCTGGTGTAGGCATCGGTCTGGACGGAATAAATCTGCTCGCGGGTGTCGACCTGCTGTATCTCCTCAATGAATGGGATATGCATGTTGAGTCCTGCCGAAAGGTCGCTGGAAACTATCTTTCCGAACTGGTACTTTACTCCGATGTAGCCTTCGTTTACAACCGTGAAGCTGTTGAAAATGAGTATCAGCACCGCCAGGGTGATCACGATGATAAGCGCCCAGAAACCGAATTTCTTTCCGCCCTTTTCGCCGTTGGAATTAGCTGTGAACTGCGTGGAAGCCATAATTTAAATCTCCTTTAAGAAACGAATACCTGTACCCAGTAGCTGCCGTAACCCGAGCCGTCAGCGCAGTATCCCACGCCGATCTTCGAGTAATTCGGATTCAGTATATTTGCGCGGTGCGCCTTGGAATTCATCCAGCCTTCAACGACCGCCTCCGGCGTGCTGTAGCCTGCCGCGATGTTCTCTCCTGCGGCGGTGTAGTCAATATTTGCCTCCCTCAGCGCCGTGAAGCAGCTGCTGCCATCGGGGCGGATGTGCGGTAAGCTCCTTGGCGCGGGTCTGTGCAACGTCGGACAGCTTGTTGGAGGCCGTGAATTTGCTCAGACCGTTGGCGGTGCGCTGCTTGTTTACCAGTCTTATTACCTCGTCGGCGAAACTGCTGGTTTCGTCCGCCGAGTCGTTCGACTTGTTATTATCCGAAGCGGCTCCCCTGGCTCTTACAGTAATTACCTTTGAATTCCTCCAGCCCTTCTTGACGCAGACGAGTTTCGCGCTCTTCTTCGCGGGAACCGATATCATTCCGCCCTGCACAAGGTCACCGTTGGACTTTGACGGCGTGGTGCCGTCATACGTGATGTACGCGGACGCTCCGTCTGGTATGGAGATAACGTAGGTGTACTCCTTGCCCTTGCTGGACAGCGAAGCCGTCGGCTTGCGCAGGCGCACCGGTATCTTCTTTGTAAGGTACTCCACCGGCTTGCCCTTGACATAGCTTACAAGTCTCACTCTGCACGGCTCCGAGACCTTTATCCTTGTGGAATTGAGCTTTTTGGATTTAGATGTAGGCTTGGAACCGTCGGTGGTGTAGTACACCGTGCCGCTCTTCTGGACGGTCACAACGGTGTAGCCGTCGTAAAGCTTGCAGCTTACGGAAAGCGCATTATCGGCAGCCGCGTAAGAGCCCACTGTCATGAGCGATAACACCGTAGCCAGTACCAGAAACAGTGCCAGTATCTTTTTCATACAATTACTCCTTTCAGACGTCCGGAAACATGAAGTCCGCATTACTTACGACATAAATACCTGCGTCCAGTAGTTGGCGTCGGTCGTATACGGATCATACACATATCCAACGCCTATCATGGTGTAGCTCGGATTGAGGATATTCGCGCGGTGTCCGGGAGAATTCATCCATGCATCAACGACTCTCTCCGGCGTGCTGTAACCCTTCGCTATGTTCTCGCCGGCTGTCACGGTCCGCAGACCTGCTTCGTCAAGCGCGGTGAAGCATTTCGTTCCATCGGGACGGGTGTGCGAATAGGATATCTCTATTTCCTTTGCACGCACCTGTGCGACCTCGGTCAGCTTGTCGTAGGTGGTCAGCTTGTTGAGTCCGTTTGCAACGCGGATCCTGTTCACAAGGGTCACGACCTGCTCGGCGAAGTTGTTCCTGTCGTTCTTGTACGCCTGCTCCTCTTCGTAGGTCATGCCTGTCTTCTTGGTCAGGACGTCGGAATCTATCCAGCCTTTTTTCACGCATACCAGATTAGCTTCTGACTGCTTTGGTATCTCAACGGTCTCGCCGGTGATGAGCTTGCCGTTTTTCGCGGACGGAGTGCTGCCGTCCGTCGTCATGTACACCTTCACGCCCTCCGGCAGATTCAGCAGCTTGTAGACGTATATCTCTTCCTGCTCCATCAGCATCAGATACGGCTGATCCAGCTTTATCTTGATGTTCTGCTTCAGTTCCTTGCCGCGCTTACCGTCGACGTAGTTCACTGCCCGCAGCTTGCACGGCTCTCTGAATATTTCCACAGCGCCCATCTTCTCCGACTTGTCAGTCGGCTCTGTGCCGTCAGTGGTGTAGTATACCACACTGTCCTTGGGCTTTTTCACGGACACCATTGTAGAGCCGGTGCTTACCTTTGTCGTTAAAGTGAACTTCTCCGGTTTCTTCTCTTTTATCTTGATAGTCTTGTTCAGATATTTGATCGGTTTGCCGTCAAAGTAGCATACAGTCCTAAGCTTGCACGGCTCCGTGAACTTTATCAGCAGCGACGCCTCCTGCGATTTGTCAGTGGGCTTCGTGCCGTCGGTGGTGTAGTACACCGTGCTGTTTCTATGGTCGCTTCTGACGTACACGTTCGTCTTGCCTTCATACTGCGATACGTCGAGATAGAACGCTTCCTTGGCCCGTTCCTTCAGAACTTCCTTGTCGACTGCGAAAGTCGTGACATTCATCGCCATAAGCGCCATGACCAGAACCATCAGCAATGAAACCAGCTTTTTCATATAATTACCTCCCATTTTTATACAGATGTTCCCGAGGAAATAAGCTGGGAATACTTGTCGTCGGTCTGTACCTTCACAACGTCCCTGCGGCTTATTCCCGCGTTAGCGTAAGCCTGGGTAAGCATGAGCTTTATTCTGTTGACCTGGTTTACCTCGGAAGCTCCCGGGTCGAAATCTACCGCAACGATGTTGCTCTCCGGGTGCTGTCTGCGAAGCTCTCCGATAACGCCCTTGCCGGTAACGTGGTTAGGCAGGCAGGCGAACGGCTGCATGCATACGATATTCGGAACGCCCTCGCCGATAAGCTCCAGCATTTCCGCCGAAAGGAACCAGCCCTCGCCGGCGATATTGCCGGGGGATACGATGGAACGCACGGATTCGCGCATTTCGTAGATATCGCCCGGGCAGCCGAACTTGGTGCCCTTCACAGCCCTGCGGTAGCTGCGCTCCATAAAGCGGAACGCCTTTACCGCCGCGTCCTCTGCGAACGCCTTCGTGCGTGTGGTATAGAGCAGCTCACGCTTGGTCTTGCCGTGGGAGCATATGTAGTAGAAGAATCCCATCAGGTCTGGCACGACTACCTCGCAGCCTTCGTTTTCAAGCAGCCCGATGATGTTGTTGTTCGCCACCGGGTGGAACTTTACAAGTATCTCGCCGACAAGTCCGACGCGCGGCTTCTTGATGTCCAGCACCGGGAATTCCGAGAAGTCCTTGACGATGTTGCGGACGTTCTTGTTGAAGTTCGGCAGCGAAATCGACTTCATGTCCTCGCGCAGGAACAGCCGCCACTTTTCGTAGAGCGCGTCCGCGCTTCCCTTCGTGACCTCGTAGGGACGAACCTTGTACAGGCAGCGTGACAGCACGTCGCCGTAGATTATCGCCATGAACGCGCGTATTGCAAGCGGCATGGTCAGCTTGAATCCGCTCTGCTTCTCAAGTCCTACGACGTTCAGCGAAATAAGCGGGATATCGCCGTGCCCGGAATCCTTGAGCGCCTTTTTCAGCATGCCGACGTAGTTCGTCGCGCGGCAGGCGCCGCCGGTCTGGGTAATCATAACGGAGGTGTTCCTGAGGTCGTACTTGCCGCTGTTGAGCGCGTGAATGAGCTGTCCAACAATGAGAATGGACGGATAGCACGCGTCGTTGTTGACGTACTTCAGCCCCTCGTCAACGACCGCCTTCGAGCAGTCGCGCAGTATAACGACGTTATATCCGGAATGACCGAACGCCGCCTCCAGCAGGTCGAAATGTATCGGCGCCATCTGCGGGCAGAGGATAGTGTGCTTCTTGCGCATTTCCTCGGTGAATTCCGGCTGGCGCACATAGCCGAGGTGACCCATCACCGGCTTGTAGTGATGACGCTTGCGCTCCTCGACTACCGAGATAAGCGAGCGCAGACGTATTCTTGCCGCGCCGAGGTTGTTTACCTCGTCTATCTTGAGGCAGGTGTACAGCTTTCCGAAGCTGCGGAGTATCTCCTGAACCTGATCGGTTGTGATAGCGTCCAGACCGCAGCCGAAGCTGTTGAGCTGGACAAGCTCCAGGCAGTCGTGCTTGCCAACTACGTGAGCCGCAGCGTACAGCCTTGAGTGATATGTCCACTGGTCGACGATTCTTATCGGGCGGACTACCTGCTCCATGTGTGCAACGCTGTCCTCGGTGAGAACCGCGAAGCCGTAGCCGGTTATCATCTCCGGAAGTCCGTGGTTTATCTCCGGGTCGATGTGGTAGGGTCTTCCGGCGAGCACGATACCGGACTTGCCGTTCTCCTCGAGGAACTTCACGGTCTCCTCGCCCTTGCGGTGCATCTCAGCCTTGAACGCCTCGTCCTCGGCGTACGCCTTATCCAGCGCGGAAACTATCTCTTCCTTAGTGAAGCCGCCGTCCGGGAATTCCTTTGTGAATTCCTCGTAAAGGCGCTCGCCCATGCGCTTCTTGTGGAATATAGGCAGGAACGGGTTCATGAACTTTACGTCCCTGCGAAGCTCCGGCACGGAATTCTTGATAACCTCAGAATATGTAGCAACGACCGGACAGTTGTAGTGGTTGTCCGCACCGTTGTTCTCGCTCATTTCATACGGCATGGAGGGGTAGAAAATGAACTTCACTCCCTCGTCAACCAGTGCCTGGATATGACCGTGCGCCAGCTTCGCCGGATAGCATACCGACTCGGAAGGCATGGTCTCAATGCCGCGGTCGTAAATCTCGCGGGAGGACTTCGGCGACAGCTTCACGGAGAATCCGAGTTCGGTGAAAAACTTGTGCCAGAACGGATAGTTCTCGTACATTCCGAGGACGCGGGGAAGTCCCACTACGCCGCGCTTTGCGGTGCTCTCCGGAAGGCACTCGCGGTCGAACAGCAGGTGATATTTATAGTCGAACAGATTCGGCAGCTTCTCCTTGGTGGATACGTTGCCCGCGCCGCGCTCGCAGCGGTTGTTGCTTATGTAGCGCTTCCCGTCCGGGAATTTCGTGATGGTCAGCAGGCAGTTGTTTGAGCAGCGTCCGCAGCGCGCGGTGGTCTTTTCGACCGTGAAGCTCTCCAGCTTATCCAGCGGAGCGATGGTGCTTCCCTTGCCGTCGTCGCGCTCGATGGAGATGAGCGCGCTTCCGTATGCGCCCATCAGTCCCGCCTTGTCCGGACGGATAACGTCCTTGCCGCAAATCAGCTCGAACGCCCTCAGCACGGAGTTATTCATGAACGTGCCGCCCTGAACGATTATCTTATCGCCCATGGTGGAGGTGTCGCGCAGCTTTATGACCTTGAACAGCGCGTTCTTTACGACCGAGTATGACAGACCTGCGGAGATATCCGCAACGGTCGCGCCTTCCTTCTGAGCCTGCTTTACGCGGGAGTTCATGAACACGGTGCAGCGGGAGCCGAGGTCAACAGGATTCTCTGCGGTAAGTCCCAGCGTTGCGAAATCTGCGGAAGACATACCCAGCGCGTTCGCGAAGTTCTCGATGAACGAGCCGCAGCCGCTTGAACATGCCTCGTTGAGCAGAATGCTCTCTATCTCGCCGTTCTTGACGCGCATGCACTTCATGTCCTGACCGCCGATATCGAGGATAAACTCCGCGCCCGGGAGAATACGGTCAGCCGCCTTGTAGTGCGCCATGGTCTCGATCTCGCCAAAATCAGCGCCGAGCGCCGCCTTTATCAGATGCTCACCGTAGCCGGTGGCGCACGCCTTTGCTATGTACGCGCCCTCGGGGAGCTTCGAGTAAATGTCCTTCAGAATTCCGATAACAGATTTCAGCGGGTCGCCGCCGTTGCCGCTGTAGTAGGAATAGATTATCTCGGCGTTCTTGTTCAGCAGAACTGCTTTCGTTGTGGTGGAGCCTGCGTCCACGCCGAGGTAGCACGCGCCCTTGTGCTTCGCGATGTCCGCAGTGGGAATCACAGCCTTCGCATGGCGCGCCTTGAACGCTTCCAGCTCGGCCGCGTCCCTGAAAAGCGGAGCAAGACGCTCCACCTCGCGCATGTCAGCCGTGCCGAGGCTTCCGGCTTTCTTCACGAGTTCGTCAAGGTCGGCTTCCGCAGTCTCGTCAGAGAATGCGCAGCCCATCGCCACGAACAGGTTCGCGTTCTCCGGGAAAATTATCTGGTCGTCCTTGAGGTTCAGCGTTTCGATGAATCGTGCGCGAAGCTCCGACAGGTAGTGCAGCGGGCCGCCCAGGAACGCCACGTTGCCCCTTATCGGCTTACCGCAGGCAAGTCCGCTTATTGTCTGGTTTACCACCGACTGGAATACTGAAGCAGCAACGTCGGAGCGCTTTGCGCCGTCGTTGAGCAGCGGCTGAATGTCGCTCTTCGCGAAAACGCCGCAGCGGGAGGCTATCGGGTATATGGTCGTGTGTTCCTTTGCAAGCTCGTTCAGACCGCCGATATCGGTGTTGAGCAGAGCCGCCATCTGGTCGATGAACGCGCCGGTTCCGCCTGCGCAGGAGCCGTTCATGCGCTGCTCCAGACCGCCGGTGAGATAGGTTATCTTAGCGTCCTCGCCGCCCAGCTCGATGGCTACGTCAGTGCGGGGAATAAGCTTCTTTATAGCGTTGGTGCCGGCTGCGACCTCCTGAACGAACGGAATCCCCAGCCACTTTGAAACGGAAATACCGCCCGAACCTGTGACCGCGATCATCATGCGCTCGCCCTTGAAGTGCTCGCCAAGCTCCGAAATTATGTCAAATACTGTCTTTCTGATATCCGAGAAGTGACGTCTGTACTGGCTGTACAGAAGCTCGTCGTTCTCGCCGATAACGGCCGCCTTTACTGTGGTTGAACCGATATCAAGTCCTGCTCGCTTCAATGTATCAAATCCTTTCCTCTGAAAAACCGGGAAATCACCCGGTACACATATTTTTATTATAGCACAACTGCCAGAGAATTGCAAGTGCAAACAAATGGTTTCACGGGCGGTTTTGTGATGGTTGTCTGAAAAAAGTATCCGGAATATACTGGCCAGCCTATTGACAAATGCTTCCGCAAAGCGTAAAATATAAGCATTCAGATAACCCAACCGAAAGGAATGGCAGATCATGACTATCAGACCAGCCAGAGAAAGCGACCTCCCGGAGCTTCTGGCAATATACAACTACGAGGTAGAGCACGGCGTTGCCACCCTCGACCTCAACCCGCGCACCCCGGACGAGTGGAAGGAATGGTTCAGTGCGCACCAGACCGACTCGCATTTCATTCTTGCGGGTGAGGAAAACGGCGCCGCCATCGGCTACGCTTCCCTCTCGGAATACCGCCAGAAAGAGGCGTACGCCTCCACTGCGGAGCTTTCAGTGTACATCTCCCCGGACTTCCGCAGGAAAGGCGCCGGCTCCGCGCTGATAGGCGCAGTTCTCGACCGCGCAAAAGAGTGCGGAACGCTCCACAGCGTTGTATCGGTGATAACCGCCGGAAACGAGGTCAGCGAAAAGCTTCACCAGAAATTCGGCTTCGCATTCTGCGGAACGCTGCATCAGGTGGGCTTTAAGCACGGGAAATACCATGATATAGACAACTTTGAGCTGATTTTTGACGGTCAGAAGTAAGGGAGTAAGAATGTTCAGTGAGATAAAAAGCGCGGGACTTTTCGGTCTGAACGCGTTCATGGTGACGGTTCAGGCGAGCATCGCGCCGGGTCAGCCGTCGTTCGACATCGTAGGAATGCCGGATATCGCCGTGCAGGAGAGCAAGGCGCGCATCCGCGCGGTGCTGGGTCATCTGGAGCTGAAACTGCTTAACGGGAAGGTCACGGTGAACCTCGCCCCGGCGAGCGTGCGCAAGATAGGTTCCATGTTCGACCTGCCGATAATAACCGCGCTGATGAAGCTGGGCGGACTCATCACCGCCGACCTGTCCGACAGCGTTTTCATCGGGGAGCTGTCCCTTGACGGCAAGCTCGCGCCGGTCAACGGAGCGCTCTCGATGGTGCTGACCGCCGCGCAGAACGGCGCAAAGCGCGTATTCCTCCCGAAGGCTAACGCCAAGGAGGCGTCCGTCGCCGACGGTATCGAGGTCTACGGCGTGGAGCACGTCGCCCAGATAATGGAGTTCCTGCGGCACGGAACCGGGCTTTCTCCGGAGGAGAAGTATGTCCCGAAGCGGCGCGAAGGCGCTCACCTGCTGGATTTTGCGGACGTTATGGGGCAGTCCCAGGCGAAGGCGGCGATAGAGGTCGCGGCGGCAGGCTCGCACAATCTGCTCATGCTGGGACCTCCAGGGTCGGGTAAATCCATGCTTGCAAAGCGTATCCCCTCGATACTCCCGGAGATAACCTTCGCCGAGAGCATCGAGACCACCCAGATATACTCCGTAGCCGGTGAGATAAACCCCGCGGAGCCGCTCGTGACGGAACGTCCGTTCCGCGCCGTGAGCCACACCGCGTCCGCAGTCGGGCTGGTCGGCGGAGGGAGCATTCCCCGCCCCGGCGAGATCAGCCTGGCGCACAACGGAGTGCTGTTTCTGGACGAGCTTCCGGAGTTCGACCGCCGCGTGCTGGAAGCGCTCCGTCAGCCGCTTGAAAACGGCGACATCGTGATCTCCCGCGCCAGCGGCTCGGTGAGCTACCCCTGCCGCGTAATGCTGGTCGCGGCGATGAATCCCTGCCCCTGCGGGAATTTCGGCAGTCCGGTGAAGAAATGCACCTGCACCCCGCAGAAGGTCACGGCGTACCTCAACCGCATATCAGAACCGCTGCTTGACCGCATAGACCTCCAGGTAGAAGTAAAGCCCGTCGAGTACGCCGACCTGAGCCGCCGCGCTCCGCAGGAAAGCTCCGCGGCTATCGCGGAACGCGTCCAGAAGGCGGTGGAGATACAGAAAAAGCGCTTTGCCGGAACGGATATCCGCAGCAACAGCGGTATCACCTCCGACATCATCGGGGATGTCTGCCGGCTGACTCCAGACGCGGAGGAAATGCTGAAATCCGCATTTGAGAAGCTGGGGCTTTCCGCCCGTGCCTACGACCGTATCCTGAAAGTCGCAAGGACCTGCGCCGACCTCGCAGGCAGCGAGGATATCGGGAAATCCCACATCGCTCAGGCGATAAGCTTCCGCAGCCTTGACCGCAAGTACTGGAACAGATAGCACAGGGGTGACAATATGGAGCAAAGCATTACTTTCAGAGAGCTTGACAAACATGAAATCGGAATGGCTATGGAGCTGGCATGGGAAGTCTTTATGCAGTTTGAAGCTCCGGAATACTCTGACGAGGGCATAAACGAATTCTACCGTTCAATACACGACGATGATTACGTTTCCAGACTCAGAGTTTTTGGAGCGCTTTCCGGAAACGAACTCATCGGAATTATTGCCACAAGGAATGAGGGGACGCACATTGCCTTGTTCTTCGTAAAGGGAAGCCGTCACAGACAGGGCATCGGAAGAATGCTGTTTCAGACAGTCATGAAGAATCGTCCTTCTGGGAAAATGACCGTAAATTCCTCGCCCTATGCTGTCCCGGTGTATCACCGGTTCGGCTTCACGGATACGGACATAGAACAGGTGGTCAGCGGTCTTAGGTTCACACCTATGGAATTAAAGTAAATTCCTCTTCCGAAATTTCAACATTTTATTGTTTTCCACTTGAAAAATAGCGGAATTAATGGTATAATTAAAAATAATGCGGATTTTTCCGGTATATCAAAAGAAAGAAGGAACTATTTATATGGCAGACACAATGCAGGGTCTGAGAAGGACATGCTTATGCGGCGAAGTTACGCTGGAAATGGGCGAAGTCGTTGTAGGCGGATTCACACAGAGAGTCCGCGACAAGGGCAGCCTTATCTTCATAGATCTGAGAGACAAGTCCGGTATCGTTCAGCTCGTTTTCGATGAGACCACCGAAAAGAGCGTGTTTGAAAAGGCGGAGAGCGTACGCTCGGAGTATGTTCTGCTGGCTAAGGGGACTGTGCGCGCGCGTGAGAGCGTCAACACCGAGATAAAGACCGGCGGCATTGAGATAGTCGTAACAGAACTGCGCATTCTCTCCAAGGCGCAGACCCCTCCCTTTGAGATAGTAAGCAACACCAAGACCAACGAGGAGCTACGCCTCAAGTACCGCTACCTCGACCTGCGCCGCGAGCCGCTCCAGAAGAACCTCATGATGCGCCACGAAATAGCAAAGGCAGCCCGCGAGTACTTCTACGCAAACGGCTTCACCGAGATCGAGACCCCGATGATGATAAAGTCCACCCCTGAGGGCGCGCGCGACTACATCGTGCCGTCCCGTATCCACAACGGCAAGTTCTACGCACTGCCGCAGTCCCCGCAGATGTACAAGCAGCTCCTGATGATCGCGGGCATGGACAGATATATCCAGCTTGCGCGCTGCTTCCGCGACGAGGATCTCCGCGCAGACCGCCAGCCTGAATTCACGCAGATCGACCTCGAGATGTCCTTCGTTGACGTTGACGATATCCTCGAGTGCCTGGAAGGCTTCGTAAAGCACCTCTACAAGACCGTTCTCAACGTTGATATCCCCACTCCCCTGCCCCGCCTGACCTACGACGAGGCTATGACCCGTTACGGCTCCGATAAGCCGGATACCCGCTTCGGCATGGAGATAACCGACATCTCCGATATCGTAAAGGACTGCGGATTCTCCGTATTCAAGGACGCTGTTGCAAACGGCGGCTCCGTCCGCGGTATCGTTGCAAAGGGCGCCGCTGCAAAGCTCACCCGCAAGGAGATCGACAAGCAGACCGAATTCGTACGCGGCATCGGCGCGAAGGGTCTCGCTTACGTAAGGTGGGTAGACGACGCTCCTAACTGCTCCTTTGCAAAGTTCATGGGCGAGGGCGAGCTTGAGACTATCCTCAAGGCTCTCGGCTGCGAGAAGGGCGACGTTGCCCTCATCGTTGCAGATAAGGACAAGGTAACGCTCCCCGTGCTCGGCGCGCTCCGTCTCAAGATCGCAAAGCAGCTCGACATTATCCCCGAGGGCTGGAACTTCCTGTGGATCGTGGAGTTCCCGTTCTTCGAGTACGACGAGGAATCCGGCGAGTGGCTCGCTATGCACCACCCGTTCACAATGCCGCTTGACGAGTGTATTCCCTACCTTGACACCGACAAGGCAAGGGTACGCGCAAAGTGCTACGACCTCGTGCTCAACGGCATCGAGCTTTCCAGCGGCTCCATCAGAATCACCGACCCGGAGCTTCAGCAGCATATGTTCGAAATGCTCGGCATGACCGACGAGGAGATCAACGCGAAGTTCGGCTTCCTTGTCGACGCATACAAATACGGTGCGCCTCCCCACGGCGGCGCCGGCATAGGTCTCGACAGACTTGCAATGCTGATGTGCGGCTGCGACAGCCTCCGCGACGTTACTGCCTTCCCGAAGGTTCAGAACGCAAGCGAGCTGATGAGCGAGGCTCCCTCCACTGTAAGCGAGGAGCAGCTTAAGGAACTCGGAATAGCAATTACCAACAGCGAGGAATAATTCAACAGGCGGTGTAGTTATGGATAAGCGGGAATACAAGGAACTTTCAGAGCTTGCTGCAAACGGCGGTACAAAGGCGTTCGCGCGGCTCTACGAGACGGTCTACCGCGAGATGTACTACACCGCTTTTTATACCCTCTGCGACGACGCCGACGCGGTGGAGCTGGTCACAGCCTCCGCCCGGGACGGTATGACCACGGTAAATAAGCTGCGCAGCGAGGATGCTTTCCGGGCGTTCATGTTCCGGAACCTCTGTGCGCGGATACGTACAAAGCTCCGTGAATCCCCCGTTCAGCCGGTTCCGGAAAACGGCGGATTCGACATACGCGCTGAATTCTCCAGACTCAGCGACGCAGAACGCCTTGTGGCAAGCATGTACATCGGCGCGAAGCTCCAGCCGGACGAAATATCGCTTTTCACCGGTATGAGCTCCACGGCGGTAAACAAGACCCTTGAAAAGGTGCTGACCGCATTCGAGCTTGACTGAACGGCAAATACAGAACAGGAGGTGAACGCCGGTGACGGTTTCCGAAATACGCAGCCTTATGCTTGAAAAAGTTATCCCCGAGAGCCTGCTCCCGCAGAATATCGCGGTGTGCCTTATGGACGAAAACGCCGCTCCGCCGGAGCTGGACGCGTTCACATTCCTGAACCGCCTGCGCTCCCTCGGGATAGGCTCGGCGGATTTCCTGTACCTGCTCAAGGGCTGCGGCGCTCCCGAGGAAGCGGTCTCGAAAATCGAGCAGCACCCGGATATGAACCTGCAAACGCTCATCGTCACGCTGGAAAGCTCAGGGCTTACGCCGAAGGACTACACCCGTATGCTATACACGGCGCGTCAGCTCTGGGAGCACACCATAACCATGCGTATAGACTCCGGCGAACTGGAAGCGGCGGCTGAGTCCCGACAGGAAGAACAGCCTGAGCCGCAAGATCCGGCTGGATCTGAGGAATCGACTGAGCAGGAAGCCCCCGCAGCGGAGGAATCCACACCGGAAGAGTCTGCTGAAACCACTGAGCCGACCGAGCCTTCCGAACCGCCCAGACCCGTCCGGACAGCGCGCCAGAAGAAGCGCCGCACCGAGGAATCCTACGAGGACGAATCGCCCGAGCAGGAAGCTCCGGTGCTGACCGCACGTCAGAAAAAACGCACCATCGACGACCTCGCGGAGGAACTCGGAATAGCTGCAGAGATCGAGGACGAACCTGAGGAAAAGTACACCGCCCGGCAGAGAAAGCGCCGGAAAGAGGAGACGGCTCCAGAAACGGAGCCCGAGCAGCCGGCAGAGGTCAGGGAGGATTCCCCGAAAGCGCGCAGGAATGCGATCATAGCCGCAGCCGCCGGCGCGGCGGTTCTGTTCGCGATTGACCCGCTGATGGATATTCTCGGCTTCACAGCGCCTGGAAGCTCCGGAGGAGAGTTCCAGTTCGCCTCTGATAATGCGGCGGTTTTCTCGGAAATTTACACCGCGTACACAAACGGCAGAATAAGCAGCGAAAAAACGCAGAAGCTGTCGGAAAACGAGCAGGTTTTCGGCGATATGCTGATAAACTCCGGCAAGGATCTCGGCGTATTCAGCAGCGGAAACATGCTGTGGTCTGCGGAGCCTGACGGGATAAGCGTTTACGCGCTGGATTCCGGGGGGCTTGCGGCTCATGTGCTCCCGCCGGAGGGCGCGGAATTCGTGAATGTCGTGCAGACTGATTCCGGCGTTACCGCGGTGTACTCCGGCGATGCGGAGTGCGGTCTCATAGGCGTGGACGACAGCGGCGAAACCTGGAGCTGCGGGCAGTCCGGAACGCTCACGGATATTTTCTGCGGCGAGGACGTCATTCGGCTCGGAAGCGTTTACACGCCGGGATTCACGAAGTCGTTCACCGTGGACGACGTACTTGAGTACCTCCCATACGGATCTAAGAACGGTCAGCTCACCGCGTTCTCCCCTGCTGAAATCGCGGTGAGCGGCTCGGCGGACGGTTGCAGCTACGCAGTCTGGGGCGAGTACGCCGCTGAAAACGGCGAACAGAAAAAGCGCCTTGCCGCGCTCGGCTCCCCGATATACAGCGGCGCAGAGAGCTTCACCGCCGCAATGACCCGCGAAAACGGCTCCGCTGAACTCACATCTGACGGCGGCAGCCTTGTAAGCGCCGCGCTCCCGGAGATCACCGCCTGCGCGGCAGGAAACGGAGTCATCGCCGACGCCGAGATATACGACGGCGGCGTTACCGTGTACCTCAGGGACAGCGCCCTGAAGCCGCTCGCGGCGTTCACCACCGGCGGGGAGATAGATCATCTCCGGATAAGCGGGAATGTCGTGTACGTAGGCAGCGGCGGCTCCACTGTTATGGCGGTGGATATCTCCGATACGTCCTCACCGAAGGCGCTCGACCTCACATCGGCTGACGGCGTGGTAAGCGGAGATTACGCGCTCTGCGGCGCGGTAAGCAAAACGGGTATCACGCTGACCCTGTACAAACTTGAAAGCAAAAAGGCAGTCCAGGCGGACAGCTTCGCCAAGGCGCTGACCGCTTCCGAGCTGGAGAGCTTCCGGTTCAGCGGGACAAACTGCTTCGTGATAAACGGCACGGACTGCTCCGGCGCGGCATACCGCTACTTCGACGGCGTTTCAGTCGTCGACGAATTCGCGGAACTGGGACGTTCCCGCAGCCTGCACACCCTCTACGACGACAAGACAGGCTACACCGGCGCGGCCGTTGTTGACGGCAGTCTGAAGCTGCTCAGCGGAGATAAAATTCTGAATTGAACTAAAACCGGGGCGTATGCTCCGGTTTTTCTTTGAAATATTATACATAAGCGAAGGCACAGATTTTGTATATCCTACAAAAATATGAAATCTTGTTGACAGAAAATAGAGAATAGTATATAATTAGTGTATGAGAACTGATTTCCCGGAGGTGCTTTGTTGTGAAATTCAGGCAGATCTGCGCCGCGGCACTCGCAGCTGTAGTGCTGGTAAGCGGCTGCTCCAAACCAGGCACGGAAAGCGTTGATAAATATACCCGCGACGGAGAGGGACGCGTTATCCCGATCTCCGATGAATATATCCCCGCGAATTATACCCCCCGCTCCGACGACTGGAGCGTTATGCTCCGCGAGATTCCCGGCAGCTTTGGTCAGGAGACCGACAAGCTGATACCCGCAGTCTACCTCACTACCTCCGACCCGTCGGCGATCATCAAGGAGGATTACGCCGACTGCACGGTTCAGATAGACGCCGGAATGACAAACGGAAGGTACGAAAGCACAGAAGTGCTCACCGGAAAGATACGCGGCAGGGGCCACTCCACCTGGGAATGGCCGAAGAAGCCCTACAAAATCAAGCTTGACGACAAAGCGTCACTGCTTGGAATGTCCGAGGCGAAGCGCTGGGTGCTCCTCGCGAATTACGCCGACGAATCTCTGCTGAGGAACACCACCGCGTTTGAAATGGCGCGTTCCCTCGGGAGCTTCCGTTTCGTGCCGCACGCTATCCCGGTGGACGTCTATATGAACGGGATATATCAGGGAGTATACACGCTCGGCGAGCAGCTTGAAGTCAAGACATCGCGGATTGCGATAGACGACAGCCTCGCGAATGTCGAGACCGGATACCTTCTTGAGATAGGCGGCGCAGACCCCTCCACCGACAAGGAAGGCTGGAATTACTTCAATCTGCCCTCCGGCTGCGGAGTGAACATCAAAATAAAAAGCCCCGACACCGAGGAGGATCCACAGGCTGACTACCAGTGGACGCAGAAGCACTTCGACTTCATCTACGACTATATGTGCAAGGCCGACGCCGCAATAACCACCCTGGACGGCTATGAAAAGTACATCAACGTAGACAGCTTCATCGACTGGTTCCTGGTGCATGAGCTGAGCTACAATCTCGACTCCTGCTTCCGCCGGAGCTGCTACATAACAAAGCCTACCCTCAGCCGTCTTGAAATGGGGCCTATATGGGACTTTGACCTGGCCTTTGGCAATATGTACATGGATAATCCGAAGTACGACGACTGGGCTACGATAGGCAGCATGGACAGCAGCAGCTACATCGGCGTTACATGGTTCAACTACCTCATGACCGACGAGGATTTCCGGAACAAGGCGCGCACACGTTGGAACGATGTCCGCGACACGATGGTGAACGCAGCGCTCGGCGCCATAGACGCCTACAAGCCGATGGTGATACCCTCAGCCGAGGAGAACTTCGAGATTTGGAACACCCTGGGCGTGGCAAACGGATTCCAGCCGCTGACGATGAAAAACTACAACACCTATCTTGACCAGGTGCTGTATCTCAGGAAGTTCATCAACAACCGCGCAAAGTGGATCGACGAAAATCTATAAGCATATCCCCGCAGAACACCTGCGGGGATAATTTGTGTATTTTTCACAATTGACAACCTCCGTATTGTATGCTATAATAAGCGACGTAAAATTAAGATGTGGATTTTTCCGGACGCGCTCCCCTTTTCGCCACACAGCATATGCTGTGTGGTTTTTTTGTGCGATTTTCCGGGTAGGAGGTAAAATGGACAACACCTTTATGAAGGAAAAACCGGTGCTGCCGCTGCTGCTTTCAATGGCGCTGCCGATGGTAATTTCAATGCTGGTGAACTCGCTGTACAACATCGTGGACAGCCTGTTCGTCGCCAAAATAAGCGACAGCGCAATGACCGCGCTGTCGCTGGTGTTCCCAGTGCAGAATTTCATCAACGCCGCCGGGATCGGCTTCGGAGTTGGAATAAACGCCGTGATCGCATTCTACTCCGGCGCGGGCGACAAGGAGCGCGCAGACCGCGCCGCTACGCTCGGAGTGCTTCTTGCAGCTATCCACGGAGTTATACTCACCGTTGTCAGCATTCTGATAATGCCGCCGTTCCTCGGAGCTTTCACCAACGACCAGGAGGTAATACAGTTCGGACTTCAGTACTCTAATGTCGCGTTTCTGTTCTCGGTAGTGATAAACCTCGGCATGGCATTCGAGAAAATATTCCAGGCGGTAGGCAGCATGAAAACCTCAATGGTGAGCCTGCTGTGCGGCTGTTTCGTCAACATTATCCTCGACCCTATGATGATCTTCGGCTGGGGATTCCCCGAAATGGGTATCAAGGGCGCCGCGCTTGCCTCCGGAATCGGCCAGAGTATTTCTCTTGCAATTTATATCGTCGTGTATTTTCTGCGGCCGATAAGCGTGAAACTCAGCAAAAAGCACCTCTCCCCCGACGGCAGAATGATAGGCAGGCTGTACTCAATAGGTGTTCCCGCGGCGCTGAACCTCGCGCTGCCGTCAATACTCATCTCAGCGCTGAACGCAATTCTGGCGGCGTTCTCCGAGGTGTACGTCCTGGTTCTGGGAATATACTACAAGCTGCAAACCTTCCTGTATCTTCCCACAAGCGGAATAATCCAGGGAATGCGCCCGCTTATCGGATACAATTACGGCGCCGGAGAGTATAAGCGCGTCAGCCAGCTTTTCCGCATTGTTCTGCTAATGAGCTGCGGTATAATGACGGTCGGCACCGCCATCTGCCTGCTGATACCCGGTCAGCTAATGGGAATGTTCACTGACAGCCCCGACGTCATCGCCGCCGGAGAGACCGCTCTGCGCATAATCAGCGCGGGATTTATCGTGTCGTCGGTGTCCGTTACGGCCTCTGGTTCGCTTGAAGGGCTTGGCAAGGGAGTTCCGTCGCTTATAATCTCGCTGTGCAGGTTCATTGTGGTGATAATTCCGGCGGCGTTCCTGCTCAGCCGCGCATTTGAAGCAAACGGCGTCTGGAACGCATTTTGGGTAACTGAGCTGATAACCGCCGTTATCTCGCTGTTCATTTATAGGAAGTCGGTAAAACTGCCGTCGGAAGCTAAGAAGTAAAGGTCACCTCTAAACAAAATTACAGGCAGGAGCATTATGGCTCCTGCCTGTTTGTCGTTTGATAATATAATTCCGCTCACTTGACCGGAAGCCCCGCCGAGCATTGCGTTATTTCTTTTCAGCGTCGCGGTGGAGAGTTCTGACCCTCAGCCCTTTCTCCCGGAGATACGCCGCGGTAAGCTCCGCAAATGTAACGCTGCGGTGCTTTCCGCCGGTGCAGCCGAACGCGATGACAAGACGGCTCTTGCCCTCGGTGACGTAATGCGGAATCAGGAAGGATATCAGGTCGAACAGCTTGTCCCGGAGCTCCTGCGACTGCGGGAAGCTCATAACGTAATCCTGAACTTCCTTTTCAAGCCCGGTCTTGTGCTTAAGCTCCGGAACGTAGAACGGATTCGGCAGGCAGCGGACATCGAAAACAAGGTCAGCCTCCTGCGGGGAGCCGTACTTGAACCCGAACGACATGCAGCTAACGATCATTCCGTCAGAAGCCTTCTCGAGGAACAGACCCGCGATCTGCTCCTTGAGCTGCCCCGTGCTGAGCATCGTGGAATCAATTATGTAGTCTGCATTAAGGCGTATCTTGCTGAGAAGCTCCGCTTCCGCGTCGATAGCCTTGCCGATGTCTCCGCCGGATACCTCGTCGAGCGGGTGCTTGCGGCGGGTCTCCTTGTAGCGCTTCATCAGCACTTCGCGGGAAGCCTCCAGGAACAGCACCTTTACGTCTATTCCGCGGATATGCAGCTTAGTAATGCACTCTTCCAGCTTGAAGAACATCGCGCCGCCGCGTATATCAGTGACTATCGCGACCTTTGTTATCTCGGCGTTTTCATTGCACATCGCGGCGAAATCCGGAATAAGCTGCGGCGGCATATTATCTATGCAGAAAAAACCGATGTCCTCCAGCGCCTTCATCACCGAGGATTTACCCGAGCCGGAAAGCCCGGTCACTATAACGAATTCCATCTGTTGCTCCTTTTCTGGGTCAGGTAACTGCTATTGAAGGATCAGCATTTCGCATTCCAGCTCAACGCCCTTCTTCTCGAGAACTACGCGCTTTACCTCGTTCACCACCGCCATCACGTCCTCAAACGTAGCGTGGCCGCGGTTGATAACAAAACCGCTGTGCTTTTCGCTGACCTGCGCTCCGCCGATGGTGAATCCCTTCAGACCGCACTCCTCTATGAGCGCGGCTGCAAAGTACCCATCCGGACGCTTGAACGTGCTTCCGCAGCTCGGGAAGTTCAGCGGCTGCTTGTCGCGGCGGCGCTGCATAAGCTCCTCCATACGGGATTTTATCTCAGCCTTGTCGCCGGGGACGAGTTCCATCGTGACCGAGGTTATAACCATGCTGCTCCCGCTGAAAACGCTGTGGCGGTAGGTAAGCTGCATTTCCGCAGCGGACATCTCGTGTATCTCCCCGTCGCCGCCGACGTACCGGCATGAGGTCACGACGTCCTTCATCTCGCCGCCGTACGCCCCGGCGTTCATGTAGAGCGCTCCGCCCAGTGAGCCGGGAATGCCGTACGCGAACTCCAGCCCGGTCAGCGAGTGTTCCAGGGCTGCGGAACACAGCGCGTACAGCGGAACTCCCGCCCAGGCGGTGAGGCTGTTCCCGCGCGCCTCGACCTCCGGCTTCTCGCCGGAAAGCAGGATCACAGCCCCGCGCCAGCCTGCGGAGCTTACCAACAGGTTGCTCCCCCTGCCGAGGATAAAGTGCGGGATATTCTCGCTGCGGCACAGCCTGAGCACGGTCAGGAGCTGCTTCTCGTCAGCGGTTTTTACGAGCAAGTCGCAGGCTCCGCCTATCTTCATGGAGGTATAGGGAGCGAGCGCCGCGTTTTCCTCGCAGGGAATGCCGTCGTTCCGGCAGGCGGCGATCAGTTGGGAATAGTTCAAGGTGTGACCTCCGGTGTGTAGTAGAATTTTGCCGACGCCGCACAAACATGTCCTCCGCGCAGCGCTGACCTGATATAGATTATGCCGGTAAAGCTGCTGTCATTCCGCGAAGGAGAAAACTGCCTCGCTGTCCTCAATGGCGGCGTACACGCTGCGGAGCGCTTCCTGCGCCGCGCCGTAAAGCTCGAAATGTGCAAGCTCCACGTCCTCGCCGCCGTTTATCACGGCGAAGATGGAGCTTTCGTTTATGTAGAGGTGGCTGCTCTCGACCAGCCGCATGCCGTCCTGTGAAAGAAAAAACATACCGTCTCCTTACTCAGCGAGGGTGTAGAGGAACGCCGCGCCGATTATACCTGCGTCGTTTCCGAGCTGGCAGATACCGAGCTTTGTCGACCTCTTGGGGTCGACGCAGTAGCTATCCTCTGCGATTATCTTCTCAAGCGGCTTGGTGAGGTTGTCGCCCTCCTTGCAGATTCCGCCGCCGATGAGGAGTATCTCCGGCTGGAAAGTATTTACGATGTTTGTAAGTCCGCAGCCGAGGTAGGATATGTACATATCAACGACTCCGGAAGCGCTCTTGTCGCCTGCGCGCCAGCCGTCGAACGCGGTCTTGCCGTCGACGTTATTGATATCGCCGGAGCATATCTCCCACATCTTGCTTGACTTGTCGGCTTCCATAGCTTCCTTGGTCATGTTGATGAGCGCGGTAGCGGAGGAATACGCCTCGAAGCAGCCCTTGCGTCCGCAGTTGCAGGGTCTGCCGCCGTAGTGGACAACGGTGTGTCCCAGCTCGGCGCCGCAGTAGTTGAATCCGGTGTAGATCCTGCCGTCGATGATGATACCGCCGCCTACGCCGGTTCCGAGTGTGACTACTACAACGTCCCTGCAGCCCTTGCCTGCGCCCGCGAGGACCTCGCCGAACGCCGCCGCGTTAGCGTCGTTTTCAACGTAGACCTGCTTGCCGAGGCGTGCGCCGATGAGCGAACGCAGGTCGGTGTTGCGGAATCCGAGGTTGCAGGAATACAGAACCACGCCCGTATCGCGGGAAGCGGTGCCGGGGGTTCCGATACCGATGGAGTTCAGCTCGTCGATAGTTACCTTCGCGTCGTTAAGAGCCTTCCAGACGGTCTCCGCGATAGAATCCGCGATCTCCTCCGCCGGACGCGGGAGGTCGGTCTTGCAGGTTGCCTTGGCTACGATATTGTAATTTTCATCGACCAGACCGACTTTGATGTTAGTTCCGCCGAGGTCGATACCTATATTGTACTTCATTAAAATACACCTTTCTTTTAAATTCGGAATTATGAATTCGGAATTCGGAATTTCGGTGTCCGCTCCGCGGACTGATTTCAATTATTCCAAAATCGTACAACAGCAAAGTAAGCGGAAATGTCCGTTGTAGATTGCTTTTGGAATTCGTCCCGCGAAGCGGGACACATTCATTCCGAATTCCGCATTCCGAATTCCGAATTAATTTTAAATGTTGAGGTCTGACATGATCTCCTCGCTGTCGGAGTCGATCCCGAGCTGATGGAGCAGGTCCTTTGCAGCGTTGTAGCCCATCTTCTTCATACGGTTGTTCATAGCGGCTACCTCGAGAATAACTGCGAGGTTACGGCCGGGCTTTACCGGGATAGTGAGCAGCGGCACCTTAACGCCGAGGATAGCCATATAGTGGGTATCCACGCCCATTCTGTCGTAGGTCTTTTCGGGGTTCCACAGCTCCAGCTCGACCACCATGTCGATCTTCTCGTTGAGCTTAACAGCGCCGACGCCGAAGAGCTGACGCGCGTTGATGATACCGATGCCGCGCAGCTCGAGGAAGTGACGGATATTGTCCGGAGAGCTTCCCACCAGGGTGATGTTGGACGCCTTCTTGATCTCTACCGCGTCGTCGGCGATGAGTCTGTGACCGCGCTTTACAAGCTCGATCGCGGTCTCGCTCTTACCTACGCCGCTCTCGCCGAGGATAAGGACGCCCTCGCCGTAGATCTCAATGAGAACTCCGTGGCGGGTGATACGCGGAGCGAGCTGAAGATTCAGGAAGTTAACCAGCTTAGATGTGAAAACCGATGAGGATTCGTCGGTGCGTAGCAGGGTTGTCTCATGCTCCTTCGCGCTCTCGACAAGCTCAGGGAACACGTCCAGGTCGCGGGTGATGATAAGCGCCGGGAACTTGTAGCTCAGCAGGTTGTCGATACGCTCGCGGCGTACGTTAGGCTCCAGGGTCGAGAGGTAGGAATGCTCCGTTCTGCCCATCACCTGGATACGCTGCTTGTCGAAGTACTCGTAGAATCCAGCGAACTGCAGACCGGGTCTGTTTATCTCATGGTCGGAGATAAGGGTATTGCCGCCGTCCTCCGGCATGTATATAACTTCCAGCTTATATTCGTCGATTATTTTCTGAAGGGGGAACGAAAATTCCCGGTTGATCTCATCAAAAGGCATAAAAATGTTCCTTTCCCGTATTTTGATAGCGGCGCACAAAGCCACGATTATATTATACAACGATTCGCTGATTATTTCAAGGGATTTTGTGAAATTTATATGCTATTTTCGCCGTCATCGGCGGGGATGGATTCCAGCCGCAGCTGAAGGTCGCACGTCTCGCGGAATGATGCGGTCTCGGGGATATCGTTCCCGCCTATCCGGAAATCTATTCCGGCTTTCCGCGCCTGAGCCTTCTGGAATTTCCGCTCGATGTTGTACAGCCTGCCGTCCTTGATGAAATGCGCGCCGGTCTGGTGGAAGCTGAACGGAACGTTGTTTTCCACGCACTGCCGCCGCAGGTCGAGTATCCAAGCGTAGTCGCAGGGACGGGCATTCGCTCCCGATTCCCCGCCGGCGGAGACTTCCTCGATACCGCTCCCGAGCCACTTTGAGAGATCGACGCGCTCCAGCATCGGAGCCACTATCACCGAGCGGTGCTTTATCGGCAGCGACAGGAATATCGGCAGCCGGAAGTCGGCGCGCTCCTGATTTTCGACGGTGCAGCCTATCATAACGTTGTCGTAGCCTTCGCCCCAGTCCGGCGGGAGGCACTCGGCGAGACGGTCGATACGCTTCGTGAAAAAGTAGAACCAGCAGTCGGTGCGCTCCCGCATCATGCGCCAGCAGTCCTGCCGCCAGGGGTCGGCGTCCTTCAGCAGGAAATCCGACGTGAAACAGGTCAGAATAATCCTCCCCGGCGGTATTTTGTAGCTGCCGCCGCGGCCTCGCTGCACCGGGAGGTCGAACGCCGCGTTTTTTGTGCACCGGCTGCTTGCGGTCGGATTCCCGTACATTTCGTCCTGCCTGTAGACGTAGCAGAATTTGCAGCCCGGACTTATTTTCGTGCAGCCGTGCCAGGGATTCCAGTCTGCGTATATGCTGTCTTTCATGGCGGACTCATTCCTTCCCTCTTGAATGATGAAACGCCTGCGAAAACAGGCGCTTCTTTGCTGTGTTCAGATCAGCGCGTCAATGTCCCCGGACTGTATCGCCGGGATATTCCGCCGTATCTTTTCTTCGTCCCAGTCCCACCAGCGGAGCTCCTGAAGCCGCGCCGCGACATCGTCGCTGAAGCGCTTCCTGATAGGCTTTGCCGGGACTCCGCCGGCTATCGTGTACGGCGGGATATCCTTCGTAACGACCGCGCGGCTGCCTATAACGGATCCGTCGCCGATGGTTACTCCCGCAAGGATCACCGCTTCGAATCCTATCCATACATCGTTGCCAATGACTATATCGCCCTTGTCGTTCCACGCCTGCGAAATGGAGGCGCTGTCCGATGGAAGCCCCCACTCCTCGAAGAATATCGGAAACGGATAGGTCGACAGGCTGTCAAGGGAGTGATTAGCGGCGTTGAACAGGAATTTCGTTCCGCATGCGATCGAGCAGAATTTGCCGATTATCAGCCGCTCGCTGCTGCACGACGGATAGTGATAAAGTACGTTGTTCCGCTGAAAATCCCGCGGGTCGTTGACGAAATCGTCATACATCGTGTAGTCGCCGACCTGTATAGTAGGGTCGGTCACTACGTTTTTTAAATATACTGTGCTGTGCCCCTGTGAACGGGGATAGATTTTCCAGGATGGGATCATGTTGTTACCTCCATAAAACTGATGATATTATCTGAGATCCGTCCTGGTCATTACAATGCAGCGCCTCATGATATCCCCCCTGTTCCGCTGACTTTGTTATTTACAGTATATCACAGTTCACGTCGAAATGCAAGCGTTCTTAACGGTATCTTAACACAGCTTTTCGACAAATTATTGCATTCCAGTGATTTCAAGCAGAAAAACGCCCGCAGGCCGTTTTATAAGTCACAGATTCCGGTGGCGCTTTTTGTATAACATTGCCCAAATGTTATTCTGGCTATTGACAAAAGATGTATAAAAATGTATAATTATAGTGTATGACAGTTGGCAGCGGTTAATTTAGTGTTCAAAATTGTGCTGACGCTGTTAAATACGCGGTAATTTTGGTTTGGAGAAAAATATGAAAAAAAGAATGTTCATCGGAATCGCTTTATTGACAGCAGGGCTGGTTTCCGGCTGCACTATGGACCCCTCGGTGGTGGATTCGCCGGACAAGGTGCATGACCCTATCACGATTTTTTCGCCGGTCTGCGAGCTTGACGATTTCATTGACGAAGTGCACCGAAGCTACCCCGAAATAAACATCGAGATCCTGAACTACAATGGTCAGAACACCACCGCCTACACCCAGGAAATGTTTGAAGCCGGAGACATTCCGGATATATTCGGAATGACATTCAACATATCCAAACACATGGAAGTCAGCGATAAGCTGATAGACATGTCGGGATTTGCATTCACCGATAAATACAAGGAAAACTGCCTGAACGACGTGATCACCGAAAGCGGCGCGATATACGCCCTCCCGAGCCACTACCAGTGCCAGGGCATAACCTACAACAAGACCCTGCTTGAGAAGCACGGCTGGGAGCTTCCGCAAAGCCTTGACGACCTCCGGGAGCTTTCCGAAAAGGCACAGCAGGCAGGGGTGCGGCTTGCTCTGAACGAGCTCCAGTTCTCGGGCTACGGATTCCAGTACCTGTGTAACATCTGCGACACCGGGTTCCTGAGCACCCTTGACGGAAGACGATGGCAGGAGGATTTCCTCAACGGAAGGGCAAGCGCCTCCGGAACGCCGGAAATGCTCGAATGCCTCTCAATGCTGCAAAAGTGGCGGGATATCGGAATGCTCAATGGAGATGGCAACGTAATCAATGACAGTGAACAGCATGACGAATACGCTCTTGGAAACACTCTGTTCCTGCTCGGCAGCCATAATTCAATGGCGGGCTGCGAGGACGAATTCGGACTTATGCCCTACCTCTCCGAGGACGGAAAGCAGAATGTGTATATTCTGAACGTGCGGCGGTATTACGCCATGAGCCGCACTCTACAGCAGCCCGGGAACGAACAGAAACTCAGGGACGCCATGCATGTGATGGAGGTGCTCTCCACAGTCGAAGGAATGAACGCCCTCGGCGGCGACGCCTTGAAAAGCTCGTCGCTGCTGCCGCTGAAAAACGCTCCCATCTCCGAGGATAACTGCTATTACGCCATCACAGAAGAATTCAGCACCGGCCATACCGCTCCGTTCATCTATTCCGGCTGGGAAAACGCGATAGTCTCCGTTGGGGATGTCATGACCTCGTTCATTCTTGGCGACGCGGAACTTGAGGATGTTGTGAAAATCATTGACGCCTCGCAGAACGACATCGTGAACGATATCACTGAGACCTACACGACCGTTACCGAGCACATCGGTCAGGAGGACTGCGCACGGCTTGTCGGCAAGGCTTTCGCGCAGGCGACCGGCTCCGACCTTGCCCTCGTATCGCTGGGCAAATGGATACCCGGCCATATCAGCACACAGAATACGCAGGGAGTAAGCGGCTCGCTGTATCCCGGGGAGATCACTGAGCAGCAGCTCTGCGCAATAACCCCCACCGGCTGGAAAGACACCATAAAAACCGTGACGCTTACCGGCGCACGGATAAACGAGCTGGTTCGGCAGGGCTTCGACCTATACGGCGACGGGAAAACCTATCCCTATATACTGGTGACGAAGAAAGGCTTCAGTCTGGAGCCGGACAAGACCTACAAGCTTGCGATATGCGGAGCGACAGACGCCGTAGAAGCCGAAGGAAATATTCTGGACAGCGGAATCGCGGGGCTTGAATCGGTCGAGGAAATGATGTCGGCGTATGAATCGTTTTCGGCAAAGGATATAATCTGGGAATAATGCAGGAGGAAATATGAAGCATTTGTCCGTCAGACCCGCTGCCGCAAAACTGATGATCTCCTGCGAGGCGTTCGTTGCCGCTGCCGTTCTGGGAGTCGTGCTGTTTCTTAATTTCTACCACAGCTACAACGACGGAATACTCTACAGCGAACGTCTCAATCAGATGAAGGAGGTCACGACTCAGTTATTCGAGGGGCTCAACGATGTGCTTGAGCTTCGCTGGGCTGACGCTCGGTCCCACACGAACCAGCTAATGAGAAGCGGCATTCATACCTCGCAGGAACTTTACCAATTCATAAAGGAGCAGGAAGAAGTCTGTGATATGCCGCAGAAGGGAACGAGCCTTGTCGCCGTAGACACCCGCGGCAGATATTACACCAGCTCCGGCGCCATGGGGCTTACCGAAAATATAAACTATTTTTTCGATGAGCCGGAACATGTGAGCTTCGTTTCAAGCTCCCTCAACGGCGGAACCACCAACATAGTTTTTATGTACCGGCTCAGCTCCCCCATGGAGATCTCTGACGGCGACGACAGGATAAGCCTGATGTATTTCGGGACGGTCCAGGCAATGCAGGAACTGGGCCAGTATTTCAACTGCAAGGCGTACAATGACAACAACAGCGTGTACGTCCTCGACCAAAACGGCTCGAAGATATTCAGCTCGAATTCCATCGAACTTATCAGCGGTCACAATGTTTATTCCGTGCTGCGGCAGATGGAGTACCTCCACGGCAGCAACTTCGAACAGACCCAGCAGGAGCTGAACTCAAATGGTATCGCGTATTCCAACGCAGTCCTGGACGGCGAGGAATACTATTACGCGCTCCGTCACCTGGATACGGCAGACTGGACGCTGATGTTCCTTATACCGTCGTCGTATGTGGCGGTAAATACGGTCAACCTCGTGGACACAACCGGTTCGATAATCATGACGTTCGCAGGGGTAATGCTGGTGCTGTGCGTGGGATTCGTATACCTGGTGCTGAGGAGCCAGCAGAAGGAAGCGCTCCGGGCAGAGCGGAACAACACACGCCGCATGGAGGAGCTTAATTCCATACTGGAAGCCAAAAACGAACAGCTCCGCCAGGCGAACACTGAAATCGAAAACGCGCGCCGCGCCGCGGAAGTCGCGAACAAAGCAAAAACCACGTTTCTGTCGAACATGTCGCACGATATCCGCACGCCTATGAACGCCATAGTTGGTATCGCAGACCTTCTCGGCTATGAAACGGAGAGCTCCGAACGCATCAAGGAATATACCCGCAGGCTTCAAAACTCCAGCCATCACCTGCTGGGGCTGCTCAATGATATTCTTGACATGAGCCGCATAGAAAGCGGAATATCGTCACTTAACCTCGAAAAGCTGGAGCTTTCAGAGCAGATATCGCAAATCGAAACGATCATCCGCACCAACACCAGGGAGCGGCGGCAGCAGTTTGAAATCCGCACCCGCATGATACGCCACGAGCAGATAAACGGCAACGGAACACACCTGAGGCAGATACTGCTGAACATTCTTACAAACGCTGCAAAATACACTCCCGACGGCGGAAGGATAATCTTCGAGATAACCGAGCTTGACAGCGAACCGGGCTATGCGGAATACCAGTTCACAATATCGGACAACGGCATGGGAATGTCGCAGGAATTTATCAGCACGATATTCAGCCCATTCACCCGCGCGGAGAATTCCGTTACAAACAAGGTCCAGGGAACAGGTCTGGGAATGACGATCACGAAAAGCCTTGTCGATATGATAGGCGGCAGAATAGACGTCCAGAGCGAGCCTGGAAAAGGCAGCCGGTTTACAGTAACGCTGAAATTCAAGGCTAACGAGAACGAACGCTCAGAGATAAACGGAATGCTGATGATCGGGCGGGACGATGACGTGACGGTCTCTGCGAAGGCTCACGGAGTAACCCCGGAAACAGTGTGCAGCATCGGCGCTGCGGCTGAACTTCTAAGCCGCGGCGCGTATGATGTCGTGCTTATCACATCGGGAATCTGCGAAAACATCAGCGGCGACGATATCTCAAGGCTGCGCGGAGCCTCTGAAAAGCCTGTGAAGATCGCCGGGATATGCAGCGACACACTGGCTCAGCGTTTTCAGGAAACGCTTGATTGCGCAATAGTAGTACCGTTTTTCTGGAGAAAGCTCGAAAACGGGCTTGCCGATGAAAATGAAAAAGAGAAGGCAGAATCCGGCTCGGCGCTCAGCGGGGTGCGGTTCCTGTGTGCTGAAGATAACGAGATGAACGCCGTGATACTTGAGGCTAATCTGAAATGGCGCGGGGCGTCCTGTCGGATATTCCCGGACGGCAAGTCGCTGGTAGACTATTTTGCAGCGGCGGATCCAGGCGAGTACGACATGATACTGATGGACGTGCAGATGCCGCTGATGAACGGATACGAAGCCGCCCGGGCAATACGGAAAAGCTCAAATCCCGACGGAAAAGCAATACCCATTATAGCAATGACCGCAAATGCATTTTCCGACGATATCCGCGCCTGTCTCAACGCAGGAATGGACGCCCACATTTCAAAACCGGTAGACATGTCCGCTTTTGAAAAGGCTGTACGTTCGCTCAGGGAAGATAAAAAGCGTTTGGTACAGCGCTGTAAATCAGAACGCAGCACGTACGCTGACTCTTTTGCGTGAAATTTGATCCGCGCTTTTATTCGCAGCTTCAAAGAATAATCCGTCACAGAATGGGAATCATTAAAAGAGATATTTACTGAACGGAGGTTTCTTATGAAAGACAGGATCTTTGGAGTTCTCCAGAGGATCGGAAGATCGTTCATGCTGCCGATAGCGCTGCTTCCGGTCGCGGGGCTGCTGCTTGGTATCGGAAGTTCGTTCACGAACCCCACCACGCTTGAGACCTACGGTCTGACTGGCGTGATACATGAGGGCGGCGTGCTCTACACGATATTTGACATCATGAGCAAGACAGGCAGCGTAGTTTTCGACAACCTTGCGCTGCTGTTTGCAATGGGCGTAGCGATAGGCATGGCGAAGAAAGAGAAGGAGGCAGCCGCGCTTTCCGGCGCGATAGGCTATCTCATAATGAATGCCGCGATAAGCGCGCTTATCAGCGCCAAAGGCGGCGCGCAGGCAATGCCGGCGAACTCTCTTACCTCGGTGCTGGGCATAACCACGCTTCAAATGGGAGTTTTCGGCGGCATTATCGTGGGGCTTGGCGTAGCGGCGCTCCACAACAGATTCTACAGGATAAAGCTGCCGCAGGTGCTCTCGTTTTTCGGAGGAGCGCGGTTCGTCCCGATTATAACCAGCGTGGTTTACCTTTCAGTCGGGGTGCTGATGTTCTTCATCTGGCCGGCGGTTCAGGCGGGAATCGCGCAGCTCGGTCAGCTCGTGCTGAAAAGCGGCTACGCCGGTACCTGGATATACGGCGTTCTGGAAAGGGCGCTCATTCCTTTCGGACTGCACCATGTGTTCTATATGCCGTTCTGGCAGACCGAGCTTGGCGGCGCGATGGTGATAGACGGCGTGACCGTCCAGGGCGCGCAGAATATATTCTTTGCGGAGCTTGCCTCCCGCAGCACCGAGCATTTCTCGGTTTCCGCGACCCGGTTCATGGCGGGTAAGTTCCCGTTCATGATCTTCGGACTTCCCGCGGCGGCGTTTGCGATGTACCGCGCCGCACGCCCCGAAAAGAAAAAGGCGGTCGGAGGCCTCCTGCTTTCCGCCGCGCTGACCTCAGCCCTGACCGGCATCACCGAGCCGCTGGAATTTACGTTCCTGTTCGTGGCTCCGCTGATGTACGCGGTCCACTGCGTGCTCGCCGGACTTTCCTATATGCTGATGCATATACTCGATGTCGGCGTTGGAATGACGTTCTCCGGAGGCGCCATCGATCTTACTCTGTTCGGAATACTCCAGGGAAATCAGAAAACCAACTGGATATGGATAGTGATAGTAGGACTGGCATATGCGGTGGTGTACTATTTCGTGTTCTACTTCATGATAACCAGGCTGAACCTCAAGACCCCCGGCAGAGAGCCTGACGGCGAAGAAACAAAACTCTACACCCGAAAGGACATGGAAGCCAGAAACGGCGCGTCCGGAGCTTCCCATGGCAGTACCGACCGTGTGAGTGCGCTGATACTCAAAGGTCTTGGCGGCAGGCAGAACCTCTCCGACGTGGACTGCTGCGCTACCCGGCTGAGGGTCACGGTGAACGATCCCGGGCTTGTGATCGAGGATCTTCTGAAGGAAAGCGGAGCCTCCGGAGTTATCAGAAAGGGCAACGGCGTGCAGGTGGTCTACGGCCCGCAGGTATCGGTGGTGAGGTCAGACCTTGAAGCGTTCATCGACAGCCCCGCCTCCGACGACCCCGACAGTATAATAGGCGCGCTCCCTCAAACTGCTGAGCTGGAGACTGCTCCGGCAGGCTCCGCGCCAACGGTGCTTTACGCCCATATGACCGGAAAGGCGGTCCCGCTTGAGGAGGTCGGAGACGAGGTGTTCTCTGCGAAGGTGCTCGGCGAGGGAATAGCTATAGAGCCTGCGGAGGGGCGGCTGTACGCTCCCTGCGACGGGCTGGTCGACATGGTGTTTGACACGAAGCATGCCGTGAATATCGTATCCTCCGACGGCTGCGAGGTTCTGCTTCACATCGGCATAGACACGGTGAAGCTCGGCGGAAAGTACTTCGAATCCCACGTTGAAGCAGGTCAGCAGGTACGCCGCGGAGACCTGCTCGTGACCTTCGACATGGAGAAGATACGCCGCGCGGGGTATAAGCTCACAACGCCGATGATAGTCGGGAATACGGAGGATTACGGCAGCGTGACAGCGGCAGCCTCCGGCGAAGTCAGGGCGGGCGAAGAAGCGATAAGGATAAACTGAAAGGAAACGCAATGAGGACATTTGAATACACCATCAAGGACAAACTGGGCATTCACGCAAGACCGGCAGGTCTGCTTGTCAATGCCGTCAGGGCGCTGGACAGCGAGGTGACGGTCACAAAAGGCGCAAAGACCGTCGGCGGCGCAAAGCTTATCGCTCTGATGGGGCTGGGCGTAAAGTGCGGAGACACCATCACGGTAACAGTAAGCGGCGGCGACGAGAGGGCTTCGGAAAACACGCTGAAAGAGTTCCTTGAAAAGAACCTCTGAACGCGCTGAATCCCGGTGAATCGTGATAAAAAAGCAGGAGCCTGAATTTAAGGCTCCTGCTTGACGTTTATTTACGCCCGTTCGGGCATTGTATATCTATGCCACCGGAGGGATCACAATGACCTTTTTGCCGAGCTGCCCCGCAAGGTCAACGGTGTACTTTGTGCCGCCGGATCTCCCGTCGTAAACCGCAACCATCAGGTCGCAGCTATCAATGAGGGCGCGGTTTCTGACGAACATGCAGTTGCTGGTGTAGACCGGAGACAGGCACTCTACACGGTCGCACCGGCTGAGTATCTCGTTGTAGCGGCGCTGGTCCGCATAGTTCCACCGGCTCTCCTGACCCCGGCAGGGCAGCAGCGCAACCAGTCTGACCTCCGGGTGCAGGGACTTCAGCTTCAGCACCGCCTCAGCGCACCACATGTCAACGCCAAGCGCCATGCCGGTGTAGAACTCACCGGCGCCGTGCTCGTAAAGCCGCTCTATCTCAGCGTATATCCGCCTTTTAAGGTCTGCGCATGCGGGGTCGCTCTCTCCCCTGAACGGCAGCTTCTGCGGGCGATATCCGGTAAAGGAAACTTTGTACACACAACCACCTCCGAATGAATTACAGTTATATTCTATCACATTCCCCGAAAGAAATCAAGCACTTTTTCTAATTTTGACCTCTTTTTTTTGACAATTTTTTAAGAATCGACAGTTTTGCGGCGCAGAAGCTAAAATATTCGATAAACCATTGACCGGACAGTATTCCTGTGATATAATATATTAGCTACAGTTAACTTTTGTTTTGTGCGCAAAGAAACATCAGCCCGCCAGCGTACGAATATAATTCAGGAAGATGAACAGGACATGCTGAATTTTGTTTTATTCAGCGTATTTCTAGGGAAACGCTGATTAAATCAAATTCGCCCCGTTCAAACGAGCATACTCACGCGGCTGAATTTGATACGCTTCGCTTTAATCAGCGTGTCCCTAGACAAGCCTATAACATAAAAGGATATCCGGGAGGAAAAAAACATGACGATGGACGAATTAAAGCCGGGGCAGAGCGCGTACATAAGCTCTGTCGGCGGAAGCGGGGCGCTGAGGCACCACCTGCTTGACATGGGTCTGACTCCCCAGACGGAAATAACGCTGCAAAAGGTCGCGCCGATGGGCGACCCGGTGCAGTTCCAGCTCCGCGGCTACGAGCTGACTCTCCGGCTAGAGGAGGCGCGGAAGGTCACGGTAGACCAGGTACATACAAAGCCCGTCAGGGCTTCCGTGGTGGGAGCGCGCCGGAACAGCAGCACTCCGCACCCGGGGGTCGGCGAGCTTGTGAAGGCGGGCGGGTACCACACCGTCCACGACGGAGCCGCTATCCCGAAGGGCTCCCCTCTGACCTTCGCGCTTGCAGGCAACCAGAACTGCGGAAAAACTACGCTGTTTAACCAGCTGACCGGCTCAAATCAGCATGTCGGGAACTTCCCCGGCGTCACCGTCGACCGCAAGGACGGCACTATACGCAGCCACCCCGAAGCCACCGTCACCGACCTGCCGGGAATTTACTCCCTCTCGCCCTACTCGAACGAGGAGATAGTCACCCGGGATTTTCTGCTGAACACCCACCCCAGCGGTATCATCAACATCGTTGACGCTTCGAATATCGAACGAAACCTCTACCTCACCATGCAGCTCATGGAGCTCGGGATACCGATGGTGCTCGCCCTCAACATGATGGACGAGGTACGCGCCAACGGCGGCTCTATCCTCGTCAACGAGCTTGAGCAGATACTCGGTATACCGGTCGTTCCGGTCTCCGCGGCGAAAAACGAGGGTATCGACGAACTTATCGACCACGCGATACACGTCGCACGCTATCGGGAAGTACCGGTGCGCGTGGATTTCTGCACCGAAAGCAGGGATTCTACTGACAAGGTAGGAGCAGTGCACCGCTGTATCCACGCGGCTTCTATGCTGCTCGCGCCGGACATACAGGCGGCGGGGCTTCCCGTGAGGTTTTCGACGACAAAGCTGGTCGAAAACGACGAGCTTATCGGGCAGAAGGTCAACATACCAGACGAAAAGAAGCATGCGTTCGACCACCTTGTGAACATCATGGAGCAGGAGACAGGAATGGACCGCGAAGCCGCCCTGGCAAACATGCGGTTCACGTTCCTTCAGCACCTCTGCGAAAAAACCGTCGTGCGCCCCCGGGAGAGCCGCGAGCACAGGCGCAGCATACAGATAGACCGCCTGCTGACCGGAAAATACACCGCTATCCCCTGCTTCATCGGTATAATGGCTATAGTGTTCCTGATGACGTTCAGCCTTATCGGAGCGTGGCTCTCCGACCTGATGAGCATGGGCGTGGACTTCGTTATCGACTGGATAGCGAAGGGGCTGGAATACCTCGAGGTCAACCCGGTGGTGCAGTCGCTGGTGGTGGACGGCGTGTGCGCCGGCGTCGGGAGCGTGCTCAGCTTCCTGCCGACTATAGTCACGCTGTTCTTCTTCCTGTCGATACTTGAGGACACCGGCTACATGGCGCGCGTCGCCTTCGTAATGGACCGCCCGCTGCGTAAGCTGGGTCTTTCCGGTCGGAGCTTCGTCCCCATGCTGGTGGGATTCGGCTGCTCGGTCCCCGCGATAATGGCTACCCGCACCCTCTCCAGCGAGCGCGACCGCAAAATGACTATCCTGCTGACGCCGTTCATGAGCTGCTCGGCAAAGCTGCCCATCTACACGATGATGATAGGGGCGTTCTTCCCGGCGCAGTACCGGGTGCTGGCAATGATCGGGCTGTACGTTTTCGGCATTCTTTGCGGAATGTTCTATGCCCTGCTGCTGAAAATTACAAAATTCCGCGGCGAACCGGTGCCGTTCGTGATGGAGCTTCCGAACTACCGCCTGCCAAGCGCAAAGAGCGTGGGTCAGCTCATCTGGGAAAAGGCAAAGGACTTCATACAGAAGGCGTTCACAGTGATATTCGCGGCGTCCATCATCGTGTGGATACTCCAGAACTTCGATGTTCGGCTGAACATCGTGGAATCCCCGGAGGACAGCCTGCTGGCTCTGCTCGGCGGGTTCGTCGCACCGATATTCGCACCGCTGGGCTTCGGCGACTGGAGAGCCTCCACCGCCCTGCTGACCGGCTTCACCGCTAAGGAGAGCGTGGTCTCCACACTGACTCTGCTGCTCGGCGGAGATACCTCGCAGATCACCACGCTTTTTACCCCGTTCACTGCAGCGGTGTTCCTCGTGTTCGTGCTGCTGTACACTCCCTGCGTTGCCGCGATAGCCACCGTCAAGCGGGAGCTTGGCAGCGCAAGAGCCGCCGCGGCTACCGTGCTCATTCAGTGCGCTATAGCATGGGTCATGGCGTTCCTGGTGAGGTCGGTAGGACTGCTGTTTGGCCTCGCCTGAAAGGAGATCTCCATGAACCTGGTAAGTATTCTGATACTCGCGCTTATCGCTGTAGGATTCTTCGCGGCGGTGAGGTATTCCCGGAAAAAGGGGTGCTCCTGCGGTCAGCACAGCTGCCGCGGCTGCACGCTTAAATGCAGAATGCCCTCGTCCCGGTCAGCGCTGGAGGAATCCGCGGCAGCGGCCTATTCTGCGGAAACTTCTACAGAATCCAGGAAGCGCACGCAGCCCAAATCCCAGACAGAAAAGCAGTTCAGCCAGGCGGAGTCACCGCTGAAAAGCTCCAGACAACAGGGGCAAAGTATACGGAGCTGATTACATCACCAAGATCATACGGACATTCCCGCCGACGCCGGATATAACCAAGAACGCCCGACTGCAACCATGCAGTCAGGCGTTCTTTCTTGCTCGGAACCAGAAGTTCAAGCCCTTCGCGAAAAATGATTTTTATTTTGATACTATGCAGCCGTGGCTGCATAGGGTTGCATTTCTTAAAGTTGCATTTCTTAAAATGACGTGTCAGCTATTTCACAAGCTCCCTGCCCTTCCTGTCCGATTGTCCTTGCATCGTTTAAGTCAAAAACAACAACATTGTGTTTTGAGTTGTATTTGCCAGGAACACGGTATGAGCAACCGGGATACCAATTATGTGATGAAGCGATTAATCCACAGAGGTGAACGCTAAATATTCGAAATGTAGCCAGACCAGAATAAACTGACACAGGAACACTATGCGACTTGAAATCCGTGTTTTCATACGGAGCAACCAGTAACGACCTACCCTGTTCATCAATCATTAAGCATATTCGTTTTGGACTTCCGATATCACGAAGAGCACTAACATATATATGAATGCAATTTGCTTTTAGGTAAAAAGAAATATATGAATCCGCTTTCATGTTACTTTCCTTCACGATATTGCCAGTTTTCAGGCTTACTAAAATCAAATAATAGCATAACTTTTTTGTCAGACGAAACTAACTTTCCTTTTGCTCTGTAAACATACCGCAAGTTAAGTTTCCATGTTTCATATAATTGTGACGAAAACTCTCTGCAAAATATTTTTCTTGGTGTTATTTTATCTGCTCCTTGTACCCATCGTACTCCATCTTTATCTTGAATGGTAACCGGTATTACAAGAAGTCCTTTTGTTTTGGGGTTAACTTCGATTCTCACTCTTTCGCAGCTGTTTAATGACTGAAGCGCCGTCATATTAAATGAAATACTGTTATTCCACAATGTACAAGTCGGCTCTCCTTTTCTGGGAAGATGTGCGAACATCTTACCGCTTACTACCTTAAAGCCGTCAATGCTGATTTCAGGAATGCTGTTGTTAAATGACGCCATCGTGTTTTCTCCTTATACTCTATCGGTTGTAATGTAGCCGTCAGCTAAGTCAATTTTATAGGAATCATCATGCTGTTCTGCTGGTATTCCAAAGTAATCTCTCCAATCGCCGGGAAGATATGACCCCTTTTTTCCACCGCCTACAAACAATTCAAAATCAGTCAGCTTAAACAGAAACAACATCTCATTATTGTAGACAGCCGGTTTCCCCAGCATTTTATATCGATATTGTTTATCCCATCCCATTAGGTCAAACAGTTTGGCTGCAAATATCCTGCAAAGCAGATCGCGATTCTTAAGTTCCTTTTCTCCGCCGCCGTTTGCCCAGCGAAGCGAGTCAGGGGAATCCGGCTTGCACGGACGAATGATGAGTCTTTTTTGCTCAGGATGAATGAGAATTTGAATGTGCGTTACTCCGGGAAATTTTCTTAGACATGCCATATTAAATTTAACACGGTTTTCCCATACTGTTATTGCAGGTTCTTTGGTATGAGAAAAAAGTTCAGCTTTGGTGACCTGATATCCTGCTAAATTGATTTCTTCAACATCCTCGCTCACATTCTCCAGAAGTTCAGCCTTTGCCGCTATATCTTCGATTTGATTGTTGTCATTCATTTTTGCCATCAGTACCTTTCTTTATTGTTGCCATACTTTGCTGCAATTCTTCCGCAGATGGAATCAAATATTGCTCCATTCCTGGAGCAGGGATACTTTGTGCTTTGGTTTGCCAGTCTGAGTCTGGCGTAAGATAGTAGAATCCATTTTCAAGCGTATGTTCATAGAATTCTTCGCCAAAGTCATCTGTCCATTCGTCCGGACAAAGCTCAATCCTTTGCTTAACTGCATTTTCTGTGCCGTCTTTTGTAACCAAAACAGCCGGCATAGCGTTTGTAAGATTAAACACAATGATTTGTTCATTAAGCCGTTTCGCCCATATACCCCTGATCTTGTATAAAAAATCGGGATTCCACTTCATAATGTTATATAGAGCATTACCAAAATGCTGACACAGCAGGGTTTTGGGATAAAACTGCTTTGTTGGATCCGGGCGCCATCGTATACTATGAACATCTGTTTCTTGGCACGGTCGAATTGCAATTTTTCGTTCAGTTGGATGGAGCAAAAGCTGCACAAATCCCACATCGTCAAACTTCTTCATGCAGAACAGATTAAAAGTTATTTTTTCTTCAGAGATCGTGAGGGAAGGTCCTTCATAGCGAACCTGTGTAAATTGGTTCCTGACAACTTGGTACCCTTGGAGATCAAATGCGCTCAAATGCCTTTTGTCAATTTTCCTGATCTTCAATTTTGAATCAATGCTGTTGGAGATATCATAATAGACGCTGGGATCGTCATTAATCCAGTGATGATTTATTGGAACAAACCCTCTGAAAATTCCCTCGCCGATCACATGAAGTAAAGGCAAAGTTCCTCGGATATGGCACTTTCGGTTGTCTATCAGTATTTGAACAGATTCAAATTTCTCCGGTGAAACAATTGCCTCATGACGGTCTGTGTAAAGGTACTGATCCCTATCTTTGCGGTTTCTCTTATGCTTGCGTTCGTATAAGTCTGCTGTGAATGTTTTCCATGTCAGAACATTTCCGCAGTATCTTTCATTTGTCAGTATATATCCGATAGAACCGCTGCTCCATTTCGTGCCGCCGGTCTTGGTTTCGCAGCCAATATCGGTTAAAAAGTTAGCAATTTCTTCTTGCGTCCAGCCGAAGAGATAAGCGTCATAGATAAACCGAACAATAGCAGCTTCTGATTCGTTGATTTTAAGTGGAGCGTATTTTATGTATCTGCCGGTGACATCTTTTGGACGATCATATCCAAGCAATGCAGGAGTCAGTAATTTTCCATCCTTAAAACGCTGCATTAACGACCAGTTCATTGCCTCGCTCTTTTTTACTGATTCTTCTTGTGCAAATGTCGCCAAGAATGACAGCATAAATTCATTGTTTTCACCGAGAGTATTAAGATTGTCAGTTTCAAAATAGACGCCCACAGGTTTTGGAAGCCCTTTTAACATTCTGATGATTGAAATGCAGTCAACTAAGTTTCTTGCAAAACGTGATACGCTTTTGGTAACAATTAAATCATATTCTCCATGCTTGCAGGCTTCTATCATCTCAACAAATTGATCGCGCCTTTTTAAAGATGTTCCTGATATACCTTCATCGGCGTAGATATGACGAAGCTCCCAGTTAGGGTGATCTTCTACAAGATGTAAATAGTGCGCTTGCTGAAGTTCATAAGAGGATAGCTGCTCATCGCTATCCGTGGAAACGCGGCAATAAGCACAAACTCGGAAAAATCTATTTCGTTCATTTGGGTCAGCTTTAGGTTTTGCCGGAATAAACGTTTTCTGACTGTTGTCTTCACACTGATATATTTCTCTCAGTTTTTCACGGCTGTTATTATGCATTCTTGATCTCCCAGCTTGATGAATCAGCACCGTCATGAATACGCCAAAGCCACACACTGTTTCTATGATAGGAAGTGATGCCAAGTCCTTTTTTTACTGTCTGTATCGTTCTTTCCGAAAGAATCGTAAGTTTTCCATACGGAATATATGGATACCAAACCCATTCGACCCTGCGTTGAGTGACCGAAGAAAAGTATTCATATTGAAAATTACCTTTTATCATACTTTGTACCACCATGTCATAATAAGCTGTTTAACTGTTCATTTCTCTTTGTCATTATAGCTACAAGCTCTGAAACGGCTGATACCTCTTCATCGGACAGACCGCTCAAGTCCAAAGAACGTATGTTTGTCATACCAAGAAGATAGTCTGTACTGACACGATATAGAGTTGCCAATCGCACTAGGATGTCAAACGAAGGCTGCCGAGTATTGTTTTCATATGTAGAAATTGCGCTTTTATTAACGCCTATCAGTTTGGCTACTTGTTCTTGACGGAGGTTTTTATCTAGACGTAACTGCCTAAGTCTTGAAGCAAATGTTGGAATCATTGATAAACATCACCTTTCAAGCAACTATTATATACTAACAAAAAACAGTTTGCATTTGGGCGATTTAATTCGTCAATTTGCAGACTTACACAGCTGTTAAGGTTGTAAATATGTATGGGTTTTCAAACATTATTAAACAAGGGAACCTCTAAAAACCGGTGCGAAAAGCAAAAATGGGCAGGTTGTGCCAGATTCTAGGAAAGCCTCCTCGTAAGGCTGTATGCCTTACGAGGAGGTGCAACACGATGTTGCAGAGCGAAATAACCAAGTGACGGCATGGACGCCGTCACATCAGAAATTTCGCTCGTTGACAGACGAAGATGGCGCGCACTGCGCATTTTCGCTCACATGAGGTTTTATAGGTGACCACAAGAAAATCGCATCAAAAGGGACGTCTGCAAGGTGAGAATTAAATGTTTATTAAGGCAGTTACGGGGATAGAATGGAGAAATATATAAGCCAGAATATAAACGAAAATCCCTCTCAGAAAGCATTCCAAGAGGAATTCTGTATCTCTGCCAACACATGGTAGAGAGCGTGATGGTCGAGATGAATCGTACCAGCCTAAGGGCTCGCCAAGAATAATTTTACACGGACATACCCCTGTCCTGATAGTTTGCTATAATCAGAGTATCAAACCCAGACAGGAGGTAATTATCATGGGATTTTTTGATCAGTTAAAGGACAAGGCTTCGCAGGCAGGCGAAAAGGCGGGCGCGGCGCTCAAGGACGCAAAGTCCAAAATGAGCGAGGGCATGGCGGACGCAAAGGCAAAGATGGACGAGCACAAGGCGCTCGCGGCGGAAGCGAAAGCTCCCATCGAGGGCAGTATCGCGAGGTATCAGGTGGTGTACCTCGGGGGATTCCCGAAGAAGCCGAACGGCAAAATGGATCCTACCGCATTCGGATTCAACATCATGCCGGACAGCTTCATTTTCAAGCCGGAGCTGGAAACCAAAAATTCATGGTTCGGCGACGAGCTGTTCACCATTCCGTATGACAGAGTAGTCAAGTTCGAAATAGTGAAGCGGCAGGTCAGCAACACGGAATTCCTGCTTTCCAGCAGCAGCGACACCAAGAGCCTGGAGCAGGAAAACAACATTCAGATAACCCACCTGGACGACGAGGGCAACGAGCTTATGACCCGCGTGGAAATGCTCACCGGAGTTTCGATATACGGTCAGGCGCAGAAGTGCCGCGAGCTGCTCGACCTCCTCCGGGAAAACAAGATACTCGGCAGGCTGAACAAGGATACTTCCAAGCCCGCCGCTCCCGCAGACGACCCGCTGGAACAGCTCAAAAAGCTGAACGCATTAAAGGAAGCCGGAATACTCTCAGACGAGGAATTCAACGCCAAGAAAGCGGAGCTTCTTTCAAAGGTATAACGAAATTTCCCCCGGTCACACGGGGGAATTTCTGTTTTCGTCAACCAGCGAAATATATTCTTTCACAAGCTGAATTATCCGCCGGATATCGTCAGCGCTCCGGTCTGAAAGCAGCCCGGCAAGCTCTGAGATCAGACGTTCCTTTTCCGTCAACCGTATCACCTCATGATAATGATACAGAATCACCCGGACATACGACCGTCCGGGTAAAGGTCATTTTGCTTCGTCAACGCTCTCGAAAAATGAGCGCACCAGCTTCAGCGCGCTTGTGATCTCACGGTCGGTTCGCCCGGAAACCAGTTTCCGCCACTCCTTGACGTGCAGTATATCGTCCTCGGAGGATTCCCCGGTCAGCAGATAATCTGTTGAAACGCCGAAGTGATCGCACAGCTTCCCGAGTATCTCGGTGCTGGGATTCCGCTTGTTCAGTTCGATAAGCGCGATATAGCTTTCGCTCACGAATATTTTTTCTGCAAGTTCCGCCTGTGTTATTCCGTTTTTGCTGCGAAGATCGCGTAGTCTTTCGCCAAGAGTTCCCATTCTGACCGCCCCCTTAATAAAAGTATAACATACTGTCTGATTTTGCTGAACTTACTTAAAGTAAAGGACATATTGACAAACAGCTATTGTTGTGATATACTAAGTATGCAGAAACTTTACATTTAGTAATGTTGGCATATCATAAAGATTTTATACGGACAAAGGCGTGTCCCTGTGGAATGGTACAATGTTATCAGAAATGGAGATGATTCGCATGAAGCTGCTGCCGATGATACCGCTCTGCTCCAGCTGCGGTGCAAAGCTGAAAAGCAAATCCGTGAAGATATGTCCGAAATGCGGTCATATAATTATTTACCCAGTTTCGTGAAATATGTTGAATTATTTCGAAATATGTAGTAAAATGCAAACACGAGTTGAATGTGGAGGGCATATGAGCACAGAAAAGAACGAACGCTGCCTTGCGATATTCCTGCGTGGAATGCGCGGCGAGAAGATAACGGTCACGGAGCTTGCAAACGAATACGGAGTTTCCGCCAAGAGCATTTCCCGGGATATCAGCGAGATACGCTGTTTCCTGGCGGAAAACCGGGATCTGACAGGTCACGCGGAGCTTGTCTACGACAGAAGCGCAAAGTGCTATACGCTGCGGATAGATGATTTCCTGCGGGACAGTGAAACTTTGGCGGTGATAAAGGTGCTGATAGGGAGCCGCGCATTCAGCAAGCCGGAATTACTGGAGATAATCGGTAAGCTCCGCAGGTTCACTTCCACCAAGGATAAGGCGCTGCTTGACAGCCTTATTTCAAAGGAAAAGTACCATTACTGCGAGGTACGGCACGACTGCTCCGAGGGCGTTGTGGACATGCTGTGGAAGCTCGCCGGGGATATCCGCTCCCGCACGGAAATAACGATAACCTACTACAAGATGAACCGCGACCGGGTAACGCACACGATACGTCCCGCGTCGATAATGTTCAGCGAGTATTACTTCTATCTCATCGCGTACAAGGCGGAGGACGAGAGCTATTCTCCAGTGTATTTCCGGGTGGACAGGATAACGTCGGTCGTCGAGCACCGCACGAAATTTGAGCTTCCGCACGGCGTGGATTTCGACGAGGGAGCGCTCCGGAAGAAGATACAGTTTATGTTTCCCGGCGTGTGCCGGACTATCCGGTTCGAGTTCAGCGGACCGTCCTTGCAGGCGATACTGGACAGGCTGCCGACTGCGGTGGTGCTGGATATCAGCGGCGGTAAGGCGCTTGTCGAAGCGGAGGTCTACGGCACCGGGATAATGATGTATCTGCTCTCTCAGGGGAGCTGGGTAAAGGTCATAGCACCTGATGATTTTGTTGAGGAATACAAGACGGAACTTGATAAGATGATCGGGCAGTATAAATAACAGGAGGACAATTATGAGAAATACTATTGAAGCAGACGAGGAAATGCTGTACTCCGACAAGGAGATACATTTCGATGAATCGCTTACCATCGAGGGCAGAGCGGTATTTGAAAACTGCAAGATCTACTGCTGCGAAAACGGCAACGGAAGCAGTATGGAAATCGAAGAGGACGGAGAGCTTGAATTCATCAACTGTGAAATAATTTTCTGCGACGTTGGGGCGTCCAAGCGGAAAAATTACGGGTTCTGTTTCATCACCAGCGATAACGGTTCGATGAAGATAAATGACTGCAAGCTCTACAATCTCTATCATTTTGCAGAGGGAAGCTATCAGGAGCTTGAAGTAACCAACAGCGAATTTACGAATTGTATGGCCGAGATTTTTGATACGGACACCGATTATGATGGAACTATCAGCGAATGCCGCTTTATAAGCAGAAATGATAACGATGATGAGGAAGAGGCATGCACAAACAAAAAAGCAGCTGTTAAAAAAACAGTTGTTAAAAAAGCAGCCGGTAAAATAATAGATCCACTTATAAGAGGCTATTTTAATATCTCTGACTGCACATTTGAGTTTGGCGCTAACACGGATTTATACGCCCTTGAACTTGAGGACATCAGCTCGGTTTCAAACTGCACATTCGTAAACGACGAACAGGTTCCGGCAGAACTGCTGCAGGACTATACCACATGCATTCACTGCAAAATCGTGTAAAGGAGAGCCGCGATGAATATTCCTCTCAGCAAGGACACAGACAGCGCGCCGCTGCGATATCATGACAAATGCGATAAGTACGACTATCTTATATCCGCAGGCTGCGGAGTTATCTCAGGACTGGTTGACGCATTTCTTGTAGGTTCGCCTGGACAAAGCGTGCTCGGAAGCTGGACTGACGCTCAGGTAGACAAGTGCGTTATGAATTTTGCGAAAATGAACGGCTGGTCTGACAACGGAAAATCCGCGAGTGCGATAGGATTTCTTGAAAATAAGTTCCGTGTGAATTACGACCAACGCCACGGCGGAGATGTCGGCGGTCTGTTCGATATGAGCACGAAAAATCACCACATGAAGTCGCTGGCGCATTCGCCAAGCCCGATAGGACTTTTCTTTTCAGTGCTGAATCAGTTCACCGGAACTGCAACGTTTGTGGCGAACGGTCAGCTTGTGACGATATCGGCTGAGCATGAGCTGGTTGGCGGGAATTTTATAGCAAAGCTGTTCTGCGGAATTGCAAACTGGTTCGGACACCTCATGTCCGACGTCGCCGGAAGCTCCGGCGCTGTCGGACGTGGAAGCGGTATCGTCATGCCGTTCTATGAGCTGTTCAATTTCTGCAAGTTCGGGAATTTCAACCCCGGCGGCGCAAGAATGGATCTCGCACAGCTTGCAACCAGAGCGTTCGAGCAGGGCTATGATATGCGCTTCGGGCTGACTATGGCTATTCCGGTAGTGCTGTGCGACCTGTCGATAAGGCTTATCTGGGGACTGCGGCATTATTTCGGCTATCATAAGCCGCTCAACGAGTGCATTCCGAACGACCAGCACGACGATCTGCGCGTTATGCTGCTTGTAGGTAACGGAGCGCTGTGCCTTGTCGATGGAATAGACGCCGTTGCACGTTCCGGAGGAAATCCGCTTGCGATATTCATGCGGCTGAACCTCGTTGCATGGTTCAGATTCGTTATGCTTGCTGTAAAGGAACTGTGTATCAGGCTGGGACTTTCGCTTGGAATTCAGAAGAACATCGAAGCATTCAAGCGTATCAATGCGGCTTTGCAGGTATATCTTGCGGAGCTTGAAAAGATAGACATAGAAGCATTCCACCGCGAAACCGAAGAATACAACAAGATGATGTCGCTGCTGGACAACGCTAAGGACGAAAACGACCTTAACGACAAGCTCTATACCCTGCTTGACAGAATGGGTATAAAAATGTCCTGGCAGAGTACTCACGACAGCTTCGACAGCTTCATGCGCGATAAGTCGGCGATTCTGAGGTTCGAGTGATGTTCAAATGCGATATGTGCGGAGAGTGCTGCCGGAATATCCGGCTTTCTCCGCTGTACAGCGAACTTGACGACGGTACGGGAGCGTGCAGGTATCTTGACGGAAACAAATGCAGCATTTACAGCGCAAGACCGCTTCTGTGCCGCGTTGATGAAAGCTACGAAGCGTTTTTCAGCGAAGCCATGACAAAAGAGGAATATTACAGGCTGAATTATGAAGCCTGTGAGAATTTAAAGAAAAACAGGAGGAACTAGTTATGCCATTACCGCTTATTTTAGGTATCGCCGCAGGAATTGCGGCAGCCGCAGGAGTAGGCTCCGGAATCCACGGCGGCGTGAAGATGAAGGAAGCAAACGATACGATAAACTCCGCTAATGAGCGCCACAAGAAGAATATCAAGCGCTTTGAGGACAATAACAAGAACACCACTTCCGCGATGGATTCTCTCGGAAAATATGAGCTGGAAACAATGAAAAAATTCCAGACCTTTGCGGATCTGTTTGAGAAGATACAGAACCGCCCGGAGTTTAACAGCATAAAATTGAGCGATGTCAAGCTTCCCGAATATGACGCCGAAGAACTGAAAAAAGTATCCGTAGGCGCCGGAATAGTTCTCGGAGGAGTAGGCGGAGCCGCTGCCGGAACCCTTGGCGGAGTTGCTGCCGGAGGTGCTACAACAGTCGCCGTAATGACGCTCGGCACTGCTTCCACCGGCACCGCGATAGCGACCCTGAGCGGCGCGGCAGCAACTAATGCTACATTAGCCGCACTCGGCGGAGGCGCTATCGCAGCAGGAGGAGGCGGAATCGCATTAGGCACCGCGGTACTCGGCGGAGCAACATTAGGCGTTGGTCTTCTTGTTGGTGGGATCATATTCAATGCCACAGGCTGTAAGCTGTCAGAAAAGGCAGACGAAGCATGGGATCAGATGAAGAAAGCCGAAGAGCAGATCAACAAGATATGCAGTTATCTTAAAGAGCTTCGCGACACGGCTAAAGGATATCAGGGTTCGCTTATAAAAGTCAATACTATTTACAACAGCCACCTCGATAAAATGAAGCAGATGATCGAAGTTGACCACAGAACAAACTGGTATGCATACAGCGATGAAGAACAGACGATGATCGAAAACTCCGCTATTCTGACGCAGCTTCTTTATTCTATGTGCAAGGTTCAGCTTGTTATCAAAACTAACGATAAAAACGGCATAAACAAGGTGAATACAGAAGAAGTAACCGCGAGCCAGAATAATGCGGATACAGTTCTGCGTGAGCGTGGCCTTGCCGCTATCACACCGCAGGCGTACAGCTCGGCAAATAAAGGCACTGTTGTATTTGAAGCGTACTCCGGCGTTAACAAAACTGCAGTAGCATATCTTATCAACAACCGTACTGGTATAAGTGTCGATCTGGCAAACCAGTTACTTTCTACCGGCGGTGAGGTTTCCGCAGATGACCCCAGGGAGTTCGCTGAGCAGCTCAAAAGTTATGGTATAAAAGCCTCTGCAGACAAATAAAAAAATCTCCTAACGCTCCAAGGACGTTAGGAGATTTCTCATTCAGAGATAAAAGTAAGTATGCCGATTAGACTTAACCTCAAAGCTGGTAATGCGCTTGAACTGGCATTCCCGAACTGATGTTGTATAATAAAACTTGACACCCCACGCTCAAAAGGATATACTAAAATCAGGAGGGTGAAGGACATGTCAGAAGCAAAGAAATACGACAGGAGCTACAAGGAGCAGTCAGTAAAGCTGGCGCTGGAAATAGGGGTAAAGCGAGACAGCGAGGAACTGAAGGTACCGTACGGAACGCTGTACGAATGGGTGCATGCGGCAAAGAACGGCGACCTGGACATTGAGGAGCAAACGTCCGAAAACGCAATGAGCCTGGCTGAGGATATCCGGCAGCTGCGAAGCGAGGTAAAGCGGCTGAACAAGGAAAACAAGCGGCTTCAGGAGGAAAGGGATTTCTTGAATGAGGCGGCAGCTTTTTTCGCCGCGAGCCGTCGGAAGTAAACAAGCAGGAGCGAATGAAGTTCATTGCGCTCAAAACCTGCGATGGAGGCGCAAAAGGCAGAATTTCATTCTGCTGCAAAGCGCTGAAAGTGACACGTCAGGGATTTCACGATTATCTGAAGAATCGTAATAAACCCTGGAAGCACGAAGAACTGGCGGCAAAAATGATATAAAGTCACGCTGAATAAAGCACAGCGTAACAAAATCAGACGCGTGAGTTCGCCTGTTTGAGCGTGTCGATTTTGTTTTATTCAGCGTGACTTTGGATACTCAGCGAAGACGAATGCAACGATACATATGGCAGGGAGCGAATGCATAAGGCGCTGCTCCTTAAATACCGATGTAAAGCCCGGATTTATGAGAACAGAGTTCTTCGGTTCGTCTTATCAGACAACTGTACCCGAAAATTCCCCATACAAGCACCTCTATGATGAAAACATGGAGTTTTACATGGGACAGGACGGCAATCAGGCAGGCAGTCCCGAAAAGGCTGCGGAGCTTTACATCAAGGTCGCTGAAATGGCAGAGCCTTATGAGTCGCTGCCTATGGGTACGGACTGTTGTGACGGTATCAGAGATATTTGCGCAAATACCGTCAAGCTCATGGAAGATATGCGCCCTGTGGCTGAGAGTACGAATTATTAAGGGTGTGTCTTTATGAGTGATATTTCAAATATTGCAGCAGTCGAGCATTATTTCGCTCTTGTCAATCATGCAAATGACAGTGATGAGAAGTTTGATGAGCTGATCGCTATTTATTCCTGCTCCGGGGATTTATCGCAGATTATCATTTCCGGTTCAGCACGTTCATTCTCGGCACATAGAACTTCTTCTGCGGTTCCCTGTCCCACTCCACGTAGAGAAGATAGTAATGGAACAGGTGCAGCATGTATAACATCTTGATTACCATTCCAAAAATCGGCTTAATTCAGGCATTTTCCTCAGCCTCCTTCTTCTGCTTCTTCCCCCGGCCATCGGGCGAGAACAAACCCGCCCGCAGCGCATGGACGCGCGGCGTAAAGGCGTACGCGCTGCACTCCTCAACGGCGCGGAGAGCTGGCAGGAGTACAGCGACGGTGGTTGCTTCCTTATCTACGATGGCGATATAGCCGCGCGGGTCTGCACCCCCTCCGAGTACAAGCGCACGCACACCGGCGAGCGCTACCCCAACAGCCGCGAAACCTGGCTTAACATCCAGGCACGCGCATTCTCGCAGGCGGCGCGGCTCGTCTGCAAGGCAGTGAAGGAGGTGAAAAGCGAGTGACCCTGTTATATATTCTGTATTATTGCTGCCTTAAACAAGCACTACCGGATCGGTGCACGGTCTGCCTTGATTTGCGCTGTACAGCTTTCCTACTATGTCGTATATCTTCGTGAAGTCCACTGTTTCGTCTATCTTTCGCAGCAGATGGTTTTTCGGCACAAGGCCGTCTATGCAGGTTATTTCACTCTGGCTTCTTTCTTTTTGTTCTCGGTTCAACATTTTATCACTCTTTTTTATTATGGGAACCTCTAAAAACCGGTGTGAAAAGCAAAAATGGGCAGGGTGTGCCAGCTTCTAGGAAATCCGACGAAGTATGGCTGTATGCCTTACGAGGAGGTGCAACACGATGTTGCAGAGCGAAGCTGGTGCGCACTGCACATTTTCGCTCACATGAGGTTTTTAGAGGTGACCTTATACCATATTCACTAAAAAATGCCCAGCTTTCGCTGGACTTTTTCGACAAGCTGAAACGGGCAGGCGCTGAGCCTGCCCGTCATTTTTAAATACGCCGCCGGTGGCGACACCGAAATTCCGAATTCTGAATTCATAATTCCGAATTACTTAAAAGCCTTCTCCGCGGACTTCCCCGTCCACGATCCGCCTTGTCAGTTCATCGTAAGTCCTGCGGCTTTCCAGCCGGACTCGGTGTTTACCGCGTATATCGTGTTGTCCGCGGGATAGCTGTAGGTCTCGCCGCCGTAGTACACGTTGTGAACGTAGCTTACGCGCACCGCGAAGCAGTCGGCGGAGTACTGTGTTACGCGCCGCACCTGCTCCTCCGTGAAGTCGTAGCCGCTGTGGTAGGTGTAGAACTGACCCTCGTAGGTGCTGAGGTTGCTGTAAAGCTCGGTCCCCTGCGGAATATACCCCGATATCGACGAAAAGTACACGTCGTTCGCAATGTACTTCGAGTACAGCTCGGAGAACTCCAGCGCGAACTCCTTCGCCTGCTCAGCCGCGGCTGAATCAGTCACCGGAAGCCCGCATCTATACGCGCCGTTTTCGTCCCGGAGCGTCTCCAGCGGCTTCCCGGAGCCGTCGGAAAACTCCACCTCCGGCGGGTACATCAGCCCGGTAACTGCGTAGCTGTCCATCTGCGGGGCGCTCGTCAGGTACTCCCCGAACTCCGCCGCTTCCGGAATTTCAGCCGTTTCGTGCTCCGACCAGCTTGACAGCTCCACGCCGTTTATTTTCGCCGTGCAGCCCGTCGGAAGGCTCAGCCTTACGCTTTCGTTCTGCACCAGCTGAACGCCGTAGACCTGCTCCACGCCGTATATCTCGAAGCCGTAAAGCTCGTCCGCGCCGGTCTGAGCAAGCCTTGCGAACGCCGCAGGCTCCCCGCCGCACAGCACCGTGTACACCGGGTTTTCCTTCGTGCTCTCCTTGATGTTCTTTTTCAGCGTGAACTCCCCGGTGAGCCGCTCGGAAAGCTGCCGCCGCGCCGCTCCCTCGCCCTCGTAGGGGGAGATATCGCCCTCAATACCGCTGTAAAGCAGGCCGAGGTTTCCGGAGTTCAGCTCCTCCGCCACCGCGTCGATAGTGTGGTAGATCTGGCACGCCTCGTAGTGCTGGAGGAACTCCCACAGCTTCCCCAGCCCCACAACTGCCGCCGACAGCGCCGCCGCAAGCAGCACAAAATAAATCGAGTAGAACACGACCGTTCCTGTGCTGCGCGTCCTCCCTGAGTAATGTTCGCCTTTCACTGCTGCTCACCGCCCTTCACGAGTATCGCGGTGCACATCTTGCGAAGTCCGATGAGGCTTGCGTTCTGGTTTATCATCTCGCCGTTGTATATCATGCTGGTGGACGAGCCGCCGTCCAGGTTCGCGGCGTTGACCGCTCCGAAATCCAGCATAACGTCCCGGACGTCCGCCAGGCTAGCGCCGATGCTGTTGGACTGCCTTCCGTCTATCGTCAGCAGGAGCATCGCGCCGTCCGCCCGCTGACCTATCGCCGTGCGCGGATTCAGCCCGCTGCCGTCGCCTAGAGCCTCCACCGGTTCGCCGTTGACGATGAGGATAGGCCCGAATTTCACAGCGTCGCGCACGCCCATGTCGACTGCCTCCTGCACGGTCATCCTGCCGACTACGAGCTTGTTGTCGCAGGTTATGCCGATGGTGTCCCAGGTGTAGTACATCGGAGTTCCCCACAGCACCTCCCCCTGCGACATCACTATGCCCCAGGGTTCGCCGCCGGTCATGTGGCCGGGGCGGTCGTCGAAGCCGCCGCCGTTTATCGCGCCGACTATATTATCGTAGGAATCGTATATCTCCGGGAGAGTCTTGCCATGCTCCTCAAGCCCGAATTTCCCCGAAATGCCCACGAACACCCTGGAGGGGTCGTATACTACCATCATCTTGCCCTTGAACGTGGAGCCGCTGACGTCGATAATGTCTATCCCGTCGCCGTCGGGGTCGATGTCCGGGTCGGAGCTTGCGGCTTCCTTGATGTCAGCCGGGGCGGGTATCTTCACAAGACCCGGGTCGGTGATGTCGTCGGTCTCCTGGATAGCGTTCTGCGCCGCTATCAGCTCCACCTGCTCGTTTGACAGGAAGATGTTCGGCACCCACTTTATCGCGCTGGTCTCCCGGCAGGATATCACGAACAGGTTCCGCGCCGTTTCCGACGGACCCTTCTCCATGACGTACACCACGCCCAGCAGCGCCGCCAGCACCGCAAGTATCACGGTCAGCAGCACCAGCAGAATCCTACGGATAACGCAGGCGGCGCGGCTCTTCTTTTTCTTCTTGAACCGCGGCTTGCTGCGCGGTCTCTCCTCTGAAACTATGTTGTCGGTCAAGCGTAGGCTCCTTTCAGTCTGCATAGACCCAGTCGCGCTGTATTCCGAAGCTGACGAAGAACAGCGCTGTATCCACGATTATTTTTATAACGGTCTGCCATACGCTGGCTCCGCCGCCGAAAATCATCGCAATCCCGTTCACGCAGAGGTACGACGCAATGAGCTGGCACGCCGCAAGCGTGTAGTACCTCACGGCGGCGCGCCTGATGTTCTTCCCGGAGCGGAACACCCCGCTCCTGTTCACAAGGAAATTCACCAGGGAGGATACCACCCGGGCGCCCGCTGTGGCGGTGAGTATCCGCAGCTCCGTGCTGCTGAAAAGCGGAGCAGTCAGAAGATTTATCAGCGTGAACAGCCCGATGTCGATGAGCGAGCAAATCCCGGAGCTGAGCATAAACCGGAATATCACGGCGTATATCTTGATGGAATCCCTCAGCGGGTGGAAATGCGAACCGCTGTTCTTATCGTTGTAGATGGTCTGTATCCTGACCTCGTCGAACGGAAGCCCCAGCCGCTTCATCTCAAGCAGCATGTTGGTCTCGTACTCGAACCGCTCGCCGCTGAGCTTCGCAAGCGCCGGAAGATAGCTTACGGGAAGCGCCCTCAGCCCGGTCTGGGTGTCGGTTATCCTGATGCCGCAGAGCGCCCGGAACACGAACCGCGTGCAGTTGTTTCCGAACCGGCTGCGGGGCGGGACGTCGTCCCCGGTGAAATCCCTGGCTCCCAGCACTGCCCTGCCGGACTGCTCCATTTTTTCGGCGCAGCGCTGAATGTCCTCCGGGGAGTGCTGACCGTCGTCGTCGGTGGTGACGACCCCGCAGCATTCCGGCATGTGCTCCAGGATATACGCGAATCCGGTCTTAAGTCCGCGGCCCTTTCCGCGGTTCACGTCATGGTGAAGCAGAGTACACTGCGGCATCTCCGCAAGAGCGGCAAATATCGGGGAGCACTCCGGACGGCTGCCGTCGTCGACGATTATCAGCCGTTCGAATCCGGCGGAGATAAGGCTCCGTACCACCTCGATTATACGCTCTGTCGGGTTGTATGTAGGTATCAGCACGGGAACATTCACGGCTATTTTCACCCCTTTTTCGAGAAAATCGTATATTTTCTGACAATTCTGTCAAACCTATTATAACACGCCTGACCGCCTTTGTAAACCCGTTTCACGGTATTGTAACCATTTTGTAACATTGCGAATGTCTCGCAAGCGGCTCGGCGAATTTTATCCTCTGCATATAAAACAACCGGAACCGAGAAAATGTTGCATTTTTAAATAAGGTCACCTCTAAAAAAAATTCCTCTGTAACAGGTAGTCATTGGTAACATAGGAAAAGTTTCAGATGATTTAATTTGTTTTCTCATTTTCACGGCGCTGAGCCTCCTGCTTTGAGAACACGCAGCCGCAGTAGTTCTGGCGGTACAGCCCGTACTCCCTGGAAAGCTCGATGGAGCGCAGGTAGCCGCCCTTTTTCTTGAAGTCGGATGGCAGCAGCTTCACAGGGTATAGCTCAGAAAGCTCCGCGCCTATCTCGTTGAGCTTGGCGGCGTTTTTCATCGGGCTTATCGACAGCGTAGAGCAGAAGTAGTCGAAGCCGTGCTCCGCCGCGTACTGCGCCGACCTCTCCAGCCGCAGGCGGTAGCACACGAAGCAGCGCTCGCCGCCCTCCGGGAGGGACTCCATGCCCTTCACCGCCGAGTAGAATTCCTCCGGGCGGTACTCCGGCACCACCACCTCGGCGGGGTGCTTCATCGGAAGCTCCCTTACCAGGCGGCGCAGCTCCTCAACGCGCTTGCGGAACTCCTCCTCCGGGGAGATGTTCGGATTGTAGTACAGCAGCGTTATCCGGAAGTACTGCGCCAGGTACTCCAGGCAGTAGCTCGAGCAGGGAGCGCAGCAGCTGTGAAGCAGCAGCTTGGGAGCTTCTCCCTCCGGGATAGCGGCGATTATGGATTCCAGCATTTTCTGGTAGTTTGGTTTCTGCATTGCGGCTCCTTTTCAGTCGGACTGCTTTTCGGGGGTGCTGCGCTCGAAATTCACGATGAATATACCCAGGCACACCAGCGCCAGCGCGCCGGCGGAGCGCAGACTGAACGCCTGCTCGGTCTCGCCGAGGAGCAGAGCCGAGAGCAGCACTCCGCACACCGGGTTGAGGAATCCGAACACGGCGACCCGGCTCACCGGGTTATGCTTGAGCAGCACCGCCCACAGGCTGTAAGCCGCCGCCGAAACGAACGACAGCCACATCAGCGTGCCGAATCCGGCGCCGGTGAAGCTCCACTGCTCGGAGGCTCCGCCCATCAGCAGCCCGAGGAGGGTAAGCACTATGCCGCCGAAAACGAATTGCAGCGATGACATCATAACGGGGTCGGCGCCCTCTCCGGTGAATCTCTTGATCAAAATAGTCGACCCGGCGTAGCTGAGTACGGTCATGAAGATGAACCCCTCGCCGTTCCAGGCGAACCCGGACATATCCCCGCCGAGGTTTATCAGGATAATTCCAGCGAAGCCGAGAATGCAGCCTGCGAGCTTCTTCCAGGTCATTTTCTCCATGCGGAACACCAGGGTAGTCAGGATTATCACGACGAACGCCCCGGAGCCGTTTATTATCGAGGATTTCACCCCGGTGCAGTTGGCAAGCCCGAGGTAGAAGAAAAAGTACTGCAAGATGGTCTGGAACAGGCTGAGCAGCATTACTCTGCGCCAGTCTGCGGCGCGCCTGCCCTTTTCCGGGAGCAGGGGTCTTTTCTGCGCGAGGCTCCCGGCGAGCCAGGCGAGAACTCCGGCGATTATGAACCTCACCCCGGCGAAAAGTATCTTGGCTCCGGCGCCGCTGTCGGCTATGCCGAACTGCCCGTATCCTATCTTTATCATCGGGAACGCGCTGCCCCACAGTGCGCAGGATATAAACGCAAGCAGCACGACCGCCCATATTCTGTTAAGGTATCTGGTCATTTTGTCACTTCCCTGTTTTTTTCAACATTAAATATTATAGTACTATTACGCGGTATTGTCAACCGGGGAAGGATTTATCGCGAAACTTCCGGTTGCATTTTTTGGCTTTTTGTTATATAATATGTGTATCAAAACCAAATCAGGAGGTAACACCATGACTGTATTATTAGTGAATGGCAGCCCGCACGAGCACGGCTGCACCGACGCCGCGCTGAAGCACGCTGCTTCCGTGCTTGAGGAGCAGGGAGTACATACAGAGATATTCTGGATAGGCAGCAAGCCGATATCCGGCTGTATCGGCTGCGGAGCCTGCAAGAAGGGTCTGGGCAAGTGCTGTATCGACGACGTTGTGAACGAGTTCGTACTCAAAGCGGCAGAGGCTGACGGGTACATTTTCGGTTCTCCGGTGCACTACGCAGCTATCGGCGGAGCTATGGGCGCGTTCATGGACAGGGCGTTCTACTCTGGCGGGAAGAGCATGGCGTTCAAGCCGGCTGCGGGAGTCGTAAGCTGCCGCAGGGGCGGAGCCTCCGCAGCGTTCGACCAGCTCAACAAGTACTTCACCATCAATAACATGCCGGTGGTAGGTTCGCAGTACTGGAACCAGGTTCACGGAAACCTGCCGGAGCAGGTGCTCCAGGACGCGGAGGGTCTCCAGACGCTTTCCACGCTTGCGAAGAACATGGCGTGGCTGCTGAAGTGCATTGAGGCGGGAAAGAACGCGGGAATTGCCTGTCCGGTTCCGGAGAAGGTTATCCGGACTAATTTCATCAGGTAACCTCTAAAAACCGGGACACGAGCAGATTTCGTACATGACTTATATCAGATGCTAGGCGTCAAACCGCAGTAATACTGTATGTATTTCAAGGTTTGACAACGAAGCAGATGATATAAGTCATAGAAATCTGCCGTGAAGGAGGTTTTTAGAGGTTACCATCAGGTAAAAACTGTAATTTACATAAGGGAACCTCTAAAAACCGACAAAATTTCAGACAAATAGAGGTATTGAGCATAATCGGTCAAATCTTGACCCGTAGGCAAAGCTTTGGAACAGAAACTTTGCCTTGATCGTTACCTTTTCCGTTTCTGCAAGGTCATTCTTGAATTTCCGGACCGTCTTTGCGTCAGGGACTTTATCGCAAAGGTTTATTCCCGGAAATCTCATAAAGCTCATTCTGTCTGATCGTCTGAAAGGTTATACAGCCGCTGCAATACCAGTATCCTGAGCATCATTACCACGTCATACGGCTCACTTTTCTTCTTTTTCATAGGAGTTTTTAGAGGTTGCCATAATGTAGATGCGCTATATCTTGTGCCGCAGCCTCCGGTTAGCTCTATATAACTGTATTTTTCACGAAAAAAACACAAAAAACCCTTGACAAAACAATTCAGTTGTGATATAATCTAATCAAGGAAATCAAGAACAATTCCTAATTTAAATTCAATAAAATCAAATCAACGGAGGTAAATCATTATGAAATTTGTATGTCCTGTATGCGGCTATGTTTACGAAGGCGACGCAGCTCCTGAGAAGTGCCCGCAGTGCGGCGTTCCCGGCTCCAAGTTCACTGTTATCGACGACAATGGCAGCAAGCTGGTTTTCGCTGACGAGCATAAGATCGGCGTAGGCAGGCTCGAGGGCGTTCCCGAGGAGATCGTTGAGGGTCTGCGCGCTAACTTCACCGGCGAGTGCACAGAGGTCGGAATGTACCTTGCAATGGCAAGAGCCGCTCACCGCGAGGGCTATCCCGAGGTAGGTCTCTACTACGAGAAGGCTGCATGGGAAGAGGCAGAGCACGCTGCAAAGTTCGCTGAGCTTCTCGGCGAGGTAGTTTCTCCTTCCACCAAGGAGAACCTCACAAAGCGCGTAGAAGCTGAGCACGGCGCTACCGCAGGCAAGCTTGACCTTGCAAAGAAGGCAAAGGCTCTCAACCTCGACGCTATCCACGACACTGTTCACGAAATGGCAAAGGACGAGGCAAGACACGGAAAGGCTTTCGAGGGTCTTCTCAACAGATACTTCAAGTGATCCAAGAAACCGCCTGAATAAAGGCTTCACAGGGGCAGTCGCAGAAATGCGGCTGCCCTTTTTGCTTTATTTCAACAGGCGGAAAACATGAAATTTTGGAGGCAGGTTACAGCGACTTGAAAATCAAAAAGGGGCTGAACTCAGCCCCTTTTAATTATAGGAATACCGCGTACAAAATCCAATAAATGGTCTGCTTTGTGCGGTGTTGCCATAGGTCTTATCTTTTCCACGCAGCCCGTACGGTCATTTTGTCATAGGTATCGCGGACGGAGATTATCTTCAGCAGCACGATGACGAATACCGCAGCACAGCCGAGGGTCACGGGAATGCTTCTGGAAGTCAGCAGGATAATTCCGAACGCCGTTGAGTATGTGAGTATCAGGCGGTAGAAATGCGGATTAACCTTGAACACAAGAGAAAACAACAGATAGGTGAGCGCCAGCGTCAGCACCGGAAGCATATTCGGAGCAAGCCCGAGCAGCACTCCGAATGAGACCGCGATTCCCTTTCCTCCGTCAAATTTATGCCAGATGGGGAAGATATGCCCGAGCGCCGGAGCAGACATCACAAGCACCAGTCCAAGCGGAGTTCCGCCGCTTACCCTGATGTACAGAAACACCGGCAGGAATCCTTTCAGCAGGTCGCATACGAGGGTCAGCGCACCGCACCAGAATCCGCCGTAGGTGTACGCATTGTAGGTGCCGGGGTTGCTGTCGGGTGTGTCAACGGTGACGTCCTTTCCACAGAACAGATTTGAAAAATAGCGTGCGAAAAGCAAACTTCCCGTGAAATATCCAAACAATATGAAACCGATCGTCGTGAGCATTTTATCTTCTCCTTTCATAAGAATCTGAGAGACTTTGAGTCTTTACACTTCTTTAATAATATTGTACTATAACCCGGCTTTTTATACAAAGGACAAAACGGTTAATTAGTCCAGAAAAATACCCTCCGCACGACATTTTTCACACAAGAGCAAAAAGATGAGTAAATCAGAGCCGGGCGGCTCATTGCTGAACCGCCCGGGATAAGGGTCAGATAACGTTGTATTCCTTGAGTATCTTCTCTATATCAGTGTCCTTTATCTTGCCGAGGAGCTTCTTTACAACCAGTTCCTGGGCGAGATTCATCTTCATGTCGGTAGCCTTCTTGCCGTCGCGGAGCTTAACTGTAGCGTCAAGCAGGGCGCGGATATCGAACACGCTTCCCCATACCTCGGGTACGCCGCGGTCGACGTTGAGCAGGGTGTAGACTGCTTCCATACCGGTGCGCATGGAGTACTCAGTGGTGAAGATGGTGTCACGGGGAAGTTCGGCGAACTGTCCGAGGAATGCGAAGTTTACAGCGCCGTCCGGAACTACTTTCGGTCTGTCCTCGATCGCACGCGGCATGAAGAACGCGTCGATATATGGCATCATTACCGGAACTGTATTTGCGGAATGCTCTGCCATGTCCTCGATCTCATTCTCGGAAACTCCGAGGTGATACAGCCACTCCATGCAGATCTCCTTGCCGGTGCATTCGCGCATAGGTTTCTTGATATAGTCGCCGGGCTTGTCGCTGAACAGCGCGTATACCCACACGAGACAGTGATCCTTGGGCTGCTCGCGGAACTGCGGCTGGCGGTTGATCGTCCAGCTCAGCAGCCAGGAGGAATCCTTGACGGTGACGATGCCGCCGGTGACTACCTTACCGGTGAACGGGTCGCGCTTGCAGATCTTCTTGATATAGGGGATTATGCGCTGATCCAGGGTTTCAACGGTGGCGCTCATCCAGTTGCATAGCTCAGGATTTCCGCAGAACTTGTCAGGGTTGCCGAACGCGGGATCCTGCGCGGCGATCTTACGCCACATATCCCAGCCGCCGCCTGCCTTGATTTCCGGGCGGAATTCAGCGGGCTTGTTCTGGCTTCCCATCGTGGAATTCTCGACGCAGCCGCCGTTTGTGATGAACACGAGATCGTTTTCGGTGAGGTCTATGCTTTCCTCCTGACCGTCACGGATAACGTCGATGCGTGTCGCGAGCTTGCGCTCGGGCCTGCAGTCGAACTGTACGTTCACGACCTTAACGCCGAAGTGGAACTGTACGCCGAAGCTCTCGAGGTACTTTATCATCGGCAGGATCATGGACTCATACTGGTTGTACTTGGTGAAGCGGAGCGCCTTGAAATCCGGCAGACCGCCGATGTGGTGGATATAGCGCTGAATATAGCGTTTCATCTCAAGAGCGCTGTGCCAGTTCTCAAACGCGAACATCGTGCGCCAGTAGAGCCAGAAGTTGGAGTTCAGCACCTCGTCATCGAAGAAATCGGTTATCTTCTTGTCCTGGAGATCCTCCTCAGGGGTGAAGAACAGCTTCATGATCTCCATTGCGCCCTTGTCAGAGATGTCGAACTTGCCGTCGGTGTGGGCGTCCTCGCCGCGGTTTACGGTCGCACGGCAGAGGGAGTAGTTCGGGTCCTCCTTGTTGAGCCAGTAGTACTCGTCGAGGACGGATACGCCTTCTGTTTCGATGGAAGGAATGGAGTGGAACAGATCCCACATTACCTCAAAGTGGTTGTCCATCTCACGGCCGCCGCGCATTACATAGCCGACGTCCTCGTACTTCCAGCCGTCGCAGGCGCCGCCCGCGAGCTGCTCCTTCTCGAGAATGTGGACGTGTTCGCCCTTCATCTGACCGTCGCGAACGAGATAGCACGCAGCAGTCAGTGCAGCAAGACCGCTTCCTATAATATACGCGGACTTATTGTCAACGCCCGCAGGCTTCTTAGGTCTTGCAAATGCTTCGTAGTTACCGCTTGAGTAGTACATATGATCTCCTCCTTGAAAATACCCTTTCGGGCGGTGGTTCCTTGTTGTGATTATATTTTAACTCATAATCGGTAAATATACAATAAACAGAATCGCCGCCGTGTTCAGTTTTTCATCACGGCGGCAAAGGTGTATAATTTTTTATCAAACCTGCTGGAATGATAAAACTACGAAATGCTGAAACGCTCCAGCGCGGCTGAGACATTCCCGTGCATAAGCGTGGACAGGCGGTCGATTATCTGCTTAGGATCCTCCTTCATATCGTTCTTGACCCAGTCGAGCATTACTCCGACGAACGCGTACTTATAAAAATTCGCGATGAATTCCTTGTCGTCCTCCCGGACGTTCAGATCCTTGGAGCATTCGTTCACTACGCCAATCAGGAGATCGTAGGTCAGCTTGTAGAGGTACAGCTCCACCTGCTCGCGGCTCACTGAGCGGTAGACATTTATTATAAACGGCTTATTCTCCTGCACCGCTTCGAAAATCTGGAGGAATCCCTGCTGCCAGGTGTCGTAGGTTTTTTTGCCCTCCAGCGCCTTTTTGGCGTCCTCGGCGCAGGACCACTCCACCAGGTCGTAAATATCCTTGAAGTGGTAGTAGAAGGTCATGCGGTTAATCCCGCAGTCCTCGGTTATGTCGTTTATTGTTATCTTGCTCAGCGGCTTTTTCAGCAGGAGGTTTTTCAGCGAAGCCTCCAGAGCGCGTTTAGTTACCTGTGACATTTCAGCACCTCCGGGTCTTTATGGTAGTATTATACCAGTTCCCGGGTAAAAAATCAAGGGAACCTCTAAAAAACGGTGTGAAAAGCAAAAATGGGCAGGGTGTGCCAGATTC
>OGDF01000035.1_pt1 | contig 178508 bp, 198 predicted proteins | sample 1570141 | NCBI WGS metagenome assembly OGDF01 (sample SAMEA4370581, study PRJEB24528) | human gut metagenome | reverse complement strand
CTTTTAGCGGAAACATTTGCCGCAGTTCAGAAACGATGATCACTTTTTCTTCTGTTCGCGCTCCTTCCGCTGTTGAACCACGGCTCTTAATTTTTTTAGGTAAGCATTCTCGGCTTCCAAATAGAGATTCTTTTCTTCCAGATATTTGACCTTTTCTTCCGGAGTCATATCTTCGTAAGCTTTAATGATTGGTTTTGGATGTTGTTTCATAGATGGTGGCCTCCCACGGTTTTTCTCTATGATAACATATCCATTGTCTTTGTAGGAACGGATCCAGGCATGCAGCAAACCATCGTTAGGAAGTCCATATTCGATGGCGACCGAATAAACCGATTGATGGTCGATGAGCACGCTGTTGATGATTTGAAGTTTAAGTTCAGGAGAATAATAGCGATTCTTATCCTGGCGAAGGATATCTGGCCCATGATGATCGATGAGGCTACAAAGATACTTAATACCTCTTTCATTGATCCCGTACTCCAGAGACAAGTGAGAGATGGTGTAACCAGCTTTTCTTTTGGCGTAAATTTCCAGCTTTTGTTGATGGGTTAATTTTGACAATAGAAATACCCCCAATAATTCGGATGTCCAAATTATTGGGGGCACTACACTCCCTCGGCATGAAGCAGCGCCTCGGCATCGCCATGGCGCTGGCCGGTCAGCCCGATTTTCTCATCCTCGACGAGCCCATGAACGGCCTCGACCCCCAGGGCATCATCGAAATGCGCGAGCTGATCCTGCGCCTCAACCGCGACCACGGCCTCACCGTGCTCATCTCCAGCCACATCCTCGACGAGCTCAGCCGCCTCGCCAGCCACTACGGCGTCATCGATGGCGGCAGCATGGTGCGCGAATTCAGCGCCGCCGAGCTGGATGCCGCCTGCCGAAAATGCCTGCGCGTGCGCGTCAGCGATGTTGGCGCCCTGGCGCGCGTCCTCGATCGGGCGCAGCTCGATTACGACATCCTCTCCGACGACAGCGCCGACATCTTTGCCCAGCCTGTGCTCTCCCAGCTCGTCTACGCCCTGGACGCAGAAGGCTGCACCCTGCTGTCCGCCGAGGAACACGACGAATCCCTTGAAAGTTTCTTTATGTCTCTGGTGGGAGGTGCGCGCCATGCTTAAACTGCTTACCGCCCATGCTGTCCAGCTGCTGCGCAGCAAAACCTTCTGGACCTGCCTGATCGCCACCGCTGCCGCCACCCTGGCCCTCGTTGCCTCCACCTTTAAAATGCTCGACTACAACAGCCTCACCAACCAATGGACCGCCGAAGCCAGCATCTTCTGCATGCTGCCCGGCATTGGCATCATCAACGCCATCGTCATCCATCTTACCATCGGCACCGACTACGACCAGGGCACCATTCGCAGCAAGCTCGCCTGCGGGCACACGCGTGCCGCCCTCTACACCGCCCACGCCCTCGTCAGCATTGCCGCTGCCCTCTGCGTGCTTCTTGCCAGCCTGGTGCCAGGCATGCTGCTCTCCTGGTACCTGTTCCGTGCCTTCATGCTCACCCCGGCTGAGCTGGCGCTGGTCCTCCTCGACTGCGTGCTGCTCACCCTCGCCTACGCCGCCATCAGCATCGCCCTCGCTATGAACCTGTCCCACAAATCCACATCCAGCGTCGTCGGCCTGCTGGTCATGATCGCCCTCGCCATTGCCGCCTCCAAGGTTGAGTCCATGATGACCGACATCACCATCCACGGCGTCGCTGCCAGCCCGCTCACCACCGCCATCGTCAGCGTTCTGTACGATTTTCTGCCAAGCGCCCAGTGCATCCAAATCAGCAACCAAATGTTTGACCACATGGCGCGCTGGCCTTTGTATTCCCTGCTTCTCACCATTGCCGCTGCTTTCTTTGGCTATCTGCTTTTCCGCAAAAAAGACCTCAAATAACCCCCGCAAAGGAGAATGCCCATGGCTGCCGCCCTCATCATCGGTGTGCTCGTGCTCATCATTGCCGTCCTCGCCGTCAAAATCATCCTGCTGCGCAGCGCCGCCGACGCCATCGCCCAGCAATTTGACGACCGCCTCCGTGCCGACACCAACACCCCCATCACCCTCTCCTGCCGCGACGCATACATGCGCCAGCTGGCCAGCGCCATCAACGACGCCCTCCGCGAACTGCGCCGCCAGCGCCTGCGCTACGAAAACGGCGACCGCGAGCTGAAAACCGCCGTCACCAACATCTCCCACGACCTGCGCACGCCGCTCACCGCCATTCGCGGCACCCTCGACCTGCTCGAGCGCGAAGATGCCAGCCCCAACGCCAAGCGCCACCTGGCCATCATCGCCAACCGCACCGACGCCATGACCCAGCTTTGCGAAGAACTCTTCCGCTACTCGGTCATCCTCGCCGACGACACCCCGCATCCGCCCAGCGCCGTCTGCCTCAACGACGCCCTCGCCGAAAGCCTGGCCGGTTTCTACGGCGCCTTTCAACAGCGCAGCCTGACGCCGGACATTCGGCTCTGCGACGAAGCCGTCTGGCGCACCCTCGACCCCCACGCCCTGGCGCGCGTCTTTAACAACATTCTCAACAACGCCCTCAAATACAGCGACGGCGACCTCTTTGTCAGCCTTTCCAGCGACGCCGTCATCACCTTTGCCAACCATGCTGCCGCCCTCGACAGCGTCACCACCGCCCAGCTCTTCGACCGCTTCTTCACCGTCGAAACCGCCCACCACGCCACCGGCCTGGGCCTATCCATCGCCCGCACGCTGGTGGAGCAAATGGGCGGCCGCATCAGCGCCAGCCACGACAACGGCCTGCTGACCATCCGCCTGCAGCTGTAACGCCAACAGCAGCGTACAACGCCATGACTGACAAATCAAAAACGACGGCTCCGGGGCCGTCGTTTTGTTTATGTTTAGTTTGCCAAGTACCGTTGGAGCATAGCCGAGGCTTCGGCGCGCGTTGTGTCGCCCTGTGGACGCAGCGTACTGTCCTCGTAGCCACCAATCAGGCCGCTGCCAACCGCCCATTCAACAGAATCCTTCGCCCAGTCGCTGACGCTGGCGGCGTCGGTGTAAGTGCTGAGGCTGCCGGTTGCTGTGACGTCGAGGCCTTTATATTCTGCGTAATTGCGCAGGATGGCGGCCAGCTGTTCGCGGGTGATGGCGGCGTTTGGCTGGAAGGTGCCGTCGTCAAAGCCATTGACGACGCCGACGCTGGCTGCCCAGTTCACGGCCTGAGCGTACCAGTCGCCGTCGGCCACGTCGCTGAAATCACTGCCGCTGGCCGCCGGGCTGCCTTCCAGGCGATGGAGCACAGCCACGAGCATGGCGCGGCTGAGCGGCGTGTTCGGCGCGAAGGTCGTTGCCGAGGTGCCGGTCATCAGGCCCTGTCTGTACACATAGCACACAGGGTCGTAGAACCAGTCACCCTCGCTCACATCGGTAAATGGCAGGGTCACGATGCCGTGGGTGTGGTCGTCGATGACAATGGCGTACTGGCTGGCGTGGCTGAGGGACAGGGACACGCTGCCATCGCTGCCGATTGGCGCCGCCGTTTCAAAGGTCATGGCGTTGGCTTCCTCATTGAAATGGTACAGGTTCGCCCAGTATCCGGCGTTCTCGGCGCCCAGTGGGGCGGTGAGGGTCATGGTGAAGCCAAAGGCGCCGTCGTGGGCCAGGGTGATCTGCACACTGTCACGTTCGCCAGTGATGGCGTTGACCACATTCACAGGGATACCGTCGCTGCCCATGGTCACGCCCATGTCGATGTCGGTGAAATCGGCGTTCTCAGGAACGTCGCTGCCCTTCACCGTCCAGGACACACCGTCGCCCAGGTCAATGTCCAGAGTGATGTCTTGGCCTGCAAGGGTTTCAAAGACTTCCTTGTCGAGCTTGGTGCTGCCGCTGGAAAGATCCACCGTCACCGTCTCGCCCGGCTGGGCGTCGGCAATGGCGTCGGTCGTTTCTTCGCTCACCGTTGGCGGATTTATTGGCGGAGTGACAGCGCTGTTGCGTGCAAAAACTGCTTTAATCGCCACCGCTTCGGCGGGCATGGTGAAGGTGTTGTCGTCGATGGTCACATTGCCAGTTACAACATCCCAGCGTTCAAAATGATAACCGCTGTTTGGCGTGGCGGTAAGGGTGACCGTCTCGCCCTCGACGGCGGTGGTCTTGTCCGCACTGGCTTCGCCGTTGCCGTCGTTGGTCACGGTGATGCCGTAAGCGTTCGCCGTCCATTTCGCCCAATAGGTTTTGTTCCCCGTGTCCTCGGCCGAAATCGCCGTCACGGTATCACCGCTGAAATCTGCACTGGCATACCAGCCAGCAAAGGTGTAGCCTTCACGCGTCACATCCGTTGGCAAAGTCGCCCCCACGCCATAGGTGTAGCTGGTGATGACTCCGCTGTTGATGGTGCCATCATTGGCGTTCAGCGTCACGGTGTACTCCTGCGCCGCCTGCTTCTGCCAGTGAGCGTAGATGGTGGTGTCCTTCGTAAAAGCTGTGTCGGTCGTGACTTTCTCTCCACCAGTTTCTTCCGTGTACCAGCCAAGGAAGTCATAGCCGTCGTAGGTCGGGGTAGGCAGGCTTTCCAGCTTCCCGTCTTTGGTGGTGGTGCTGGTCGTGCTTACGCTGCCGCCGTTGGCGTTAAAGGTCACGGTGTACTCCTGCGCCGCCTGTTTCTGCCAATGGGCGTAGATGGTGGAGTTCTCCGTAAAAAATGTGTCAGTCGTTACTTTCTCTCCACCGTCTTTCTGCGTGTACCAGCCAAGGAAGGTATAGCCGTCGTTGGTCGGGGTAGGCAGGCTTTCCAACTTCCCGTTTTTGGTTTGGGCGCTGGATGGGCTTACGCTACCACCGTTTGCGTCAAAGGTTATTGCATATTCCTGAACAACAGGTTCGTTTACTACCCCAACAGAAATGCCCATTTCCACGGTGTTGTAGTTGTCTGTGTCATCCGGTGTGAAGATCGCAGGATAGGTTTGTGTTCCTTCGGTCTGCGGAATGGTGCTTTCGTCTTTCCATGCCCAGCCTTCCGGCAGTGTCACGTCGGAAAGAGGTTTTCCCACCTGTGCGGTAATGCCGGTCGGCACTGTATAGGACGGATATGCTTTTGCAATCGTCAGGTCAAAGGTACACTCGGTGTAATATTCTTCTCCAATCGTGCGTAAATGAAGTCCTCCGACCTTAATGGTATAATCACCGGCATCAGAAGGCAGACCTGCAACATAGGCGCTGTCCTCTGCGCCCTGCGACTTATGCCAATAATAGAGTTTTTGTATGTCTGCTGTTCCGCTCAGGCTGAAGTCTCCGTCTTTTTCGATTGAAGCTCAGTCGTAGACAGGATTGTTTGATGTTTCCGACATTATTCCATCTTGAACAGGATAAACTGCCCAAGGATAGTTTGGATCGTATTGATTGTAGCCAATATCTCCGTCAAGCTCTATTACTTTGACATTATCCAGAACGGTGAGCGTCGGTTCCTGTGCCGGGTCTTTATCATAAAATCCTCCGGCAATCAGGATTTTGACATTATTCATGATATCGAAACATGAGATAGCATCATCTACTTTGTGTTTGCCATCTAAAATTGTAAAGGAAGCATCATTTCTCAGCACAATACTGCCCAGTTCATCATAAGGCAAGGTATCTTGTGCTGATGATGCTGGGTCATATGTAATTTTGCTGTTAAGACTAACAATATTATCAGGGTTTAAATATCTGTCCTGATTATTTTTGATGACCCAATTAGTAATATCAACAATACATGGGCTTTCAGAAGAATCACCTATGTAGAGACCGCCGCCCCTGTCTTGTGCAGCGTTATAGCTGATGGAGCCTACCCGGATTGTTAAATGGCATCCCTCCACGGCACATATACCGCCGCCAGCGTTGGCACGGTTTCTGGTAATATCACAAACATTATCCCATTTGGTGCCTTCACTCAGGTATACACCGCCTCCTCTTCCAGTTGCTGTATTCATGGTAATGCAGCTGAGCCCAGAAGAACCGTTTCTTGTGTTGACCTGCGCTCCCGGCGCCACATACACGCCGCCGCCGGCAACTGCTTTATTCTTGGTGACTGCACCGTAGATGTTACAGCTGCCGCCTGCCGCATAGATGCCGCCGCCGTTTGCAGTTGCAGTATTCTCGGTGACTGTACCGTAAATGTTGCATTCGCCTGCGGCTATATAGACACCGCCGCCGTTAACAGCGGTATTCTGATCGACCACACCATCTATGGTGCAGGTACCCCTTGCCACATAGACGCCGCCACCGTCATAGTTATCAGTTTTGTTTTCGGTAATATCGCCGTGGATATTACATACACCTCCGGCCACATGTACGCCGCCGCCCTGTCGAAAGGCGTTGTTGTTACGGATCTTTGCTCCTTCCTCGATGGTACAGGTGCCGTTCTCGACATACACACCGCCGTATTTGGTATTGTTATCGTAGATGTTGCTCCCACTGATGGTACAGCTGCCGCCAAGCACGCTGACTGCGCCGCCGTTATCGATGCGGCAGCTGGTAATGCGGGCGTCGCCGCCGATGCTGCAGCTGCCGTCTTTCACCACCACAGCGCCGGTAGCTTCCCCGGAGGTGGTGGTATAGTCCGAGATGGATATGGTGCCGCCGGTGATGTTGCAGGTGCCGCTATTGACACAAACGCCCACTTCATAATCGGAGTTTGTGTTGCCTTGGATTATGGTGTCCTCGCCGGATATATTGCATGCTCCGCCATCCACCGTGATGGCTCGATTGATTTCGCCGCCGTAAATGTTCAATATGCCAGGGGAAGAAAGCGCCGCGCCTGCATCACCGCCTCCGAAAACCGATATCGATCCATCGATGGTGCCGCCATATATAGATGTAGAACTTGCGGCACTAGCAAGAATATTTCCCCCAATGTAACCACCATTAATATAAAGTCCATAACTGACTTTGATGTCGCAGTTGATCCGGCAGCCATCATTGATATAAAGATCGCCCCATGCACTGATACTGCCACCGTTCATTTGCACATTGCTTAAACTCGCCGTTACGTTTGTTATATTTACATTGCACCCAATCAGAGTGATATCGGTCAGGTCAGCGTTGGTCAAGACCGCATCACGGATCTTCCCACTACCTGTGCAGTCGCAGATTGTGACATCTTTACAGTAACTTGTATCCTTGATATTACAACCATTTCCCTTGATTTCGTGGCCATTCAGGCATATCACGACCGATTCATCCTCATCCCCCTCTTCACCCAGGTCCCAACTCGAGACTTTCAGGGTTACATCTCCGGTGAGCACATAATTGCCGGCAGGCAAATATTCATTTTCTATCGTGCCTGAAAGTTCTGTCCAGCCAGCGTGGTCTCCATGGCTGCCATCGGCAAACGCCGCGATGGGCACCATGGACACGATCATGCACAGGCTGACAAACGCCGCAAATAATCGCTTTTTCATCATGTTTCCTCCTTACTTGCGCCTGTGTTCCTTTGCTTTATCGAACCGGAGCGCATCTTATCATTGTGGCAGACACCCAGAACGGATTCGGCTGGCTGCCGGAAGTAGCTACAGGAGCCGCAGTCAATGCTTAGCGGGCCATCGTCTACCATGTCGGCATGAGGACAAGCGTCCTCGATGGTTAAAAGAATTGGACAGCCTGCCGGAGTACGGACCGGGTTTTCAATAAAATCACAGTAATCCTCCACAAATTGCCGGGAGCGTTCATCCCAGCGCAGAGGGATTTCGACAACCGCTCCTTCAAATTCATAGCGATTGACCTTTTCCATCACACCGCCTCCTCTCCAGCGCACACAAAAAGGGCGCGGCACGCCCGTGGAACATGTCCACGGACGCACCGCGCCCTGATGAGGGATAAAATGGCGCAGCAAACAGAGCCAGCGCTACGCTATGCTGTCTGTCTGTCTGTCTGTCTGTCTGTCTGTCTGTCTGTCTGTCTGTCGAATTATGGCACGGCCTCGCCCGTTGTCAAGGCCGCAGAAGGATTGCATGGTCATGGCTGAGCCGCCTCCTTTGGCAGGAATGATTATTCTTTATTATACCAAAGAAAAAAGCACCTGGGTATCATACTTTTTGGGGCCAAAAAGTATGAGTGCCGCGCAAAGCCGCGCCCAGACCGGCTTTACGCAGGCGGCTGCTGGAAAAATTTTTTCAATTTTTTCCGCAAAGTCTCTGCCGCGCCTGTTTCACCGCATAAAAAACCCCGCTGGCGCCGCAGCCAGCGGGGAAAACGATCAAGCACCGAGCGCCAGGAAGCGCTGCAGGTTGGCATCGGCCTGAGCCTGCACCACCTCGGCACTGCTGCCGCGCAGGGCGGCGATGTCCTCGGCGATGCGATCGAGTGCCTGAAGATAGTCGACGTGGTCCTCGCCTGTGGCCCAGCGCACGGCGTCGATGCCGTCGGTTTCAATGAGCAGGCGGTCGGCAGGTGTGTGCGCCGCCACAGCGGCCACGGCCGGGTCGAGGCTTGGGAACGGGCCCACGCTCATGTAACAGCCCAGGGCCAGGTAGTCGTCGAGGTGCTCACGGCAGGAATACCAGTGCACGTGGTAGGTGTTAGGGTAGTGGCGGATCATCGACAGCACTTCTCCCTCCATGCCTTTGGTGTGGAGCACAACGGGGCGCTGCCGCGCGCAGGCAAAAGCGAGCTGGCGCTCAAAGAGCTGACGCTGCAGAGCCAGGTCGGTCGTGCACCAGACATTGTCGAGGCCGATTTCGCCGATGACGGCAGCCTTTTCCAGCCAGGGCAGCATGGTGGTCCAGCTGTCGGCGGCGGCGTACCAGGGATGGATGCCGCAGGAGCGGTGCACATAGGCGTGGCGCGCGGCGAGGGCCGCAGCCTGCTGACACTCCTCAGGCGTGGCGCAGCTGAACACGGTGCGCACCGGCACCGCTGCCAGCAGCTGTTCGGCAAAAGGCGAAAGATGGCTGTGGGCGTCACTGCGCATGGCTGTTGGCCTCCCGCAACAGTTTGTAGATGTCGGTGCGGAGCGCGCCCTGGGCGTAGAGCCATTCGCGGCTGCGCGGCTGTTCTGTGAGCACGATTTCCTGCTTGATGGACGCCGGCCGGCCGTTTAAGATGAGGATTTTGTCGGACAGGTAGATGGCTTCGTCGATGTCATGAGTCACGAGCAGGGTGGTTTTGCCGAGCTGGCTGCGCATGGTGGCGAGCCAATCCTGCATGTCGCTGCGGGTGATGACGTCGAGGGCGCCGAAGGGCTCGTCGAGGAGCAGGATGTCGGCATGGCAGAGGGCCGTGCGCAGAAACGCAGCGCGCTGGCGCATGCCGCCGGAAAGCTCGTCCGGATAGGCCTGTTCATAGCCCTGGAGGCCAAAGACCGGAAACAGCGCCTGGGCCTTTTCGCGGGCCTGGGCTTTTTGCTTGTGGATGGTGCCGTAGAGGCAGACATTGTCCATGATGGTTTTCCAGGGCAGGAGCAGGTCTTCCTGGGGCATGTAGGCGAAGTGTTCGCCAGGCTGGCGCAGCGGCTGGCCGTCGACGGTGATGGCGCCGCTCTGCGGTGTGACGACACCGGCGAGGATGTTGAGGATGGTGCTTTTGCCGCAGCCGCTGGGGCCGAGAATGCTGACAAAGGCGCCTTCCTCAACGTCGAAGGACACGTCGGACAAGATCGGCTGGCCGTCGTAGGCGGCAGACAGCCCTTCGATGTGTAGTTTCATGGTCTCACCTGATCTCTGTGTTATTGCTCGATGAACTGGTTGGTGTACTGGTCGCTGGCTGGGATGGCTTCGTCGATGAGGCCGTATTCAGCCATGAATTCAGTGTAGCCGTCCCAGACGCTGTCTTTCATGACGCCCCAGGATGGTGCATCCTTGGCGTATTCCTGGGAGATGTATTCCTGGCTCTTCTTCAGGAAGTCGAGGTCGTATTCCGGCACGTATTTGGAAAGGATTTCGGCGGATTCATCCGGGTTGTCGATGGCGTATTCATAGCCTTTCTTGACCGCATTGATGAAGGCCTGCACGGTGTCTGGATCGTTGTTGATCATGTCTTCGTTGGTGATGATGAGCGGGGTGTAGTAGTCGAGGCGTGGGTCGAGGGAGTTGAGCGGCATGTAGTTGAATTCCATGCCTTCCATTTCGGCCTGGGTGAGGGCCCAGCCTTTGAATTCCCAGATGAGGTCGATGCCGTGGTTGAGCTGGGACACGCCGCTGCCGTCGGCACCAACGATGGTGAGGGTGGATGGATCGGCACCGGCTGCTTTCATGACAGCCTGGATGACGGCTTCTTCACTAGGGGACTGCCAGCCGGCGTAGGTTTTGCCTTCAAAATCGGCTGGTGATTCGATGCCGGAATCTTTGAGGGAAGCAAAGCCGGAGGTGTTGTGCTGGATGATGGTGGCAATGGCCTTGATTGGCATTGGTTCTTCGGCAGCACGGGCGTAGGTCACGTCTTCCTGATAGCTGACGCCGAAGTTGCCTTTTCCGGCAGCGACGAGGGCTGCGGAGGTGTTGTTGTCGCCTGGTTCGATAATGTTGACCTTGAGGCCTTCATCTTCGAAGTAGCCTTTTTCCTGGGCGACGTAGATGCCGGTGTGGTTGGTGTTTGGCACATAGTCCAACACGAGGGTGACTTCTTTGAGGTTGCTGTTTTCATCGGAAGCGCTGCTGGCGCTGGTGTCGCCGCCGCTTTGGCAGCCGGTAATGCCGAGCACGAGGGCACCGATGAGGGCGATGGATAATAATTTTTTCATGGGTTTCTCTCCTTTTTTAGGGTTCTTTTAGACTTTGCGTTTGCCATGGGGGCAGAGCCAATGTTTGGCGAGGCTGACACAGCCGTTCAAAAGCAGGCTGATGACAACGACGATGACCACGGTGGCAAAAACTTTGTCAAGCATGTAGCCGTTTTTGACGCGCAGCATGTAGTAGCCGAGCCCGGCCGACGAGGAAATCCACTCGCCGACGATGGCCCCGCCGACACAGTAGGTGGCGGCCACCTTGAGCCCGGAAAACAGGCTTGGCGCCGCAGACGGAATCTTGACCATGGTGTAGATCTGCCAGGTGGACGCCTGAAAGCTTTTGAGCAGGTTGATCTGCTTGGGGCTGACTTGCGCCAGGCCGTCGGCGAAGGAAATGGTGATCGGGAAATAACACATAAAAATGACGATCAACACTTTTGGCGCCATGCCAAAGCCCAGCCAGATGCTGAACAGCGGCGCCAGCACCATGACCGGCACGGTTTGGGTCACGACCAAATGCGGATAGACGCTGTGGCGAAAGGTGCGCGAGCGGTCCATGAGGATGGCTGTGAGCATCCCCAGCGCCAGCGCGATCAGAAGTCCGAGCACCGCTTCTTCGAGGGTGACGATGGTGTGCCGGAGCAGCTCCGAACGATTGTCTACTAGGGCGCTGACGATCTTCGACGGCGCCGGCAGCAGGTAGAGCGGCACATCAAAGATGCGCACGCAGGCTTCCCAGAGCGCGATGACGATCACCGCCACGGCAACAGGTGTCCCCCATTCTCTTTTTTTCACGTGATTGCACCTCCTTTTATGCAAAAAAAGCCGCCTCATATTTGCTATATGACGCGGCATGTGTGACAAATATGATTCCTACAACGGCATTATCCGACAGGTTCAATGGGTCGAAGCGCCGAGCGCCTCCTCTCAGGTCATGATGGCCTCCCCTATGGATGGTTCCAATCCAGTATAGCGCGACCACCAGCCGCCGTCAACACCTGGCGGTGCACGGCACAAAAAAACACCGTGCCCGATAGGACACGGTGGGTACGAGCATCAGAGACGGCCGCTGAGCTTCCAGAGCAGGAGCAGCACAAGGGCGATGATGAACACGTACAGCGATGGCGCTGTGAGGACGACGGGCACGCTGGCAAAGACGCCGACGAGCAGCGCGATGAAGCCGACGATGAAGAGAAAGCCAACGAGCTGGGTGCGGCGGCGCGCTTTCTGCGGGTCGTTGTACTCGGCTTTTTTGTCGCCCATGACGAAAAAGCGAGTGCCGGCGAGAACAGCGATGAAGCAGACGATGTGGCCAAGATTGAGGGACGAGGTCACGCTCATGATGGCGGTGCCGGCGATTAGGCCGCGGATGATGTCGTAAGCGCTGATGACAAGCAGCACGATGGCACAGATGGCGATGCCTGCCATGAGGGCGCCAATGTGTCGCTGCTGGCGCACTTCTTCGCCAATTTCGGCAATGGCGCGCTGAGCGAAGGTGTCGGCGTCGCCAATGGCGGCACCGACGCTTCGGCCTTGCTGCACATTTTCAAGCAGCTGCTCAAGGATATTGAGCTGAATGAGCAGCGATTGCTCCGGCATCAGGCTGGCCTGGTCGACGCGGCGCAGCACATCGCGCACGAGGGCGCGCTCGTCGTTGTCCAGGCGGGCATAGAGCGCTTTCGCCTGTTCGGAGCTTTCGATCTCTAATTTTGCAGACATGGTGGTTCACCTCTCTTCTGCTCAGCCGATGCCGCCGAAGACAACACCGAGAATGATGACAATAATGGTGACGCCGCAGTAAATGTACTTGCCGACGCCTTCAATGAAGCTGCCCCACTTCCGGCTGCTGCCAGTCTCGATCTGCTTGGCGGCGAAGCCTTTGCCGCAGATCCAGAAGAACATGATCCCAGCCAACAGGGCGCCGACAGGCATGATATAAATGGTGAAAATATCCATCCAGGCGCTGACGGTGTCGCCATTTTCCAGGAAAATCCCCACCAGCAAGCCAAGGCCGAAAACAACCAGACAAGACGCTACACGGCTGAGGCCGAATTGTTCCTGCAGGGCTTCGATTGGCGTTTCATAGAGGTTGACCAGCGAGGTGATGCCGGCGAAAAAGACCGCCAGGAAGAACACGATGGCCAGAAGCTGCGCATATGGCAGCTGAGCGAAAATCGATGGCAGCACGATGAAGATGAGCGGCGGGCCGCTTTGTGGATCGACACCGAAGGCGAACACCGCTGGCAAAATGGTCATGGCAACGAGAATGGATGCAACCAATTCGAAGAACGAAACCATGAAGCCCGAGAAAATAATGTCGGTGTCATTTTTAAGATAACTGCCATAGACGATGGTGCCGCAGCCAGCCAGCGACAAGGAGAAAAACGCTTGTCCGAGCGCATACATCCAGGTTTTCGGGTTGGCGAGCGCCGACCAGTCAGGGTTGAAAAGAAACGCGTAGCCTGCTTCGGAGCCAGGAATGGTGGACACGAAGATGGCAAGCGCAATAAACAGGAAAAAGAACAGCGGCATGACGATTTTATTGGCACGTTCGATGCCTGAGGAAATGCCGGCGTTCATGACGATGAACGTGATCACAATGGCGAGCACGTGCCAGCCGATGCTGCCGAAGTTGCCGGCGATTTCGCCGAAGTAGGCGGCCGAATCGCTGTTGAACATGGTGCCGGAAAGGGCGCCGAACAGGAAGCGCAGAATCCAGCCAACGATGACGCTGTAACCGATGGCGACGCCGGTAGAGCCGATGAGCGGCAAGAGCCCAAAGATGGCCCCTACTTTACTGCCGCGGCGTTCGGTGGCTTTGCGAAAGGCGCCGAACGGACCGGTACGCATGGCACGGCCGAAGGCCATTTCGCCCATGACGCCGCAGAAACCCAAAGCAATGACAAAAATCAGAAACGGTACAAGAAAGGCGAAGCCGCCATATTGACCGACGCGATAAGGAAACAGCCAGATGCAGCCCATGCCGACGGCAGAACCGATGCAGGACATGATGAAACCGAAACGACTGCGAAAGGTATCACGCGAATGCGCGTTTTTTGCCAAGATGAATCACCTCTTTATATTTTTTCACAGCAGCGAGCATCAGCCGATGCCGCCGAAGACAATACCAAGAATGAGAACGATGAAGGTGACGCCGCAGTAAATGTACTTGCCGACGCCTTCAATGAAATTGCCCCACTGATGAGCACAGCCGGTGTTGATTTCCTTTGCTGCGAAACCTTTGCCGCAGACCCAGAAAAACATGACCGCTGCCAAAAGCGCTGCAAACGGCGTGATATAGATGGTGAACAGGTCCATCCAGTTGCCGACAACGTTGGAATCTTCGAGGAAGATTCCAACAAGGAAGCTGAGCGTCAGCACGAGGGCGCAGGCTTTGCGGCGCTGCATGCCAAAGTGCTTTTGCAGGGCTTCGATGGGGCTTTCGTAGAGATTAACCAGTGAAGTGATGCCAGCGAAAAAGACCGCCAGGAAGAACACCACAGCCAGGATTTGGCCGCCAGGGATCTGTGCAAAAATCGATGGCAGCACGATGAAGATGAGCGGCGGGCCGCTCTGTGGATCGGCACCAAAAGCGAACACCGCTGGCAGAATGGTAAGCGCCACAAGAATGGACGCAATGAGTTCAAAGACAGAAACCATGACGCCGGAAAAAACGATATCGACGTCTTTTTTCAGGTAGCTGCCATAGACAATGGTGCCACAGCCAACGAGCGACAGCGAAAAGAACGCCTGCCCGAGGGCGTACATCCAGGTTTTTGGATTGGCGAGCGCCGACCAGTCCGGACTGAACAGGAACGCGTAGCCCTTCTCTGCTCCTGGGATCGTCGATACGAAGATGGCCAGGCCGATAAACATCAAAAAGAACAGCGGCATGACGATTTTGTTGGCACGTTCAACGCCCGACGAAATGCCAGCGTTCATGACAACAAAGGTGATGAGCACAACGAGCACATGCCAGCCGATGCTGCCAAAGTTGCCAGAGATTTCACCGAAATACGCTGCTGAGTCGCCATTGAAGATGGCGCCGCTGAGGGACCCAAACAGGAACCGCAGAATCCAGCCGCAGATGACGGTGTAGCCAACGGTGACGCCGATGGAACCAATGAGCGAGATCATGCCGAGGGCTCCGCCAAAACGTTTGCCGCGGCGCGCCATCGCTTTCTGGAAGGCACCAACAGGACCGGTGCCCATGGCGCGGCCGAATGCCATTTCCCCGATGACACCACAAAAGCCGAGCCCAATGACGAAAATCAGAAACGGTACTAAAAAGGCGAAGCCGCCGTATTGACCGACACGGTATGGAAACAGCCAGATGCAGCCCATGCCGACGGCGGAACCGATGCATGACAGAATAAATCCAAAGCGGCTCTGAAAGACGTCACGTGAATCATTAGATGGTTTGGACAAAATTTTTCCCCCTCGTCCTAATATTCTAAATGAAGACATGTATAAGAGAATTGCATACCTGCTATTTTATAACAGCCATATTGAAAGAGTGAGTCTCTCACAAACAGTGAAAGGCTCACTCTCATCAACTATGAAATTATTTGCCGGAGGCAGCGTCTGCCTCGGCGATGGCTTCGGTGCGCAGATGATAGATCATCGTTGGCACGTCAATATCCATTGGGCACTGTTCCACGCAGCGTCCACAGCGCAGGCAATTGTAAACGATTGGTGCGGCTTCTTTGGTGTCGTCGACGAACGCGGTCCAGATGGCACCGATGCCGTTCATATAAGTTTTGCCAAAGTGGCCGGCAACCAGTGAGAAAACTGGGCATTCGTACATGCAGCCGCCGCAGCGCAGGCAAAGCGCAGCGTCGTGGCAGACTGGATCGTCGATCATCTTGCTGCGGCCATTGTCCACGAAGATGACGTGGAAATCGTGTGGCCCGTGGGCACCGTAGGTGGTGACTTTTTCGATGTCACCGGTCTTGGATGGACCGCTGATGATGTTGACATAACCAGGCGCCGTGTACTGACCGTAGCGCCAGTTGACCTCTGCCACCTTCATGGAATCGAGGAAGGTTGGCACGATCTTTTCAATACCGACAACGGCAATGTGTACTGGTGGCGCACCGGTAACAAGGCGCACGTTGCCTTCGTTTTCGATGATGGTGATTTGGCCGGTGTCGGCAGCGACAACGTTGGCGCCGCTGATGCCAATGTCAGCGGTGAAATATTTTTCACGCAGGAATTCGCGCACGGCCATAACTTCTTCGGCGATGTCTGGTTTGATGTCGCGGCCGAAAAAGTCAGAGAACACTTCTGCCACCTGTTCGCGTGGAACATGAATGGATGGCGACAGAATGTGCATTGGGCGGCCGTCCATGAGCTGCAGAATGAACTCACCGAGGTCGGTTTCCCAAACTTCGTGGCCGCAGTCAGCCAGGCGCTGGCGCAGATGCAGTTCTTCGCCAAGCATGGACTTGCCTTTGACGATGGTCTTATTGCCGCCGGCGATTTCGTTGATGATGTCAACGACTTCCTGGGCATCTTTTGCAAAGTAGGCGTGGCCGTGGTTGCGTTCGATGGATTCAGAAGCCTGCGCCATCAGTTCGCGCCAGTTTTTCTGAGCTTCACGCTTGATGCCCTGCACTTCTTTGGCGAGTGCTGGCGTGTGTGGATAGCGTTCCAAGGCTTCGGCGAGGTTTTTGCGATAGGACGCAATGGCACGCGTGATGGCAGTGCGGATGCGTTCGTCTTCGCTGGCCTCGTTGATGTCTTTGGCATATGTGTTGATGTTTTGTTTGATCGTGCTCATAGCTTATACCCCTTTGCCAGAAATTCGACGAAATCCATGATCTCCATATGGTTCGCGGTCTTGCAGTCCTTCAGCGCAGAGAGGCAGTATGGGCAGCTCAACAGTGCGATCTGAGCGCCGGTGTCTGCCAATTCGTTGGCACGCTTCTGGGACAGCTTGTGGGACAGTTCTGCATAGGTGGTCTTGATTGGGCCGCCGCAGCAGGTGCTCCATTTACCAGTGCGGAATGGTTCTTTGTAGCGCACGTTCATGGCGTCAAGCACTTCGCGGAATTCGTCGACCACGTCCATTTCACGTGCCATGCGGCAGGAATCGTGCAGGGTGACGAGGCCGCGGTAGAAATTCTTTGGCAGCATGTGGCGTTTTTCGTGCACCATTTGAATGAAGGTTTTGACTTCCACCTTTGGGAAATCGCCGTACTGTGGGTAGATCAGCGCAAACATTTCAGCTGCATGCGGTGACATGCAGACAACAGTTTTGGCGCCGCTCTGGTTTAAGAAGGTGGCCACGCGCTTGGAATAGACGCCGAGGGCATCTTCAAAGCCGAGCTCATGCAGCAGCGCGCCGCTGTAGATTTCGTTTTCGCCGTCATAGCAGATATCATAGCCAAGGGCTTTCAGAATCTGCGCAGCTTTTTTGTTGATGGAAAAGAAACGTTCCTTGTCCTGGGCAAAGACAGACGCAAAAATCTTTTCCGGTGCCATGCCGCTCTTGTGCACAAGGTCGCGCATGGACATCATCCAGCCGAACGCTGGATTGCCAGGATCAACAATGTCCATGACTGTGAGCAGCGAGTCCATAAATGGCAGGAGCTGATATTCTCCCCCGGTATAGAACAGGATGTCGCCTTTTTTAGGCAGGTTGAGATCCTTCGCCCATTCAGCGTTTTCCTTGGCGCTGACTGCGAGAGGATTGTCGTATTGCAAGATATTGTCCCTGATCAGGGTCAATGTTTCAGGTAATTGTTTTCCACCCATTATGATTCTCCTCATCCCTCTAAAATATGATTTGATAACCTCTTTATATTAGCATGTCTCCCCGCCCTTGTAAACAAGGCGCGAGGCCTGCGCACGCATTTCCTTTATGCCTGCGGCTCCTCTTTTGACCGATCGTGGCAAAGCACGAGCACGCCGTCGCCGCGGGCAATATTGATGGTGGCAACTTCGGCGTCGGTAAAGACGTTGCTGATCAGGCGCGTGATGCCGAAAGGCACGCTGAAATCCTTGAGCGGATAGTACAGGCCGTCGATCGACAAACACATGCCGTCATCGGAGAACGGCACAATGCCAATATAGCCCGGCGTGTGGTCGAGCAGGTGCTCGCCTGGCCCGACATAGCGCATGCAGTTGATGTCGTCCCAATAGACGATGGAGCGCCCCTGGCGGCCAGCGCCGACCAGGAGCATCATATTGGCCAGCTCGTGGTCCATGCGTCCGCCCAAGGCACCGATGACGATGATTTCTTCGGCCCCGTCGTCAAAGAGCTGCTGCACCGCCAGTGCGGTGTCGCTGTCGTCTTTTTCCGCAGGATAGACCACTTCCGGCACGCCCGCCTCATCGAGCCAGGCACGTGTCTGCGGTGAGAGCGAATCCATATCGCCAATGAGCGCATCGGGCAGCACGCCGGCGGCGCGGCAGAGATCGGCACCGGCATCGGCACAAAAGCAAGGCACCTTCGGAAACTGAGCCCGCAGAGCGCTGAGCAGCGTGGGCTCTGGCGCGGTGCCGCCGGTGACGAGGATGGCATGGCGAGCGTGTTTGTCTAGGAGACCTGGTGCGTAATGCTTCATCCCACTCTCACCAGCTTGACGTCGTAATTGCTGTCGCCATAGTCCACGATCATGCCGTGCATTGGGCTGTGGCATTCTTCGGTATCATATATCAAGGTGCGCTTATAGCCAGCGCGGTCCATCGTGTCTGGGAAGCGAATGTAGACCACATCGTGTTCTGTCAGCGGCAGCAGCGTCAAATCGATGTAGCGCTTTTCACCTGGCAGAAAGTTTTCAAAGACGATGGCATCCGGTGCTGCTTCGGTGCCAAGGTAAATGTTCAAGGTTTCGGCGGTGCAGTTCTCAAGCTCCAAATGGTAAGCACTGGCGAGCTTTTTCACCGCCACGGCTGCACCTGCCGCACCAGCAGCCAGGGCTGCAACTGCAGCGATGGTTTTCAGTTTTGACACAGGAATCATCCTTTCATATCTCGACGGAAACTTTTCATTGTGTCCGTTGTTTGCTATACTAGCTATGCACTATTATATCAAATTCAGGGGGAATTGCCATATGGTTCTTTTGGAGGCGCGACATCTGCGCTGCAGCTTCGGCGAGCGCGTATTGTTTGAGGATCTGGGATTGTCGGTGAATGAAGGCGACAAGATTGGGCTCATTGGCACCAATGGGGTTGGCAAGTCCACGCTTTTGGCGCAGCTGGCTGGCGTTGATCTGGACCCGCGTTCTGAGATGCTGACCTCTAATCAGCTGGTCATGGAATACCTGCCGCAAAATCAGCCAATGGACGAAGACAACACCGTGCTGGAACAAATCTTTCAGGGCACGTCGCCGCTGCTCGCTGTGGTGCGCCGCTATGAAGATGCGCTGGCTGCCGTGACGGCGCGTCCAGATGATGCCGACGCCACTCGCGCCCTTTTGGAAGCGCAGGACGCCATGGACCGCGAGGACGCCTGGCAGCTGGAAAGCAACGCCAAAAGCATCCTGCATCGCCTGGGCATTGATGATGTGAGCCAGAAAATCGCCACCCTTTCCGGCGGGCTGCGCAAACGCGTGGCGCTGGCGGCAGCGCTGATTCGTCCAGCCAATCTGCTCTTGCTCGACGAACCGACGAACCATCTTGATTATGAAACCATCCGCTGGCTGGAGAAAGAGCTCCACGACCGTCAGTGCTCGTTCATCATCGTCACCCACGACCGCTATTTTCTCGATCGCACCACCAACGTCATTCTCGAACTGGACGGCGGCAAACTCCATCGCACGGTTGGCAACTATTCCACCTTCCTTGAAGAAAAAGCACAACGCGAAGCCGATGAGGCGCGCCGCGCCGACAAGCTGCGCAGGCTCTATAAACAGGAGCTGGCCTGGATGCGCAAAGGCGTGGAAGCACGCCGCACTAAGCAAAAGGCGCGTAAAGAGCGCTTCTACGAAATCGAAGGACAGCTCACCCACGAGCATGAAGACACGCTGATGATGGATTTTGTCAACGCTCGTCTCGGGAAGAAAATCATCGAATGCGAGCACCTCAGCAAAAGCTACGGCGACAAACCAATTTTTCGCGATTTCAGCCACGCCTTCGTGAAAACTGAGCGCATCGGCATTGTCGGGCCCAACGGCATCGGCAAGACGACTCTGCTCGATGTGCTGGCCGGCTTGACGCCGCCGGACAGCGGCCGTTTGGATGTTGGCGAAACGGTGAAGATCGGCTATTACAAACAGCAAAACCAGGATCTGCCGCTGGATCAGAAAGTGCTCGATTTTGTCCGCGACCATGGCGAATACATTCACCGCGCCGACGGCTCCCATCTCTCGGCCAGCCAAATGCTCGAAGCGTTCCGTTTCCGTCCGGATCAAATCCACGGACCGATCCGTCAGCTTTCCGGCGGGGAATGCCGTCGTCTCTATCTGCTGTCGATCCTCATGGAACAGAACAATGTGCTCTTTCTCGACGAGCCGACCAATGATCTTGACATTGGCACCTTGCAGGTGCTGGAAGATTATCTGGAGCATTTTCCAGGGCCAATCGTCGCTGTCAGCCATGACCGCTATTTTCTCGACCGCATCTGCACCAGCATTCTGGCGTATGAAGCAGACGGCGCTTTGAAGCTCTACGCCGGTGATTTTTCCAGCTATCTTGAGAAGCGGCCAGAGCCGGTCAGCGAAAAAGCCGAGCCGGTCAAAAAAGAAAAGGCCAGCCGCCCAAAGCAGCCAGCCAAGCTCAAATTTTCGTTCAAAGAGCAGCGTGAATACGACACCATCGAAGACGACATTGCCATGCTCGAAGAAACCATTTCGCGTCTGGAAAAAGAAATGGCGGCCAACGCGACCCAGTACAGCAAACTCTTGGCACTGACCGAGGAACGCGATGCCGCCGCTGCCCAGCTTGAAGCGAAAATGGACCGCTGGGCCGAATTGGAAGAAAAACACGAACGTATTTTGCAACAGTGAGGTGAATCCAATGGCAGAGAAACCAAAAATCCACACAACTTATCACTTTATCGATTTGTACGACGACTGGTCCGACTACGACTTTGCCGAAAAAGAAAACGGCATGGACCAGACCGACAAATACAATTTTGCCACCGGCAACTGGGACTATGATTTCGCCGCATTAGAAAACCGCACCTATGAAGTGCTGCATGCGCTGACAACGCTCAGCGACGAAGACATTGCAGCCATCATGGTGCGGCATGAAAAGCGGGTCAATCCGTGAAGTACACGGCACGCAGGCCCATCGAATAATATATAGGAATGAATTGTGTCAGCGGCATCCAGCGATCGCCGTTGATGGAATCAACGAGGTGCACTTTGAAGCCGCTGATGCCATCTATAACAACGGCGTGCAGGTTGTTGTAGGGATGATAGGAGCGTCCGTTCACCTGCCAGACAACGGCATCGTCACGATCAGCCATCTCATCATCCACCGTTACCCAGACAATCACCGGCTTTTTGCTCAAGTGAAGCCGCATCGCAATCTCGCTGACAGACACCAGCTTATGGGTTTTCGCCTCTAGGCTGGTGTTTTGTGTTTGCAAAAAAGCATTGATGCCCGCCGTCAGCGCCTCGGGATAGCAATAATAGCCGTCACCAAACGGATCGCCAATGTAAGCATCAGCTGGACTGACGCCGCTGCCAATGGCGGCTGTCGGCAGATATTGGCTGGCAAAAGTTTCAGCCGCAATCGGCGCACCAAGCGCATTCAGCGACACAGCGGCTGCCACCGATTCACAGCCGTTCGGCAGCGACGGATATTGGCTGCGTCCTGTCACATCCAGCGACACCGGAACAGCCAGTGCCGTCACGGCCGCGATGATCAGAAGCACAATGGCGATTTTGAACGCACGCCATAGAAAACGAATCACAGTGCGCAGCACATGTCGTCACTCCTTTCCAAAATCTATTCATAAAAGTACGCTTATTCTAAAACAACCGCTGGTACCTGTCAAGCGCCCGCCCCGCCAGGGATTGTCATAAAACAAAGAACAAATCTTATCTGGTCAAGATGGAATACATCTATTATAATGTTAGGTGCACATTTTACCAACTTATAGAAAGGACGACAAACGATGGCACAAAACCGCTCTGCAACATCCAGCCATAGAAAAAAACGCCGCGGCCGCGGTGTGGTTCGGCTGATTAAGCTTCTCATTGCACTCATTCTGTTGGTGCCGATTTCTGCCATCGCCATCAACCTTTTTATGTATGCCACAACGACCAACAACATGTGGTACCCAAGGGAACTTGCTGGCACCAATGCCGATTACATCGTTGTGCTTGGCGCTGGCATTGAGCCCGATGGCACGCCCAGCCCAGTGCTCGCAGAACGGCTCGACACCGCCATTGTGCTCTATGAAAACGGCGCTTCAAAACACATCATTGTAAGCGGCGGTGAAGATGCAGCCCAAAGCGAAGTCTCCGCCATGCGCAACTATCTGCTCGATTCTGGCATACCTTCCCTGGCCATCACAACAGACACCCATGGTGTTGACACCTACGCCAGCGTCAACAATCTGGCCACGCTATACGATGCACACAGTGTCATCCTTGTCAGCCAGCGCTTTCATTTATACCGTGCCGTCTATATTGCCGAACATCTGAATTTAGAAGCCTATGGCTGTCCTGCATCTCAAGCAGCAATCTCGGATAAAAACCTGTTGGTGCGTGAATTTTTCGCCCGCATCAAAGATTTCACCCAATGCACGGTCGGCGAACTGCCGGAACCCCTCGCCAATCTTGCCACGTCTGCTTATAACCATTATATTGCCGGTGCCATAAAATAAATCAAAAGGCCCCGATGCTCACGGATGAGCATCGGGGCCTTTTCGTCAGAACATTTTCCGTCGAAACATGAAAAATACCACTATCGCGGTGGCGATCAAAGACACCAGGCAAATGTACCAAAATCCACCTGCACTGTGTTCCCATGGCAGCGGCACATTCATGCCGAAGAAACTGAAAATCATCGTCGGAATGGTCATGATCAAGGTTGCCGATGTAAGCACCTTCATGACCGAGTTGAGGTTGTTCGAGATGACCGAGCTGTACGCTTCCATGGTGACATCCAAAATGCTGCTGTACACGTTCGCCATTTCGATGGCCTGCTTGTTCTCGACGATAACGTCTTCAAGCAACTCTTCGTCTTCCGGATATTTCTTCACAGCATCCAACCGCATCAAGCGGTCAAACACCAAGCCATTGGCGCGCAATGAGTTGCTTAGGTAGACCAGCGATTTATCCAGCGCCAGCAGCTTGAACAGTTCCTCATTTCGCGTCGATTTATGGAGAGCGTCTTCAATACCGCCAATGGAGCGCTCGAGCATGCGCAGATAATGCAGGTAGTAGGTTGCATTGCGATAAAGGATCTGCAAAATGAAACGTGTTTTCTTATAGGTAAAGAATTTTTTGATCTTGCCTCCGCGGAAATCGTCCAACAGCTGCAGCTCGCGCAGGCAAACGGTGATGATGTAGCGTTTATCCGTGTCGCCAAGAATGATTGCCAGCGGAACCGTCCCGTAGCTTTCACGATTTTCTCTGCTGTCTTCTTCATCCTTATAAGGCACGTCAATGATGATCATGGTGTAGTCGTCGTCAGAATCCACACGCGCACGTTCATCTTCGTCGAGTGCAGACACCATGTCCTGCAGATCGATCTCGAAGTGCTGACTGACTTCCTGCACTTCCTCCGCTGTTGGCGCGATCAGGCATACCCAGTTGCCGTCGCAATAGGTATCGATCTTCTCAAAGATCCCGGTTTCTTCAGTTGTTTTGTAAATGGCCTTCACAGTTATCCCTCCTGTGACTCACCATTTTATTTTGTCAAAAAAAAATAGTGAGCCAAATCATCTTTTTGCTTCTCCGTCAATCGCTCGGGGCCTTGTTCCATCTGACTCACTTCCTTTTCATTCGTTATCTGTCATTAAATTATATTTTTCCAACCTCTTCAGTGTAAAGCGTAAATCTCTCGCCGTCAAGAAAAGGTTCTGTAAAAAATAACAAAAAAACTGCCCATCAAATGATGGGCAGCTGATATGCCAAAAATAGGATTTAGGAAAGCACTTCCAAGGTAACGTTGGCAACACCCTTGGAAACAATCCCAAGATCAGAAGCAGCCTGATAGCTCAAGTCAATGACGCGGCCAGCACCGAATGGACCACGGTCATTGATGCGAACAACAACGCTGCGGCCGGTGTCGTTGTCGGTTACGCGAACAACAGTGCCGAATGGCAGATATTTATGGGCTGCGGTATAGTCATACATGTTGAAAATTTCACCGCTGGCAGTGTAATTGCCCTGAGCACCGGAACCATACCAGGTAGCCTGGCCACTTTCATAGTAAGTATAGTTGCCGCCTGCACTGCTGCCACTGTTGCTGCTGCTTGTCCCAGAAAGGGTGATGGCCTGGCTGGCGTCGTTGGCAGTCACATAAATGCCGCCGTAACCATTGGCGCTGACAGTAGCGTTAGAGAACAGAGATTGATAAAAATCTACACCAGCGTGCAGAGAGCCGCCAATATTATTGTAAGCATAAGAACCATTGGCTGTGGTCAAAACACCATTGACAGTGTCAACAGACACTTCCACGGTCTGGCCGCCATAGGTCAGGGCAATCTTCTGGCCGGCAGAGGTATTTTCCCAGCATACATCCACCCCCACTGCATTCAATGCACTGCGCAGCGGCAGGTAAGAAGAAGACTGACTCACGCTTGCAGCAGCAGAACCTACATAAGCAGTATCCTGCGCAGATACTGTCATTGGTACAGCCACGGACCCAACTGCAACGATTGCAGTTGCAGCAATAAACTTACGAATATGAGAATTCAAAGAAAACACTCCTTTAACGTTAGGGACATCGTTCATCCCTCTTTGTTGAATGGAAAGACATCCTGTCTTTTTCAAATTATCTTTTATCATTATAAAAGACTTTTTTCACAAGGTAAAGTTTTCACCAGTCGCAGCCGTTTATCCTTCTTTTCTCAGTGAATAAACATCTCATGAAGTATTTTTTTATTTTACAAAATACAAATCACAATTTTCATCTATTCTTTCAAATATTTATTCTGAATTCCTTCATTTTTCCTTTTCGGCACAAAAAATAAACATCACTTATCAAAATGATAAGCGGCGTTTATTTTCAACAAATTAGAAACATATCTTGACGTATTTTTTACACGCTCTCAAAAAGTTACAATCACGCGAAAAAAGTTACAAGCTTAGTGCTGTGCATATTGCCGCAACACTTCACCAACAGCATCAATGATGTCGGACGCAATGGTGGCCATTGGTCCACGCTGTTCTTCCAAAAGCCGACCAGCCAAACCATGGACAAATACACCCATGCAAGCAGCATCGTAAGCCTCCATACCCTGCGCCGCAAAAGCAGCAATCACACCAGTCAGCACATCACCGCTGCCCGCCGTTGCCAACGCTACGCTGTCAAGCGGATTGATGGCATAGCGGCCATCTGGCGCTGCAATGATGGTGTTGTGGCCTTTGAGCACAACAATACAGTGAAAGCGCTCCGCCACGCGGCGGGCATACTGCATGCGGTCAGCCTGTATGTCTGCACTGGTGAGCCCCAGCAAGCGTGCCATTTCGCCAGGATGCGGCGTAAGAATACACTTTGCTGCCGTGTTTTTGAGAATGGTGCCATCACCTTCACCGATCATGTTCAAGGCATCGGCATCAATGACAATGGTGCTTTCTGCCTGACGCAAAAGCGAATAGATGGTTTGTTTTTTCTCTTCGCTCTTCCCCATGCCTGGGCCAATGATCTGCACATTGGTATGAGACAGCAGCCAATCAAGCGCTGCCGTATTCGGCCAGGCAATCGGTTTCATCATAACTTCCGGTGCTGCCGCAGCCGCTGGCGCAAAAATTCCTTTGTCAATCATCGCCGTTACAAGGCCAGCGCCGCTGCGCATGGCTGACCTTGCTGCCAGCACACAGGCACCGCTCATGCCAACACTGCCGGCAATGAGTCCGACATGGCCAAATTTATTTTTGTGGCTGTTGATGGCACGTTTCGGCAATTTTTCGCGAAGCATATCCGTTTCCAACAGTGTTCCAGAAATTTCCGCAGCGTCTGCCACTTCTTCTGGAATGCCAATTGGCAGCACCCGCAAAGTACCGATGTAATCGGCAGCATCGCCTACGAAGAGGCCTTGCTTCGGCCAAGCGAGGGTGTAGGTATAGTCTGCGCAAACCGCTCTGCCACACACCTTTCCGCTGTCACCCGCAAGCCCAGAAGGAATATCCACAGCGACACGCAGCACATTTTTCTCATTAAGAATATCAACAACGCTGCTAGTCAATGGCCCCAGATCTCGAGACAAGCCAGTACCAAACAAACAATCCACAGCGACATCGGTAAAATTAAGCTGCGCCTTGAGCACGTTGGCTTTTGATTCACCGTCTACTTCAATGATCTTCACTGGCAAGCGATCCAAAATATCGCGATTGGCTTGATGATCGACGGAAAAGCGTCGTTCCCCTTCAATGACAATCGCCACCGTTACACTTTCTGCACCAGCCAGATGCAATTGTCGTGCCAAAACAAGACCATCGCCGCCATTGTTGCCGCATCCGCAGAGAATGGTGATGCGTTGATGCAGCAGATCCGGCACATCCTTTTCCAACTGACGCAAAATGGCAATGCCTGCATTTTCCATCAACACCAGAGACGGGATCTTCCACTCCTCGATGGCGGTTCGATCAAGTGTCCGCATTTCTTCATTGCTCACCAAATACATCTGCTATCCCTCCAATATGATCATCGCTACAGCTACAGTCTTTTCATGGCTGATGCTGCAGTGCACGTTCTTCACGCCCTTTTCTGCAGCCAAAATCGCTGCCTGTCCGTATAAATTTACCTGAGGCTGACCGCTTGCTGTGTTGACGGTCTCAATATCCTGCCAGGCAATTTTTCCAATGCCAGTTCCCAGCGCCTTACTGACCGCTTCTTTCACAGCGAAGCGTGCAGCAATGCGCGCAATGGCGGGTTGTGGCAAAAAATGTTCTCGTTCTTTTTCTGTAAATATCCGTTCTGCAAACTGTTTTGGCCGACGCGCGCACAAAACTTCAATACGATCCAACGCTACGACGTCGACGCCAATCCCCAGAATGCCCATTATGCGCCAATCGCTTCCCGAACCACATCGGCAATGGCATTGGCCATGGTTTCAATCTCTTTTTGATCCTTGCCTTCTACCATGACGCGCAGGAGATTCTCGGTGCCAGATGCACGCACCAGCACACGCCCTGTTTCACCAAGCTCGGCTTCCGCTTTGGCAATGGCGTCCTGAATGGCAGGAATGTCTTTCCAGCCCTCTTTCTTTGTTACCGGCACATTGACCAGCACTTGTGGCAGACTCGTCATCGCAGCATCAGCAAGCACACTCAATGGCACGCGCTTGTGATTCATAATATTTAACAGCATGATGGCGCTGATCATCCCATCACCTGTACTGTTGTATTCTCGGAAAATGATGTGGCCGGACTGTTCACCGCCGAGTACCGCACCACTTTTCTTCATGCCTTCGTTCACATAGCGGTCCCCCACCTGCGTTTCGACCAGTTCGATGCCGGCCTCTCGCATGGCAAGCTTCAGCCCCAGATTGCTCATGACTGTGACAACCAGCTGATTGTTGGCAAGGCGATGTTCTTCTTTCATGGCCAAAGCATAAATAGCCATCAGGCGGTCACCATCGACGACGTTGCCTTTCTCATCAACAGCAAGAAAACGATCGGCATCACCGTCAAACGCCAGGCCAGCATCTGCGCCTTCTGCAAGCACACGTTTTTGCAGTTGTTCCAAATGTGTCGAGCCGCAGTTCACATTGATGTTGGTGCCATTTGGACGATCGCCCATCATAATCACATTGAGATTGGCCCGTTCAAACACTTCCTGCGCCAACTGGCTGGCTGCACCATTGGCACAGTCAACCACCAAGCGATAATCACGGCCATTGACGCTCATCAGCTCATCCAGATAATCTTTATACACTTCGATGGCTTCATCCACCTGGGCATAACGGCCAATGGCCTTGCCTTCAGCCGGCTGAACAGCCACTTGCCCCTGCAAAACAGCTTCAATGGTTTCTTCCTGATCATCACGCAGCTTGGTGCCACTGGCGCTAAAGAATTTAATGCCATTGTCTTCAAACGGATTGTGACTGGCTGAAATCACAGCACCAGCCAGCGCTTTGAACTTTCGCACCAAAAAAGCTACCGCAGGAGTTGGCACGACACCCGCACTGATGACCTGAATGCCTACAGACGTCAAGCCAGCGGTCAGTGCACATTCCAGCATTTGCCCGGAAATACGCGTGTCACGGCCAACGATAACCACGCCTGTTTTCCCACCATTTTCTTCCAAAAAGACATGACCCGCCGCCTGTCCCAATTTCATTGCCAATTCTGCGGTCAATACGCTGCCTGCTTTGCCGCGTACACCGTCTGTTCCAAATAATTTAGCCATATTCGTCTCCTTATTATTCGTACACATTATTCGGGTACACTGTCACTGTACTTGGCGTAATCGAATCAACAACCAAGCCATCAACATTGGACACTTGTACCTGCACCGTTGTCGCTGCGCTCAATGTATCAGGTATATTTACATAGGCATTCAGCGATGAACCAGCATCTGCATAACCATTTTCCATATGATAGCTGATCTCAACCATCTGAGTATCAACGCTAACATTGTTCGCACCAGCTCCTGATAAAGACACTGGTACCACTTTAATATAACTTTGACCACTGCTTTCAGTGTCCTCGGTCGACGATACATTAAGCGTTACTGTCACACTCTTTGGATCGCTCACCGTATCACCAGCCAATTTAACTGTCAGCTGTGTGGTCTCTGTGATCTTTGAAATATCTATCGCTTCAGTTGCAACAGAGTCCACCTTCGCCAATTCTTCTGGTGCGCCAGAAACTGTTGCTGTTTCTGGATAAATATCTATACTGTCCATTTGCACGCCACTCGGCAACTGACCAACAAGGTTGGCCTGGATTGGCACACTTTTTTCAATATTGCTCTTTGAAACTTTTGTCGTTAAGGTCACCGTGCCTGGCAGTGCTTCCAGATCGGCATCTTCAATAATATTGCCGCTGACATCATAAAATTCAACTTCCGCTTCTATCTTACTGTCATCGAAGACATTGCTGAGGTCAACCGCCACACCAACTTTATCGACACGATCCAGATCATCCTGGTCACCTGTTACAAATACGCTCTTTGGCGATACCGACATGTCTTCAATGGTGATGCCATCCGGCAGCGTTCCAGTGGTCACAATGTCAACATCCATGTTGCTGCCATCACGGTCACTGACCAATACATCCACCGACTGAGGCTCAACACGTGCAAAATACACTTCACTTGGCAGCTGCACCTTTACAGGCACTTCAGATTCGCCCTTCGCCGCATCCGAAAGATCAACATATGCCTTAAAGTCACTGCCGCTGAGTGCATTCAACCGATCTTGGCGCCCCATGACACGCACCTGCACCGTTTCCTGACCTAACGCAGCGGTTTTATCAACTGGCAGATTTTGAACCTCTACGGTCACTTCATAGGTATGCTGCGCAATCGGGTCTTCCTGGGTCCCCACATAGAGCCACAGGACAATTGCGATTAAAAGTGCCACCAATGTTAAGGCTTTATTTTTTTCCGTCATCTTCATTTATGAAACACCTTCTTTAGGCGACTGATAAACGATGGCGCTTCCGGCACCTGCAGCAAGGCCGTCATTTCTGCGGCAAGCGCTTTTTCATCGAGATTATAGCGCAGCTTGCCGCGTTCAGCGATACTCATGGCTCCTGTTTCTTCCGACACCACAGCCACCACCGCATCACTGACTTCAGAAAGGCCAATGGCAGCGCGGTGGCGCGTACCAAGTTTCATGGAAATATTCTTGTTCTCAGACAGCGGTAAAAAACAGCTGGCAGCCATGATCTCATTACCTGTAACAATGACCGCACCATCGTGCAGCGGGGTGTTGACAATAAAAATATTGCGCAGCAGCGGCGTTGATAGGCGTCCATTGATGGCAATGCCTGTGTCAATGTATTCTTTCAATCCATTTTCCCGAGTAATCGCAATAAGAATCCCAGTTCTGGAAGCACTTGCTGCCGTCATGCAGCCCATGATTTCCTGTACCTGATAAGCGACGATCTCGTTGTCTGTCAAGTGGCGATTACGCACAAGAAACGTGCCAGTTCCCAGCTGTTCCAATGCACGACGCAATTCTGGCGCAAAAATAACCGGAATGGCCACAATGAACATCGTCTGCAGCTGAACCAAGACCCAATTGACGGTGGACAAACCCAACACATCGCTTAACACAGAAAACAGCAGTAAGATTCCGATGCCTTTGGCAAGCGGCATGGCACGTGTGCCTTGCATGATTTCAAGAATCTTATACACTGCAAAGGCAATGATGGCAATATCCAAAATATTGATCAAAAAAATGGACCAAGGGGAATTTGCCAGTAAACTGATCATATGCAAGCGCTCCCTTTCATAAGTATTTTCACTAGAAATTGTACAACAACCAGGCGTCAAATGCATTATATTTTCCTATAAAAGAATGATTTTTAATCATTTCTTTCCGAATTCTTTATAAAAGATCCCCCCATAAACCTTCTTCATGATTATTTTTAATGACGATTTAAGGTTTATTCTCTATGATTTTTCTATTGATATACGCTATACTATTTTTATACGACTATAAGGGGGATTATTCCATGCATATTCTCATTGTTGAAGACGAGCGCGCGCTCTCAGACGCTATTGCGCAGCTTCTCAAAGATCAGCACTATGAAGTAGATTGTGTTTATGATGGCCGAAGCGGACTGGATTATGCACGCAGCGCACAATATGATCTCATCATCCTCGATGTCATGCTGCCGGAAATGAACGGGTTTGATGTCGTCAAAACCATGCGCAAAGAAAAAATCTCAACGCCAGTGCTCATCCTCACTGCTCGCGAAGCTGTCAGCGACAAAATCACCGGCTTGGATTGCGGCGCTGATGATTATATGACAAAACCTTTCGTCTATGAAGAACTCTTTGCCCGCATTCGCGCTCTCACACGTCGTGTTGGCGAAGTGGTGCTCGATGAACTCACGTTTGGGGATCTTACATTAGATCTGGAAAAAGCAGAATTGCGCTGTGGTGACAAAGCAGTGCATCTCGGCTATAAAGAATTTGCGATCATGCAAAAATTTCTGCAGCATCCACAGCTTTCAATCAGCAAAGAAGAACTGATCGTCAGCGTTTGGGGCAGTGATTCCGATGCAGGCGAAAACAATGTTGAAGTGTACATTTCATTTCTGCGCAAAAAGCTCCATTTTCTGGCTTCTCATGTCCAAATCATTACCCTTCGCCGCATCGGCTACCGTTTAGAGGACACCGCATCATGAACCGCTTAAAAGCGTTGCAGCGGCGGTTTATGATCATCAACATGGGCACCATTACGATCATGCTATTGATCATCCTATCAATTGTCATCATCGGTAATATGCAGCATTATAAAACTGTAGCTTTTGAATCGCTGCATACACTGGTCAATATGACCAATCCTGTCAACACGTTTTCCTCCAGCAGTGATCCCGGCGCATCACGCTTTCAGGACGCCAATCGTGATGCCAATCAACCATTAAACGTCGATCAATCGGAAACAACTTCATCCACCACCGACGATGAACAGCCAGATGATGAACCACCACCAGAAACCAATTCAAAATTAGATCCCAAGGAACAAAAGGCGGCATTCGCACTGCCTGGTATCGTTGTTGCTGTCGATGAAAACTATGACAATGCTGACATCATTTTCTCACGAAACATGAAGACCAGTGCTTCCACCGCCAAAAAGCTCGTACAAGCTGTTGAAGAAAATGGCAGTACAGAAGGAACGCTTGAAGCCTATGACGTGTCTTACAGTGTGCGGCAAACACCTGAAGGCATTAAAATTGCCTTTGTTGACCGCAGCTATGAAACATCCAACATACGCAATCTGTTCTTTTGGAGCCTCTTGGTATTCTGTATCGCTTGGTTTATTTTTTTCTGTCTCGTCTGGCGATTGTCGAACTGGGTCTTTCGGCCAGTGGAAACAGCCTGGGCGCAGCAGCGTCAATTCATTGCCGATGCCTCTCATGAATTAAAGACGCCATTAACGGTCATTCTTGCCAATATGCGCATCCTTGAAAACCACAAAGAAGACACCATCGCCGATCAACAGCGCTGGATCGAAAGTTCCAATCAAGAAGCGCTGCGCATGAAAAAACTGGTCAGCGACATGCTGCTCTTGGCGCGCAATGACGCCAATGAAAATCAACCCATTGCCACAGAGCAAGTGCTGTTCAGCGACGTGGTGCTTGGCGCCATCTTAAGTTTTGAGTCTGTTGCACTCGATAACGGACTGCTCATTCGCGAAACCTTGGATGAAAACTGTGTACTCGAAGGCGATAAAACCCAGTTAGAAGAGCTGATCAACATTCTTCTCGACAACGCCTGCAAATATGCACCTGCCGGAAGTGCCATCGATGTTGGTCTCAAACGCCAGGATAAAAACCTGCACCTCAGCGTGCACAATAAAGGCAACGCCTTCGATGAAGATACGCTTAAACACCTTTTTGAACGGTTCTACCGCGTCGACGAATCACGCACCCGAGAAACCGGCGGCTACGGATTGGGGCTGGCTATTGCTGACAGCATCTGCCAGCGTCACCATGGACACATTAGCGCCTGCAACGAAGACGACGGTGTCACCTTCCACGTATCGTTGCCAATCAATCAGCGCCATAAAAAGTAATCCTAAAAAAGCCGAACAGGAGAAACATTCCTGTTCGGCTTTATAACGTCCAAAATTTCTAGTTCAAACGTACCACGATATAGCCATTAACAATCTGGATACTGCCTTCCTGTGGATAGGTAGGCATCCAAGATTTAACATCTCCGATCGCTGTCTTGATTTCATCCGGCATATCATCCATGTAAACAGCATTTGGCAATGCCAGGAAGCGATTGAGATAATAACCGTAACTGTACTGTGTTCGATAAGTAATTGCCTTTAAAACACCCGTTAATGTGATCTCATCTTGCTCCGGTGTCAAGTCCAGCATGGCATCAATGCCGCTGCTGCCAACGAGCACCACTGGCATGTCTGTCGTATAGCCATCAATACTCTGAATGGCACTCACCAATCGATTGGAATACGCATTGATCTGCTCAAGACTTACTTCCATCGACAAATACGCTTTGTTGTCTGCCACCGTATATGAATAAGCTGTAAACGCCATTGCAATCATAATAATCCAGCTCAGAATTGCCTGTATACCGGAACGCAAACTGCCCGTTTCCACAAATTGATCACCAGCAAAACTGGCTAAAGCGATGGGCAGAATCAAAATATAAACGCAGCCATAGATCATCAGAAAATGAATCTCAGCGCCGCCTACCATGATATGAATAAGGGCTCCTGCCAATGGATAGCATACAACCAATACCAGCGCCAAAACGCCACGTAATACCCCAACATTTCTCCGTACAATCAAAAGAAGGAGTATCACCAGGCCACTTGCTGCCGCTGCTAAAAGCAAATAGCGGATAAAGCCAAAATTCCAACCAAATTGATTATCAATGAAATACTCACGATAGCACTCATAGCATTTTCGAATAAGCGAAGGCAGTTGGTCCAATGAAACGGAACCCATGCTGGAGATCCCCATATAATCAGAAAGCCCGCCCATATTGGCTGTTGCCCAGCGCGCAGCTGCCATATATACAACAATGCCAAGGCCAAGAGTAACAACCATTTTGATACCACGTAATAAAATCTGAAGAAAAGAATATTGGCCTTCCAAACAATCAAACAACAATGTGCCAACCATCAACACCGTCGCTACTGGGAAATAGCTTTGATAAACGCCCATCGACAAAATGAGCGCAATGGTACCCAACGGAAGTCCCATGATTGGTAAACGCGCCACAGCAAAAGCTGCACAAGCAGCCAAAAACAAGCCAAAGAAATAAGCATCCGCCGTAAACATATAAGTAAACGTTGCGGCCACTGTTGGAAAAGAGACCAACAGCGCAGCGGTAATGATACAAGCCAAAGGCCGACGGATATGAAACAAACTGGTTGTAATGCATGCGGTACCAGCCAGACAAAGAATGCCTAACACACCGATCAGCCATGGCATGCTAAAATCGCCATCCCATTCCAGCACTGTCGGCAAAAACCAGCGTCCAGACTGAGTTCCATAATCGCATTGAAAAAGATGAAAAATATCATCATGATTTGGCAGCTTATTCGTCAACATATAGAGATGCGCAATTAAGCCAAAAACAACGGACGCTGCAAATGTCCACTTGGTGTAGGAAGGAACACTTTTACGAAAACGTTCAAAGGCCGCATCTGGTGCGAGAATCATTGTTTTTCTCCTCCCTTCTTCGGCATTTGCTCACAGGTTTGTGCGACAAGATACCGCGGGCGTTCTTTGCTCTCTATATAAATCTGTGCGATATAATAACCGATGATGCCCAAACTGATCATGATGATACTGCCAATTAACAGCAATAAAATGATCACCGTCGTGAATCCATCGGCAGCATTGCCACTGGCCCACAACACCAAGGTCTGAACGCTGAGCGCGATTGCCAAAAGGAGAAAAATACCGCCGATCACAGTAACAATCTGCATCGGTGCCGATGAAAACGCAGAAATGTTCGAAAGTGCGTAACGAATCAATGACAGTGTTGAAAAGTGACTGGTTCCTGTTGTCCGTTCTTCTACTGAAAACGGCACATCAATCGAGCGAAATCCTACCCAGCCAACCAGAGCGCGGAAGAATGTCTTGCGCTCCGGTAATGCGAGCAAAGCATTGACCACGCGTCGGTCCATCAGCTTAAAATCAGAGGAATGGCTCATATCGATCTTTGCGGCACGACTCATGAGCTTGTAGAAACATTTGGCAGCGAAACCGTGTGCTGCACTTTCTTCTCCACGGTCTTCCTTCACGCCATTAACCACTTCCCAACCATCCTGCCACAAAGCATACATCTCTACGAGCTTTTCCGGCGGATGCTGAAGATCACAATCAATCACCGCGCAGCATTCACCCTCTGCGGCACCCAAGCCCGCAAAAATAGCCGCTTCCTTGCCAAAATTACGCGAAAAACGCAAACCTCTGACATCAGGAAAGTTTTGATGCGCCATGTCGATTTCATTCCAAGTGCGATCACGGGAACCATCATCGACAAAAATGACTTCATATGGAATGTCCGCACCTGCCAGCACCTCATGCAAGCGCTGAGCCGCTGCAAGCACCAAACCTTCCTCATTATAGGCAGGTACAATCACTGACAGCATCACTCACACTCCCTTCTTATATACCAGCAGGCCAGTTAAATAATTAACCACCACAACAATGACACCCACAACAATCTTTGCCAAATACTCACCAATGCCCGCCCATTCCACAATCAACACTAAAAGCACTGTTTCAAGTCCCAGCGAAAACAAACGAGAAATTACAAAAGCTGTCGCCTCCCGTATGCTCCGCCGTGATGTGGAACGATATACCCAAGCACCATTGGCAAAATAGGCAAAAGCAACGGCACCAACCCATGCCAAAATATTACTGGCAATGTATTGCATGCCAAGAAAATTAAGCAAAAAATAAAGCACATAGTTGATGAGTGTGGTGCCACATCCAACAATCAAATAATGCCATTGTTCTTCGTATTTTTTGAGCAGTTTCTTAAAATCCACACATCCACCTCCAAGAAGGTATTATCATTTCATATGTACATTTTTAGGCATTTTAATTTCACTTATTGATTAGCTTAACATGTTTATTCCATCCATTCAAGCCATCACGACCTGTCTGAAACAATCTTCATAGATACTTAAGAAACATTGCAAAAATATAAAAAGCAATCTTCATTTATTCTAACATAGCTTAAAATGCAGAACACTTTGGGCCACCACAATGACATTGCATTGTGACAACCGGAAACGCAACTTTTTAACAATAGAGAAAGAGACGCCCAGCATAAGCTATGCGTCTCTTTCAATGATATAGGAAAGGTTTAGAAATTAGAAGTGTTCAACTTTAAAATATCCCGGTTCATGACGGATTACTGATTATCCTTTTGTTCGGAAAAAAGCTTGGAAAACGTAAAGTTATCGGAATAATATTTATCGATTTTATGTTTATAACGTTCCACTGGTACTGCTTTCTTTGAGAATGCAATACCATCGTCGCCATCCTGTTCAGCTACAATCCAAGCAAGGAAGTCGTCATTATTGCGGGTTGGATAATCTTCGCGGAAATGTCCTGCACGGGATTCTTTACGCTGCAAAGATGCACGCAAATACAGCTCACTGATAAAGGATATACCCTGTACTTCAATAAGTTTTAACAGATAGTGCGGATCTTTTGCCTTCATACGTGGCAGCATGTCTTTTTGGACTTGCTGAAGTTTATCAAGCGCTTCATTCAGCGAACGTTCACTTTTAATAATGGAGACTTCGTAAGGGAACAATATTTCCTGAATAGCACGCAGCACGTCATGCGGCATAAGCCCATCATCACCAATTTGCGCGTACAAAGCCGCTTTCTTTTCGGCAATAACAGCTTCATCGAGCTCGCCTTGCGTCAAATCTTGTAATGCTTTCACCACCGCTTCACCTGTCATATAACCGCCAGAAGCCGTCGTTTCGAGCGCGAAACCACCCATGTATACACCAGGGTCCAAGCTGCGTGAAGTACCGGCTGCATAAAGTCCCGGCACGCCAGTATAACCATCGAGGTCTGCTTCAACGCCACCAAAGCCGCAGGTCAGCTGTGGAATCCATTCACTGTTTTCCTTGAACATGTCGATGCCAAGGTCACAGAGTTTGTCATAGTTCAGTTTTTGCCAGCCATCTTGAGGTTTCAGCAGAACTAAGTCGTCTGGATTGACGGCACTAATGTCAAGATAGAATGGACCATTGCCCTTACGGTGTTCAACAGCCATCGCCAGCGTCGTAAAATGTGGGTCGGTATTCGCACCAAGCACTGGAGAATATGGATCCATCAGCGGTTCACCAATGCCATTGACCACTTTCGCACCCAATGGAAACAGTGCCGTCTGACCTTCCCAGCCAAAGAGCTTTGGCACGTTCCAAACACGGCCAAATTCAAAATTGCTGAGCTTTGCGCCAGCTTTAAATGCCAATTCAGCGCCTTCCCCAGTGGTGGTATTTTTCCCATAGGAAGTCTTCCATCCGGTCCATCCGGTTGCTAAAATGACGGCACGCGCTTCAATAACATAAAAATCTCCGCTTCTTGAGTCAAAGCCTACCGCACCAACAACACGTTCTCCATCTTTGAGAAGGTCTGTGATCAAAATGCGGCCAAGGCGTTTGACCCCGCGCTCTTTCACTTCTTTGATAAGATTGCGCGCCATATCCTCGCCGCCTTTGCCCTTGTATTGCGCAGGGTAGAGCTTTACATGAGGCAAGCCACGCTGTGGGATGCCCTTCAAAGATCCATCTTCTTTGCGGAAGAATCGGCAGCCGAGGCGTTCATAATCCTGCATACGCGCGTAGGATTGAGACAGCAGCGATTCTACCAGCTCCTGATTGCAAAGGCCATCGTAATAGTACACAAGGTCTTCCACCCAGTCGTCAATATTTTCGTCTGGCAGTATCACATCAAAATCGCCGCCGGACATGGACATGAGGCCGCCCCAATCGGCAGGCCCTTTATCTACAACAAGCACATCAAGAGAGGGATCCAGTTCTTTGGCATGATCTGCCGCCCAAAGTCCAGCAGACCCTCCACCGATGATCAATACATCGGTTTTCAGACGAATGTCTTTTACGTTCGTTGTTTCCATAACAGCACCTCCACTCACTCAAACGCCATAGGCAGCGCTTCTTTGAACGGATGCACAAAGATCGCTCCTGCCGGGCAAAGACGTTCACATTTGAAACAGGTCATGCAGTCATCTCCATAAGCGATGAAAGCTTTGCCGTTTTCATCGAGACGAATGGTGTCCAACGGACAAATTTCAACACAGGTGCCGCAGCCAATACATTTTTCTTGATCAATGGATTGAATCATCGCGCAGTCCTCCTTCAATAAAGACATTGTCCATGGAAAGACTTTCCATGGACAATGCATCAGTCAGCCACAGTATCTTATATTCTCTTACGCCATTCCAATACCACTTCACCATTCTTATCAAGATGAATGGTCTGGAACATGTTATTCAGCAATGGATTGGTATAGTCATAATCGATACGCTTATGGTTGCCGCGGCTTTCTTTACGGTTGCGTGAAGTAATGGCAACAGCCTTGGCAAGATCAATAAGGTCGAAAAGTTCCATGGTGCGCATGAGCTGATGTGCATCTTCACAGCCGATGTCAGATTGTGCATAGGCTTTCAAATCATCCAGATACTTGATACCAGCACGCATCATATCTTCGCTGCGCAGTTTCAGACCAACATAGTCGTTCATGATGACTTGCAGGGTGGAGTTTGCTTCGAGCCAGTATGCACCGTTCTCTCTATTCATCAGTTTATTGTAGAAATCAATGTGTTTCTGAATGTCTGGATGCCCAGATACATCATATTCGTCAACGGTCTTTACATATTCCGCCACAGATTCACCAGCTACATCGCCCCAGACAGAAGCACTAGTGATGTTGCCGCGTACGTTGCCGCAAACAATACCAGCTGCATAAATGCCTGGTACGTTGGTGCTTGCATCAAGGCCGATATCAATGCCGCGCTGTGCCAAAGAATAGTCATAGGTACCAAATTCTACCATGCTCTTATGCAAATCTACACCACGCTGGTCGAGGTAGTCGGTGATGGAGTCGATGCCTTCGCATTTGAACTGCTGATGCTGATAAGCGTGGTCTTCTTCGCTGTAACCGGTGCAGTTCATGAAGGTTGGGCCGGTTGCACTTTCAAGGCGTTTGGTAAAGATACCTGGGTTGATATCCATGAGCGCATCACCGCGCTTACGGTCTGGTTTGTCGCAGAATGGGCTGATGGAGTCGCCGTTGATGTCACTGATAACGCCAAACCAGGTTGCCTTACCACTACGGGCAAAGCCTTTGACACCAGCATGACGATATGGAACATCGATGTTAACCAGCTTTGCACCTGCACGATAAGCGATGGCAGCACCGCCGGCTGCTGCTGGGCAGCTATGGGTGTTAAAGATGTAGGCTGGGTTAACGTTTGGATACATGCGCATGGCTTGAGCTGTCGCTACGAGCACAGCTTTTGCCTGGATAACAACCACTTCTGGTTCGTCATCTGCAAGGATGAACCCAATTGCACCAACCGCACGGCCTTCATCATTGGTCAGGATGTCGTTGATGAAAAGTTTATTCATGATCTTCGCGCCGTTTTTACGTGCTTCGTTGGTCAATACACGTTTCTGGTTGGCGCCATCGTATTTCAGATGATAGCACTGGCGGGATGGCATGGTATGTCCTTCAAAGTGGTATTTGCCAGTAGGCTTCATGTTAACGCCCCATTTTTCCCAGCGTTCTACAACGCTCTGGGTGCGCAGCATCATCTTGCGCAGCATGGCTTGATCCTGCCATGGGCCGCCTTCCATGCCTTCGTTGATTTCTGAGATGACACGGTCAAAATCGTCTCCGTGGCATTCTGGAATATAGCACATGAAGTGGTCGTTACCGCCGCAACCAGAACCAGAACGGCGAGTATCTGCTTTTTCAGCAATGAGAACATCGACGCCTTTGCTTGCTGCTGTGATGGCAGCCATTAAGCCTGCAACACCACCGCCGATGATTAAGTATTCTGTTTTAATGATTTCGTCGCGAACCTTGACATCCATTATTCAGCACCTCTTTCTTTTGCGAGCTTTTCTTCCGGAACATCCATGGTGAACATCATGTGTGACAATGGATAACGCATCGAAATTGCACCCTTAGGGCAGTCCTTTACGCATGCACGGCAGTGCCAGCATTCGTAAGGATACTTCACAACAACGATCTTCTTCCCTTCTTCGTTCTTCGCAAAGCGGATAACGTCCAATGGGCAGATCTGCGCACAGGTTCCGCATTCAATACATTTTTCTTTGTCAATGATTGGTGGCATACGCCAACACCTCTTTCTGAAAAATTTTTGCTAATTTAAGGAGTCTATTTAGAAAATAAGTGAACCGATAGCAATGGTAATGACTGTTACTGCAACCCATGATAAGATGACAACCGGTGTTGCAGATTTCATGATATCCTTGGTGGTTACCCATTCATTCCCATGCAGCAGAGATGCACTGGAGCTGGCTGCTGGCGTAAGGAATGCCAAGTGTACGCACATTACAATGATGATAACGGACAATTGTGGATCAACGCCATTGGACATGCAATAGCTGTAAACAATAGGCATGAGTGCAACACCGAGCGCACCGTTGTTCATAACGTTGGTAAGAAGTGCTGCAATAAGACCAATAACAACCATGAAGAAGATTGGGCTCTTACCGCCGAAGATTGGATTCAGAATGCCCATCAGCCATTCAGTGATACCACTTTCATCTGCAGTCATTGCTGTGGAGAGTGGCTGAACAGCTGCAAGCAGGAAAATAATACCCCAAGCAACACCGCCATCAATGGCTTTTTTAATCTTCAGGAGTGGTTTGCCATCGACTTTAATGAAGCACATAACTGCAACGATAAATACGCACACACCAGTGCTGCCGATACCATTAAGGAACTGGGTTAAGAAGAAATTCTTTGGCAAGAAGCTTGGAAGGAGCAAGCAAAGTACAAGTGCAACCAAGAAACCAAGAACGATCTTCTGGACTTTTGTAAGAACAAGACCGTCACCAGTCTTATCGAGCTGAGTCGCATCGAGATCAACCAGTTTAGAAACATCAGGACGGAAGATAAATTTGCAAACAAACAATAGGAGAACCGCACATACAACGCAGCATGCAATGGCAATGACCATATATTTTGCATAGTCAATGTTGGTGCCAGAAATATTGGAAAATGCACCAAGAACAGTCAGTGGAACTTGCTTGAATGGAATCATGGACATCCCAACCTGTGCTGCAAAAACAATTGCGAAGACCATCATTGTTGGATAGCCATCACCTTTCTTGTAGCCACAAAGGTCACAGATTGCATAGAGGATTGCCCAGCCAATCAACGCTGCAGGAGATGCACTAGTGAGACCGCCGAGGATAAAAATAGAAACCAGAAAAACAAAGGTGAACGCCCATGGCTTACCTTGTACGAACTTACGAGTGATGAACCACAGCGAAATAAAACGGGACAAACCATATTGATCAATCGCTGCACAGAAGATAAAAATAAAGAACATCATAACGACGATTGGATCACCGAAGCTCGAATTAAGTACAACTTTTGGTGCCATGCCGCCAATAAGCATCAGCGCCAATAACCCGGCCATACTTGGCCAAACAATATCAACAAAAATCCAACCATATAACAGCCCTAAGAAAATCCCAATCAGATTCATTCCAAGCGGCGTCAGTGGTGCAGCCGCAGGAAGTTGACCAAAACCAAAAATAATAACTAATGTAATAATAGAGTTAATGTAATACATCGTATTTTTCTTTTTTACTGCCTCTGACATATTAACCTCTCCTTTGCGGTTATTTTCCTTTCCAGAGTTTCACGTAAAATTTTGATGGCCATCAACTCATACGTGATTTCTTTCCACGCCTTTATGATATATCCAGCTTATGGTTTCTAAAAGCCTAGTTTATCAATATTTATCATTAAGAAAAAATATAACAATCCTTTCTTTTCATGATTTTTGTCAATAATAAAAAGGCTATACGTATCACAAAATACGTACAGCCTTCTGATCGTCACTATAGCGTCATTTCTGAATAGCTTTGGCAAATGTTTTCAATAGCCTGTGCCACACATTGTTCTGCAGCATTCATTTCATGCGTGCTATGGTGTACCCACCCACCAACAATGTCCACATCAAAATCCTTCACATCGAGCACCGTCAGCTTATAAGGAAACATTTCATTGCTCCTCAGCGCTTCATTTTTTGGCAAAATGACCACCGCATCGGTTTGCGTGGCATATTTGCGCAAATTTAACACGTCAACCAACGTTACAATAGAAATATCACTGTCTTTTACGCCAAAATTTTGTGTTAAAAATGGATCTTTTTTGGTCACCATCGTCACCCGTTCATAGCGTGCAACATCTTCAAAATAAACTTCTGGAAGCTTGGTCAGCGGGTGGTCCTTACGTGTACAAACCGCTTGCTTATCAAAATAGGTTTTATGAAATTCCAAATGTAAGCGCTTCAAGTCATTTTGCACATCCAGCGCCGCCAATGAATGATAAGTGATAAATCCCATATCCAACTCATTTTGCGCCACTTTTTTCAGCACTGCCTTAACATCATCACGTTGTGCATAAACACGAATGCCTTCATACTGATGTTTTAATTGCAGCATTGTATCAGTAATAATATTCATGCCCAGGTGACTGTTGCTGGCGATGCGCACTTCGCCAATGATTTCTTCAGAGCTGCCGGTGATATCTTTTAAGCTGTCCAGCACATTCTGAATCTCATAGGCACGCTTTAATACCTCTTTGCCTTCCGGCGTGAATGTCACACCGCGTTTACTGCGGTTTAACAACACATAGCCCAATTCCTCTTCCAGATTGATCAATGAAAGACTGATCGTTGACTGAGAAATATACAACTCTTGTGCTGCTTTCGAAATTGACCCATATTTGTCTACCGCAATAAGAAACTTAAACTGATTGAGCTGCATATGCCGTCCCTTCCCAAACAATAAAATCCTTTTATGTCACGATTATATAATAACGCATCTTTTGCATTTTGAAAAGGGACCATCCATTCATTTATTAAATACAACCTGCTTTTCAAAAAACGTGTGAAAAATATGTTTTTTTAAAGCAAGCACACTCAATTTCGACTTTACTTTTTTAACATGAAAAAAGCCTTTCGGAAAATCCGAAAGGCTTTTTGATGGCGATACAGGGACTTGAACCCCGGACACTACGGGTATGAACCGTATGCTCTAGCCAGCTGAGCTATATCGCCATAAGCTGATAACCAGATTTGAACTGGTGACCTCCACCTTACCAAGGTGGCGCTCTACCGACTGAGCTATATCAGCAAAAATTGCGGGGACAGGACTTGAACCTGCGACCTTCGGGTTATGAGCCCGACGAGCTGCCAACTGCTCCACCCCGCGGCATTTTAATGGAGGGAACAGGATTCGAACCTGTGAAAGCACAGCTAACGGATTTACAGTCCGTCCCCTTTGGCCAACTTGGGTATCCCTCCAAAGGCTTGTCGGTTTCAAGCAACCTTGCCAGCCGACGAGATATATAATACCATTGTGTTTTGATAATGTCAACGCTTTTCTTTTATTTTTTTTGATTTTTTTTCAAGTTCTTTTCATTGCCTTCATGAATCATCGCATAGAGCTGCCTACGCACCTCTTCATCCAACTGCGCATCAAGCGGATTGGTGCCTTCTGGCTGCTTTTCAATGCGGCGGCGGTGAGCCTCCTTCTGGCTAAACACCATATTATGCAGCTCCATCGCTGAAATGCGCAATCCTCCCTGTGCCAATACTGTTTCCTGCTCAAGGCGGTCACTGGTCGCCACATAAATCTTTTGATGCTTTGGCAGCTGTGCCACCAATCGTTCAATGGCCATGTCCGCCGTGACGCCTTCTGCTGTGAAAAGGATTTCTATGTAGGGGTTTTCAATCACGCTGCCGCGATTGCCCTTGACCCGCCAGCCATCAAATACAAGCACTGTATGGTATCCGCTTGCGACGGCATATTCACTGAGATAATCGATCACCTTTTTGCGTGCTTCTTCTAAAGATTCATCGCGCAGGCTGATCAGTTCTGGCCAGGCACCAATGATGTTATAGCCATCGACAAACAGATACGTTCTCATGCTTAACCCTCCCGGCGACGCTCAACTTCTGAAAGCACAATGCCAGTAGCAACGGAAGCATTCAGCGAATTGATACGCCCTTTCATTGGAATGGCAACTGTAAAATCACATTGCTGAGCAACAAGCGGGCGCATGCCATGACCTTCATTGCCAATCACAATTGCCAGCGCACCAGAAAGCGGAGCCTGATAAATATTCTGCCCATCCATGGCTGTTCCACAAACCCACAGCCCTTCCTTTTTTAAGGCCTTTAAGGTTTGCGCAATGTTTGCCACACGCGCTACTGGCACATACTGCAGCGCGCCAGCCGCAGCTTTTGCAACAGTGCCTGTCAAACTAACAGAACGCCGCTTTGGAATAATGACACCGTGCACACCAAAAGCATCTGCATTACGCAGAATAGCGCCAAGATTATGTGGATCTTCGATCTCATCCAACACCAGCACCAGCGGTGGCTCACCTTTTTCGCGCGCCTGAGCGAGAATGTCTTCCCACTCCACATACTGCATTTCTGCAACAGATGCATACACGCCCTGATGATTCTTCCCTGGGAACAAGCTGTCCAATTTGCGACGTTCCACTTGCTGCACTGGTACCTGCGCCGCACGTGCCAGTTTATAAATCTCATCAATGGCCTTGTGCTGTGCACCTTTGGCAATATAGACACGATTGATTTCTGTGCCGCTTTTTAACGCTTCAATAACAGGATTGCGCCCGTAAATCTCACTCATACGAATTCCTCCAATGATCGTGGGGACTGATTGCGATAATAACAAAACTGCAGTGTATAGCCGTGTTCTTCATCCTCTGCCAGCGTCTCCTGCAGCTGCCAGTGCGTCTCTGCAGCCAAGTCTGGAAAGAAGGCCTGTACCCCGTCATAAGCATGACCAATATAGGTCACATAGCCGCCACTGCAATAATCTTTAAGCGTTGCGTACAACGTCGCTCCGCCAACCAAAAAAACATCTTCGCGATCCATTGTTTTCAATAGCTGCACCAATTCAGCCAGAGAATGGACCAATACCACACCATCAGCAGCCTTGTAATCCGACTGCGACGTTACGACAATGTTGACCCGATTTGGCAGCGGCCGGCTGCCAGGAAAAGATTCCAAGGTCTTACGTCCCATGACGATGACATGGCCGCTGGTTTTCTTTTTAAAAAAAGCCAGATCTTTTGGCAAATGATCGAGCATGCCGCCATCTTTGCCAATCCCCCAATTTTCATCCACTGCAACGATAAATTCCATCGTTTCATCCAACTTTCTATCTTTTGATCACGCCTTTTCGGCGTTCATTTTTTAAATGTCATACTCTACCGAACGTAGGGCCTTAAGAAAATATACCACATTTTCTTCCATTGCTCAACAGAGTACGGAGCAACAATACCCAACACAGGCATTCTGCAGCATAAAACCAAAAAGCTGTATTTTAAACCGCATGATTTGCAAACGCATAAAAAAGCAGCGCACATCAACTGTGCGCTGTGAGGATCATTCTGCGACGGGAATGCGCCCTTCTAATGGCCAATATTCATAATGATCGAGCTGAACATCTTCTACTGTGAAATCATAGAAATCAGTAATGTTCGGGTTGAGTGCGAACGCTGGTGCATCATACCCCTTATGAGCAATCACCTCTTCAACAATCGGCATATGACGGTCATAAATGTGTGCATCCGCTATCACATGCACCAATTCGCCAGCTTCTAATCCGCTGACTTGTGCGATCATGTGTACCAACACCGCATACTGTGCCACGTTCCAATTATTGGCAGTCAGCATATCTTGGCTGCGTTGATTGAGAATGGCATTTAAACGCTTGCCGCTGACATTAAACGTCATGCTGTATGCACATGGATAAAGATTCATCGCATGTAAATCATGATGATTATAGATGTTGGTCATAATGCGTCGGCTGTTTGGCTGGTGCTTAAGGTCATATAGCACACGATCCACCTGATCAAACCAACCTTCTTTATATTCATGTTTGATGCCCAGCTGATAGCCATAAGCTTTGCCTATGGTACCATCATCACCAGCCCATTGGTCCCAAATATGGCTATGCAGATCTTCAATACGATTGGATTTTTTCTGCCAAATCCACAGCAGTTCATCCACCGCGTTGCGTAAATTGGTCTTGCGCAATGTCAAAATTGGAAACTCTTCACTGAGATCGTAACGATTCACAATGCCGAAGCATTTAATGGTATGCGCAGGTGTGCCATCGCTCCAACGTGGACGCACCTCATAATCGGTGTCCCAAACACCGTTGTCTAAAATCTGACGAATATTTTGTTTAAAAATCTCATCGGCTCTACTCACAATTTTCTCCTTCTGTCATGTCCCATAAAGTGTCAAATGCCCATTTCAGCCTTGTCTCGTTGTCCATCAGGTACCAATAGCCTACAAGCGCTTCGACAGCCGTTGCACGACGGTAATCCTGGGTATTCGCATGTTTTGGTACAATGCCTTTGGCGTTGCGGCCACGATGCAAGACGCCTTGCTCCACGTCATTCAGTTCTGGCGCCAGCAAATCATACAACGCAGATTGTGTGCGATTGTTGACCAACTGTACACAACGTTTATTGAGAACATGTGCATTAACGCTTCGACGCAGCATCATCGTCCGTACATAGATTTCATACACCGCGTCTCCAACAAAAGCCAAAGTTAATGCCGGCAGCTGTTCTGGATGATTTGTGCTCTTTTCATAAAGATCCAAGGCCTTATGCATGGGCTTCCTCCAACAGGCAAACAGCATACGCACTCATCCCAGAGCCATCGCCCACAAAGCCCAAACGTTCCGTGGTCGTTGCCTTGACATTGATGGCATCGACAGACACGTCCAATGCTGCAGCAATATTTTCCCGCATGATGGCAATATGTGGTGCCATCTTTGGGGCTTGGGCACAAATCAACGCATCCACATTGTGTACCCGATACCCTTTTTTTGCAATCTTTTCCCGGCATGCCGATAAAAGCACCATACTGTCAGCCCCTTTATAGGCTGGATCCGTATCCGGAAAATGCTGACCAATATCGCCCATTGCTGCTGCGCCCAGCATGGCATCCATGATGGCATGCAGCAGTACGTCTGCATCAGAGTGCCCCAACAAGCCTTTTTCATAAGGGATCTCTACGCCGCCAAGAATCAATTTTCGTTCTTCCACCAATCGGTGCACATCATAGCCCATTCCAACTCTCATTGTTTTTGTGCCTCCCATGCATGTTTCATTTCTATCGCCCATAACATATCATCTGGTACGGTTAATTTTCGGCTCATGGCATCACCTTCCACCATGCGCACCCGTTTGCCGCCATATTCATAGAGGGCTGCATCATCCGTGAAAATCTGGCCGCTGTCTGCCACTGCCAAATGCAGCGCGCAAATCTCCTGCGCCATAAAGCACTGCGGTGTCTGCGCAGCGCGAAGCTGAGACCGCGGCGGCGTCTCAATAATAAATCCAGATGCATCAATTCTCTTAATGGTATCTGTGACTGAAAGACCTGGAACCACGCCAATGCCTGGCGCTGTTGCCGCAAGAATGCGCTCAAGCATGTCCTTGGGAACAAACGGACGCGCACCATCGTGAATGAGCACCTTTTCCCAAGTCTCCGGCATGGCCGCCAAAGCGTGCCGCACCGAATCCTGCCGTTCTTTGCCGCCTTCCACCACTTGTACGCGTGCTTTATCCACGCCACTTTCAGAGACGGCCTTCCACGCCTTGTCTTCTTCGCCTTTTGCCGCTACGACAATGAGCGCTTCTGCCACTGCCGCCATGCTCTCAATGGCGCAGCTCAGCACACTGCGTCCCTCAACAGTGAGATATTGTTTATTCATGCCAGCCTGCATGCGCTTGCCCTTCCCGCCAGCCAAAACCACTGCACCGATCATCGCCGCTGCCTCCTTGTCCATTTCATTGCTCCCCATTATAGCATATTTTCTATCAAACTACAGAAGGAATTAAAAAAGAGCGAGGCAATCTCTGTAGTGCCTCGCTCACAAATCTTTAATTTTGTTCCAAACGCACGAAAATCATACGACCGGCATTGGTCTGAATCACAGATGTGACGACTGTGTCCACAGTCTTTCCAATAACATGTTTCCCGTTTTCAACGACAACCATGGTGCCATCGTCCAGATAACCAACGCCCTGATCATTCTCTTTCCCACGGGCAACCACTTCCACGCGCATGCTTTCACCTGGCAGCACCACCGTCTTAATGGCACCTGCCAATTCATTGACGTTAAGGGTTTTTACTTTCTGGAATGACGCTACCTTATTCAAGTTGAAGTCATTGGTGACCACATACCCATTGATATCTTTGGCCAACTGCACCAACTTTGCGTCAACTTCTGGAATTTCTTCATAGTCAATATTCATATTGATGACTTCCACATCAGTTTTGCGCAAATCGTTCAGAATATCCAGTCCGCGCCGTCCACGCACTCGTTTTAGAGAATCGCTGCTGTCAGCAATATGACGCAGTTCATCCAAAACAAAGTTTGTGATGATCAGCGGGCCTTCCAAAAAACCTGCTTTGCAGATTTCTACAATACGCCCATCAATAATCACACTGGTATCCAATACTTTTGGATGAACAATGGTCTTATAAGACAAGGTCGCCAATGCCTCTTCCGAGCTTTTTGGGTCTTTGCAATCCTTGGCTTCACGACGGCTGCGCTTCGGTGAGCGTCGCAGCGCTCCCAAAAAACCATCGACTGTTTCACGCCAACGATAACCAACCGAAATGCCCAAATAGCCGAAAATGACACTCAGCACCACTGGCATGTAACTGCCAACGATTGGCAATGCTTTTACAGTGCTCGATAACAATGCTGCAATTAAAAGACCAACGATCAAACCAACGGTACTGGAAATCAACGCTGGAAACGGCATCTGTTTGAGCCGTTGTTCCATCAATGTGGTGCCTCGTACAATCAATGCCGCCAATGGTTTCCCAATAACAAATCCTATAAGTCCACACAAAACCATCAAGACGCCACACACGATGGGAAAGCCATAGGAAGTATTTTGAAGAAAGTTCACCGACATGGAACGCAGAAGATGATACAGCGGAAAGCTAACAATATAACCAATGGCCAATCCCACGCATAACATCACCAATCGCACGATATTCACAATGATCTTTTCTGAAGTTCTCATGATTCTCACCTTCTTTCAAGTTGCTGTAAAGCATCATCACTGTACCCAGTTGCTGTCAGTAATGATTTGACTGCGGATACGTTCCAGCCCAAGAGTAATCTGGCTGACACGTGCCGGCCCGATACCTTCAACTGCATCCAGTTCATCATTGCTTGCCAATAAAATGGACTGGAAATCGCCAAACGCTTCCACCATATTGTCAATAACAGAATTTGGCAAGCGCGGAATCTTATGCAGCATACGATAGCCGCGGCATTCCAAAAAGACACGCTTGTCCTTATCATGAAATTCATTCAAATTTAGCGAACGCGCAATCAAGTCCAGATCCCACAGCTGCTCACTGTCAAAACGGCCAAGGCGATGCAGATACTCTTCCAAAAGTTCTTTATCGCTCTTGTCGGGATCCCGAAGCATATAATCACGTATGGTCAACCGTTCCTCTGTCTCAACATTGCTGCTCAATTCTTCCGCCTGCATACGAATCAATTGGCTTTCATCACCAAGCTCCGTGGAATACACGCGCAGCATCATCTCAACACGTTTGAAGAGCTCTGCACGCTGAATAACCGTAAGCACATCTGGCAATGTCACAACGTTGTCAAATTCCTGCACGCTCAAACGCAGCACGGCTTCTTCAAGAACGTCTTTATATTTTTCCAAAGTTCCGAGCGCTTGGTTAGCAGTATTTAACAATACGCTTACATCTTTTAATACGTACTTAGACGTGCCCTTATACAACGTAATGACGCGACGGCGCTGCGAAATGCAGATCACCAAAGCCCCTGTTTGGCGCGCTGTCTGTTCGGCTGTACGGTGGCGAATACCTGTTTCAGAGGATGGTACATCTGGATCAGGCATCAGATGGGTGTTGGCGCTGATGATACGTTTCACATCCGGTGAAATTAAAATGGCACCATCCATTTTCGCCAATTCATAAAGATGGGCTGGAGAATAATCGGTATCAATTTCAAAACCACCCTTGGTCAAAGGCTTGATTTTCGCCGGATCACCAATAACGATCAGCCCACCCGTATTGGCGCGCAGCACATTGTCCAGACCTTCACGCAGTTCCGTGCCGGGGGCAGTTTTTTTGAGAACATCCATCAATGCATTGGTTTCATTTGAAATAAGCTGCATATTTACTCCCTCCAACATTCATTTATGACATCGTTGATAAACGATCGTTCAATGACTTCCATCTGCGGAATCTTCAACGTCTTTTTCTGCTTTGGCACAATCGCTTTGCGGAAACCCATTTGCGCCGCTTCGCGCAATCGCCGCTCCAGCTGATTGACCTGGCGCAGTTCGCCTGTCAAGCCAACCTCACCCAACAGCAGCATATCTGGCGCAATACATTTATCCAAATAGCTAGATGCAATGGCCATGGCCACTGCCAAGTCGCAGGCAGGATCGTCCACACGCAAACCGCCCACCACATTCAAATATACATCTTGGTCGCCCAGCCGTAAACCGGCACGTTTTTCCAGTACAGCGATCAACATCGACACACGGTCATATTTAATCCCCGTTGTCATGCAGCGTGACTGTCCATAGAAAGACTTCGTTGCCAATGCTTGAATTTCCACAAGAATGGGACGCGAACCTTCGAGAAGCGCTGTTACCACAGCGCCGCTCACCGCACTCGCACGCTCTGAGAGGAACACTCGTGAAGCATCGCCCACTTCAACCAAGCCTTCGCCGGTCATATCAAATACGCCAATCTCATTGATAGAGCCAAAACGGTTTTTCAGCCCACGCAGCACTCGATACTGAGATTGACGATCTCCTTCAAAAAGAAGCACAGCATCCACCATATGTTCCAACACACGCGGTCCAGCCACGGTTCCATCTTTTGTCACATGACCAATAAGCACTGTGGGAATCCCAACGCCTTTTGCCCAACCCATGCAGACGGCTGTTACGGCACGCAGCTGAGAAACACTGCCTGGCGCTGATTGCACCGCCGGATCAAAAATAGTCTGCACGGAATCAATAATCAAAAGGTCCCAATGCTGACCGCGAACAACAGCATCCAACACTTCAACATTGTTTTCCGTCATCACATGAATCCGTGTACTTGACACGCCAAGTCGCTCAGCACGATTGCGAATCTGCCCTTTTGATTCTTCGCCAGAAACATAGAGCACCTGTCCGCTGCCTGCGATTTTATCCATCAGCTGCATGGTCAGCGTCGACTTGCCAATTCCCGGATCACCGCTCAGCAGCACCAATTCACCAGGTACCAAACCGCCGCCAAGCACGCGATTCAATTCTCGAATGCCTGTATCCACGCGATTGGCTGCTGTACTATGAATGGCTGAAAGCGATTCTGGTTTACTGCTGCCGCCAGCCAAAGGCTGCAGATGCGGGCGACCGGCTTTCTTTTCCTGCGGCTGAGCCATCACTTCTTCAACAAGGCTGTTCCATGCCCCACAATCGGGACAACGCCCCATCCATTTAGGTGTTTGATAACCGCACTCTTGACAAACATACCTCGTTTTGGCTTTTACCACGAGGTCTCCTCCTTTATTTTACATTATTCTTCATCTAAGCAGAGTTCATTTTAAAAACGCTATTTACAAAAAATGCGACCTAAAAAGGGCGCATTTCAGTTTATCCATAATTATTTTTCGCTGTCTTCTTCAATATCTACAATCTTCAAAGTTTTCCCCAGTGGGCGCAACACCTTGAGGATGGTCGTCAGCTGAGGATCCGTCAACCCTCTTTCCATACGCGCGATGACTGGCTGTTTAACCCCGCATGCCGCCTCAATATTTTTCTGGGTCATCCCCATTTCTCTTCTCGTGCGAAGGATTTCGTGCACCAGCTTCTGTTTTTTTTCAAAGATTTCATCGGACGCTTTCATCGATTTTCTAACTTCCCTTCCTAAAAAATTTGTACGTTGAGCAAATCGCTCTTTTTAAAGAGCCATGACTTCATATGCGTTTGTTCCCCCCAGAACACATGAAAACACTGAATGACATATTCTTATTTGCTTATCAATATTATCCACGGTTATTGGGCAAACGTCAAGAGTTCTGTATACGTATATTTTATATTTTTTCCAATTCTACAAGATATATCTGCAATACCCAACATATAAATGAATAATACCACTTCTTTACTAGATTTTGAAGTCTTTCATAACATCTTTAAAAGAATCTAAAAAAATCCTGAAATGTGCTTGCATTTTTTCCAACACAATGCTAATATATAGGAGATGCATTTGCCGATATAGCTCAATTGGTAGAGCAGCTGATTTGTAATCAGCAGGTTGCGGGTTCGAGTCCCATTGTCGGCTTCCTCTTGCTGATGTGGCTCAGTTGGTAGAGCAGCTGATTCGTAATCAGCAGGTCACCGGTTCAAGTCCGGTCATCAGCTTCACACCAGAAGGTACGGCCTTCTGGTGTTTTTTTATTGCCAATTTCTTATTTTTTGCGCTATGCTATAAAAAAACGAAAGGATTGATCGCCATGAACGAAACGTTACAACACCAACTGAACCATCGCAGCATTCGCAAATTCAAAGACACACCGCTTACTGCTGATCAGCTTGACGCCATTCTTGATGCAGCCAGCCATACGCCCACTTACACCTTCCTGCAAGCAGCCAGCATCATCCATATCACCGACAAAGACAAACAGCAAGCGCTTGCCGCCATTTGCAAACAAGCCTATGTTGCCGAAGCAGCGGCTTTATTTGTCATCGTCGCCGATATGAATCGCAATGTCCGCATCGCAGAAGCGCAGAACGTGCCTGCCGACGGCATGGGCCGCACCGAACGCTTCTTCCCAACCTTCTACGACGCTACATTGATGACGATGAACATGGTGACTGCCGCAGAAAGCATGGACCTCGGCTGTGTCATTCTTGGCAGCATCAATAACGACATGCAGGCTGTCATTGATTTGCTCGAACTGCCAGCATACACCTTCCCTTGCCTGGGGCTCGCCATCGGCGTGCCTGATCAGGAACCGGCACTAAAGCCACGCCTGCCTCGTAAATTTGTCGTCATGGAAAACCGCTATGAACCGATTAGCGAACCGCTGACCGCCCTTGCCGATTACGACAACATCGTGCATCAATATTATGATCTGCGCGACACCAAAAAACCCGTAGACACCTTCACCGCCCAAATGGCGGCACGCATGGCTGCTGTGCCTGACGCATCTCCAAGCCTGCTTGAAACCTTGCAAAAGCAAGGATTTCTCAAAGAATAACCATCCAAATTGCGCCTCAGCATCCGCATAAAAAATAACGGATATTCGATCATTTCACCGAATATCCGTTATTTTTTATGCTCTTTATGAAACAATCGATGACATGCCCAACAAATTTCATCATAATATGATCAAAAGATCCGTGGGTTTTCCCATTTTCTCGGGTATTATTGAATAGAAGAAACCATCGAGGGGAGGCGATGACATGAAAGAGCAGGACATTATTGCATTGCTCCAGAAAAAAAGCGAAGATGGCCTGACGGCCCTATCCACGCACTACGAACCACTGATGCGCTATATTATCGCACCAATCCTGCACAATCCACAAGATCAGGAAGACTGTCTCGCAGAAGTAATCATGCGTGTTTGGAACAATATTGATCAGTACAACCCTAAAAAAGGCAGTTGGAAAGCCTGGCTCACAGCCATCACCAGAAACACGGCATTAAACCACGTTCGTGCGCTTGCGCGCCACAACAGTACAGGAGATCTTCCCGAAAATCTCCCGTCATCGGAACCAACGCCAGAGGAAAAAATTTTGCTGCAGGAGCAGCAAAAAGCCCTAGAGGCAGCATTGAACCGGCTTTCCTCCCGCGATCGTCTCTTGTTTTATAGAAAATACTATTACTTGCAGTCGACCGCTCAAATCGCCGCCGAACTAGGGATTACAGAACGTGCCGTCGAAGGCCGGCTTTACCGTTTAAGAAAAACTTTACAAAAGCTGTTGGGAGGTGACCATGATGACTGATTCTCGACACACCTTCGAAAACGACCAGGATTTCGAGACCATGTTGCGGCGCAGTGTGGCGGACTTGCCGCCAGACGACATCGTCGCGCAAACAGTTCCTGGAAAAACGGCATTAAACCGCATTCTTATTGGGTATTTTCTCTATACTTTTACCATTGGCTTCATAGGGCTTGATTTTATTCTCCCAGCCATTGGTCAAATCCTGGTGCTGCTTGGATTTCGTGCCTTGCAGCATGAAAATCGCTGGTTTGGCTTCTGCTACATTCTTGAAGTGTTCCATGCGATCTATTTATTCGCCAAACTGATTTTAAACACCACCATTATTGAACTTCCACCACTTTCAGAGGCCTTCACATTATTCGCGCTATTCCTTAATGCCCTCTTTATAGCGCTTTCTCTGTTTTGCTTCTGGCGCGGGCTCCGAAACATTCAAAAGAAAATGGGTCTTCGTTCAAAAGCGCTTGGTGTATTGGCACTGCTGGCATGGAGTCTAGTACCTAATGCCATGGTCTTTCTGCAACTTAAAAGTAACTTCTATTTCAATTCTTGGCAGATTCTTGTTGTATTGATTTTCATTTTTATCCTCATTCTCTGGATCATTTCCCGCACCTTTAAAGCGCTGGACAATCTTGGCTACGTTCTTCAGCCAGCACCAGTGCAGATTTCAAACCGATCCTTCACCTTGATCCTTGTTGCCCTTCTTCTCGTTGGCAGCACCTGCGGCTATCTCTTCTTCAATAATTATTCCATGGAATGGAGCACAAAAGAGAATACACTCACACCAAACATTGAAGAAACAAAGCATCATCTGATCGACCTTGGTTTCCCTGAATACATCTTGAACGATCTATCTGCCGAAGACATTGCGGCGTGCGAAGGCGCCACGCAGGTGCTTCTCAATTCCGATACAAAAGAATATGATTCTGGCGTTCTTATTCATGAGAAACACAGCATTGATATGACCAATATCGTCGTTCTGATACCTGGCGAACAGCCACGCCTGGTGCTTTTCCACTATTTTCACTGGCTCACCAATCCTGGTTTCAAAGGAACCGATACCATTCAATTAAATCCTGCTTATGGACAAACACCGCAAAGCGCCCTCTTAGCCAGCGAAGTCACTGGCCGTATCTTCTACGACAACAATGGAGAACATTTTTCAGCACCTTATTATTCCATTGAAACCCGTACAAAAGTCGACCCTATTTTCACAATCATCGAGCCATATGATCTTATTTTCGCCAACTTCTCTTTCCCTCGTCAAGGAGAAAATTATCGCGGCTACATCATTTATTCGTTCACTCCTCTCGAGGGTAACCAATTTTACAACAGCCAAGCAACGTACATTCACCAGGAAGAGCTTCTCCAATATCCTGCCATGTCGGCAGAATCCTATAGCCTCAGCCGCGATTACTACTCTGAATTTTCGCCATTTTCTTCTATCCAACCTCGATCACTGATGTTCGATGTCACTGTTGATGGCATCTCATTGCGAGAGTGATAATTTTATAGAAATTCACCCTTTTCGCCATATTTTACAGACCCTCGCAACGAGGGTCTTTTTTAATAAACAGTATATAACACTTGACAACAGTTTCCTGCTGTTATACACTGTTTATAACGAGAGGAGGAATTCCATTGAAGATCATCATCAATCACTCTCTCATGGTACCAATCTATGAACAAATCGTTGACCAAGTAAAAAAGCTGATTCGCGATGGCGAACTCGTTGAAAATGACGCCTTGCCTTCGGTGCGCAGTTTATCAAAAGAGCTCAAAATCAGCGCACTTACCGTAAAGAAAGCCTACGATGCCTTGGAAGCAGAAGGCTTTACCCACACCATCCACGGCAAAGGCACTTATGTAACAGCCACCAACAGCGAACTGTTATTAGAAGAACAACGCAAGGAAGTAGAAGCAGCCCTGGAACAAGCCATCTTGAAAGGGCGGCGCCTTGGCATCAGCGACGATGATATGCGCGACCTATTCGACATCCTATTGGAGGGATCAAAATGATCACACTCAATCACCTGCAAAAGCACTATTCTGGCTTTACCCTTGATTGTACCCTGAGCGTTCAGCCTGGCACCATTACCGGTCTCATTGGCCGCAACGGCGCCGGAAAAAGCACAACATTTAAGGCCATCCTCGGACTCATCAACACCGACGGCGGCGAAGGCTTGCTTTTTAACAAACCATTTGATGCCATCACACCAGAAGATCGCCAAAATATTGGTGTCGTACTTTCCAATGCGACTTTCAACGGCCATCTCACCATTAAAGACATTGCACCAATTTTAGCGGCATTTTACGAGCACTTTAATAAAGCAGATTTTTTGCATCGTGCCGAAGCCATGGGCCTGCCGCTGAAAAAGAAAATCAAAGATTTTTCCACTGGCATGAACGCCAAGCTCAAAGTGCTCATTGCCACCAGCCACAACGCCAAACTGCTCCTCCTCGATGAACCAACCGCAGGCCTTGATCCCCTGGCGCGCGAAGACTTGCTGGATGAACTGCGCAGCTTCATGGAAGAAGACGAAGACCGCGCCATTCTCATCAGTTCCCATATTTCCAGTGATCTTGAAAACCTTTGCGACGATCTCTACATGATCCATGACGGACACATTATTTTCCATGAAGATACCGACGTGCTGCTGTCCGACTATGCCGTGCTCAAGGTGACGTCTGAACAGTTTGAACAGCTCGATCATTCATATATTTTGCGCGTCAAACAAGAAAACTACGGCTGCCAATGTCTCACCAACCAGAAGCAATTTTATCGTGAAAATTACCCGGACATCGCCATTGAACACAGTGGCATTGACGATGTGTTCGCACTCATGATTCGAGGTGATCAACAATGAAAGGCTTACTGCTTAAAGACCTGCGCTACATGCTGACACAAAAAAGCTTCATTATTCTCATCTTATTTATTGGCTTCACACTCAGCCTTACCCAAGAAGACAACGAACTTTTTGTCATCGGCTACTTAGCTTTTATGGGCATTGTCCTAGGAATGACCAGCATTACCATGGACGATCAGGAACACAACCTTTTGTTTCTTTTCACCTTGCCCCTTTCTCGCCGCTCCTACGTTTTTGAAAAATACTTTTTCACTTTTTTAATGGGCATGCTTTTCTGCTGTATCGCCCTCGCTTTCGCCCTCATCACCCGTCCATTTGGCGACTATCAGGCTCCCGTCGATGCAATCCTGGCCACCACATGCGGTACATTGGTCGGTGCCATCCTATTCATGAGTGCTACCATTCCACTTCAGCTCAAGTTCGGTGCCGAGCGCGCGCGTATCGCCAGCTTTATTGCCATCGGCGGATTTCTAGCCATCATTTTTATTGCAGGCTTACTCGTGAATGCTGCCGACGCTTTGCCATTGCTCCAAGCCATTACATCCTTGGGCGCGCCTGTTCTTATCACCATTGGCTGCATCATTCTTTTGCTCTGCCTGGGCATTTCCATCAAATTCAGCCTGCGCATTATGACGTATAAAGAGTTGTAAGCCGTTTCACCCTCCCCGTTTTTTCGAATTGAGGTGACCATCAATGAAAGGATTATTTCTTAAAGATTTTCGTTACGTGCTGACACAAAAAACCTTCATCATTCTCATCCTGATTATCGGCCTTGCCCTCAACATGACAATGGGCGACAGCTATTATTTCACCCTTGGCTATATAACCTTTATGGGTGTTATTTTGGGCGTCACCACCAGCAGCATGGACGATCAAAAAAACGGTATGAGTTTTCTTTTCACACTGCCCATCTCTCGCAAACAATACATCACCGAAAAATACCTCTTCTCCATTCTAATGATGCTTCTGTTCTGCGTCATCAGCCTCTTGATCGTGTTTCTCACCCGTTGGATCAAACACTACGATATACCATTTTCAGACATCTTTTTTACTGCGTTTGGATGCTTTTCCTGTCTTTTCTTCTTTCTTGCATTGATGCTGCCATTGACCCTAAAATTCGGCGAAGAACACGCCCGCCTGGCTTATTTCATCACACTCGGTGCATTTCTCATAGTAATGATTCCTATGATCGCCCTGATCAATTTTCTTGATACTCATACAGCACTGCTGCTTTCTCTTCATTTCGGCATAATATCACTCGCTATAACTAGCTGTCTCCTTGTGGCCCTCTGCCTCATTGTTTCCTATTGCGTCAGCCTGCGTATCATAAGACACCGAGATTTCTAAAACCCGTTCTCTTGACAAGGCCAGATCAAAGTTGTAAGATATTTTTTGTAGGTTTTGTTTTAATCTCTACAATGATTCTCTGGCCCGTTTGAGAAGTGGTTTAACTCCCCAGCCCCTCATGCTGGTATTCACGGGTTCGAATCCCGTACGGGCTATGCGCTTCGGAACATTCCGAAGCGCTTTTTTGTTACTAATAAATAACTTGTCTTTTGCACGCAGAGAGTGGTATAATAGATGGGCCGTACTAGATGGGGAGTTAGCGGTGCCCTGTAACCTGCAATCCGCTACAGCAGGATCGATGTTCATCCGAGGGGTGTGATTTTAGGGTCTGGCCGCATTAAGCGGTGTTGACAGCTGGGTCCTGTGCAATGCGCACCTATGAACCGTGTCAGGTCCGGAAGGAAGCAGCACTAAGTAGACCCGCGCATGTGCCACGGGAGCGCCTGGCTCGAGCTGGCTGATGTGTTACCGCCTGGGAGATCATTTCAGAGATGAATGTGCGGCTTTAATAAAAATCATCAGGAATGAAAACGCTATCGTTTTCATTCCTTTTTTAATGCAAAAAATAAATCCACATCTGTGCATAAACAGGTGTGGATTTATTTTTCATCAGCAGATGCGGTTCACTTCTTCACCATTGAGATACGCCTGCAAATTGCTGACCACTGTATCCAACAGGCGAGCCCGTGTAGCCCGTGGGCCCCAAGCAATATGCGGCGTCAGCACAACGTTGTCGCGTCCTACCAGCGGATGGTTCATGTCAAACGGCTCCTTCACCATAACGTCACTGGCAAAGCCCGCCACTTTTCCACTGTCCATGGCTTCAATCAGTGCCGCTTCATCGACAAGCGCCCCACGCGCCGTGTTGATCAAAAAAGCCCCTTGTTTCATCTTCGCCAAAGATTCACGATTGATGATCTGGTAGGACCCCTCATTAAGTGGCATGTGCAAACTGACAACATCACTTTCTCTAAGCAGCGTGTCCAGATCGACGTATTCTGCCACTTCTCGTCCTTCCGGCCGTTCACGGCGAGAATAGCCTAAGGTCCGCATACCGAAGGCACGTGCCATGCGCGCTGCATAAATAGCGATGGTGCCATAACCAACAAAGCCAATGGTTTTGCCAGCAAGCTCGGTCATCTCCATCTGCCATTGACCCTTTTCCGGAATGATTTCGCTGGTCCACTCGCCACGCAGCACACGCTCATGCATGGCACAGGTACGATTGGCCAGTTCCAAGAGCAACGCCATCGTATGCTGGGCCACTGCGATGCCGCCATAGTCCGGAACATTGGTCAAGGCAACACCATGACGTCGAGCAGCATCAACATCTATGTTATCAAAGCCCGTAGCCAATTCACCAATATAATGCACCTTTGGACATGCTGCCAAGATGCGTTCGGTGATTTTTGTTTTATTCACAAACAAAATTTCTGCATCACCAATGCGTGCAATCTGTTCCGCTTCGTCCATATATTGCGACGACGGATACACCGTCAAGGAGCCAAAAGAATCTAATACACGCCAGTCTAAATCACCTGGATTCAGGGTATAGCCGTCCAATACAACCATCTTCATCATTCTTCATCCTTCCTCTTATTCTTCACTCCATCATATCATGTCACAACCAACGTTTCAAAAGATTATTTTTCCAACAAAAAAGACCACCTCATGATGAGGTGGTCGATGGTACACAATTTATAATTAGAATTTAGCGCCGGTTACTTCATCATCTGGATCAGCTTCTGCAGCATCATCGATCTGGTCATCGGTTACGCAAGCTGCCATTTCAGAAGTGTAGCCGAGAGCTTCAGGAACTTCGGTGAAGTTCTGGAGCATACCTTCAGCAGCACCTGGAACACGGAAGGTCGTGATATCGAGTGGTTCTACAGGTACTTCTTCTGGAGTGTCGAGCTGTGGTACATAATCGTATGGATAACGATATGCACGATATACAAACATGCCTTCGCTTTCCTTATTGAATGGAGCGATGTATTCCCATACAACTTCTTTGTCTGGGGTTACTTCAAAGATTCTGGAGCAGCAACCTTCGGTGATCATGGTGTTACCATTAGGCAGACGCTGTGCAGCACTGATCAGCTGGCTGTAGAATCTGGTGTTAGTAATGAATGCGCCCATTGCACCTTTGTGAGTATCGCCACCAACGTAGCTCCAAACAACCTTGAGAGTTACAGGATCGATTTCAAGAATACGGCTGTGGTCACGAATATCAACCTTCGTACCATCAACGCTCATGCGGTCAGGCAGACCATAACCAGCCCAGCCACCGTTATCGAAGATAAGGATGTTACCTTCGCCTGGCAGGCCTTTTGGAATCATGTGAACATGATGCTGACCAATGATCTGACCGATGCGACGCATTTCCTTGGTTTCAGTGAAGTCTGGACCAAGTTTCCAAACGATCTTACCGGTTTCTTTGTCGATGATTGCAAGGATGTTTGCTTCACGAGCATCCCAGATGATGTTGTCTGGTTTGAAACGTTCATCACCAGCATCGTACCATTTGTTAGGCCCAAGATAGCTCATGGAGTTGATGTGCATCCAGTCACCAAGTTCACCATTCTGGGTGAAGTGCTGGTTAGGGTTACGGAAGAGAACGTTCTTTGCTGCTTGAGAGAAGCCCAGTTCACGGAAGTGATCACTTACATGCCATTCCCAAACAATGTTGCCTTCCCAGTCTACTTCGATGAATACATCGTCGAGGAGCTGTTTGTCACTGATCTTGTGATCATGAATGGTTTCATGGCAGAGGATCAAGGTATTACCACCATCGGTTTTGCATTCCATGCCAGGAACATAGTAACCAACTGGGTTACCTTCACGCTGATAGTCATGATGCTGACGAGCCATCCACATTGCTGGCTTGCCTTCATCTTCGATGTATTCTTTGTGGTCGAATTTCCAAACAACGTTACCATCCCAGTCGAGCTGAGTCAGATCGGTCTGATCCTGATAGGAGAATGCGCTGTCACGAACACCGAGAGAACCCAATACATAACCGCCTTTCAGCAGTTTGTTAGGGAAGCCCTGGAAATCTTTCCAAACTTTTACAACGTTACCGTTCATGTCGATCAGAACAGCACCGACTTTACCGATTGGCATCAGAGTGTAGCCACTCCATGCTTTTTCTGGATTATAGATTGTAGTACCGGTAGGATAGATGGTTGAACTCATAAATTTTCCTCCTTAGAGATTAATTACTCAATATTAATTACCATCAATTTATAAATCCATTTTATATATTGATTAACGAGAAATCAATAACCCAGGTTAACTTTTTTCTGTGATTTTTTTCTAAAATCAAAAAATAACGAAATGTATTATATTCCTTCATCAAATCTTTTCTTTACGAGTATTTCAAATGACGGATGTTCTCTGCATATTCTCGCAAACGCTCCATATCATGCACCACCAAACCGTGTGGTGTTTTTTCCAGAACACCTTCACGTTTTAAGGCACCAAAAATGCGCGAAACGGTAACCTTATGCAGATTCAAGAATTTCGCGATATCATCATGATGATATGCCGGTAAGTAGTCTTGCCCGTCTTCATCTTTCTTTAAGCGCTCCAGCATCCAGGAGCATAATGCTGCCGGTGCCGGCACCTCCGTTTTTCCTAGATAAAGGTTCATCAGGTACCCACATTCATGGACAGCGGTTGCCACCAACTGTTCCAGCAATTCTGGCTGACTGCGCAAAAATTGCTTGATCACTTCAACTGGAATGCGCAGGCAATAACAATCTGTTCCAGCCACAAAATTGTTGCCTGAAAAATACGGTGGCTGAACGCCATACAACAAAAGAATGCCGATGAGTGAATCTGTGAGGCCGCCGCCTTCCTTGCAGGAGAGAATGCTTTCAATGCCCGTATCTGTGACAATTTCACGATAAACAGTGCCTTTTCTCAGATAATAAATATAATCCACGCGATCGCCATCATGGATGAGGATGTCCCCTTTTTTAAAAAAGCAAGGTTCAATGCCTGGTAAATCTTTAAAATTCATCACACACGCTCCTTTTTTCATCAATTAAAACGGCAAATTGGTGAGTCCCATGATCACGCCAGACACACAAACCATGACGTATGTGCAATGACGAATGATATCTTCACTGTTGATGCACGCTACGATACGGGCAGCAAAAAACTGTCCAATCAGTACAACGACAATGCCAACAATCGACGGCCCAATAAGATCTGCAGTAAAAATGCCCTCCTGGGTGCGCAGAATCAAACAATAAATATCTGTAATTAAAAAACAGCACTGAAGGTTGGCAATATATTCATTCATCGAATCGCACGCCGCCATATAGTACAACACCATCAACGGACCACCAATGCCAAACAAACCATTGATCAGCCCTGATACAAAACTGCAGCCAACCATGACGAGAATGGTATCCTTAACCTTCGCCTTCTCACTAAACCGCAGAAAATAAATTCCTATGATAATTAAAAAAATGCCAAAAACAAATTTCAAGGTCGTTGGATCAAAGGACAGTGTGTGCCGAATCGACAACCAACAGCCAATCAGATAAAACAGCGACGGAAACAACACGCGCCGCCAGTTGATCGCTTGTCGGTACATCCAAACAAGTGCCGCCATCTGTGCCATCGGAATCACGCAGGAAATGGCCACCGCTTGTGGCAGCGCCATAAAATACGGCAAAATTGTCATGATCGTCAACGACGAACCGAAACCAGTCACCCCTTGAATCAACGCCCCGATGATTGACACCAAAACGATGATCGGATACAGCATCACAAACGCCCCCCAACCAATAAAACATAGTATTAAATTCATGTTAATACGCCATAGAAAGACTGTCAATATAGCGATAGAAACAAAAAACGCTTTGCCTCGCATGTGATTGCTCGGTAAAGCGTTTTTTATTGTCTTGTCACGATTTCTCTATTGATGAATCATATTTACCAGAGATCCTTATTGTTCATCTTCCATTTCAATGACGGATGCTGCAGCCACCATCAGCAAATGTTTGAACTGTTCTCGTTCTTCATCCGTCATGTGTTGCGTCATATGCTGAAAAGACTGTTCAATCTGCTCCTTCACGAACGGATAGACGTCCCAGGATTTGTCTGTTGGCCGAATGTCATAAGTGCGCTTATCTTTTGCATTGGTGCTGCGCTCAACAAAACCGAGTTCCTCCAGTTTATTCACCGTCTTGGCGATCACGCTCTTATCCAAACTGAGACGTTTGGTGATCTCATCCTGTGTCAAAACCTTAAAATCACACACAATCAAGATGACCACCGCCTGAGCCGCTGTCAAATGGTACGCCATGCAACTGTTGTTCAACCAACTATGCGATTTTCTATACAATATCGAAATAGACTTAAATGGGCTGTCTACAATACCAGACATGCTTTTGCCTCCTTTGATACGATAGTACCATCGTACTATAAATTGGTGGCAAGTGCAACTAGTTGTTGACGAGGCGTGAAATTTATATTATATTAAATTTGGTGGCAATTGCCACTATATTTTATTGTTTAAAAGGAGTTATGTTCAATGGAGAAACCAAAAAAGATATGGAACAAGAACTTTATCTTGCTCTTCATCACCAATCTGCTGGTTTTAGCCGCCTTTTACGCCTCAATTCCAATCATTCCAATTTATTGTCAGGAAATTGGCATTACGGGGTCGAAAATCGGCATCGTTTTGACCGCAATGTCTGTGGCCACCATCTTATTTCGTCCCATCGCTGGATATTTATTAGACAATTTCAATCGCTATATCGTCTATATTATTTTCCTAGCGCTGTTTTGCTTATCGTTCCCGAGCTTTCTCATCTTCCCAATTTTCGGAGCGCTCATCGTCATTCGTCTGTATATGGGGGCTGTGTATTCTGTATGTGGCTCTGCCACAATGACATTGGCCAGTGACGTACTTCCTCCAGGTAAAATTACAGAAGGCATCAGCCGCTTTGCCTTCACCATTTCAATTGGTATGGCTGTTGGTCCTTATGTCGGCATCCAAGTGCAAAACCATATGAGCAGCAAAGCATCGTTCTTAACGGTATTCGCGATTGCCGTTGTGGCGTTGATTTGTGTCTCCTGCTGCAAAATCTCGTACCCTAAAATCAAACGCAAAAAATTTGCGCTCAGAGATTCCATCTATAAGCCAGCACTTCCATTCATGTTCAACATGATGTTCTTGATGATCCCTTATGGCGCAGTTATTGCTTATTCTTCCATCCTGGCACAGGAAAAAGGTCTTATGTCTGTCATCCCTTATTTCTACATCTGCCTGGTTCTTGGGATGCTGTTGTCTAAGCTTTCCACGCAGCGCTGGATTGATGCCGGAAACTATCACATTCTCGTCTTTGCCAGCCTCATTGTGCTGATTGTGACAATGGCAAGCTACCTATTTCTCACAACTGGCACGCATCTTCTGTTGGCCGGCTTCTTCTTTGGCTTAGGATATGGCATTCTGCAGCCGCTCTTTCAATCCTTCGTCACCGGCACCACGCCTGCACCAAAACGCGGCGTCGCCAATGCCACCTATCTCTTGTCCTACGATATTGGTATTGGGATCGGCTCACTCCTAATGGGCTTCATGCAAGAATCTCTTGGCCTGTCACAAGGCTTTGCCCTTACTGCCATCGCCTATCTGGTAGGCGGAGTCATTTATACCGCTTATGTTGATCGATACTATCGCAAGCTCAGAACCATTCCAACAACAAGCACCGACACCATCAACTTGCTGGACAAGTATATGAAGCGTGATGTTTACTCCTTAAATGAAAACGCCACCGTTCGCGATGCCATCGCTTTCTTCTCAAAGCAAAACATCAGTGGTGCGCCAATTGTTTCTTCTGATGGCAAGGCCAAAGGCTTTATCACAGATGGTGACATCATGCGTTACTTACGCGTTGATGATTATCCTGCTGCTGCGCTCGGCAGCTCGTCCATGTTCATGGATTATTTCTGGAATGATCATGCAGAATTTGAAAATAAACTGCATGATATCATGGATCTCAATGTTCTCGAGATTGGCAATGACAAGCCAATCACCATCCCACTTGGCACATCATCCGAAGACATCTGCAAGCTGTTGAGCGCAGCCGGCGTGAAAAAAGTCCCTGTTGTTGACGGCGAGAAAGTCGTTGGCATCATCTCACGCTCTGCTGTCACCCATTATTTGGAGCGTCGTTTCTTAGAACGCGCTCAACAACCAGCACACCAATAAAATTGTCTCAATGAAAAACACCTTTTCCCTGCTGTCGTTTCGCAACGGCACATCGAGAAAAGGTGTTTTTCGTCTTAAAAACTTTGCTATTTATTCTGGCTGCTTCCATAAAATCAATAAATGCAGGCTGAGTCCCACAACAAAAAATATGCCAATGCCACAAAAAAACATCGCCGCCCACACCATCGGCTGCATGGCCAAAAGGCCAACCACAAAGAACACCATCAGCCCTAAGAACAAAGCAATTGCATAGCCTAAACCAATCATCACACTCTGTCGACTGAATCGACGCGCTTCTTTTTCCTTCTGCACCGTTATTTCCTCCTGCTCAATGATTTGTGTTTCTTCCGCAGCGCCTGAAGCGCCAACAATCCGTTCCACACCGACGCCCAACACGCCAGCTATTTTTTCAATCATCTCCTGACTTGGACGCGTACGCCCGCGTTCCCAATTGGACACAGCCTGACGCGTCACATACAGCTTTTCAGACAACGCCTCCTGAGAAAGCCCTGCCTCTTTACGCGCAGAAGCAATGTGATCTGCTACTGTTTTATCGTCATCACACATCCGCATGCCTCACCTCCTTGGCTTCAACTATAACAGAATTGCACAGCAAATACACGCAACAGCACCGCAACACCTTCGCAACGTAAAAAAATCGCAAAAAAATTGAAAAGAAATCGAATTAAGGATTGACAAATCCCCCCTCCTTTTGATAAAATTATATTCGCTGAGTGAGGAGAGATGTCCGAGTTTGGCTGAAGGAGCACGACTGGAAATCGTGTATACGGGGAACCGTATCAGGGGTTCGAATCCCCTTCTCTCCGTTTATAAAACGCAAGAAACCGCAAAATGGCTCAATAAAGCTGTTTTGCGGTTTTTGCTTTATTAAAAAACATCATAAAAATACTACAATTTTCCACCGTTTTCCCACCACGTCACCGCCCCACCATTTTTTGCAAGTAGATAAAAATAAGCCGTGCACTTGACTACACAGTCAAATGCACGGCTTTCTTTTGTTATGTACGGTTATTCTCCGTAAATGCCAGCACGGTCATTCACTACCAGCATTCTACACAAATCATACGTCAAATCTAACTTGCCACCTTCTCCACCAACTAATAGCCCTTTATTAATCAATTTCTGCACAGTTGGTTGCGCAAATGTCGGGCATTCTGCCAGTGTATCATAGGTTTTCTGCATTTCTTTAACAATTGCCTGTACTTCTTCTTTCGTCATATCAGTATCCCCCTGTTCATTACCGTTGTATATTTCCATGGCTCTGTTATAGATGTGATCTAATTGCGTGTAGTACCTATACGGGCATCTTGTAGCACTAAAATCTTTATGTCCGTAGATCGGCAGTGGTCCATAGACGCTAAAAATGTATGCCACCAGCTCGCATACTGTCTCTAAGTCTGCGGCACTCATTTCTGGCCTACACTCAATACCGATACTTGTAAGGTTTGCACCCCAGTCCCCTGCATGATAAGCAGTATCGCCAAGATTTACCAAGCAAGCGACCTTGCCAGCTTCCGCGACATAATGAGCCGAAGTGGTGCAGCTAGGATTGCAAAACCATGCAACGACATCATCAAAAGTCTGGCCATCTGCTCCCCAGTGGTGGATCACGATTTTGTCTACGTTATAGTTGATATCATGATACATGCGGCCAGGCATATAGGATACGGCATCATAGTCTGTGATATATTCGTAACTCAATCTTACTCCCCCTTTCTAGGTACTGTATATGTCATCGCCTGCTGTGAGTCGCCAAAGCCAGCAGTCGTTGGATCTACAAATACTGCCAAAACAGCTAATGCCATCGTCCCAAGTTGGAACGGGTTGGACAAAACAGCCATGACGCTGTCCTTCACCGCTTCCCACGAAGTCAGTGTGGATGGGTCAAGCCCAATCGCTGTCAGCGCAATGGATACAACGCCAACCCAAAACCAAGGGTTCTTAAATCGTACCGGAACATTAATTTTCATCTTCATTCACTCTCCATTTCCATAATTTTTAATTTCGTAGTTCGGGTATACAAAGCCTTACCAACACCATTTCCCCCAAGACCAGCATATGCTTCGTAAAGATCCGTTATCATTTCGTACTGGCTCGGAGTGATGTAACCTTGTGCAAGAATGCTCTCACACTCTGCCAGTAGCCGATAACGCCCTAACGCCAGCAGCATCGCATCTTGTCGCTTGTTATTTCCCAGCCTATGCGCCAATACACCGATGACACCACCTAAAACAAGAGGCACAAAGTAGCTGATAATGCTACTAATAAGCAGCTGTTGCGTCATGCAACACCTCCTATTCTGCCCCCATGACGTCCTCGATTGTACCAAGGTCTGTCCATCCTGCTGGATATGCCGTCGGCGAGTACACATTTGTAGCCAAATTCGATCTCCACACATGTCCCTCCCAAGTGCAACATTCATCCATGCGATAATAGCTTTCGGACATGTTCGTCTCACTGTCCAGAAAAGGCTTAGCCTTGAGTGGATCAGTCGAATACACAAAACGCCAATGGGCTGCCAATGCCGCATCTTCTGGTTCCTGAGTATAAATGTCACTATCATATGGTTGGATCAGTCGCACAACATGTCCAACATTAGAACGACAAATAAAGCCGTTATCCTGCCCCCATGGTCTTTCCAGCATATTTTTAACCTTGACAGCTTCTGCGAAATCCGGAATCTTTTCCTCTTCCGCGTACATTGCCGTCCCATCCATCTCGGTGGATCTCTGCTGGAAATCCGCTGCATCGGCGGCCCCTTTGGCGCGCATAGCGTCGGTATAGATCGTGTTACTCATAACTGTTGACCCCCTCACGATATGCTGCATCTAGCTCAGATTTAACGACCACATCGCCTGCCTGAACGGCGTACATCTCAGCGACCTGTTCACCTGTCGTTGTGCTCTGTTTCTGCATGGCGTTTACTTGGGTTTGCATGGATTCAATCTGAGCTTTCATTAATTGTTGATCTTCAAGTGTTTTATCAAGTTTTTCATGTAGTTTCATTATTCATCGTCTCCGTCATGTTATTCACAGAATATCCCTTTAATATAAATATCATAATCCTTCAACGCATTAGATCTTATATAAGATGAAAACTTTGTTATTGGATGAATTTTATTTGGGTTATAAAAAGGTACTTCTATTGGAATTTCACTATTAGAAGGGCTTTTTACATATATCGTCTTACGGCTACTAAAATTATTCACAAAATACAAACCGTGAATGTAACCAGTATAATAACAATAATCTTCTGAACCCTGATACTTTTTACCAGTAGAATTTGCATTAAGTATAGTTTTTGCTATAGAAGAATTAAGAGTAAGAGATTCCGTAACGGTATAATTTTTATAAATTGTGCAAAATTGACCGCCCTCAATCAAAACAGAATAAGATGGCGAATCATTAACTAATTTTTCGTATGCAGTTGCGTTTTTACAAATAGCATCAACTGTGGTTAAAGAATCCCATTCTACATCTCCGCTTGAATCTTTTAATTTTGTTTTAAAGAAACTTCCAACAGGCTTTGAATTATCAATAATATACTTGAATAAAAAATCGTCTATTTGTGTATTCAATATAGCTGGTTCATAAACAATGAGTTTGTCCATCTTAGAAGAATCTTTATAGGTAGAAGAATTTGTACCAGATTCCGCTAAATCTTTAATCCATTCGCTATATTGATTTCCTAAATAAATATCACCAACAACTGCATTTGTATCGGAAACGATATATTGTACATTTTTTAAAATAGACGATAAATCATCTATTTCCCCATTAATATCAGAAATTGCATTTTTTATTTCTAAAAAATTGGATTCAAATGAATTCGGTAAACCATCCAGCGTTGTCTGCACGCCCTTAACACCTTTTTTGACAAGGTTAATCAATCCCCAGGTAATTGGATCAGCCATTTACTACGCCTCCTTCGCCACCATTATCATTGATTGTGTGGCTTGATTTACTTGTTACGCCGTCGATCACAGTTGTCACGTCAACCGTTGTATCGCCGTTTTCGTCTTCTGCGATAACCGCCGTCATGCTTGCCGATACCGGACAATCCTCGCCAAGCGTAACCGTGATCGTGAGAGCACCGTTATCCGCTTCGCTCATTGACCATGTATAACCATAGTTATCCATAAGATAGGTTATATCAGCGACAGCCTTCTCAAGCTTGTCTGTGCCATCATTCCACAATTCTGGTATGTCTACAAAATCAGTACCATCCGCTGCAAGAATAGGCAGCCCTAATAATTTTGTTTCGGTCATATTAATACGCCACCTCTTTCAAGGTAAATTTCTTTAATCCTAGGATCTTCTTTAAGCTGTTGATACGTGTATCCTTTGAGTTCTTCGTACGTAAACTTTGTAAGCATATAATACTGGTTATAACGCACCTGGATTTTATAGTCCATATTCGCCGGAATTGCACGGCGCACCAGATCGGCGATAGCGTTAATCTGGTTTTTTCGCTTTAGCTCCACAGTTACATATACCATGTATTCTGATGTCCGAATATCAAGATCAAACATACCTTCACCGAGCAGTGCTGTTAATAGCTTCTTTAATCTACGCTTAGTGTACGGCAGTCGTGTTTGCATTTTAGCCAGGATTGCCATACGCCTATCTTCAAGTGTGCTGTCTTCTCTCGGTTTAAGGTTGATGTTTGGCAGTCGCTCGAAACGAGCCAGCCCATCTGCGTCAGCAGTCATAACATAATGGTTTCTATAGACACGATCTGTCTTTTTTCGAAGTTTTTTAAATTCTTCCTCGATCGTATATGCTACAGCTTGCAATTCTTTTTTATTCTGCAAAAACTCAGGCCATCGACCAGCTATATCAATTGGTAAATTTTCAAAATCAATCATGCTTCGCTCACCGTCCCTAAAACAGGTACGTCATACGGACCCACAACAACATTTTCTGAGGCACCGTTTAGAGTTGTGCCGGTCACATCGACTACACCGGGAACATCAAGCACAGCGCTTTCAATGTGTGCTATTCGCACAGTTAGACCGTTGCTCTCTTTCCACTCTTTTCGCGTTTCATCAAAATACGCCTCAACTGCTTTTTTGATACCGTCACCGATGAGCGACCAGTTCTGCCCGTCCTCATATGTAAGTGTCATAACAACGTCAACTGTGGTTTTTCCTGCAGCCACCACCGTCACTGTATGGTCGATTGGAGCCTTACCGTAACCCAGGCCCTCGTATTCAACAGGGTCGATTATTTCTTTTACACTTGCAACAAATTCTTCAGACGGCGGCAAGTTTTTGGAATCCACCAATACCAGTTTTACGGTACCACCACCGGCCCACACAGGAATCACTTTTACATCGCCAATACCACTTATGTTGGCACACATATTTTCGTAGTCTGCAATGTTACCCCCATAGTGCTCCCATTGGGTTTCAGTAAAATAGCGTTCACGGAATTCTTCAGTATCTTCATCATCCTCCCCACGCTGGATGATTTCGTCGATTTCAGCCGTTTCCAGTCCTTCTATCTCAGTGACCCTACCAGACACATCGATAGGCGTTATGAGCCCCACGTAGCTTTCATCAGGCAAGTCACCAGCCTGTTCGCACTGCAGTCGAGCATAAAAAAATCCATCATCTTCGTTTTGTGTGCAAGGCTCCACAGTGTAGAAGTTGTATGGCGTATTAAGTGCTGAAAATCTCGTTCCTTGCGGCACCGCAATGTTAAATTTTCCACGCACAATTGTGCTGGTAGCCGTTTTTGGCGCAATTGCTTGCTCTTTGGCGATAATAACTAAGTGCGTTCTATCGGCCGTATCAGCGTGCGCCTGATCATCGACATAACTTAAATTTACATGTTCCTGCAAAAAATCGACAGAAACACTCGAGCATGCGGCATAGATCACGGAGGATTCTCGTTTGTCCATAGAATCATCCACACGGCTGAGTAAGTCATTCAATATTGAGCTTTGTGTAATATCATCGAACATATAGCACCCCCGAAATGATATCCTCGTCAGAATAGCCTATATGGACGCTAAACCGAATTGTCATGACGTCACCTGAAGCCTGATAGGAAAACCCATCGACCGCCATAATCCGGTCATCCATTAATAGTGCTTCTCTAATACGATCACACAGTACAGCATACATGTAAGGGGCGGGTTTACCGTATAGATCATCCATTTGAAGGCCATATGACGCTGGATAGATAATATAGGCACCTTTTTCTGTGCCAAGAATACAAAAGATAGATTGAATAATTGCATCGACTTTATCTTTCTTGCCATAGCATCGATTGCCGTCAAGCTCAAAGCCCCAGGTCAAAGTGGGCTGCGATTCTTTTTCAGCGTCGGCAATAAAAAGACCGGTGTCAAAATTCGATGCAATCTTAGGTGTTATCGCCAATACTATGCACCCCGCTTTCACACATAAAGAAAAACCGTTTCCCTTTTCTTGCTTGCAGAAACAGATAGGTTTTACCCACATCGGCTGCATCAAATCCCAATCCACGAGGGAGTACCACACAAGATGACGGTAACGGCAACTCGACACCTTTTCGCCATTTAATCGGTTTAATGCCCGTTAGCGTTAAAGGCACGACTTCGGCGGGTGCTGATGCATCCACACCATTACTTGCGGTTTGTTTCATAAGGCGGGCAAAAGTCGCAACGGTATTAGGATCGATATTCATGAAATCACCCATTTCTGTGTAAGTATCCCGCGGGGTCGTATCTCTGGCCGTTAGGAATGCCAGCATGTACTTCTAGGTGTAAATGTGTACCATAGCTATTTCCGGTATTCCCCTCAACACCAATTTGCTGACCCTTGCTGACAGACTGTCCGGCGCTAACATTTATGGCCGATAGATGCGCATATCTTGTATACAGTCCGTCTTTGTGTTTAATATTTACCTCGTTACCATACGAGCTATGACTTACAGCCCAACCGGCACTTGCGACTGTGCCACCGTCAACAGCCAGCACTGGAGAACCAGCACCGGTACCACTGCGAGTCGAAATGTCCATGCCCAAATGCCCACTTTTGCCGTTCCAGCTAAAGTTTTGTGTAATGGTACCGCCACCACCAGCAAAAGGCCATCCCATACGACCCGTGTATTTCCCATCACCGTTTGCGCTGCCACTCGTACCAGGTATAGTTGTATATTGTCCCCACTTATCGTAGTATTCGTGAGCTTTGTTGATACGTTCCTGCAATCTCTCAACGCCAGCGCGTTCAAATCCTCGCAAGAATATCGTGGTTGCAGATTCAAGGCTGATCAGATTCTTAAAGCCAGAAGTACCAGCACAATTAGCATTGGCATAACTAATCCAAGTAGAATCTCCGCCGTTAAATTCATAGAAGAAATATGCCATCTGGCCTTCAAATGACGTGTAGTCGTATCCTCCAGACTGACACCAGCTCATGAGCTTAGTCTTGCGATCATCCCACTGGAATAGGCCGTACGCGTTTCCGCCGATTTGTTGTTTTGTTGGTTCTACCCCAGATTCTGCCCACGCGTTGGCCAGAACACCGCAAGCCGATTGTGCACTGAACCCGTTAGCACGCAACGTATTATACATACGCTCTTCATATGTTCCTGTACCGCCCACACTTGTCGCGCTAGATGCGTCGGACGTAGGTTTAGTGACTGTAAATGCACCATCAGGTGATACCGGATCGGCGAAACCAAGGTTTTCATTGGTGACGGTCATGTCCATCCAGTACCCATCCTGCCCGATGGTGTGAGTAACTTCCTTGACCACCATCCAGCTATACAGCAGCATATCACCAAGGTTAAGTTTTACAGCGATCATTGACCCGCCTCTGATTTGAGGGTTGCCAACAACTTTTGTTAGCTTCAGTGTCCGAACCTCTCTATTGAGTAATTCCAGCAACACTTTTGCTTTTGACTCTATTGCCTCTATTTCTTCATTGCTTTGCGCAACATAGCGCAATAGCCCCCAGCGGTTAATGTTGCCCTCATCCTCTACGGTCACAAAACGGTCGTGAGTCTCCCCATCAGACTGCAGCACGTCAATCATGATAGAGTTATAACTGTCTTCAATAGACGTGGTATAGTCCCAGTCTTCCATTTCGCCTGCGGTGAAAAATTGATTAGTGACGCGCATATTATCAAGCTTTTTGAGGTAGATTTTTCCAGCTTTGTCAAAAAATACCAGATTCTCTAAAGACAATGCCGCATGAGCTCCGATCAATTCTTCTATGACCTCGAGTGCTTCTTTACCATCAAAAACAACGTCTCCTTGTGTAGCCTGCTTCAATTCGTCAATCTCTCCGACGGGCAGTTCAAGCATATCGAGGATCTTTTTCACAGGATCTGCAGCACTTTGCACATTTTCAAAACTCTGATACAGTTTTACCTTGAGATATCGCAAGTTATCGTAAGCCGTGCATTCGATTTTGACATCTTTTGTGCGGTGCTTGTGCATAACATAGCCGGACCATTCAACATCATCATTTATTTTTAAGACTGCTTTTGTGCCCATTCCAAAATTGATTACACCGTCTTTCAGGACAGTGAATGTCATTTTTGACGGGGTGCACGCCCACTCTGAGTACCAGCTTATATTGTCCAACAACACTGGCTTAAACATTTTCTGGGGTGTTCCTGTACCATCCACGGTGTACAGCTCTATGTATGCTCGAGTATGGTCGCCTGTAACAATTTCATTCTTGTTTTCGCTCATTTACGGATCACCGTCCCAGCTAGCAACGTGTCACAAGGGCTAATACCATTCGCAGATGCGATATTCTTTATATCTGCAACTGACACATTACCAGATTTTGACAGTTCAATAGCTGCTTCTGATACTGTTGTGCTTTTCTTCGTCTTCATGCTTTGTGATAGTGCTGCGGCGCCCTGTGCCATTTTGATAGCGTTTTGGGCTGCGTTCATTGCATCGGCAGCAGCCTGCAGTCGGTCGTGCATGCCATCATCAATAGCCGTCCATGTGCCGTCTCCATTTTCAACTAATGTGAAAGACTGTGTTACGTGTCTCTCATATTTTTCCAGCTTGACGTTGATCCTATAATCAAGCACATCTTCATCGGCATCTTGCGTAATCTCGTAGTCCTCCAATGTAACAATAGTCGATATCAATGTAGGCTCGCTGGAATTATCGACAACAACAAATGGGAATGCGCGGTCATTCAGGTCGCTAGCTGTTTTGAGTTTTTCAAAAAGGTCAAAATAATGCTGTGGCGGCTGAAATCCATCTTGATATACAGCGAATGGTAAGCTGTCCTTATCATGTGGAATGATTAGCTCAAATTCATAGGATGTAAGCCCGGGCATGTTTAGCACTTTATACACACCGCCAGCAGCAAGATCCACTGTTTTGTTTTTGTTTGCAATCGTGATGGTAATCTTTGCCGGGGCAATAGGCATGCATTCCTCATTAATGTATACAGAGTGCTGCATACCGGATCCAACAAGGGTCGACATATCAACGGTCGACCCGTTACTATTAGAGCGTGATACAGTTAATGCGTCAGCCATGTGTTACACCCCCGCAGTTGCAATGCTTCTTTTACTGTTTTTGAGTTCTGTCTCCAATGCGCCCGTAAATGCTTTCAAGAATCCATCAATCTCAGCTGACCCAGTACCACTAATCGGCGCGTTAATGTCCAGCTTAATGTTCTGCTCAATTCTTTGCATTTCCAAACCGCGCACGCGCGCCCGGAAATACGCCATGTCGCTGGCAACTGTACTGAGAGTATCAGCGATGTTTTTCGTATTTTCGGCTGTTGTTTCAGAACTTTTTGCTGTATCATCTGACGAATCTTCAAGGCCGCTGGTATCAAAGCCGATATCTTCAGCGGTTGGTATCGTCCCTACATTTAATCCTGAACCAAGGCTAGTCGCTTGATCAACAATATCTGTGATGCCAGACAACTTATCTCCTACCCAGCTCATTGCCTGGCTCGCAAAGGAGCTACCGCTGTTATAGCCATTTTGAAAAGCTTCGGAAACTGATACCCAATCATAGGACTGGTAGTTTGGTGTAAAATCTACCGTGTCCATCTTGATGCCCATGGCATCAAGTAATTTATTATTATTTACTTTGCTTGCAGTCCAGTTAATAAATCTGGTGATTTTATCCATCATCCATTGCAGTGCATTGTTCGTTTCGACTTTGGCTTCCATCCAAGCATTTTGGAATGCCCATCGGATAACGTTCCCTGCACCCGCAGCACCACCGGCAATCATTGCAACAACGTCTTCAAAAGTCAGCCCCATCTCTGTTGCCGCTGCAGCAGCCAGCCCCATAATCACAATCATGGTTGTTAATACTGGATGGGTTGTAGCGAAAGCTAGAGTTGAAGCAAGCGCTTTTTGAGTAAGCCAGGTAAATGCCTTGTCACCAGCAATTAAAAGCAGACCAAATGCATACACAAGGCCCACGCCAACCGTTGCCTTCACGACATTAAGAACAGTGTCAAAATGTTCCCAGTTCGTAGCAGCGTTGACAACATAGGCAGTTCCCTGTGCTAGCAAACCTATCAGCGAAGCGAAAACCGTCATTGTTGACTGAACCGTGGAACTATTAAGCGCCTGCGACCATAAATCAGACAATGGTCTCAAGGACCAAGCAGCTTCATTTGCAAATTTTTGCCACGTTTGGGCCCATGTCATAGGCATGCTTTCGAAAGCTTTGTCGATTTCATCGGCACCAGAAAGTACGGCATTTTTAACGACTTCAGCAGTCAACATCCCTTCTGACGCCATGGCTCGTATCTGACCAATATCCACATCGAGATAATCCGCAATGAGGCTAATAACCCCAGGCGCCTGCTCAAATACGGAGTTTAATTCTTCGCCGCGCAGTACACCGGATCCCAAGGCTTGAGACAGCTGTGTCATGGCTGCCTCAGCTTCCCAGGTTGATGTACCGTTGATGACCATTTGCTTATTCAATGTCTCAGCAAACCTTACAAGTTCGTCGTTTGTAAAAAGGTCAGATGCCATTTGCCCTACACGTGCTACAAACTGAGCAGTAGAAGCATAAGCACCTCGAGACCGTTGCGCAGAATCAAAAACTTTTTGTGATAGTTCTTCAAGTGTTTGGGTTTCGTCGACAATACCCGCCAAACGCGCCTCAGCACTGGTCAAAGTGTCACTCAGTCTAACAAAATAGGAGACCCCTTGAGTGACAGCTTGAAAGCCGATATAAGCTGCAGCCACGCTCTTAATGGTTCCTTTGAGCGTTGAAGCTTGCCGATTGCCTGCTTCGAGCATTGCGTTGAATCGACTTTGATTCGCCACGGCATTAGACAGGTCACTACCGATACCATCCATAGATGCGCCAGTGGCTTCTGCAGTACGTTGAGCACGCTGCATATTGGCTTCTATTCGCTGCAAAGGGCTGGACATATTGTCAATGAGTGAAAATATCGTTCTAATGCTTGCCATGTTCTCACCTTCTTGCTAACGGATGTTTTTGTTAATTTCAGCATTGGCCCTGTCTGTATCTTCTTTGTGTTTACGGTAAAACGCCCTAATGATGCCTTTTTCAGCATCGGACATTGCTATATATTCACTCGGCAAAATATGGTGATCTGTAAATAGGAGATACGCTGTTAGATAATCCGCGTCATTTTCGTCTAGTTTTTTTTAGCTTCATTTTCTACGCCATCGACAAGGTCAATATCGTATCCAGACAAGCGCTGCACTTCTTGTACCAGGTCGGTATATTCGCCGGGCAGCAGTAACGCCTTGAGCAAATCAAGTTCGTTAAACACACCCCAGTCATCCTGCAGTTTTGCGTCCTGGAAATCTTCACGAGATGGATCGACTAAAGAAGCCAGAACCATTTCGTCAGCCAATTCCATGGTTCTCAGCTCTACATTCTTTTTCACTTTACGTTTACCGCGAGAGTTAAACTCAATCTTGTTTTCTGTATTTGTGCATTTCTCTGTGATAGCGTCGACTTCTTTTGTAGTGAGCGGACGCAAAACCCATACCTGGGGATTACCATCCTCGTCGGTCAGTCTATCCGATGGGTAGTAGTTAACATTTTCAACGCTCTTAACGTTTTCTTTCATAAGACGACTTAAATTCATAAAATAAAGCACCCCCAAAAAATATGCCGCGCATGTAAGCGCGGCTAGTATATCAAGCATCAAGTAAGCCACCGTCGCCAAAGACGTTCTCAAGATCCCAGTCATTGGCCGTGAAGGACAGTTCTTCGGTCAAATAATCACTTTCGGCATCGATCAGTGCAAGCGGCATCTCGTCAAAGTTTAATCCATAGAAGATAACCGTTTGCCGGCCTACACCACTGTTTGGGTCCTCATTAACCACTTGTACGTTATAGAAAGCATCCTTTCCGGTTTTCTTGTATTCGAGAGCAGCTTCGCGAAATGTACTGGTGTTGTAGTGCATTTTAACTTTGCCTGCAACCTCGCCAGGACCTTTTCTCGCAGGTTTTGTGCGTCTCCCCAGAATCGGATACTTTGTCTTGCTGTAAGATTCGCTGGCCTCAAACGTTAAAATATTTGCCCAAACTTTACGACGTCCGTCGGGTAATATCAAATAGGCAATCGCATCATTACCGCTCACAACAGCTTGCTCATCCATTCTTTCAGCTAAAGAAAACATCTATCTCTCACCCCTTTAACTGTTAAATGCTGCGACAGTAATTTCGTTATATACTTTGCGAACGCAAAAGTTTGGTTGAACAAAGTAAGATACGTGATAACTGTCACTCTGTGCACCTTCGGTTACAACGATATCAGCGCTGTCAAAGTTCTTAATGGCTCTTTGTTTTTGGTAATAGGTGGCACTTTCGACAAGTCGAATCTTGTAGTTGGTTCGATCGGCCTCGTCTGTTCCTGCGCTCCCTAAAAACTCATTAGTGAAGATCTGATTCCAATCAACGGACAACGTCTGCAGCACTCTGATGGTTTGGTTGCGATGGAAAGATTCGTCCTTTTTTGGCGTGTAAGCAATGAAAGTATTGTCATCATTAAGTACCCGCCATTCAGTTCCAACGGTGTGTAACATCATATAACCGGCTCTCATGCCATATTCAAGTTCGCTTTGCTTTGGTGCTTTCAGCCCTTGCGTATTAATCAAGAAATCAATGATTTCGCCGCTATATGTTTCGTTATCAAGTGTTCCACCCAACGGACATGCAGCCTCAGCACCCCCAATCCATGGGTAAAGCAGTTCTGCATTGACGAGACTGTTATCTGCCCCTAAGTCCGGAGCAATACAATATTCGTGCCCACCCTCAGGTAGCCAAGCAGCGTCTTTATCGCAAATCAACTGCATCCAATGACCGTATTTATTGTTCTGGTCAAGGAACACTTCATACGCGGCCTTATCCATGAGACTTGTTAACGGCACGATAACGTTAACGCCAAAATTGCCAAGCGTTTCAATAGCCGTTGCTACATCGGCGGCGGTAGCTGTACCACTGACTCCGCCCGTAAATACTGTAGCTGCTGATGCTGCTAATTCGGTTTCTTTGTCAAATGCCGCCCAAGCATTATCGACAAGATCGGCATAGGTGGTTACAGTTTGTGTGTCAACGGCTTCGCCGTCTAACAAGGTGTAAACGGTAAAGGTTTCATCGTCATTCTCGTCGATTTTAACGGACAAATCATTGCCGCGTTCGCCATATTTTGCCGCTGTCGCATACGTACAACTGGCTTTTGCTTTTGTGCTACCCAAAAGCGGATAGATAAAACACCCCGTTGCATTGCGGAAAGTTTCTCGGACAAAAACAGGCAACCACTTAGCATCATTGGTACCGGCGGAATAAGATGCTGGTAGTGCGGTATAAGCATCGTAGCCAATGGCTTTTTCGGCATCACGCGGCCAAACATAGGCACCTTTATGGTCGAATTCCTTTTCTGGCACAACCAATCGCGTCAATGCTCCATCGCTCCAATCAGACGGAGCAATTAATCCCACAAGGCCTCGTTCAGCGTAAGTGCTGACGTTAGTTCCAGCAGACTTATACTTATAGTAAGAGCCGGGTAAAATCTTATTTTCTTCGGTGTATAATCCACCACCAAAACCCATAACACTCACTCCTATTCTGTTTGCTTTTCAAAAGTAAAAGTAATGGACTGTACCAGTTCCTTTTTCTGTGGGGTTGTAACCCATAAATCGTAACTGGTAAGTACATGCACGACACCACCATCAATTTCCACAGACTGATTATGCCCGCGCTTACCTCGATCATTTACCAGATATCCGCCTTCCACAGCCTCTGCAGGGTATATCTGATAAAGAGCTTCCAGCATTGCAAAAGCTGCTGTGGACAACAACCCTATATCAGCAGCAGCCCTATCGGGTGGGAAGTACATAACATCAAATGGTAATCTCAGTTGGTGTCGAAACTTCAGGCACCGTGTCTCTGTTATTGACAACGGCCCCTTAATAAGAAAATAGCCCGCAGCGTTATGTTTAACGTTGTCAGGGCTTGTAGTGTATATTTTCGCGTCACTGTTAATAGCCCGCAGCGCGTTCGCTACGCCATTAACAATAGGGATAATCAAATTACTTGCCATTCCCAAACACCTCGTTCAACCAACGTTGCAAAACAGCTTCTAGTATTGCAGGCTCCATAGATCTGATCTGTTCTTCAGATATAGTCATCATATATTGCCCTTCTACCCAACTTGCTTTCAAGCGTTTACCAATCGCGGGAACATATCGGCCTGGTTCTTGTCGATGACCGAACTCAACATAAGAAGCCCATTCAACTGGATTGGTGATTGTAATCTCGTAAGACTTCCCAGTGTGTCTAACAGGTAAACTATACGCCCAGGCCCTCATTTCTGCAGCGCTAGGTGTACCCGGATTTGTTGCGGCCTGTTGATGCGTGTTTGACACCCAACCACGTCGCAACGTACCTCCCATTTTCCCGCTTTCCATAGGGTACTCACCAACAGGAGTGCGCGGGATCACTAGCGCAAGCATACGCGCCGCAAGCTCATGTGCTGCTTCCCGAAAGAAGCGGTACGGAGTTTGCCCTATACTGTGTAGCACACTGATAAATTCATCCCAGTCTGATGTATCTGCAGGCATTGATCATCCCTCCGCATAGTCATAGCCCTCGAGCTGTATCTCTTGATGTGTAACCAAGCGATCGGCAACACCTGAAACGCGAAAACGTCGTTGTGCACCATGTTTGACCACATCTATTGTTGAGCCCTCAGGAATAACATAGTCATTCGAGCAAATAAGTGTGATGGCCTGAGTCACCGTCGGCATATCTCCAGATACAGTGCCAGGATTTTCGTACTCGACGAAACAAGGAATGTCAACATACAATGGATTACTTTCATCCACTCTGCGGCTATCAATGTTAGGAGATGCGCCGTCAAATGCAATCGAATCACTAACGCTATACACGGTTGCACTGCAATCAAAAAGCTTTGATATGGCCCCGAAATAGGCTGCACTATCTATGATCGCCAAGCTTACCACCTGACCTTTCTCAGTGTAACTGTAAGCTCATACCATTTTCGAATAACGTCTTCACGCATTTGCGCGTAGAGATTTTTTCTATCGTCCCTCAAAATTTCATAATCTGATTTTCCGAAAGAAACATTGGTCGATTTAACGCTCACGCTATTGGTAGGCTTTTCTTTGCTCACGGTGTCCATATCAGGCTCGATGATCCCCGCTTCATACGCATCAATGGTTGCATCATCGATAACTAGTTGTAAAAATGGCAATCTAGCTGAATCCGGTAGATCCATTCGATTACATTCGTGTAACAAATCAAAAAGGGCGCGTTTCACTTTTCGCGCGAAAGCGTCGCCCTTTAAATCTAGTACAGTGGTGTCAAAGTAGGAATCAACCAGTTCCAGAAGCTCATCGCTAATAGTGTCAACCGCTTCATAGATGGTACCCATAGCAATCAGCCCTTAGAGATAATACGCGCAATTGGGATTGCCTTATCAGGAATAGCGGTAACACCATCATTGATTACAGCCCAGTTTGTCCCTTTGGCTAAATCCTCGTTGGAAGCGGATGCCGTAATGTCAGCACCTTTTTCAAAGGAAATACCCGTCGCACCGCAAATAAAGCGGTCACGAACATACAATGTATCCTGCCCGCCATTTTTTTCCGGCGTACGATCCATTTCATAAGGCACTGCGTCGCCAATATCGTCAAGGATTAACGCGCCCTGACCAAGGACGTAGGTCGTGTATTTCAAAGACCCACCCCCAGCATCATCGTCTGTTTCGACGGGCATACCGTCATCAACAAGAACCAAGCGGCCATTCCAAGTAGCAAGCGGCAAATCTCTTTCAATACCGTTTTCATCGGTATAAGTTAAGAATTTCAGGAGCTTTTGGTTTTCCAGGTTAGTTGCTACCACGCTGTGCATAATCGCAAGGGTGAAAACCTGCTTATTGTCACCGCAAGCTTTCTGAATCGCAGTGTTAAGTGTAGCAGGACCAACCATAGCTGCGTCGCCTTCACCAGCTGTAATGTCGAAAGTGTGGTTGGTGACAAAAGCCTTTGCTGCGTTCTGGGCAACAGATCCGCCTTCAGTAGTCATAGCAAAAATGCCTTTGAGCATGCTCAAAAGGATGCCTTGCTGCACATCAAGCTTGTAGTGGTTTGCAATTTCCTGCGCCACATGGTCCATAAAATTGACCCCAGCTGTGATATTCTGGGAAAAACTACGTTCAACCCACGCATCCATGCGACTTGCAACAATAAAGCCCTGGTCATAAGTGGTGGTTGTAGTCGCTGTGATATCGGTCGCCCCGTTATTATTTTGAGACGTGGATGCAGAAATGCGTCCGAAGTAAGGCACTCTAGCATAGAGACCGCCAGTCTGATTAGACAAAGCGTTTCTTGCGTTTTCGTTGGTGCCAACAGCTCCGCTGCGAGCTAATTCAGCTTTTGTGGTGTTTGGAATGCTTTCAACATATCTACCAAACGCCTCAGAATTAAAAGTTTTAGAATCAAATCTTGCAGACATTTATATCCTTCCTTTCATTATTTTGAATTTAAAAGTGAAGCGGCTTCAGGGTGTTTTGCCAGATAGTCAGTCATCTCAGAATAGGTCATTTTCGAAAAGTCAACAGGGTCGCTTCCCGGTTCTGTATCCGACGGATCTCCAACATGAGCGCCCTTCAGTGTTGGTTTTTTGTCGTCAAACAGGTACGGCTTGTTTTCTTTCAAGTTTGCAATCTGATCATCAAGTCCGATGAACTTACCATCTTTCACAATGATTTCATCCATGTTTAAGCAAGCCTTGAGAACCTCAGCATCAACAGTATTTGTTTTCGCAAGTTCATGCATCAACGCATTGTTTTTAGCCTCTTTTTCTCTTGCTTCTTCGGCCTCTTGAAATTTCTTTTCCCACTCTTTTGCAAGGTTCTTTGCCTTTTCAACGTCGAGGTCTTTTTCCTTAAAGCCAGCAATAGTTGTGTTGGCCTCTTCAAGAGTGGCTTGCAAACTTGCAAGGGATTCTTCAGCGGCCGTCGTCTTCGCTTTTTCCGCTGCAATATCCTTGCCATTTTCAGCCATGATTTTATCAACGTTCTCTTTATCAATGCCCAACTCCAACAAAAATTCTCGTTTCATGATTGTCCTCCTGTCTCGCTTACGGCTTTTTTCGTCTTTCCCCTGACGAGCGTGTTGCCCCTGTTACGCCGGGCTTGCGAATTTTTTGCATAACAAAAAGACCTTTTAACGACATGCCCAGGTCAAAGCTGCTACCAGGATTCGAACCTGGAACCCGCTGAGTACAAAACAGCTGCGCTACCAATTGCGCCATAACAGCAAGCGGTTCCCCTATGGCTTTCGGGGAACCTATATTTAAAAGGAGGTGTTCGCGGACCTTTTAACGACATGCCCAGGTCATTCAGATCTCTATGGCAGGCCCTTCAACCACCTCACCGTAGGTGATCAACTGGCCCGGCGGTTCTTGTAGATATATTGGTCGATATCCTATTTGATAATCCGATCCATTCCAGATTTTAACTTTTTCATAGAGACAAGGTACGGTGACTGTGTGAAGCTGATCAGTATGGAAAAAGCTCTGACCATTGATACCTTCTTTGCGTTTATGCATTGTGTTCGTCCCCCTGATCCTGTATAGCTTGTATCCACTCGTTATAAGTCATGTTTGCCGGCACATGATATGTCTTTCCTGAGTCTGGGTCGCGTGCTGCTCTCTCTGCAAAAGCGTCCATATCGGCGAAATACGGTGCCGTCGTTGTTCGACAGTAAGGATGAAATGGCGGCGCCGTCATACCGGGATCATACTCAGACATCTTGAACACTTTGCCATCCATATCACGACAAATTTCTGATGTTCTCATATCAAGTGTAGCCACGATTCTGTACTGTTCCACGCCCAAAGAATTGAAACATTCTCTTCTGGCTTCTCCGGAGAAAAAAGCGCTTTCTGTCATTATCAAGCGGCCAGCATTATATTTTGACGTATTCATTTTGTTTGCAATGTCATCGATGGACTTTTGAGGATCGCTGCCAAGTATGAGATTTTGGGTTAAGGATTTCTGTACGTTGGCAACCAATTTTGCTTTGTTATTCCAAATACGCTTGGAAAAATTAAAAGAATCCGGTGCCCACGGCTTATTCAAGATTTTCTCAAGGTGGTTTTCGTCAAAGGACGCAAAGGTCCACCCGATACCGATTCCCTGAAACACTTCAAAAGCATTACGGTAATAACTTTCGCTGTAAATGTCACGCATGAGATTATCTGCAATGGTTAGATGCTGGCCGTAAACCTGCTCTATAATGTTTTGTAACTGCAGTTTAATAGCTTCAAGCCGTGAAATATGTACACGCGCTGACGCATTTTCAAGCTGTTTTTCCCAATCCTGCGATATTCCATTTGCCCGACCCTTTTCAATGTATTCTTCAACGGTCCAGCGGAGTTCCTCAAGTTCCTTAGTTTTCAACGATTTTTTTGCTTCAGCAAGTGAGACCTCTTCATTCATCATGAAGCGGGTGTACCACTTAACTAATTCTTTATCCGCTGCCTTTATAGCTGCATTGAATATCTTCTCAAGTTCTTTATAGGCTGATCGCGCTTTTGTATTCAATACCGCCTCAAGTTGCTCTGATCGTCTATCCCAGTAGTCACTATTCTTCGTTGCCATTTATAACACCGCCTGCTGCGCCTAGTTGCTGATAGTCCAGCTCTGCAGCAAGCGCTTCTTGCTGCTCTTTCTTTTTGCGCTCAATTTCGGCCTTTGGGTCAACAACATATGGGTGTTTAGCGATAATTGTTTCGTCGCTGATAATACCCACAGATGCCCTGAGATTCGAAATCAATTCGGATTCATTAATTAAAACATCGCGATTAAACGTAACGTCAACCTTCTCACCGGTAAAATCACCCAGCCCAGCATTAGCAAAATGCGCTGCCAGAAACCAAAAGAGCTGCTCAAACGCCGCTTTGAATTCCGTTTCGGTGCCATTCGAATCAAGATCAATATCACTGTACATACTCTGAATGTTCATCTGGTTGGGGTTGCCAGATAAACGATCGTCTTTTGCATCATACCCCATCGCGTTTTCAATAATAGACTTATTGAGTATGGCTAAAATAAGGTTATAGTTTGCCGCGTTGACCTCCACTTGAAGTGTAGACACGCCGCCTCTTGTCTCACCGGTGTTCCTTACTTTAATGGCACCAAAAAGTGCAAGATTTTTGCGAAACTCACCGAGATTTTCACCGTCATAATTTGTTAAAACGAGTATCGTATTTCGTGCATCTTCCTGCATGTTGTTTTCAAAGTCACTCAACATGACATTGATACCATCTTGCAGCACTTTGCACTTTTTTATTAGCGGAATCTCTTTGCTATTGTACTTAAAAGCAATCAGCGGAATTTTGTCCCAATTGTAGCCAACAGCATTTTCACCAGCAGTTACCACCGTGATATAGTTTTCATGATAAGGCGGACACGGTTTCAAACCGCCATCGTATTCAAAATATGAAATGCCGGTTTGATCAAACACCTCAACACGCCATCCCACGTCTTCAGATACTCCGTCAAACTCAATAACGGGATAGATACGAATTGCAAATTCAAGTATGGTGTGTTCTGCATCTTTCCACCCTGGTATGAGCTCATAGGGTCTGATGCGCTTTAACTTTAGGTTTCCCTGCGCATCGTAATGTATCAGCAGCCACCCAATCCCACAGTTTAACGCATCTTCACAGATGTTCTTCAATGTTCTATGAAAAGCCGGACCTAAAGTTTCGTTTAACAAATCCGCATAGGTTTCATTTTTTGTTTGGATGGTTACCGGATTGCCCAGCAAGTAGTTGGTTTTTTGATCAACGAGCTTTGCATATTTATTATCTACAACTTTATTGTTTGGAAGATTTTCAACAACTTCCAGCTTTCCATCCTCGCCAATCATCGTACGTTGACGCAATAAAATATCGTGGTTTCCGTAATAATATCGTTCACCGGTCATCATGGCCTCACGTTTTGGTGAATGTAAAAATTGATAAATCTCATTCTCGATATAGTCAGTTTGCCCCGCATCGTGCTTGCCCAAGTCGGAGAACACGTTAGAGAATTTTTCTAATAAGTTGATAATAGTGCTCACCCCCAAGGATTAATCAAAGCTGAAAGCACTGGCGCTCCCGTAATCTTCCATTGCATATCTCATAGCGTCCATTAAATGGTTAAAATCCCCAACCGGTTCATTCAATTTTTTGCCAGTCTTTGGATCCTCTCGCCACGTGTAGTTGCTGATCTCTGTCAGGAAGTTCACACATCGCGGATGGATGATGATGTGATAGTCTCTAATGTTATCAATTCCAAATCGAATAGAGTCGCGACCTTTTCTCGCTTTTTCGATTCGGTAAAGCCCCAAGTCGTACAGCCTATCAATAGATTTCGGTTCTGCACTGTCAGCTTTGATACGTTCTTTGACATACCCCATAGACCGGATCTTATCGGCAATATCCTCATTACTGAAGCCGTATTCGTACATTTCATCGAATACCCAAATAGTTTTGGCTTCTTTACTGACCAGACCGCAAAACAAAGCAGATGGATCGTTGACGTAACCAAAATCGAGACCGAATGCACTTTTAACTCCTGGGGTCTTGCTGACATCTTCAACGCTAAATGCTTTTTCTTCCCAATTTTCGTAAACGGTACCGTCCACAATACCCCACTCACCAAGTCCGGCAACTCGGTAGCGTTTCGGGTTATCTCGTTTCATGCGCTCAAATAGCCTACGGTCAGATTCGTCCAGCCACTCGTTACATAAATAATTAGTAGTCATAGCCAGTATGTCTGGATCGTCTTTGACATCAAAGAAGCGTCCTTTTAGCCAATGATGTTCATTCCACGGGTTGAAAATCAATGTAATTTGCTTGAACAGTCCGCTTTCCGGAGGCAATGCCCCACGGATAGACTCATCCAAAAGGTTGAACTGATCCTCGTTGCTTAACTCATAAGCCTCTTCGATCCAGCACCAACACAAGTAACCGACTTCAACAGTGATAGATGTAATCTTCAAGCCATCATCCATCCCGCGAAAATAAATTTTCTGGCCCGTAGGAATGTAGGTCATTTCTAATGGATTGCGCTTGAACTCCCAATACTCTTCAACGCCAAGCCGATGAATCGCCCATTTCAGCTCTGTAAAGCAGGAGTTAGCCAAGGTGCTGTAAACTTTACGCACAACCAGCAAATTTGCTTGCGGATACTGCATCAGGCGCACGATGAAATTAAGGGCTGTGGTTTTACTTTTTTTGCTAGCGCGGCTGCCCTTACATACTCGATAGCGTCCTTTGAAGTTCCAAAACTCTTTATAGCCGCCGCCAACCACATCGGATAACTTAATATGTCTTTTATTATCATTCTTCAAGGTCATTTTCGATCACAACCGGTATCGCTTGCGTTTGCAACTTCATTTGATCTGTTTGGCCTAGCCATTGCTTGCCAAGCCAAATTGCCATGCTGGCGTTCTTTTTAGCCATCTGAAATTGATAACGCCGAAGTGCTATTTTACCTTTTCCGCGTTTTTGCGCAAAAACTTCGGAGAAAGTAGATTTATATGTTCTCTTGCACCAGGAATTCAAAGTCTTGTCTGTAACGTCGAACCAACCGCAGATCTCGTCCTGTGTACATTGCAATTCACAGAGCTTTTCAAAAACTTCCTGATTGATTTCTTTTCGAGGTCTGCCCATTTTGGCCATGTTCTCACCTACTTTCTGGTTGTTCTATCAGTATCCGGCTAGCTTCAGCTGCTTAGCATAAAATTCAGCAATTCTATTGGCCGCTTGTTCTTTTGTGGCATTCTTTTGTGCAATCTTTCGTCCATATTTAACGGTATATGATATTTCTTTCCCGTCAAAATTTGTAATCACTTTTGCCTTGTCTTTTGCATTACTCAAACCGGTTACCCATTCATCGGAAATCTTTCCCGGTATTTTTCCAGAAACTGAATCCTGCATGTTCTTTGACATTTTCAAGTTTTCATTGATGTTGTCCTGGAAATTCTGAGGGAGTCTATTGAACGTTTTTCCTAATTTTGATTTATCCAAATCTGTAGCGGCTTTAGAAATCTTTTGTGAAAGTATCCCACTCGCACTACTTGCGCCTCTACCCCCCATAAAACCGCCTACTTTCTATTTTGTCGCTCGTTTTCTACCAGATTTATCAGTCTTGAAGCCAAACAACAAATCCTTATCATTTCGTGTAATCTTTTTTGCTGCTTTTTTCTTCATAGTACCTTTAGTTCCGCATTTCCTTTTTGCCATTACAAAACCCCCGATCAATGTTTAGTAACCGTGTAAGTGTAACCATATTTTTTACTGTTTTGGCGCAAAAACCTATCAACGGCTCGATCATAATTGCTATCCGATGATTTCGCTGTGCTCACCGCTTTAGAAAATCCTTTTGCGTCAAATCTATTTGTTTTAACTATGGTGTAAGTAGCCTTAGAACTCGTTGCTGACATACCTTTTTCTTGCGTTCGGGCGAAAGAATCAAGATCACCCTTTGAGAAGTTGGCCCAGCCATCCGGTGGGTGGTTGTGGATGGTGTGTTTCCCAGCTACATCGCTAGGGTTAAAACCGACGCTTCCAGAACCACCGTGCACATACAGAGATACAAAGCCATTATCGTCAAACGCTATCATACTCTCTGTTTTCGCGTTGGCATGTTCAGACCGAAACGTTGATATGGTATGTTCCTGGCTCATTTTATTTCCGTTGTAAAGACGGTTCATCCTTGCCGGTAAATCTGGATTAGATTCCGTGGGACCGCCTCCGCGATTACTGGTGAAAAGTGTTTTCCTATTGCCGCTAGCACCACGCCCACCAGATCGATGAACACTGAGATCCGTAAGATCCTCTACGTATTCACTAACGGTTTTACCATTATGTTCGTATAACATAAGTGTGGTCCAATCATCGAAATACTGGCTTTCGCCAGTCTCAATCTCGAAAATTTCTTTATCTCTGTAAACAATAAAAGAATCGTCGAACACCCAATAATTCAGATCGCGGCCTAGGGTCCTAATGAATTCCTGTTGTGTCATATATTGGCCATCCTTTCCGCGTTGGTATTCCCAAATCGCACCACTTTAATAGTTCCGTAATCATACCCAACATTCCCGCCGTACTCTATGACGGTCATTGGTTGGATGCGTTCAATCATAGCGCCCATTCCATCTTTCCAAATCTGCATTGCTCTTTTTGATTGCTTAACGCCAATCGTTGATATCGCAACAATACTGCCCTTGGGAATACCGTCAAAACAAAATTCAAATGTAGCTGGCTCACACCAGCTAATAGTTGGGATAACACGCACCCCCATCGACTGGTAAAAGCTGCCAACTAATCGGCTGCGGTAAATATTCCAAAGTTTCATTGCTAGTGGCATATCCGTATATAAGCTAAAGTCGGGGCTAAAAATGCAATCAAACTTCCTTAGTTTTTCAACGTATCCTTCAGGATCATTCCAAACACGTTCAAACTGGTAATCGTCGATAAAGAAATGCACTCCAGCGTTGTGTTCTTTGGCCGACAATGCGTAATTGAAAGAAATTAAATTTTCGGGGATATAATGGTCGTTCTCGATGATCGGCATCTGCCACTTTCCAGCCACTCCATAAGGATCAATCAAATGAAGATTGTAAGCTCTATCAGTTCTCAACCGCTCGTTCTCTTTCGGGGCTTCAACTTCGCTCGCTTCTTCACCGTCCAAAATGCTATCGGTTTCATCAAGAAAACCAAAGTCGCTCATGTCTATGTCGAAATCTGTCAGGTCGCCGATTTCCAAATCAAGCAAATCCGAATCCCACTCTGACAATTCAGAGACTTTGTTATCAGCCAGGCGAAATGCTTTGATCTGCTCCGGGTTCAAATCATCGGCAATGATACACGGTACCTGATCAAGCCCCAACGACTTTGCCGCTTCCAACCGTGTGTGGCCACAGACAACAACATAATTTGAATCAATAACTAATGGGACCTTAAACCCAAAAGTTTTTATGCTGTTAGCCACATACGGTATAGCGGCAGAATTATTCCTAGGGTTCCCAGGATAAGGCTTTAATGATTCTGTCTGAAGATTGATGATTTGCATACTGGCTCCCCCAAAAGGCGATGGAAATTTTTGACATAAAAATACCGCGCCTGCTCGTAAGACGCGGTATTTACTAAAAAGGAGGCTTGGTGAAACATAAGAAACACTCTGCTGCAATTCCCTGAAAACCCACTTACACTATATCACACATTAAACTCTACTTTACTCCACTGTTTTGTTCAAAAGCTTTAAGAGCTGCACCGTGTAGCTTAAAGACACCGCTATATGAGTAGTGCATTAGATCAACTATATCATCCCATGACTTGCAAAGAATATAGCGCTGCAATAGCAGTGTTCTATAGTCACTGCTATCTATACGTGCGATAACAAGCAAAGCCTGCTCTCTTTTCTTGATGCGTTCAAGCATCAAATTGAATCTTTCTTGCTGCAGATCTGCAACATGCGCAATAATATCAGACGCATCACGCTGTCTACCGCCCTTGGGCATATCAGATAACTCCACGGCTTTCAGGCCCTCTGCTTCCTGTCTTAGCAACATAATTTCTTCCTGAAGCGAATCAATTTCCATGCCCATTTTTCTAATATCATTCAACGTTTCCTTCGCTTTCATCTTTCGACCCCCTCAATTGTAACTCTCCACCGCACCCGGCGTACCCAGCCATATCTATCCAGGAATCTGCTTTCGCTTTACCGCTCACGATTCTTGCTATCTTCAAAAGGGACATAGCCACAGCCACATCGTGTGGTTCCAAAGTAATATCGTACCCGGTCTTTTCTTTCAGACACACACTCCACAGGGCTGCAATGATGCGGAAATTATCTTCCGGACTCCCGTACTGATTGTCACGGTCCTGGCACACGCACTGCTTTGCTTTATCTAAAATATCCGCGCGCGTTACCAACTTATTGCTACCTTTGATCATCCTCGCGGCACCTCCATATCTTCTATCTTTATCCCCGTGTAGTCCTCAAGCCACTGTCTAGCATCCTCAACTGTGAACAAGCCATCGTCCCAATCACGGAATTTGCGCAGCATGTCTATAATCAATCGCTCCAATCGCTTTGGCCCGTGATCGTAAACATCATGGGCGCTCATAGCAGCCACGCACAATGCAATAATGCTCAGGTCATGTATTGCTTTGTCCATTGCTCTGTTTATGATTATGAGGGCCTCGGCCTCAGTTATAACTTTCTTCCTTGGGTTCGTTTTTTTCTTTTTCATCGCCATTTTTAACACCTCGTTTTGGCACAAACCAAAAGCACTCCGGGCAATGCGGACTTGTTTTCTCGCCACACTGTGTACAATACCCCATTTCGCCATTGCAGTCTTTTGGTGGATCAAACACCTCATGCAGTCAATACAATGGCTCTTACTCATCATCTTCGCCCTCCATACCCGTACTATAAATTTCCTGCGCCTCTTCAAAAACTGCACCGTACTTACGACAAACAGCGATAACCTGAAGCAACTCACATATAGCTGTCACTGCAAACCCTTCCAAGTTGTGCATCTGCCACCCTGTTGGGATAACTGCAGCAGAGTCTCCACGGTCTTCTGGATAAGCGATTTGCAGAAAATATTGATCAAGCTTTCTGGCTGCCTCATAAGCCTCTTCGCATTCTTCATTCAAAATCGCAATGCCGTCGACAGCACTTCCAATCGGCCATATATTCGCTTTTTCATATTCGGCGGAAAATAAATTCCCATATAACGGCTTAATATCAAGGTCGAAACTCGCTTTCATCATACTTTTAGCTCCTCTCTGTATTTGTTCATTCTCGCTTTCAAACTTTCCAGCACATAATCCTGTGCCTTCTCCTTTTTCGCTAGCGCCTTAATAACATCTTCGTCACGGCTATCCTGTACTACCAAATGGTGCACAATGACCTTTTCTGTCTGTCCTTGTCGGTGTAGTCGCTTGTTCGCTTGGACGTACAACTCATAGTTCCACGTCAGACCAAACCAGACAATGTGATTACCCCCGGACTGCAAGTTAAGCCCGTACGCGCAGCTGGCTGGGTGGGCCAACAGAACATCGACTTCACCAGCATTCCATGCATCCTGATCCGCCACACTCGACAGAACACGCACACGAAGCTTGGTGCTTAAAAGTGCCGCTTTCAATCGAGTTAAATCGTGTTTGAAATTATAAAACACCAGTGCCGGTTTCCCGTTCAGGCTTTCGATCAGTTCCATGAACGCCTGCACTTTGCAGTTATGGACCGTGCGCCACTGCTCATCCTCGGTGTAGACTGCTCCGTTGGCAAGCTGCAGCAGCTTATTGCTCAATGCAGCAGCCGATGTCACGGTGATTTCATCGTCATCCAGCTCCAATACCATTTGTCGTTCAAGTCTGTTGTACTCTTTGCGAGATTTTTCGTCCAAAACCACCGGCACCTCATCGTCGATGCAGTCCGGCAGCGTGAGATAGTCGTCGGCTTTCATGCTGATGCATATATCACTTATTTTTGACAATATCACCTCTTCTGCGCCAGCGATTGGCTTATATTCAAAAACCACATAATCGTTTCTTGCGCCCGGTCTGAAATAGCGTTCTCGGAATCCTCCAAAACGCTTTTCTAATCGTTCGCCACCGTCCAGCAAATACACCTCAGACCACAAATCCATTAGGCCGTTTGGCGATGGCGTACCTGTCAGTCCGACGAATCGTTTAATATGCGGACGCACAGCTGCCAACGATTTAAAACGTTTAGCACTGTGGTTTTTGAAGCTCGAAAATTCATCAACTACCACCATATCAAACGGCCACTCGCAACGATACAGATCCACTAGCCAAGTAACGTTCTCTCTGTTGATGATGTAAATGTCAGCCTGTTGGTTAAGTGCAGCCACACGCTTTTTCTCAGATCCTAAAACGGTGGCAATGCGTAAATTCTGCAAGTGGTCCCACTTTGCACACTCTTTCTGCCAAGTGCCCTCTGCCACTTTCTTCGGCGCTATCACCAAAACCTTGCGCACCTGAAAGCGATAAAATTTTAGCTCATTGATGGCAGTGAGTGTAATCACACTTTTGCCCAAACCTAACCCATGTCCAGAAATAAACCAACAGACGGTAGCTCAAGCACCTTGTTGATACAATACCGTTGATAGTCATGTGGCTGGAATTGCATCGGCATCACCTCCCATCACTCACAACATGCTTCATGTCCTGGCCAACTCATCAATAAAACTCTCCACATCGCTCAGCCCGTAAAGCACTCGCACATCCTGCCCAAGGTTCTTCAGATAAACCAGCTGCGATTGTTGAATTGGCGTCAACCGTCCGCTTGCCGTTTTCAACTCAACAAAATATATCCGTCCACCCGGCATGATAACGATCCGATCAGGCACACCAACATTGCCAGGGCTGATAAATTTATATGCTCTTCCGCCCATCTCTTTGACGGCCTGCCTCAATTTCTGTTCAATTTCCTGTTCTCTCATTTTGCATAACCTCCCATCGTTTTCATTCAGGCGTGAACAAACTTTTATAGGGTCTATAGAGTATATTGGATTATAGGCGTTATAGAATTGATATTATACTTTATAGGTACTATTATTCTATATATTCTATACTTCAATTCTTTTATAGGAAAAGAATGTTGACATGTTGACGGTATAGGTGTTTTTGGCTTAACCATACGGCTTTGCGCCGTCAACATTACCGTCAACATTACCGTCAACATTCAATTTTTGTTGACGCTCTTCGATTTTACAGTGTCAACAAAGTTTTTGTTTGTTGACGGCTGTGTTGACACTGGTTTTTACTCAAAAGTTCAAATTTTTTTTGCGTTCATATCCACGCTGTGTTCCGCAGTAACCGTATCTTCTTGACGAATTATTTCTTCGCCAATCCGGCAATACGCTTAAAACATTGTTAATTTCAATGCTGTCCTGGCGGCGCATACGCCGGGCATCGCCGCCCAAGCACTCGCACCACACTTCCAAGGCGCATATCTTATCGCGCTGTACAAGCCGGCCCTCTGCCAACAAATTTCCGTTTAGAAATTGTCTTCTTTGACCAAGATCCATCTGATCCCAATTCTCAGGTACCGACCGGTCGAGAAATTCGCTAATGAGGCCTTCTTTATCGTTAACTTCACGATACATTTCCTGCGCTTCCAGTGTCAGCCGCTTTTCCTCATCGGTCATCATGTCAAGATCTTCACCCAACGCGAATCGTACTTTTGCTTCCGCCCATATCTGATCGACCTCTCTGTCGAGGTCCTCCCACACAGACTTCACCGGCTCATGAACAGCAATGGTAACTGGCCAGAAACGTCGGTTACCTGTCACATCTTTGAGAAATGCGGATTCGTTAGATGTTCCAAAGAACACACACCGGCGCGGATATCTTTCAGCATGGCGACCATAGGCAGCACGATAGACGTCATCTTTCTTACTGAGAAATTGCTTGATGGCCGCTGACTCTGCGCGGCTCATTGCCGTCAATTCTCCGACCTCGACGATCCATTGCCCCTGGATTATCTCAGCAGCTTCCTTGCCGCTGAAATCCTCCAGACTATCGCAGAACCAGTCTTTCCCGAGCTTGCCAAGGAACGTCGATTTACCCTTGCCCTGAGGGCCCACAAGGATTGGCATGTAGTCATATTTGACAGCGCCCTTGATGGCACGCGCCACGGCAGCCGCCAGACTCTTGCGCATGACCGCCGCCGTGTAGGCGTTTTGTTCCGCGCCAAGGTAATCATGGAGCAGTGTGTTGATCCGTGGCTTTTTGTCCCACTTGACACTGTTGAGATAATCCGCAACCTGATTGATACGGTGCTTAAAGGCGATCAGCGACAACGCATCATCCACCTTGGCAACACCCGTGATGCCATAGTGGTTCTCCAAATAGTCACGCATGCCAGCGCTGTCTACGTCCGTCCACATGCGTGGATCCGTCTCGCCGTTCCACGGCAGCGCCCCCACAGCCATGCCGCGCGACGCAAACTCATCCAGCACAATCTTATTCTTGAGTTCCCGGTCGTTTTCCATGATCAACATGATATTGGACGTTGTTTTGTGTATCTCACCTTTTTGAGTGCGACTCAGCTGAGCCATCCAGGCGTCATCCGACTCGATACCCTCATTGATATCCACAGGCTTGGAAAACACCTCGACAGCGTTATCCAGCCGCTCACGGTCAAGTGCTGCCATGACTTGCTTATCTTGCCGCGCCAGCTCTGCCATCGCCTGCCAGCTTGGCAGCTTAACCGCTGGCGTTCCCGGCGTTGCATCATCGTCCATATCGGCATACTTATGCAGCCGCACCAGATCCCACGCATTGACAAGCTGACCAGAACATGGGTCCGTGGCGTGGTGGCTATAGAGAAACTTACCATCCTCGTATATTACAGCGCCGCCAGTAGTAGACCCACCCATGTAGGTGTACCTGTTATCATCTGTTGTTACGTCATATGCCTGCGGGATAAACGTCTCCATCGCTGATATAACGTCATAAGTACGACAGAACGCGCCCACCAACCCATGTTTACTGAGCGGATCTTCCTGCTTATTGGCGAGTCTACGGGGCGTCAACCCATCCCCAGGCACCTGCGGCCACGAGGATACATCGCGCCAATCAGAGTACATGTCTAAAATTGTGTCAACATCTGCAAACGGTGCATCATAGACCCGATAAACATAAACACTGTCTGATGAACAGGATGGCCAGTACATTAATCGGGACACCTCAAACGTTGTTGGGTCAGCATACTCAATACCAAGTAACTCTGCCACTTTTCGTGCTGTTGGTTCATATTCATCCGCTGCCATTGTTCGATCTGTTGGGATAATCACACGTAAACGCGGTTTAGCCGCATGATGCTTACGTGTCGAGTAAACAACCCCAGCGCAACCCAGCTGAGAAATTTTATCAAGGATATTATCCGCGCTATTGGCTGGTAGATTATCCAGATCCAAAGTAATCAGATCACGCCCAATAATATTTCCGGGTTTACGCCGTGGACCAGATAAAGCCCCGCCAACGAAGCCGCCCACATCCTTTAGGTTGTCCTGTTCAGCCTTTGATAAAGCCATAAAATCTCTATAAGTCTCTGTCGTTCGTTGTGGTATTTTCAACCTTTCGACAAAATTAGACCACTTGAGTCCTTGATTACTCCAATTTGTCGACTTTCGTGAGTTACCAACGGCTATGGTTATTTGTCTATCAAATTGCACACTCCCACCCCCTCACATGTATGAATATGTCATTTTAATTGACCCTCCTTTTAATCTTTCATATAGTATTGGCTTTCAAAGCCAGCTGCTTTAAGTATCAACCCAGGTGCCCAAGAAATTGGTTCTGCCATAAGATTGCAGATTTCATCGACCGTCACGTTTGTCTCTGCATCCATAACCACCTCATCGTGTATGTGCATAACCACGGGGCTTTCATGATATCGCTTGTCCAGCCTGATCAGAGTCTCCGCTAGACAGTCTCGCGCTATCGCCTGCACGATGTTTTCGGTCATTTTGCCACCATAAGTGCTGTTTTCCACCCATTTGTGATTACTTCCAATTTCCATGAAGTGGATCGCTTCTCGATCAAAACGGTTGCGTTTTATACGAGGCTCCACATAGTAGAGGGCGCGACCTGATGGGAGTCCAACGGTCAAATAGTCCTGGCCGTTTATCAAGCTTGTCTTATGGGCCACTGTTACCCCGCGAGCGATATCATGGACCATACCATCGCGCATTGCGTCAATCGCTTCACGCTCTACCCTGCCCCATAACTGCACTATGTGCGGGTTGGCTTGCCGCCATCTGGTTACAATGTCTGGCAGTTCATCTTCGTGCAGTCCCATTTTTAAAGCTCCCATTGCAACTAACGCTGACGCACCGCCTTGATAACCAAGAGCCAACGTGGCGACTTTACCTTTTTGCCGTAAGCTGTACTCAGGGCGGCCTTTTTTAATGTACTCAATTGGCACGTTAAACATCTGAGAAGCCGTTGCTTCATAGATTTTTCCGTGTGTAGCGAATACATCCATAACCCACTGTTCACCCGCAAGCCATGCAATGACCCGCGCCTCAATCGCACTAAAGTCTGCAACAACAAACTTATGACCATCAGATGGTATGAATGCCGTACGTATCAACTGAGACAGTGTGTCTGATACATCACCGTAAATGAGCTGTAGAGCTTTATCGTTACCGCTTTTTGCCCATCCCCTTGCAAGATCCAAGGTTTTAATATAATTGCGTGTGAGATTCTGCGGTTGCACCAATCTTCCTGCATAGCGCCCTGTTCGGTTGGCACCATAAACCTGCGTAAGCCCACGCATCCGGTCATCATCACAAGCACAAATTTCCATCGTTCCATATTTGCTGAGCGACGTCTTGTTCATTTCACGGCGTATCTCTAATACGCGGCGCACCTCAGGGCTGATACTGTCATCATCAAGCAGCGTATCCACTGTCGCTTTCTGTAAATTATCTGTCTGGACGCCCTGCTGAGCCAACCATACAGCCAGTTGAGCGGAACTGTTAGGATTGGCGAGGTCTGTCAGCGACCTTGCTTCTACCATTAATGCGTCTTTGTTTCTTTCGTCTATGGCCAACGCATTTTCTACCAGCTGCCTATCGACCTTAACGCCCGTTGCATTGGTGCGACAGTCAAGCTGCCAGAGAAATTCTTCACGGTCTGGCACCGGGAAGCTTGCAAGTTCTCTATAGATAGCTGATTCAGCTACTACATCTTGTCGGTTATATTCTACAAACAGTTCCCACTTTTCCGGATCATGGTGTGGGAGATTGCGCGTACGTCCGCCGTTTGTCTTTGTTGGCTTACAAGGCTTGCAGAAATAATTGATAAGTGACTTCCCAATTTTATCCTTCTGCTTCTCAACAGGCAGACCCAAAGCCATGCCAGTCGCCGCCAGTCCTGAAGGATATCCAAGATACAACGCATGGAACATTGTGCAGCGCCATTGCTCAATCGGGGTCTTATACCCAGCCTGGTTAAGGCAGTACCACTCAAAGGCAGCGTTGTATGCATGCTTAACGATAGCGGGATCTTGCAAGGCAGCTATAATATCGGGTGGGATAGTCTGCTTTCGCGCCAGATCAACGATTTCAACTTCTCCAAAATCTATGGCATAGGCAAAAAGAAGGATCTCAAAATCAGATGACCGTGCATATTTGTAAGCGCCGGCTTTAGCAATATCCACAGAGCTGTAAGTTTCAATATCAATAGACAGATGTTTCATCGTTTATCTACCTACCTTCTATAAATCAGGGAGCGCCACACTGACGCTCCCTCTATTAACTATCTATCCGATCTTACATTGGAAGCCCGGTGATAGGGTTGACACTAGGATTGATGGCCACCGTTCCAGAATTTTGCTGCTGCGGCTGTGGTTGCTCAGGGAACGGATTCTCCATGATATTGAAAGGCACACCGGCCCCTGTTGCTTCGGCATAAGGCACTCGATCAAATACACTGGATGCACTTGGCGCTGTGCCACCTAAAGCCTCCCCATCTGCCACCTTCTGGATAGGACCAAGGCCACAGCCAATACCCTTTTTGATTTTTGTGGTACCACCACCGTATGGGAAAAAGTTAATATTGACGCGTGCATAACAACCGCTGTACACTGCGGTCTTATCAAGGATTTTGTTAAGCTGGCCGTCAACAACTTCTGGTGGATGATCTTCTTTACTGGATGCGGTAATCACCCAATGGCCCTTGCACTCTGGTCCGTATGGCTCCCCGCTCTGTCTCACCCCATCGCCGTCGTGGATTGGCGTTGGTAGTTCTGGCGGCATCGCGCCACCCCATGCGCCATCTAACCCCTTCTGCGCAGCAGACTGAATGGCCGCGTTGATGCGCTGTAATGTTTCAGTATCTGATTTCGGGATCAACAGCGTTACACTGTAACGCATACGACCGTTCTGGTCTTCTCTTGGTTCAAATACATTTACATAAGAAAGTCTTACCTTGTTAGTAGTTACAGATGTTTGATAGTTACTCATTGTTTTTCCTCCTAGTTTATCGATTAGTTTGCAGATAATTTATTTTTGCTAATTCCGTACTTCCTTTATTTCCTCAGCGCGCCATCCGATTTCCTCTTTCACCTTAATATCGGCGATAGCTTCCTTCATAGTCCCATAAAGACGTGTAAAACGGTCGACGTCTGTGTCATAGGTAACCTGGATCATCCTCGCTCCCCACTTTCTCAAATACTTTCTCAGCTTTAATTTCATTGGTAATTGCAGGCCTTTTATCTTCTGCCATTACCAATGTATGTTTACCCGGTGGCTTATACACATAGTCAACAAATGCGGCAAAGGCTTTCTTGCCAAGCATCTTTTCCACCTCGGCAATGGTCAGCGGCTTACGCTCGTAGAGCATAGCTTCATTGACCCCACTTGCGATAATCGCATTAAAGGCAGCATCTCGATCTGTCCAAGCTCTCCGCGACATACCTTCAACTGCTTTCCATCCCGTAACTTCCTGACCAGCAAGGCACTGAGACAACGCATAGTCTTCAAGGTCCTTGAGCCACGACGCCACATTTCTGCCTAATTGCAAATAATGTCCTATCTCATCGTTACTAATAGTCTCAGGTTGGAGCTTAGAAAATCCCGCCAGCTGCGCATTGTACTCTGCTCTCGCACGGCATACCGCGCGCCCTGGGCAGAATTTGCAATGTTCACCTGGATTAAACTCACCACCACCCTGATCCGCCAGCATAGCGGCAGCAGCCACCTTAGTACCAAACTCAAACAGATCGGGCAAGTCAAGTGACCACTCACTGATACTGTTAAGGCGCGGCTGTACAATAGATAGTTTGATCGTTTGAATATCGTACAGAATCCTATATGCGTGATATGCACCGAGCGCGTATAGCTGTAACTGCGGATTGTTCTCAGCAGATACAGGAACACCCTTACCGTATTTAAGATCAATAACGTGTAACGTATCTCCCGAAATGATAATGCAATCCGCTGTGCCAAAACCACCTGGCACCCATGAACTAAAATCGACCCGTTTTTCCAGCACAACAAACGGACTATTGTAACCAAGGGCAACCGATTTTACATAGTCGAAGTAGTTTTCGACATACCCATCCATTTCTTTTTTATAAAGTGGCTCACCCTCCCAGGTGGCGTTGGTAATAATTTCATCACGCATTTTTTCGTATTTCTTCGGACCAATACCTTTAGTGAAATACTTGCGCAAAGCCAATTCCGCTAGAGAGTGCGCCAGCGTACCTTCAGCAGCATAGCTCGAAGCGGTATCTGGCATAGACTCAGTCATGTTAACCGATGGCGGGCATGCCATCCAGCGCGCCGCTGAGGATGCACTTAGTTTAGCGTGCGCACGTTCCTCACTCATACAGCCACCCCCAAATTCCGCAGTTTGTCAGCGAAATCTGCATACAGTGTAGCGTCCAGATCGTTGAGAGATACAACCTTGTAATAAGCCAGCAGCTCTTGCAGCATCTGCATACCCTCAGGCTTATCCATTACAGTCGCGCAAGCTCTTGCCAACTCGTCTTTTGTATATTGCTTAGTAGCTGGCTGAGCTGACGTGATTGGCTGGGTTTGAGGTACAGGTTGCGCCGGTTGAGATACCGGGATTTGAGGTGTTGGTTGAATGACTGGTTGCACCGATTGAGTAGGCTGAACGTTCTGTGTTTGTGGTGCTGGCTGCTGTACTTGTTGAACCTGTTGCTGTGCCGACTGCGCTTGATGTGTTGGTTGACCTGTGCCGCCCAAAAAGTCCATCAATTCTTCTTTAGTATCAAATGTGATTTTCAATTCATAACTCATTATCTGTTACCTCCTACATATTTAGCTTCAATAGCGATTGCACCAGAAATTGCGTCATATACAGCAATCACGGCCTGAGTTTGTTCTTGTGTTTCGATGATGTCACTTTTAAAGGCGCTTGACTTCTCCATTTTCTTCTTCATAGATAGTAGACAAGTCAATCTTTCTTCAGTTGCTTTTTCATACATGACATCAGTCAAATCTGTAGTAAAATCATTAGCCATTTTTTAGCCTTCCTATGCTATAATCAGGTTGTAATACATTTACATATGCCGCTCAGCGTGTTCCCGCACGTCTGGCGGCTTTTTTTCTTTTCCGGCGTTTTGAAAAAAGTACGCAATCGATCACATACCAACCCAGCATACCCAGCCAGAACACGCATGCGATGCCCCACAGCATCGACATAATTCCAGCCGTCATAAGATACATCAACGCCGCGCAGTAGGCACATCCGGCAAAAAGTAGCGCCCACATTAGCAAGGCTGCATTGTATAGAACTTTATACATACTTAACTCACCTCACTCATAGACCTTGTCATAATTCATCGTCTGCAGGCTTTCACCTTGAAGCTGCTGCAGCACATGCGCCTCCGCCAGATCGCCAACAGGTTGATCATCACCAAACTGAAAATCTTCGTTCGGGTCATGGTAGGCGTCAACTACCAACAGGTAGTAGTCTTCCTCGTATTCCCGCAAAGCATCTCGGATCTCGTCCAGCGTCAGCTTACCCTTGCTCTTCTTCACATAATGTGTGAATCGACCCTTTTCGTCATAGTCTGTATAGACTTCAATACCTCTTTTCATTACCTCACACCCCTTCAACCGGCAAAAAAAGGTCAGCCACCTCAATATCCAACGCATTAGCCAGCTTTTGCAGCATTGGAAGCCTTGGCAGCGTTCCGCCGTTAATGTAGCATTGCAATGTATTCCTTGATATACCGATACGCTTAGCCGCATCTAGCGTGCTCATGCCACAATCTCTAACATAGGCATCTAAATTAAAACAAAAATATTTAACATTCGCCTCTCGATACCATTCTGTCTCAATGCCTGGCTGAACCATCATCTCGGCAACACTCAAGCCTATGAGATCGCCAATTTTAGCAACAGTTTTAAGCGTCATAGTAGTTTTCTTTTCCAGCCAGCTAGCGACAGCACTAGATGTAACGCTCAAAAGAGTAGAAACGCTATATATACCATCCGAATTTACAAAATCTCTCAAATGATCCAGCACATAGTCGGCATTGCTGATCATTTCTTCCATCCTTTCATCCCCTTTCTATACAGCCCGACCCTTACGCCTAACATAAGCTTCCAGATCGTCGGAAAAGTAGTAATATTGCCGCCCAGTTGGTTGATAGGCTGGCAGGCCGTCTTGTCTCATCTTGCGCATCGTATTTGGGCTGGAAACACCAAGTATCTCCATTGCCGCCGGTTCTGTCAGTAAACGTCTTTGAGCAAGTGCGGGCTTGATAGCTTCCATTACTGCGTTTGAGATACGGTCGACAAGCATTGATTCCAAATCTGGCATGGTGATCACCTCCCGTCTGTTACGATTTAATTGTAATCTGTGGTTAAAAAAATAATATCTTTGTACTCAACACCGTACAGTTTTTCGATTTTTTTTACAAATATAACGTCTGGAAAGCTCTTTCCTCGCTCATAGTTGCTGAGGGTTTCTTTTGAGATGCCTAGTTCTAATGCGGCCTTCTCCTGACTTAATCCCTTATTGACGCGGGCAGCTTTTAGTGTAATTCCCGAGGTATTCAATCTGATCAGCTCCTTTCTGGTACTCATTATAGTTTACGATTAAATCGTTGTCAACGATAAAATCGTAAATCTTTGCGTTTTTCATTTACTTATTTACGTTTTTAGTGTAAAATATTACACGTAATAAGAAAGAAGGTGAACCAAGATGGCCAACAATTTGGGTAATAAAGAAATAATGGCCACAAACATAAAGTATTACATGGACCTCAACAACGTTGATCGTAATACCATATGTACGGCACTCAACATAAAATATTCAACATTTTCCGAATGGGTAAATGCCAGAGCATATCCCCGAATAGACAAAATTGAGCTCATGGCAAACTATTTCGGCATATCTAAAGCCGATCTAGTAGAACCGCGTGAACGTAACGCATCTAATATTTCGTCAAGCCTAAATGCGGTGCGCATACCTGTGTGCGGCGAGATTGCAGGCGGCGTACCCATGGATGCAATAGAGCAACCGATTGATCCAAACGACCCCGACACGTGGGAAGAAATTCCAAAGGAATGGCTCGTCGGAGATAAAGAGATTATTGCTCTCAGGGTACACGGCGACAGCATGGAGCCTCGCATCTGTGACGGCGATGTAGCAATAATTGAACGCTGCTATGACTGGCACAATGGCGCCGTAATGGCCGTGTATGTCAACGGCGACAATGCCACACTTAAACAGGTGCGCCTTCAGCCAAATGGTATTCTTACGCTGCAGCCTTTCAACCCATCGTGTGATGCTTATTCCTACACTCCTGAAGAACAGGCAAGCCTTCCCGTCAAACCGCTGGGTATCCTAAAAGAACTGCGTGCCAAATTTTGAGAAACAAAGGGAGGAATGACGTATGAAAAAAAGAAGGTTAATCATTGGGCTTCTGTTTAGCGCTATGCTAACAACTGCAACACCAGCAATGGCAATGGGCGGTTACTACGATAATGGTATTCCGTGCAATGAGTACACCATGGATAATGGTGTCATGAGCACAACGATTCCCATGCCTATCACTGTACATGTAGATGGAAAATATCTGCCTACGGACGTAAACGCAACCATTCGTAATGGTCGCACACTCATGCCTTTAAGAGCAGTAGGTGAAGCTATGGGATGTATAATTGATTGGGATAATGAAACTCAAACCGCCTCTGCTTACGACCCCGTGAGCGGAAATATTGTTTCCTTCACTATTGGAAGCCCAAACATGTTTGTTGCACCCGCAGAAGAATTTGATGATTATATAAATGACCCTACCACACCCGAGGCAATACAATACATTATTTCACATCTCCAACCTTTAGACACACCTGCTATGAACATTAATGGTCGCACTATGCTTCCACTCCGGGCCTTTGCTGAAGCGTTTGAAACAACAGTAAACTGGGATCAGAACTTGTATGATGTATCAATTGATACTGCAGAGACTAATGTTGAACCCCCAAATACAAGCATCGCTTTACTACCAGACGCACGAAGATATATTGAAAAATATTATGTTCAGACTGATCCTAACAATCCGATAATTGGAAGCTGGTATAAAATGGAATACAATTCGGACCTCGGTGGACCAACATTGCAAGAAACTTTCATGTTTGTTTCTCCATATGATACTGGGTACTTATGCATCACTTTATCTGTATCTGATTCCGAAAGTTACAGTTTAAACCGCATTATAATTTCAAAATCGACAGCTCAAAAACTTACATCATCCAGTATGCGTGTTACTGATCAAGGACAAACACTCTATTACCGAGGGCCTAACACAGGATTTGTAGGGGAATACATTGACGATTACTCAATCATCAATAATCAACTAATGTTAATAAAGGCAGTATTTCACATCGGAGATTCTTACGAAAATATGCCTGTGTACAACTTTGTTCCTTATGATAGATTTTGAGCGAAAGGTTAATAGACGATGCTTCAGTTTGAAATAGATGATAAAATTTTTTCTAGTACGGTATCAAAACTTCCAAAAACAAAAGAAGATTTTCTTTTAAAACAAAATATAGAATTAAAAGAAGAAATAAGTAAACTAAAATCTGATTTAGATACGGCTAAAAATTTTATAGAAGAATACTCCCCAAAAGCTGTAGAATTACTCGATCTACGATTACTTTGCAAGGCTGAACGAAGAAATCTGGCAGAAATCGAAAGACAGATACGCCTGCGAAAAGCCGAATATGAGTCATTAAAAGATGAATAAAAAAAATCCGACCTGCGCCAACAGATCGGATCTAAAAAAGAGAATGTGATATACACAATCCCCTACACAAGATTAGTATATCACATCCTCTTTATTAAGTGCACCCTAAATAAGGAGGAATTGATATGAGTACAAAATATCGCGACATTATCGACAAACCGCATCATGTCTCAAAGAGACATCCTCAAATGTCTATGCGACAGCGTGCCGCTCAATTTAAGCCAGTAACGATGACCAAGGCAGAATTCCCTGACGCGCCTATTATACAAGAGTATTGGTCGTGGGATGGTAATCAAACCACTGTTTGGTGCGATTAAGGTGGTGATCACATGGCAATTGAGAAATACATGAAACGCGGGAAGCCTGCCTATAGGGCGGAAACCGTTGTCGACGGTCGGCGGGTCACCAAACGTGGTTTTGAGACTAAAAAAGATGCCAAAAAGTGGATCGCCCGGGTGCAAATTTTGGGTGCGGATGAGCAAAAATCAATGGCTTTTGATGCCGTCGCTATGGAATGGTTAGAAGCCTATAAGGTGTCTGTTGCTCCGTCCACGTTTAACAAAACCAAAAGCACCATAGGTCACGCTATAGATTACTTTGGCGATAAAAACATTTATTTGATAACTACAGCCGATGCCCAACTACTAGCTAATAAATGGGCTACAGAGTATGTTAACGTGTCCATGATGCTGGCCTATGTTAAAGCGGTGTTTACCTACGCCAAAGTAAGGCCAAACCCGTTTGCAAGCATCATTAAGCCTAAGACGACCAAAAAAGGTAAGCCCGTAAAAGAACTATGGACGGTTGACCAACTCAATCAATTTCTGGCAGCTTGCAAGAGAGACAGCCGTCAAGCGCTATACCCACTGTTCCGTTTAATGGCCTACACCGGCATGCGTCGTCAGGAAGTTTTAGCATTGAAATGGTCAGATTTACGCGGTAACATGATATATATCCACCATGGTGTAACATTTGACTACGACAACCATCAAGTTATCGGGGATACAAAAACAGCCTCGTCCGAAAGAATGATCGCTATAGACGATGAGACTTTAGCAGCTTTGGAGGACTGGCGGCCGTTCTGTGGTAGTGATAGGATATTCCCGATATCTATTAACAGGCCATACCGCTGGATGCAAGATATCATAGAGCGTGAGGGCCTGCCGCCAGCAAGTCCGCATATGTTACGGCACTTACACTGCACGGTGTTGATAAACGCCGGGGCAAGTATCAAAGATGTCCAGGAACGTTTAGGCCACTCAGACATAGAAACCACATTAGCTGTATACGCACACGCCAATAAGGACAAGCAAATTACCGCAGACCTTTTCACAGAATACGTGAATAAATAAGGGGTTCGAATCTATACAACGTGGCAATAAATGGTGAATATATATTTCCCACCATTTATCCCACCAAAACGGCTAAAAACCGCATGGTTAATGGCTATGTACTGACTCCCCTTCTCTCCGGTGATTGCCGCGAGTCCGATTGGGCTCGCGGTTTTTTTTCTTTGTAACGAATCGAGGTATTACCCATGAAACTGACCACCTTATGCTATATCGAACAAGATGATGCCTATCTCATGCTGCATCGTATCAAAAAACAGCATGATGTCAACCAAGGAAAATGGATTGGCGTTGGCGGCAAATTTGAAGCCGGCGAATCTCCAGACGATTGCCTGCTGCGTGAGGTCTACGAAGAAACCGGATTGACGCTCACACGCTGGCGTTACCGCGGTATTATCACCTTCTGTTACAACGACAACGACGCCGAATACATGCATCTTTACACGGCTGATGATTTTTCTGGTACTCTTGCCGAAAACTGTCGTGAAGGTGTTCTGCAATGGATCAAAAAGAAAGACATTCCACAGCTTGCACTTTGGCGAGGCGATCGTATTTTTCTGCAGCTTCTTGCCGATGAACACCCACCTTTTTCATTAAAGCTGGTCTATCATAACGACGATCTGCTTGAAGCCGTATTGGACGGAAAGCCATTGTCTTTCTCATAAAAAAAGTGTGATGCCACAAATGTGACATCACACTTTTTTATTTATGAAAGTCTATCCATATTGTTGACCATTTGGTGAAAAACACGGTAAAAAACCTGCAGATCGTCGTCGGAGATGCCTTCCTTGACAGCATTTGACGCTTCAATAGAGACATGATCGATGATGCGGCAGATGCGCATGCCTGCTGGTGTGATCTTGACTTTTGAGCGCCAACGCCGTTTGACTTTTTCCTCTTCATGTACAACATATCCTCGCTCAACCAGGTATTCAACGGCGCGAGAAGTCGCAGATTTATCTTCACAACATAAGTTGGCAAGTTCTGTGACTGTTAAGCCATCAATATGATGCCCCAAAAAATAGAGCACCATCACATGCTGGCTTTTGATGTCATACATCGCATATATCGCTGTTTGTCTTTTTTTGATCTGTTGAAGCTTTTTATAGGCGGCAACCACCAATGTCATAAAATCTGTTACGCGGTGTTGCATGCGGCACTTCCTTTGTATCTCGCCAATTGATTCGTGTCAGGTTTATCATTAAGAACGTGCTTCTTCCGCTCTGCGCTGTTCTGCTTTTTTGATCTTACCGCTGATGGTCTTATCCATTGCTTCGGTAAATTCAATAATACGCAGCCACTTATATTCTGCCAGCTGACTGTTGCAGAAATCACGAAGTTCACGATCGAGTTCTTTGGAAGCTGTATAACCTGGTGCAAGGACGACAATGGCTTTAATGGCCTGGCCGCGCAGTTTGTCTGGAACACCGATGACACTGCATTCCAAAACAGCAGGATGCTTCATGAGCACTTCTTCAATTTCGTATGGCCCAATACGATACCCACCACTTTTGATGATGTCATCAAAGCGGCCATGGAACCAATAATAGCCATCTTTATCGCGATAAATGGCGTCACCAGTATGGAAAACACCGCCACGCCAAACTTTCTTGTAGCGCACTTCATCATCGAGGTAGCCGCAAAGCACACCGATTGGATGCTGGCCATTTTTTGGCACAACAACGATTTCACCAATCTCTTCGTCTTTAGCCAGTTCACCATCTTCATTGCGCAATTCAATATGATACTGCGCCGATGGGATACCCAGCGCACCATCTTTGGATGGCGCTCCGATAAAGTTCGCTAACAACAAAGCCGTTTCGGTTTGTCCATACCCTTCACGTACATCTAAACCGGTAGCTTCTTTGAACTTTTCAAAGATGTCAGGGCTCATGTATTCACCAGCAGTGCTTGCATGTTCCAATGCTGGGAAATCGAGGCTGGCTTTGCGGGTCATATAACGGTAAATGGTTGGTGGTGCACAGAAAGAAGTCACACCATATTTTCTAATGATGTTTGCCATCTGTTTTGGTTCGAAGTTATCAAAATCGTAAACCATGACAGCACATTCATTGAGCCACTGTCCATAGAGCTTGCCCCAAGACGATTTTGCCCAGCCTGTTTCAGAAACAGTGAAATGCAAGCCGCCATCTTTTGTTCCTTGCCAATATTTAGCAGTTACAAAATGTGCCAAAGGATAAGCGAAATCATGAATAACACCTTTTGGCTGTTCGGTGGTCCCGGAGGTGAAATAAATAGCAATTGGATCCGTTGCTAACGTTTCCTGACGTTCCAGGGTATCTGGTGCCTGTTTTGCAGCAGTGTTCAAGCATGCAAAACCTTCAACGCCTTCTTTCAGGGTCCAGAGCTTGCAATCCATCCCTGTTCGCTGAACCGCCTCCATCATATGCTCCGGTACGTCATTCTGGGTGGTGCAGATGATGGCATTGATTTTAGCTGCTTCCAAACGATAAATGATATCATCTGGCGTCAGCATATGGGTAACTGGTACCATGATGGCGCCAATTTTGTGCAGGGCGATGACCGTGAACCAGTATTCATAGTGACGTTTCAAAGCCAGCATAACGCGATCTCCGCGCTTTACACCGGCTGCCAAAAGCACATTGGCGACGCGATTGCTTTCGCGGCTAATATCAGAAAAAGAAAAGATATGTTCTTCTCCCTGGGTGTTGCACCATACAAGGGCACGCTTGTCCGGGGTCTTAGCTGCGATTTCATCAATAACGTCATAACCAAAATTAAAGTTTTCAGGATAATGAACTTCAAGATCAATGAGTTTTCCGTTTTCATCCACGGTCTCATTGAAGAATTTTTGATAGATACTCATTGTAGCTCCTCTGTATATAATTTTCCAATGTTACGAAAACGCTGATAGCGACTTTCACTCAAATCGTTTTCTTTGGAAAGAATTTCTATTTCATCAATTAACATTTTTTCCAAGTCTTTATAGAAGATGCGTGACCCAAGGTCTTTTTCTGAAATAATTTTTTCGGTGAAACCGAAACGGTAAGCATCTTGGGCAGTTAATTTTAAATTGTCCGCGGCAACATCCGCTTTTTTCGCATCTTTCCATAGAATGCTGGCACATCCTTCCGGTGAAATGACCGAATAAACCGCATGCTCCAGCATCCAAACGCGATTGGCCACGCCAAGCGCCAAGGCCCCGCCACTGCCGCCTTCACCAATGAAAATGGAAATAATCGGTACTTTGAAACCCATCATGGTCACAAGGTTTTCTGCAATAGCCTGACCCTGTCCACGCGCTTCAGCACCAATGCCACAATAGGCACCGGATGTATCAACAAAGCAAATGATAGGTCGATTAAATTTATCAGCCTGCTGCATCAGGCGCAGCGCCTTACGATAGCCTTCTGGATGTGGTGCCCCTGAAAGGCGTGCATTGCGTTCTTTGATGCTGTGGCCCTTCTCAATCGCGATAACGGTTACAGGACGTTTGCCCAGATAGGCCACGCCGCCAACGATGGCAGCGTCATCGGCATAACGACGGTCTCCATGCAGTTCAAAGAATTCTCTAAAGATCGCATTGATATAATCCAGGCCTGTTGGGCGCTTGCTGTCACGCGCGATCTTTACACTTTCAAATGCTTCTGTACTCATTGGCTGCTCCTTTCTGCATGCAGTTTCAACAGGCGTGACAATACCACGCGCTGTTCGGAACGCGGAACAATGGCATCAACAAAACCATGTTCAAGCAAAAATTCTGCTGTCTGAAAGCCTTTTGGCAGGTTCTTGCGTGTTGTCTGTTCAATAACACGCGCACCAGCAAAGCCAATAATGGCGCCAGGTTCTGCCAAAATAATGTCACCTTCCATTGCAAAACTGGCTGTTACGCCACCAGTTGTCGGTCCAGTCAAAACCGGCATGTACAAAAGTCCTGCCTGACTGTGTTTGAAGACAGCGCCACTGACTTTCGCCATCTGCATCAAAGAGAACAAGCCCTCTTGCATGCGCGCGCCACCAGAAACAGTATATCCCACAACAGGCAGCCGTTCGCTGATGGCATGCTCAAACAATCTTGTCAAACGTTCACCAACTGCTGCACCCATGCTGCCCATCATAAACTTGCTTTCCATGACAAAAAAGCAGCATTTCGCCCCACCAATGGACGCTGTACCACATACGACAGCTTCATTTTCACCGGAAGAACGCTGTGCTTTATCCAGTTTTTGATCATATTCATGGAATTGCAATGGATCTTGGGAGACAACATCTGAGAACATTTCATGGAAACTGTTTCGGTCCGTAATCATAGCAATGCGTGAACGGGCAGACACAGTGAAATGATGACCACAATGAGGGCAGCAGTTCAACGTGTCTCCCAATTTTTCAACTGCAATGGCACGATGACAGTTCGGGCAGCTGATTTCTTTCTTTTCAACTGCAGTCTGACTGGCTTTACGCCCGCCTGCTTCCAGTTCATTCTCTGGGTTTCTGCGAAAGTTCAGGAACGCCATCCTACTCACCGTCCTTCCATAAATCTCAAGTCGTAGGTACCCAAAACAAAGTCTTGTTCACCAATCAATGCCAACTGTTCTTCTATATTGGTTTCAACGCCTTCAATAACCAATTCACACAAGGCTGCACGCATCTTACGCACTGCTTCATCGCGGTCATTTGCCCAAACGATCAACTTGCCCAGCAAAGAATCATAAAATGGTGAAATGGTGCCGCCTTGAATTAAAAATGTATCAAAGCGTACAAAAGGTCCACCTGGCACATGCAAGGTCGTAATTTTTCCTGTTGCACGCGCATTGATGCGGCATTCGATGCAGGTACCGTGCAGGCAGACGTCCTCTTGCGTGAATCCTAAAGGAATGCCGCACGCAACACGGATCTGCCATTTGACAAGATCCACGCCGTAAAGCATCTCTGTGACACCATGTTCAACCTGAAGACGCAGATTCATTTCCATAAACCAGAAATGCCCACTCTTATCCAGGAGAAATTCTAAGGTTCCCAGCCCTACGTAGCCGATCTCTTTTACGGCCGCACAAATGTCTTTAATTAACGCATCACGCATTTCTGGCGTTACTGCTGGCGATGGCGCTTCTTCGATAAGCTTTTGATGGCGCAGCTGTACGGAGCAGTCACGTTCTCCTAAACAAACCACATTACCATATTCATCTGCAAGGATTTGGAATTCAACATGACGTGCAGGATATACACATTTTTCCAAATACAGCGCACCATCTCCAAAAGCCGCACGGCTCTCTGCAACAGCGGTCGCATAAACTTGTTCCAGTTCATCTGGAGAAGTCACCATGCGAATGCCACGTCCGCCGCCGCCGGAACGTGCCTTCAACATGACTGGATAACCGATGTTTTCAGCCTGCTGCACAGCATCTTCCACGCTTTCCAATGTTTCAGTACCTGGAATGATTGGCAGCCCTGCATCCCGCATCATGGTTTTGATTTTTGATTTATCACTCAGTGCCTGCATGGTTTTTGCTGGGGCACCAATAAAGACCAGATTATTGGCTTCACATAAAGCGGCAAAATGATCATTTTCCGATAAAAAGCCATAACCAGGGTGAATGGCCACAGCGCCCGTTGCTAACGCAGCACTGATAATACGTGCTTCGTTAAGATAACTGTCCGCACTTGCGCCAGGGCCAATGCAGATGCTTTCATCAGCCAAAGCTGTATGAAGCGCATCTCTATCTGCTTCGGAATAAACCGCTACCGTTGAAATGCCCATTTCTTTGCAGGCACGAATAATACGGACAGCGATCTCTCCGCGATTTGCAATCAGTATTTTTTTAAACATAGCATCACTGCTCCACGATGGCAAAAGAAAATTCAGCTTTCACACACAAGCGATCACCGACAAATCCGCTGCCTTCTGCAAAATAGAATGGTCCCATGTTGCGTTTAATGCGGCATTTGGTGGTAAAGGTATCTCCAGGTTTCACTGGGGATTTAAACTTCACCTTATCCATGCCCGTGTACATTGGCAATTTGCCTTCTGTCATTTTGTCACGCAGCAGCACACAGGTGGACTGCGCCAAAATTTCGCAAAGAATCACCCCTGGCACCACTGGATTACCTGGAAAATGGCCCTGAAGGAACCATTCATCGCCACGCACATGATAAGTGCCAATGGCCATATCTTCTTCTTGGTTGACTTCATCGACCAGCAGCATATTATCGCGGTGAGGCAGGATCTGCTTGATCTCTTCCTGGTTCATACATCCATCTCCTTTATGCGGAAAAGTTCTGTACCATACTCAACAAGCTGACCATTTTCTGCACAAACTTCTTCAATAATCCCATCGGCTTCTGCAACCACTTCGTTCATCAGCTTCATGGCTTCAATAATGCACAAGGTATCCCCTCGGCTGACGTGGTCGCCAACCTTGACGAATGGTTCTGCGTCCTCGGTTGGTGCTGCGTAAAACACGCCAACCATCGGTGATTTGAAGCTTACCGTTTTATAAGTCACATTGGTTGGCACCGGTGCAGCCGTTGGACGTACCATTGGTGCGTTAACAGGCGCTGCCGCAGCAATCACCTGTGGCTTGCTGTCACATTCAAGGCGAAAGAAACCGCGGCTTTCATCGACTTCGATACCGGTAAGCCCAAGTTCTTTCATGAGCGCTGCATATTTTCTGATTGTCTCTTCATTCATTTCGCTCACACCTTTCTAAACGCTAGGCAGGCATTGTGTCCGCCAAAGCCCAGGGAATTTGAAAGGCAAAGATCAATGTCTGCCTTTACAGCCTGATTTGGCACATAATTCAGGTCACATGCAGGATCTGGCTCTTGCAGATTGATCGTTGGTGGAATGATGCCAGTGTTCAGCACTTTCAAGCACACAGCAGCTTCAATAGCACCTGCTGCACCAAGAAGATGACCTGTCATAGACTTGGTCGAACTGATGAGCACCTCGTGAGCCTTTTCTTCGCCCAGCGCCGTTTTGATGGCAGTGGTTTCACCAGAATCGTTCATCTGGGTGCCCGTACCATGCGCATTGATATAAACACGATCGTTGACACTGTAGCCAGATTCTTCCATAGCTTGAATCATTGCACGCGCACCACCGGCAGCATCTGGTGCTGGTGATGTGATGTGATAAGCATCGCAGGTAGAACCATAGCCGCAAATTTCTCCGTAGATTTTTGCGCCGCGCGCAACAGCGTGTTCATATTCTTCCAATACAAGTGCCGTTGCACCTTCACCAATAACAAAACCGCCGCGACGTGCATCAAATGGGAGAGAAGCCGCATTTGGATCATCCGAGGTCGACAAGGCATGCATATTGATGAACCCTGCAACACCAAGATCATTGACAGCAGCATCACTGCCACCGCTGATCACAGCATCGGCATAACCATGACGAATCTGACGCAATGCTTCACCAATTGCATTGGAACCAGAAGCACATGCCGTTACCGCTGGCATGGCTGCACCTTGGCAGTTGTAACGAATAGCAATCATCCCAGCTGCCATGTTGGCAATCATCATTGGTACCATGTATGGTGATACGCGTCCAGGACCTTTATCGATCAATTTTTGATGTTCTTTTGTCATCGTATTGATACCGCCGATACCGGAGCCAAAATATACACCGATACGATCTGGCGCTACCGTCCCAATGACACCGCTTTCTTCAACGGCTTGTACAGCTGCTGCCATAGCCAATTGAGAGAAACGATCACTGCGAAGGATTTCCTGTTTTGACATGTAATCGCGTGGTTCAAAATTTTTGACTTCGCCCGCAACCTTTGCCTTATAATCCGTGGCATCAAAAAGCGTAATTGGTGCAATCCCATTGACACCATTTACGAGATTATTCCAAGTTTCATCGAGGATATTACCAACAGGAGATACGACGCCGATCCCTGTAACGACCACTCTACGTAATTGTCCGTTCATGCAAACACTCCTTTTTACATCGCCATGCCGCCATCGACACGCAGCACTTCACCAGTAATGTAAGCAGCATCAGCTAAGAATACAATCGCTTCAGCAACTTCTTCCGCTTCCCCTGCGCGTGCCAATGGAATCATTTTCAACCATGGGCTGTCTTCCCCACCCAGGTCTTTGGTCATATCAGTAGCGATAAAACCAGGTGCTACAGCATTACAGCGAATATTTTTTGCAGCCAATTCTTTGGCGGTAGATTTCGTCAAGCCGATAATCCCAGCTTTAGAGGCAGAATAATTGCACTGTCCAGCATTGCCAGTCAAGCCAACAACAGACGACACATTAACGATACTGCCGCCTTTGTTGCGGATAAAAATACTGCAGCATTGGCGAATCATATTAAAAGTACCTTTGAGGTTGGTCGCAATGACAGCGTCAAAATCATCTTCACGCATCATTGCCAAAAGCTTGTCACGTGTAATCCCAGCACAATTGATTAAGATGTCAACGGTGCCAAACGTGTCCTTAATAGCTGCAACCGTTTCTTTTGTCTGTGCAAAATCCGCAACATCACACTGGAACGCTTCTGCTTTTACCCCATAACTGTCACGGCAAATGGTGCAGACATCGTTAGCAGCGGCTTCATTGCCAGCATAAATGACGGCAACATTCGCACCCAAACTTGCCAGCTTCTTTGCGGTAGCCGCGCCAATGCCTCGGGACCCACCTGTTACAATGGCTGTTTTCCCCTGAATCATGCCTTCACCTCTTCTAAGATCTTTGCAAATTCTTCTACCGTTCCTGTCGTGTAACGACGCACCGATGGATCAATGCGTTTGATCATCCCACTAAGCGTATCACCAGGTCCGATTTCAATAAAAGTATCCACCCCTGCGGCAATCATGTTGCGTACAGTGGTCTCCCAGCGCACTGGTGAGGCAATCTGTTTCGCAAGCGTTGCTGCCACATCACTGCTATAGGCTTCCCCATTGTAATTGGCATAAACAGGAATGGTTAAAGACTGCATTGTCACTGCGGCCAGTTCCTTTTCAAAGGAGGCTGCAGCATCGCGCATAAATGGCGAATGGAAGCCGCCTTTGACTTTCAGCGGTACAGCACGTCCGCCTGCTTCTTTTACAGCAGCACTGAACGCTTTGATTTCATCTGCAAGGCCGGAGCAAGATACCTGACCAGGGCAGTTGAAGTTGACCGGATACACGTTATCGAAACCTTCACAGAGTTTTTCAACATCTTCCGCTGACAATTTCAAGGCAGCCACCATGGCGGTAGGTTGTTCTTCTGCCGCTTGCTGCATCAAAGCACCACGCTTGCAAACGAGACGAAACATGTCAGCAAAATCGCCAGCACCAGCATAAGCCAACGCAGCCAATTCACCTAATGAAAAGCCAGCCGCCATGTCCGCGCGAATGCCGCTCTCTGCGAGGGCAGCCGCCGTTGCGAGCTCGACAACGAACATGTCCGGCTGGGTATTTTTTGTTTCTTTCAACACCGCTTCTTCGCTTTCAAAGCACTCGCTCAATGTGCCTGGGCGAAGTGCTTCAGCAGCATCAAATACTGCCTTTGCGGCAGCACTTTTATCATAAAAATCTTTGCCCATGCCACTGTGCTGCGCACCTTGGCCGGCAAAGACGAATGCTATTTTACCCACTGTTGTGCTCCTTTCAAGAGCGCTTCCCCTTCGGTAACGACTTCACGGATGATTTCTGCTGCTGGCTGGATCTTGTTGACCAATGCGCAAGATTCCCCTGCCATAAAGCAGCCATTTTCACTGTCGCCTTCTTTTACAGCACGACGCAAGGCGCCTGCACCCATGGCTTCCAGTTCTTCATCGCTCACACAGCCATACTCGGCCTTGGTATATTCACGTACAAAACTGGTACGCAAACTGCGAACAGGATGACCCAAACGCTTACCAGTTACCGCAGTGCTGCGATCGTTTGCCTTCAGGATTTTCTTCTTATATTCTTCATGAATGCCACATTCTTCTGCACTCAGGAAACGGGTACCCATCTGTACACCGCAAGCTCCAAGCATGAAGGATGCTGCAAAACCACGGCCATCAGCAATGCCGCCAGCAGCCAAAACAGGAATATCCACGGCATCGGCAATCAATGGCACGAGAACCATGGTATTCAGTTCGCCAACATGTCCGCCGCTTTCGCCGCCTTCAGCAATGACGGCATCTGCACCGAGACGCTGCATCAGTTTAGCAAGTGCCACAGAAGCAACGACAGGAATGACCTTGATGCCAGCTTCTTTCCAAGCACCAATATATTTCGTTGGATTGCCGGCACCAGTGGTTACCACGGCCACTTTTTCATCACAAACAAGCTGTGCCACTTCATCAGCAGAAGGGCTCATCAGCATGATATTGACACCAAAAGGTTTATCCGTTAACGATTTGGCAATGTGGATCTCTTCACGCACAACGTCCACTGGCGCATTACCAGCGGCGATGATCCCAAGACCACCGCCGTTGGATACTGCTGCTGCCAGTTTGCCGTCGGCGACCCATGCCATGCCACCCTGAAACACTGGGTATTCAATGCCCAGCATTTCGGTGATTGGTGAATTAATCATGAGCACGCCTCTTTCTTACTTCTGGAGCTTTTCGACGAAGTTTACGAGATCGCCGACCGTTTCAACCTTTTCATCCAGTTCAATGCTGATGTCGAGCTTGTCTTCCAATTCCATCAGAAGGTCAACGGTATCCAGAGAATCAATACCGAGATCATGGAACGTGCTGTCCATGGTGATTTCAGATGCATCACATTCCAAACGATCTGCCAAAAGTTCCTGTACTGCTTCAAATACCATAATGATTTCCTCCATATTTTTTTCACGGGCCGCCGGTTGGGATTTTTGATGGCACCCGTTCAATATCTTATTGATTTTTCAACATGTTTATTTTACTCGTATCTTGTTGAGCTGTCAATAAGTTGTAACGCTTTTACCGTATCTTGATAAATAATCCGCTAAAATACAAACAACCATATAAAAATCCCCCACATTCCATAAAATGTGGGGGATAAGGCAAGCATTATGCAGGGATCACGCAGCAGCTTCATTGCTGTCTGCATCAGCAAAATGTTCACAGAAATTCATGAGAATCGCCGCCACTTCGGCTCGGGTAGCGGTACCCGTTGGTGACAATCGATTGTCACCAACACCATGCAGCAAGTCCGCACCAACCGCCCATTTGACAACATTCTCTGCCCAAGCACTGACCTGATCGGCATCGGTAAACTGAGTCAGATCAGCAGTCGCATTGAGCGCATAGCCCTTGTAGCTGGCATAATTGTGCAAAATGGCAGCCATCTGTTCACGAGTAAGATTGTCATTCGGACGATAGGTCCCATCTTCGTACCCATTCACGATGCCATGCTCAGCAGCCCAGTTGACAGCATCCGCATACCATTGTCCGCTTTCTACATCATTAAACGTGCTGCTGGTTGCTGCGCTGCCGTCCTCGAGATTATACAGAACCGCAGCCATCATCGCGCGTGTCAAATTGGTTTGTGGCGCAAATTGTGTGTCCGATACACCATTCATGAGGCCATTGTCATAGACATATTGAACAGCGTCATAATACCAGTCACCGCTTTGCACATCATGAAATGGCAAAGCATCATCGTCTCCTGGTTCAGCGGCTGCATCACCAGGTATGGTAATGCGGCCCTGTCCGTATGGATCGGCATAATCTTCACCAATCACACCATGAAGCTCATCCGTGATATAATCAAGCAGCACTTCATTGTCAACCATCGTTTCATCAAGCAGTAAATTGATGTTTTCAGTCCCAAACATGGTATAACCATCGCCACCCAGCTTCAGCATGTAATTATGCGATGCCACTTTATACGTGGCGTTTGGATCCAGCGGTTCATAAACGCCTGTTTCACGGTTTTCCACCTGCACATCGCTGACGCGGCGTGCACCGGCTACCTCTACAAAAGCATCGGTATCATCCAGAACCACTGAACTTGGCACAGAGGTGTCAATGGTGTACTTCAATCCAGATACCTGCAAAAAGCCGCCGTTTTCTGCGGTGCCAACATACATCGCGCCAAGTTCCAACGCGTCCAAAATTTGCTGTCCACTGACTTCTGCTTTACAAATCATATTGCCAAAAGGATTCACCGCAATAATATCGCCATAAGTGACATCACCAGCAGCAATATCCGCTCGAATGCCGCCGCCATTAACAAATCCAATATCCGCGTCGGTCATTTTGCGATACGCATCGGCACACAAATCGCCGAGATTGGTCTCCGCCGAACGAATCCGTCGCTTCCCTGTTTCTGGATCGTTCACAGTGAGATCAACCTCCGACTTGGCAACAACTTCTTCTGTCACCGCTTGATACTTGGCTTGAATATCTTCAATAAAGGATTGTGTCGTTTTGTAAGCTGTGCTTGAAGTAGAAACATCTGCGACAGGAACCAATGCCGTGTTCATTTCTCCAGTTTCTGGATCAATGGTGAGCTGGCCAATGGATTCTGCCTTCGTACCGGTCTGGCTCAAGATGACCGCTTCACCATCGGCATTTTTCACCATCTTCTCTGGTTCCACTGTATGAGAGTGACCATCTAACACTGCATCGATGCCTGTCGTGTTAGCGATCACTTCTGTGGACATCCAAGGTGTGCTCAAAAGATCTTCTCCCAAATGCGCCAGAGCAACGACATAATCGGCCCCTTCAGCGCGCGCTTCATCGACAGTATCCTGCACGCGATCGTACAATTCCCGGCCGTTATCTCCTTGGCAGAAATCATAAATGTAGTTGCCGTTGTCATCCTGGAAATAAACCGGTGTCGATTTTGAAAGCGTCTCCGGCGTCGAAATGCCAACATAGGCAATTTGAACGTCACCATAATCAACGATGGCATATGGATCGAGAACTTGATTACCATCCTTATCCAAGAAATTGCAGCTCAAGTATTGATAGTCTGCTTGATGGTTGGCAATGTCCAAAAATTGATCCATGCCAAAATCAAATTCATGGTTGCCTGGAACGGCAAAATCATAACCCACTTCATTCATGATATCCACAATCCACTCGCCATCAGAAAGCGTGCCCAAAACAGCCCCCTGAATGGCATCGCCGTTGTCCACCAATGTCACATTGTCTGCACCATAAGCTGCTTCCATCTGTTCCTTATAACCTGCAACGGCTGCGTAGGACATGCCTTCATCACTGGTACAATGAACATCATTGGTGAACAGCACCACAATGTCATCGTTCATTGGTTCTGCGTTTTCTCCAAATGCCAACGCTGGAATGGCACTGCTCCACAGCATCGCACCTGCAAGAAGCAGCGAAAGCACTTTTTTACCATGTTTTTTCATGACAGATTTCACCTTTCCTCTTTTATTTTCTTTCATTAATATAAGTTCATGCCTTCAATCATACATTAACAAAATTGTGTTGAGAAAACAAGCATCGCCCCCTCATTATCACAATGATTTGAAAATTTGGCGTCTCTATGGTTGAATCTTATTGCACATAAAAAGAGTGGCCGTCCATCCTGCGACCACTCTTTGCATCTTGAATGCATCCTTAAAAAACCACCTGTACCAGTAACATATAACACAAAGTGCCACCAGCAATGGATAATAACATTTGCCGCTTCCAGAGATGCAGCCCCACAGTGATGAGGATAGCTATGGCTTCCGGCAGTCCGTGGCTGCCAGTGAGCACATCAACACTGCGCAGACTGTACACCACCAACATGGCGAAAATGGCCGAAGGCAGTGCCGCCCCTAAATAAGACACCAATGGCGGCGTTTCCTTGCCTTCACGAAAAACAAAGAACGGCAGAAAACGTGTCAGCATTGTGCCCAGCGCGCAAATGGCAATGGTGAGAATTTGCTGCATCAGCGTCATAACCAGCCACCTGCCTTTTCCAGGGGCTTACGAAAACCAATCAGCACAAGCAGGATCACGCACATGCTTGGAATCAAAAAGCTGTTCTCACCAAATAAAACCAAACATCCCAACGATGCCGCCAAACCAATCACCGCGGTGTAATGCTTTTCTTCTTTAAGCAGCTGTTCTAGGAAAATAACCACAAACATGGCCGTCAGCACAAAATCCAAGCCTTCCGTATTAAAGGTGATCAAATTACCAGCCAAGCCGCCAATGGTTGAACCCGAAACCCAATAAAATTGATTCAGCAATGTTACAAAGAACATAAACCAGCCACGATCCACATCTTCTGGGATTTTTACCGAATAATTGATCGAAAACGTTTCATCACACATGCCAAAAATCAAATACCAGCGTTTCCAACCCAGCCCTTTAAATTTATCCAGCATCGCAATGCCATAAAACAAGTGCCGCGCCTGGATCATCAACGCAACCAAAAACGTTTGCAGTGGTGCAAATGGACTCAAGAGCATGGATACTGCGATGAATTCCAAAGAACCGCCAAAAATAACCATTGCCATGATGCAAGGATAAATAAAACTAAAGCCAGACACATGCATATACACACCATACGCCAGCCCTAAAAACCAAAATCCCGCAAAAATCGGAATGGTGCACGGAAAAGCGGCTTTGAACGCCCTGCGTTTCACACCCGCCTGCTGCATCATAATCCCCTCCCCTTATCGAAGTTTTTTCATTATAACGTAAAAAACCGCGTGCGACAACACGCGGTTCTTTGATCCTCCTCAAACTTCAACGGACGCTTCGTTCCCCTCTGTAGCATCTGCACTTGCATCCGTCTGTCCATCATAGCCTTCATTAAAATAATCCCAGATCATGGCATTCAACTCGCCAATCAGCAGTCGACCTGTATATCCCAACGACGTATACACGGCAATACTGTAAGGATGGCCACTCATCGAAATCCCTATGGCATTTTCTGCCTCTTCATACTGACCATATTTTTGCGCCATCTTATCACCGATGTTCATATTTAAGTAATCGTCAGGCTCGGATTGAAGCATATCATCCAGCAATGTCGAAAAATTGTCTTTGTGCGCATACAGGTAATCAAGCACATCTTCCATAAAGGCAGGTGTGAATACATTATCAAAAGAATAGTACACGCTATCATTTTCGTCGATGGCCACATCACTATATTTTGAAATGGCTTCTTTAAACGCCACCCATCCGCCAAGATTTTCAAACAAAATATGCGCGGCTGTATTGTCTGAATCAACAATCATGCAGTGCAGCAATTCTTCAATAGAAATGCTGCTGCCCGGCGAATAATCATAACAAATCGTGCCGCCTTCTTCATATTGATAAGCTTCATAGACCAGCTCATCTGAAAGAGCACACTCACCATTCGCAACCATTTCATAGTAAATCATTGCCAGCGGAAGTTTATAGGTACTGGCTGCAGTGAAATACGTCATATCGTTCCATGCATAGCTGCCGCCGCTCTCAAAATCATAAATGGCAATTCCAAGCGCTGAGGTGTCAACACCCGTTTCTGCGAAATAATTGTCTAAGATGGACGCCAAATCTGCTGATACCTCTGCCGCAGTTGGCGCTTCCTCTTCTGGCGTCGTCAAAGGCAGTGACTCCGTGGTGGATCCATCCTGTGGATCAGCATCTTTACCCATAGCAAAAATAACCAATGCCAAACAAGCAGCCATCAACACCATTGCCGCCACAATAGCCATTTTATTTGTTTTTTTCATTATTACACCTATATTCTAAGATTCGATGATCAATTAAAATCTTACCAATATCATCTTATATAAAATTGCTTAAAATACAATTTAATAAGCCATAAAAGTTCATAATGTCATCTTATTGTAACTACTCAAAACACCTTTCCAGTCACCATTTCTTGCAAGACTTTGATCCTGTGTTCATTTGACAAAGCTAAAATTCACGCCTAAAATAGAAGGGTAGACTCTTAATAAGGAAAGCTGGCATATTATGGCAAAATCACAAATGTATCGTTTTCTTTTTTATATCACAGGACTTCTCGTTCTTGCATTGGGCTTGACGCTTAACACCAAAGCTGGACTAGGCGTTTCACCAATCATCTCTGTATCATACAGCATCTCAGAAATATTTAACCATAATTTTGGCAATATGACGCTCGCTCTTTACGCTGCATTCGTTGTCATTCAAATGCTCCTGCATCTGATCAAGGGCGTAAAATCCGTCAGCGCACGCTCATCACTCAAAACCGTTCTGCTCATGGACTTTCTGCAAATTCCATTGAGCATCATTTTCACACGGTTTTTGAACGTTTTCGCAGCCACCATTCCAGACCTGGCATCGCTCGGGCTCAGCACCACAGCAGAACTAAGCATTCGCTTCGTTGTACTCTTTTGTGCCATCATCTGCACAGGCATCGGCGCTGCGATGTCCCTCAATATGCGCATCGTGCCAAATCCTGGTGATGGCATCGTGCAAACCATTGCGGATACCATTCACAAAAAAGTCGGCATCACAAAAAATTGCTTTGACCTGACCAACATCACCATCACTCTTTTAATCAGCCTGCTGTGCACCGGTCATATCGTTGGCATTGGCATCGGCACCATCCTCGCAATGATTGGAGTCGGCCGTACCATTGCTGTATTCAACCACTTTACTTACGCAAAAATGCGCACTCTGGCTGCTGCTGAACACTAAATAAAATTAAAAACAGCTTCTGAAACTAACATGCCAGTTTCAGAAGCTGTCTTTTTTATACACGTTTTTCATAATACACGACCATTACCATCGACAAAATGAACCAAATCGTCATCAACAGCAGCGCCACAACACAAACAACTGCCCAGCCAATCTCTTCTGTACAGTAGAAACCAACACCGCCAAGGATCACAAACAACACATACAGCCAAAACATAAAGCTATTTGTTATTGCTCCGCTTTTTAGGCGAACAAGCTCATTACGCTCATCGTTTGCTTCAATAAGATCCTCACGTGTTGCCCGCACCGAAAAAGCACGCAAAAAGCCCGTTAAACCAATCAGCACAAGGATACCGTCAATAATAACACCCTTAATCGTTTCCGGCAGAAAATCTGCTGGATGAATGAACAATTCCATGACCAACCCCCATATGCCGAGCGCCAGACAAAACACTCCCCATATTAAGCCTTTCTTATTGTAGATCTTCATAACGCCTGTCCTCCTCTGCCATGTTCTCCGCAAGACAACACAACGTCTCCACACTCACCCCAAACACCTGCGCCATACGATAAGCCAACATTAACGACGGACTGTACTGACCTTTTTCAATTGAAATGATGGTTCTCGATGATACATGTACCAAATCAGCCAACTGCTTCTGCGTCAATTTCTGCGCCATGCGAAATTCTTTTACTCTTGTTTTCATACACCGCTTCCTTTCATATGAAGCAAACTTCACGTGAAGTTTATTTCATATTACCATAAAAACAAGCGCTCTGCAATCAGAACTTGAAACGAACACACAAAAGGCAGCGCCGCATCTTGGCACTGCCTTTTGTTATCCCTCAATTTTCTGCACATCCACGCCGCTGGCTGCGTATTCTGCTATCATGGCATCATCCACTGGCACCACGCAGAAATGCACTGGCGCTCCGATGGCGAAATAACCAAATACGCCAATGCCATCACGATAATACAACATGGCCGGCAATTGCGCACTGCCTGTTCGGTATTGCTGCGAGGATGGAAAAGTGTTATCGTAAGCGCCCTGATTGACAGCCTCATACAGCGCGGTCAGCTGCTCATCGCTGAGATCTGGGTAAAACACTTTAAGCGTGTAATAACAATCTTTTTCAAACAATGCATAGGACGCTTCACTATAACTATGCTCATCGTAATTGAGGTCCACCTGCTGAATATCTTTGCCGCCTTCTGGCACCATCACGTTCATCACCGGCAATGTCCACACATTATCCTCTGCACGATGTTTGTACTGCGTCACAGGATAAGCAGATTCTACCGTATTATCAAGCGCCGAAACCTGCCATTCATCCAGCGGCCGCAAATAACACGCCTCATTGTCCTGCCAATAATAACCATTGTAGCTGGCGATAAAATCGTCAAGCGTGACGTCGAAAACCAATTCGTCATTGTCGTTCTTCTGCACACCAATATCCAGCATCTGAACAGGTGCTTCTTCTGTCATACCCGTTTTCGTTTGACCGCCAGCATCCAGACCCTGTCCATCCGGCAAAAAGCCAAATACTGCCATCAGACAGCCTAGGCCGATCAAAAGAACGAATACCACCGCCAACACGATCTTGATAACCTTCTTCATGATGAACCCCTCCCGTTATTTCAATTGTAAGGAAATCCATCAGCAAAAGCAAAAACAAAACACCGAAGTCATTGCTCGGCTTCGGTGTTTTATTGATTACAGCTTCGCCACCAAGCGTTTTACAGCGTGGCAGCTGTACAAAAAGGCTGCCGCTTCTGCGATCCAGAAGGCAAACCATGCCCAGGGCAGACCTGTCATGTGTAGGAGTACATACACACATGGCACAAGGATGACGAGCTGTCTGAGTGCTGTGCCAACCATATTGATCAGACCATTGCCCAGGCCGGCTGCGAAATAGCCACACATCATTGTGACTGTTGCAAAGGCAAAGGTTACCGAAATGATGCGCAAAGCCGGAACGCCCATCGCAAGCATGGCATCGCTGGCAGCAAAAAGTGCCAAAAGCTGATGTGGCAGCACCATAAAGACCATCGTGCCACATAGCGCAAATACAAGCGCTGTTGGAATTAACACACGCCACACTTGACGAACACGTTCTTTGTTCCCTGTCCCATCGTTAAACCCTACAACGGGAATGGCTGCTTGCCCTAAACCATTCATTGGCATCATAAGGAAATTTTGCAGCTTGTAATAGACCCCGAAAAAAGCGACGGCCGTTGCTGATACGTTCAAAAGAATGGCGTTCATCCCCAGCATCATAACACTGCCCAAAGCCTGCATAATAATGGTCGGCAACCCAACGCGGTATATTGCGGCCACATCTTTCCAAACAAAGCGATAGCCCTTGAACCGCACATGAATCACTGGATTTTTTAGGCGATTTAGAATCAATGCCGTTGCAGAAGCCGCCATCTGCCCAATCACAGAGGCAATCGCGGCGCCCTTGATGCCAAGCGCAGGACACCCAAGCAAACCAAAGATCATGATTGGATCAAGAATCACATTCAGCAACGCCCCAACCACCAACGAGATCATCGACAAAAAGGTATCACCTACAGCCTGCAGCAAGCGCTGACCATAAGTCTGAATGAAAATCCCCCATCCAAAAACCAAACTGATAGAAAGATAATCTTCACACAATCCTTGTAAAACGATATCGTCTGCCATCATGCTTGCGAGATTATCTGAAAAGCACAGCCCTACAAAACTAAAGAACATTGATGTTGCAAGCATCAACAGCAAGCCAGTGGTGGCAATGCGGCACGCCTCGTCGGCCTTTTTTTCACCCACTTTTCGTGACAACAATGCATTCAATCCGACAGCCGTGCCTACGCCGATGGCGATCATCAAAAATTGAATGGAATATGCCAGCGATGTGGCCGTTAAAGCGTCTTCGGACAAACGCGCCACAAACATACTGTCCACAATATTATACATTGATTGAATGAGCAGCGACATCATCAGCGGCACCGCCATGGAATACAGCAATTTTCTCACTGGCATCAACGCCATTTTGTTTGTTTCTTCCATAAAAAAACTCCTTTCAAAACAAAAAAGCGTGAAATCATCAAGGACAAGCACTCCTTGAGATTTCACGCTTAAAAGCCGGCTTAATATATTGTTTTTGTTCTGTGTTCTGTGTTCTGTGTTCTGTCATCGTGCCATTAAAAGGGCACACATTTATTTTAAAATATTTTACAAAATCATTCAAGCAAAATACGCTTTATTATTATTGCTGCTAAACTATACTATTCTCCACCGAAATCTTGTATAATGAATGAACAAACTCAAAGGAGGTTTGAACAATGATTACATTCAAAGTTGACGTCGTTGGATCGTTTCTGCGACCAAACGCGATCAAAGAAGCGCGCGCCGCATTCAAAGCAGGAACCCTCTCACGAGAAGCATTAACGGCCGTTGAAGACAAGGCCATCGCAGAACTCGTTGAAAAAGAAGTGGCCCATGGGCTGCAATTCGTCACCGATGGTGAATTTCGCCGCAGATGGTGGCACCTGGACTGGCTGAAAGAATTTGATGGATTCGACACCATCTACGTTACCAAACAGCTGGCCGGCGGCGTCCATGAAGTAGAATATGGACAGGTTACAGGAAAATTCTCTTATGACAAAAACAAAGCCCATGCTGAAATGTATGCCTGGGACTACCTGCATGGCCTGGCTCAGAAATATGACGGCATCACTGCGAAGAAATGCATATCTGGTCCAAATATGATCCTCATCGACCATGTCCTGCAACTTGGCAACAAAGAAACGCCATACTACGGCAACGACCTCGACGCCCTCATCAATGACATCGGGCTGGCCTACCAAGATGCCATTCGCGACTTCTATGACCACGGCTGCCGTTATCTGCAAATTGATGACACATCCTGGACCTACCTCATCGATGACAACTTCCTCAAAAAAGTTGCCGCAAACGGCTACACACAGGAACAGGTACTTGGCTGGTTCCAAACCGTTTCCACCAAAGCGCTGGAAAACCATCCAAAAGATATGACCATCGCCACCCATTTCTGCAAAGGGAACTTCAAAGGCAAACCTCTTTTCGCTGGATTCTACGACGCCGTAGCACCAATCATCATGCAGATTCCATACGACATCTATTTTGTTGAATACGATGATGAACGCTCAGGCTCTTTTGCGCCATGGGCCGGCATGAAAGACAACGATAAAACCTTTGTCGCCGGACTCATCTCCACCAAGAACCCTGTCCTTGAAGATCCCGAAATGCTCAAAGCACGCTTTGCAGAAGCCAAATCGGTCGTTGGAGACAAGATCGCCCTTTCTCCACAATGCGGTTTTGCTTCCGTCGAAGAAGGCAATGCTATCACCGAAGAAGACCAATGGAAAAAAATTGATCTCCTCGTCAGCTGCCGAGAATGGGTGTAATAGCACTTCCGTTCAAATAAACAAAAAGGCCTTTAAAGGAGACCCACATTTTGGAAAAGAAAACAGACCGCGAAACAATTTACCAAGTTGCACTGCTGCAATCGTTAACGCTTGGGCAGTATGACGGCTTTGTCAAAGTAAAAACTCTCAAAAGACACGGCGACACAGGCATTGGTACTTTTGACAGCATGGACGGCGAATTGATCATGCTGGATGGCTTGGTCTACCAGGTGCTGTCGGACGGCAGCATCGTCGAAGCCGTTGATGATGCGTTGGTTCCCTTCGGCGACGTAACTTTTTTCAAAGAAGATTTTACAGCCACGATAAACAGCGCCACCTCTCTAAAAGACCTGCATGAAAAGCTGTCAACAGTAATAACCAAATATGGTATCAATGCCTTTTACATGGTCAAAATTACAGGACACTATGACACCGTCCAGGTGCGCAGTGAATATCCACAGCAAAAACCTTATCCTCCACTGGACACCGTCATGAGCCAGCAATCCGTGTTTGACCTCACAAATATCGATGGCACCGTCATCGCCTTTTATTGCCCACGTTTTATGGAAGGCCAAAACACGGTAGGCTGGCACAGCCATTTTATCTCATCCGACAAAAAGCACGGCGGACACATCCTCGACCTTGCAGCCAAAGATCTCTTTGCCAGATTTGACAAAACCATTAAATATGAAATGGTATTGCCTGATGACGACAGCTTCCATGATCTCGACCTTGGCGCCGATCTTACCGAAGCAATCGCAAAGGCCGAAGGCACCAACTGATACCCGAAACATGACAAAAGACCGGACTTGCATCCGGTCTTTTGTTATTTCTTCTTTCTCGGGTCTTCGATCCAATATGTGTGCAGCCCATAATTGAACACATATGCGCCTCGTGGCACCTGCTGGATAACATTACGCACATTGTAGAAATCCCCAACACCGCCAAAGATCATGGACCAGCACATGGACATCCAAAAGATCGACACCACGGGCGACACGGCCGCTGCACCGAGGAGCCAGCCGATGAATGGCAGAAAGCCTAGGATGGTTACTGGCGCCAGGCTCATAACAATGAAGCGTGTGCGTTTCACGGGCGTGTTGCAATACACCATCGCCGCCTGGAATTGATAAATCCACACATCTTTGACCGCTCGTCGTGGAAAAAACAGCGCGTGAATCCATTCGTGGGCAAGAATCAGCACCATATATGCCACAACCCATATAATAAACGCAATGCCCAGTGACCACACAGAAAAATCACGGCTCCAATCCAAGCCTTTCATCAGCCTTACTGCCGAAAGCGCCATCACTAAGATGAATAACGGCACGCTTTGACGGATCGCCTGGACCAACACGTCTTCCATCTCGTTTGCCTCTTCAAGTGGAACGGCCTCTGGCGGGCAATAGCCATATTCAAGCTGTGAAAAATCACTGAGCAAACCACGAAAACGAATCGCCATTTTACGCTCCCTACTTTCCTTGTATCCATAAATTTGCTATCATTAGAAAAGACATTTTTCTTTGATTATACCTTGTTTGCGAAGGAGGGACAACCATGTTGAAAGCACTGAGGAATTTTATCATCGGCCTGCTTATTGGCGCGGTCGTCTTTACCCTCGTACTGCCTTATGCCTATTTTCATCAATCACCCGGTGAATTTTACGCCCATTGGATCAATGTGCACCTGCGGCAAAATCAGGACACCCGCCAGCTGGCACGATATTTCGACAATAGTGGGCAGCACCTGCCAATTTTGACTTATCGTTCTTTTGTCGACGAAAACGACGAAGGAGAACCTGTTGAACCAGGCATTACCTTGTCACAGTTTGAAGAACAAATGAAGACCCTCTCCGACATCGGCTGCACCTTCATCACCCCTCAGGATCTGCTTAATGCCATCAATGCCGGAGAAAGCCTCCCATCGCGCGCAGTGATGATTACCTTTGATGATTGTAATGAAGAAATATACACCCAGGCATTCCCGATCCTGCAAAAATACAACATCAAAGCGACCGTCAATGTCATCGGCTATTACATTGAATACCACGACAACTACGATTTTCCACTGCTCACCTGGGACGAGCTTGAAGAAATGACCGCTAGCGGTCTTGTGAATCTGCAAAGTGAAACCTATTATTCGTACGTCACACAGCTTAACGTTGATGGTTCCACGACCTATCCATTCACAGAGCAGCGTCCAGGCGAAGACTGGACCACCTACTGGGAGCGCATCACCAAAGACCTCTTGCGCAACAATCTCAAACTCCTGGACGAAACAGGCAGCCTGCCTATAGCTCTGGCTTACCCTTACGGCACCAGCAACGCCACAACCACCCAGGCCATGCAGGCTGTTGGACTGTCCATCGGTTTTGACAGCTACAACAACATTTGTCTCAACCTCAACGACAGTTATGATCTCTATCACTTGCCGCGGTTCGAAATGAACAGCAACTTCGACAGCATGAAAGATTTCCTTCTTTTCATCAACACCCTGTACTAATCCCTAACAAAGGAGCATCGCAAACATGCAGTTCAAATACATTCTGCTCACCATCATTGCCGCCATCGGCTGGGGCTTTTCCGGCACCTGCAGTGAGCATCTCTTCAAAACCTATGGTACCAATGGCGAATGGCTGACGTCCATTCGCCTTCTCAGTGCCGGCATTCTGCTCATTCTCATCTGTCTGGCGAGCGGCCAAGGCCGTGCCCTAATCGGCATCATCAAAAGCAAACGTGATCTGCCAGTGCTCCTGCTCTTCTCCGTATTCGGCATGATGGCCGTACAATACACCTACCTCACCGCCATCGCCAACACCAACTCGGGCACTGCCACCGTCCTGCAATACAGCGGTCCCGCCTTTGTCCTGCTCTATGTCTGCCTCACCACCAAACGCCTGCCAAGCTGGCGTGAAGCCTGTTCCCTCGTGGGCATTCTGATCGGTGTCTTTCTCATCGCCACCCATGGCGACATCACCTCTCTGGCGATTTCTCAGGCAGGTCTATTTTGGGGCATTGCCTCGGCGATTTTCCTTGCCGCCCACGACATCATCCCTATCCGCATCATTCAGGAATGGGGCAGCCTGCCTGTCACCGCTTGGTCCATGCTCATCGGCGGCATCTGTTTGTCTATTATCACACGCCCCTTTGACTACCAGCCCACCATCTGCCTCGACAGTGTGCTGACCTTCTCCGGCCTCGTCCTCGTTGGCACCGTTTTCGCCTTCACTGCCTTCCTCGCTGGCGTCGCCGAAATCGGCCCCGTCAAAGCCAGCATCGTCGCCTGTATCGAACCCATTGCCGCCAGCATCTTCTCCTATCTCTGGGTCGGCACCCACTTCACCTTCTATGACATCATCGGCATGGCCATCATCCTCGTCGCCGTCTACATCCTCACGAATGCACCAGCAAAACACGCATCATAAAAACAGCGGTGGAGATCTTTTCAGATCTCCACCGCTGTTTTATTTTACACTTCTTCGGCTTTCTGAAAATGGAGCCAATAGAGCCAGCGATGGGTGACGGGTTTGCCTCGGGCTGCCTGGAGTGCTTGGGCATAGAGGTCGAGCTGTTTGCGGTAGCGATCAGCGTTCATGCTGCGATCGGTTTTGAAATCGACGATTTCGTAGCCGTCCTCCGTTTCAAAGAAGAGGTCAATCTGACCATCGACCATGTAATCGTCCAAGTGCATGGTGAAAGACATTTCGTGCTCAACATGAAAGCCTTCGCGCACAATCCGCTGCACAAAATCGCTCTGATAAAACGCTTCCAGCATGTCGACGTCAACGGCTTTCCGTTCCTCCGGTGTGAGAAAGGCACGTGCTTGCAGATCATCCAGCGCCGCTTCGATGACGTTGCGATCCTGCGCCTGCAGCGGCAGCCACTGCACCACTTGGTGCATCAGAGTGCCCATGGCTGCGCCCGTAAACGACAAATGCTCCTGGATAAATGGCGGCACCGGCACATCGGGCTGCTGCACACGGGCTGTTTCGCCATAAGAAGGCCACTGCTTGATGTAATCCGGCATCACGCTGTTGCTCTTAGCCAGCTGCGACACGGTCTTTTTGAAAGGCATCGTGGTCGCTTCCTGATAGGCGTACTCATGATGAAAACGTGCACCAATCTCAGTCGTCAGCGTTGGATCCGCGGCTTCAAGCAGCTGCCTGTACGCTGGCGCTGCGGTTTCTTCTTCGACGACCAAAGAATCTTCCAGTCCTAAATACTGCCATTCATACAACGACTGCCCAGCATCCAGCGACAGCCGATGACGTGGATCGCACAAACACAGTCCCAGCCAATCACGGTACGACGTGCCGCCTCGGAAGCTGTTCACATCAGCCCGCGCGTGACCGCGTCGCTTCTGCCACTTTTCCACATCTTTCGGCTTCAAAGTGCTCACCAGATAGAGCCGATCAATGGCACGCGTCAGCGCCACATAAAGCAGGCGCACTTCTTCGGACAACGTCTCGCGGCGATTTTTCATCGACAACAGTTTCTTTTCAAAAGAATGATGCGTGGTGGCATGGTCGAGATCGACTACATTCATCGCCACGCCAAGCTGATCGTCCACCACAATGGCCGGACGATTGTCACGCAAATTAAACGAACGGGCCATATCTGCCAGAAAGACCACCTTAAAGCCGAGGCCTTTGCTTTTGTGAATGCTCATGATACGCACACAGTGGTCATTTTCACTCAAGCCTATCCCCGGCGACGAAGAATCCATGCTACGCGCCTGCAAGGTCTGCACGTAATGCAGAAAACCAGGCAGGCCATAGCGATGGGCGCGCTCATATTCATTGATGGTGTCAATGAACGCCAGTACGTTTTGCTGACGCTCGACACCATCGTCCATCCCCAATAGAAAAGCACCATAGCCACTTTCTTCAAAAAGTCGCATGGCCACATCCGCCAGCAGTTCATAATGCAACGCCGCCCGCCAGGCGCTGACGTGCTCGTAAAAGCGCTGGAGTTTGTCAGCAATGCGGTCCTTATGAGCCGCCACATACTCTTTGCAAGCCGCCGAAAACGTTCCTTCTGGCGCCGTCAGGCGGATGGCCGCAAGTTCAGCATCGGTGAGCCCGCCAAATGGCGATAAGAGCGCCGATAAGAGCGCTGTATCCAAGGTGTCATTGCTGAGCACTGTCAGCATAGCGATGAACAGCCGCACCTCAAGGTTCTCAAAGCCCACCACCGAGTTGTCGCTGTAGTAAGGAATATGATGCGCTTTGAACACGTCCTCAAAGCCATGAAGGCGGCTGCGCGGCGAACGCATGAGAACAACAATATCGCCATAATCGCAGTGCCCTGCCGCCACCAAGCGCTCAATCTCCGCGGCAATCCACTCCGCTTCACGATCGCCTTTTGCGCCTGGCTCTGTTTCAATCGCCACGCACTGCACAGCGCTCGCATCCGCTTCGAAGCTGCCGCCGCAAACCAATGCCTGCCCCGGTTCCCGATAATCCACTTCACCCAAAGAAGGGGTCATCAGCTGCTCAAACAGTGCATTGGAAAAATTCAGAATCTCTGCGCGCGAACGGAAATTCTCCGACAGGAAAATCAGCCTGCCATCCTCACTGTCACGATAACGGGCATAGCGCCTGTTGAAAATATTCGGGTCAGCACGGCGAAAACGATAAATGGCCTGCTTTACGTCGCCAACAAAGAACAGATGGCCAGGATGCGCCAGCGTTTCGACAATGGCTTCCTGAATAGGATTGGCATCCTGGTACTCGTCAAAGAAAATATACTGCACTTCCTGGCGAATGGCTGCGCACGCCTCTTCATCCTGCAAAAGCCGCAGCATGCCATGCTCCAGATCGTTAAAATCCAGCCCGCTGCGCGCCTGCTTGACGGCCTGATACGCCGCATCGTACTTCCGCACCAGCGCTGCGAACGCCTGCAAATGCGGCAACACCAGCGCACGGTCCGCCTGAATGCGAGCGCTGCCGCCCTTGACAGCCAACGCTGCCAGATCCTCGACAGCTGCCTTCATGTCCTTGCGCAAGTCGGCAATGGCGTCATCAATTTCCACCACATCCTCCGTGGCGTTTCTTGGCTTTGCCGGCTTCCGTGTCCAGGAAATCTTTGGCAAAAGATAGGCCATGAACGCATCCGCCACATCATCCGCATCCAGACAATGACGCAGACCGCGGATGATCGCCTCATCGTCGCTGATCATATCGTGCAGCTTGTCGGCGTTCGGCATCATATCCGCCAACGTTCGCATCTCTGCACACATGGCCTCAGCAGCCTGGCAGCTCTCCCTGACCAGCGCATCAAGCACAGCCAGCGCTGACTGTGACACTGGTTCCGCATAACTTGCCGCCTCTTTCTCCAGCCAAGCCAAAGGCTCAGCATGAGCCTGAATGCGATTGTACACACTGCGCACCAGTTCGCGCAGCGTCTCATCGCTGTTGCGCCCGCCATAGGCCGCGACCAGGTTCAAAAACTTCTCATCACCTTCAGCATAGGCGGCATCCATCGCTTCTTCCAGCGCATCCTCGCGCAGAATCGTGGTGGTGGTTTCAGGCAGAATTTTAAAATTTGGATCCAGCGCCAGCACATGATAAAACCGGCGCAGCTCAGAGATACAGAATGCATGCATCGTAGAAATATGCGCATCCGGCAGCTCTTCGAGCTGGGCGATGAGAAAAGCCTTCGCTTCTTCATCCGCAGCCGCTGCCACAGCATCCTGCAAGCCTTGGCGCAAACGTGCACGCATCTCCCCGGCAGCGGCATTGGTGAACGTGACAATCAGCATCTCTGCCAGCGGCACACGATCATGCACCATCATATGCACAATGCGGTCGACCAGCACACGCGTCTTCCCAGAGCCCGCTGCCGCTGAAATCAGCAAATCTTCGCCACGAGCCTCGATGGCCTCCTGTTGATGAGCCGTATAGTTCATGCCTGCACCTCCTTCTCCAAAAGTTCTTTCACATTTTTCCAATCCACTTTATCAATGGCACGCATGCGGTTGCCGCTGCGATTGTTTTCAAAACGGCACACCGCCATGTAATCGCAGTATTTGCAGCCACCCTGCTGGCTTTCATCCAAAGGCAGCACGCGAATATCGCCATCCATCACAGCCTGCACCGTGTCCTGTGCCGCCTTCACCGTGTGTGCCAGCAGGTGTTCCAAGAGCTCCGCACTCAGGCAGTTGTCGACCGTCTTTCCGCGGCCGCAAAAAGCGATGACCTGGTTCGTGCCATCCTTGACGCCGCTGTCCAGCGCCGCGATGACCTCCGGATCGTCAATAAACACCCCATCCATAAGCAGATTTTTCGTGAACAGAGCTTCAATCTCCGCATCATCGAGGCTGTCGGTATCGATGAACGGTTCCTTCATGCTCAGATAAAACACGCCGGCTGGCAATGGCTGCTGCCGCCAGCCCAACGCTGCACGCAGATACAGCAGCAGCTGCAAATCCAACCCCGCCCAAACACGCGTAATATCAAAGCTGTTGAAGCCCGATTTATAATCGATCACCCGCGCGTACACTTTGCCGCCCTGGCGCCAGGTGTCGATGCGATCGATGCGCCCTTCAATGCGCAGAATCTGTCCGCCCAAATCCAAATAAATCGGCGGCAGAATCGGCGCCTTTTCACCAAACGACACCTCATTAAACCGTGGCGTGAACGCGCTTTCGCGCAGCTGTCGAATGATGAAACGGCCCGCTTTGTGCCCTTGTCGGCGCACCTTGTCGAGCACCGCCGCATTGCGTGCCTCGCCGCTGCGCTGGCCGTCCAGCTGGCGCTGTTCCTCTGCCAGCAAATAAGCATCCATCTGCGCGTAAATGGACGCATCGTCCCATTCCAGATATTCTGGATGTTCACGCAGATCGTGGGTCAATTGGTCCAGTGAACCATGCAGCATATTGCCAAGCTCGTCACTGCGCAAGGTATAGTCGATCTCTTCTTCCGGGCGAATGCCATAACGCAGGAAATGCTTGTAAGGGCAGCCTTGCCAGCTTTCCAGCTCGCTGATGCTGACGCGCCCTTCTGCCAGTGCCGGGTAAAGCTTTTGCACCACCTCCGGCGCCAGTTTGGCGCGCAGATTTGTGTAATACAGACCATCTTTCAAAAACGGCGCCAAATTTGGCCGAGCCGACTCAAAATAACGGTACACACTCGCTGCCCAGCGCACGCCTTCCGGATCGTTCTCCGCCAACTCTGGCAGAGCCGCATAGCGCCGCAGCCAATCGGCAGCCACCTTCAAACTCTCCCATTCCAAATACGGCAACACCTCGTCAAAGGCAGCGATCAGGCTCTTTTCTCTTTTCTGCAGTGTCGGCAGAATCTGCTTGGCCCGCGTGATAAACACGCTCTCGTTCATCGCAGCACCATCGCTTGCGCTGAGCGGATACGAAAAAATCAAACGCTCCGTGGGTTTGCCCATCGCTTCATAAAGGCACAGCGCCTCATCTTCCAGAATGCGGCCTTCGTCGTATTGCAGCGCCACGCCCGCTTTTTCCAGCCAGCGTTTTTCCTCGCGAATGAAAATCGTGCGCGACACGCTCTGCGACGGCAGCCAGGCATCGCTCATGCCCACAACCACCTGCACCTTGCAACGCCCTGTGCGCGCGCGGCCCAATTCGACCACCTGCACCTCATCCTGCGCAGGCGGCACAATGCCAAGGCTGGCCTCGCTCAACCCCTCGCTGAGAATGCGAATGTACTGCTCCAGCGACACTGTCATCTCGCCAATGGTCGCCACCAATTGATCCAACAGCGCCACCAGCGCTTCCACAATCTGATCGTCGGTTTCCAGCTGGGCAGGCTCCTTGTAGGCGTCACTTTCATGGAATGCCACCAAAAGCTCCGGTGCCGTGAGAAAATGATAAACAATCGTCGAAAATTCGCGCACCGTCTGCGCTGCCTGCAGGTCCTCGTACAACGGCTTGAAACGCTCTGTGAACGCTTTATGCGCCTTCAGCGCCGCTTCCCGACGCGCCCGCAGCCCTTCCACCTTGCGCGATGTCACCTGCTCATCCGGCATCTCAAAATAACGCGCATCGAAATACATCGTCCCGCGCAAATGCTTGACCCGCGCATAGTAATCCAGCGCCACCACTTCCTCTTCCGTCAAGCCGGAAAGGCCTGTCTGCAGGCAGGCAAACACCATCGGATAGGCGAAACGATGCGCCACCATGTCCAGTGCATTCAATAGATAGCGCACCAGATAATGCACATCCAGCGCCTTGCGCTCGTCGATAAACGCCGGAATCTCGTACTGCTTGAAAATGCGCGCAATCAGCGGAAAATACACCTGCGGCTGGTTCGTCGTCACATGCACATCGCGCCAGCGCAGCCCCTCCTCGGCCACCATGCGCCGGATCACGCCAGCCAGATAGGTGATCTCTGTCTGCGGCTGCGGCGCCTTCCAGATTTCCACCGCGTCTCCGCCTTCACAGGCAGGCGTTTCATACGCAAAAAGATGCTGCGCCAGCGGCACCACATCGTCAAGCATCGTGCCTGCCGCATCCAGCGCCTCAATCCTGAGCGGCATCCCTGCCTTGGCAAGGCTTTCGTAAAATCGCCACGAAGCCTGACACGCCGTGTGCATCGCCCACCAGCCGCGCTGCTCAGTCAGCATCTCTGGCGGCATCACCAAGCCCATCGCCAGCTCAGCACCGCGCGCCTCCAACGCTTTCAGCACCGCCATTTCAGGCTGGCTCAGCGAATGAAAGCCATCCATATAAATCGTCAGTCCATCCAGCCAATCGGCCTCCTTCACCTTTTCCGCCAAAAGCGACAGCCGCGCCTCGCTGTCCAGCCGCTGAGTGCCCAGGGCTTCCTCATAAGCCGTCAAGAGCAGCTTCACGTCGGCCAGCTTTTCTGCCAAAAGCGGCGATTCGTCGGCCTGTTCTGCCAACTGGGCCACGTCGCTTGCCGCCATACCAAGATTGCGAAACTCACCCAGCGTTTCCACCAGCTTCGCCGCCACACCGCTCTGATCCCAGCCGCGGCCAAGAATCGCCAGCGCCTGATGATGCTCGCCCAACAGATACTGCGCCAGCATGCGCCGCCCGCTTTCATTGACATAGGGCAGTTTGATGCCGCCGGTGCGTCCCAGCACTTCGCGCGACAGCGAACCGAAACTTTTGACCTTAATGTCCATCATCACCGGCACCTTGAGCCGCGCCAATAGCTGCATGTCCGACTGCATCGTGAACTGCTCCGGCACCAAAAGATAGGCCCGCCCGCGCTGCTCGGCGATTGCAGTCAATTCTGCCAATATTTTCTCGCGCACAGCGTTTGCCGTCGCGCCAATGATCAGTCGCATAGTGATCCCTCCTCAACAATGACAATTGGTCTATTTGTCTAGTGTACACAGAAAAATGACAACATGCAAGCAGGCCCGGGATAAAGATTGACGCCCCTACCAGCATCCACTACAATGGAAGAAAACCAGCAACACAGGAGGTTCGTGCCATGAAACGATCACTCACGCTCGCCGCGCTGGCGCTTTTTGCAGCGTCCTGTCTCAGCGGCTGCGGCAGCACATCCGACACCATCAACACGGAGGCCACCCCGGTCGCCGTCTACGATACCCTGACCACCGCGTCCCAATCTTTGGCCAATGGCCTCAACGCCAACAGCGCCGATACCGTCGCCACCGCCGAAGCCAACGACGTCTTCACCTTCGCCGCAGGCACCTTCACCAATAATGCTGGCGGCTATAGTATCTCCGTGCCCGACGGCCTGCAAGTCGTCGACATGGGCGACGCCACCTACCGCAGCACCCTCGCCAGCGACAGCACGCGCCTGGAAATCTTCACTCAAACCCTGAGCGACGATGTTGATGCCGCCACCTATCTCGGTTATTCCAACCGTTTTCTGGAAAACACCTGGGACTTCACCAAAACCTATGACCAATCCATCGACGACACCCTCGACGGACGCACCACCCATTATCTCACCTGGGAGCGCCGCGCACTGACGCGCGTCGACGGCGACCGCAACTACTACGGCCTGGTTGACATCGTCGAAGGCAAAAATGTTTATTCCTTCCTGCTCACCTCCCAGGAGCCAGTAAGCACCGACAGCCTGCGCGACTTGGCCGCCAGCTTCCAAAGCTTCACACCAACCGTCGAGGCCAAGGAATATCCGCGCCAGCCACGCCAGCGCACCGACCTGACCGCTGAAACTCAGGACTTCTACCAGCGCATCTTTGGCGACGATGCCGACCTCACCTGGGGGCTTTTTGAACCATCCGTCAGCGGGCAAAGCATCCGTGGTCTGCTTGATGTGCAAAAAGAGCTCTCCCACCGCTTCGACATTGTCCTCTGCTACTCCAACATCTACGAAGACTACACCGAAAACAACATCTACAACACCCTCAGCCGACTCTGGGAAAATGGCAGCGTGGTTGAACTGACCCTGCAAACCCAGCTCTACGACCCGCTCAGCCAAAACAACACAGTCTACGACGTGCTCGACGGTAAATATGACGACTTCCTCCATGCCTACGCCGCCGATGTGGCCCGCTTCGGCCATCCGGTGCTCTTCCGCCCATTCAATGAAATGAACGGCGACTGGTGCAACTACTCCGCCTACTGGACCGCCCGCGACTGCAGCACCTATGTTGAACTCTACCGCTACATTTACAGCATCTTCGAAGAAGAGGGCGCCAACAAGAATACCCTCTGGGTGTGGAACCCTAATGAAAAATCCTTCCCGGCTTTCGCCTGGAACAACGCCGACAACTACTATCCTGGCGATGAATACGTCGACATCGTCGGCCTCACCGGCTACAACACCGGCGACTACTACGACGGTGAAACCTGGCGCAGCTTCAACGAAATCTATGATCCGATCTACGCACAGATGGCACCGCAATACGAGCAGCCGCTGATGATCACCGAATTTGCCTGCTCCAGCTACGGCGGCGACAAAGCTGCCTGGGTGGAAGACATGTTCGAACAGCTCGAACACTATCCGCGCATCAAAGCCGCCGTTTGGTGGGACAGCGCCGATAAAGACACCGACGGCAACATTGCCCGCGCCTACTACATCGACAACGACAAAGGCGCCCTGAAAGTCTTCAAAAAGCACCTCGCTCAAGACGATTATAAGGAGGATCCCAGGGAACGCACAGCTGCTCTCCTGAAATCCTACGACCTCTACTGATAGCGACACATGAAAAAAGGCCATTGCCCCTCGGCTATGGCCTTTCTTATTCTTAACACATTACAGCAAACAAAAAACGCGAAGCACCAGGGCTTCGCGTTTTTGTTTGTCCTAAAAGCGATCAGCGGTCTTCCCAATCCTTATCCAGGATCTCGGTCCATTCTTCAACCTTCTGACCCTGTTCGGTGGTCCATTCGTATTCATGACCGTTGGTTGCTTCCTGCATGTCGGCGTAGAACCAATCGCCAGGGTTGTTGTCCGGCCATGTCTTCATGTCATCGGCTGGCAGCAGATGATCAACATGAGGGATACGGCCCAGCGTGCGGTTGACAATCGCACATGCTTCGGCACGGGTGATGTTGTTGTTCGGACGCACGGTGCCGTCTGGATAGCCGCCGATGAGCCCAAGCTCAACAGCATCGGCAATCGCATTGGCGAACCATTCGTCGCCTGTCACATCATCGAAGGTGCCTGGTTCATATTCTGCGCCAGTCTCTTCAAAGAAACGGGTCGCAATCGCAGCAAATTCAGCACGGGTGATTGGTGCATTTGGACGGAAGGTGCCGTCTTCATAGCCACGGACAATATCCATCGCCGAAAGCGTTGCCACCGTCGTGCCATACCAATCGCTTGCACTCACATCACTAAATTCAGAAATATCCGTCGTGTTCGCATCGCGTACATCGTCCTTCAGCAGGCGGTAGAAAATCGATGCCACTTCAGCGCGAGTGATGGCGTTTTCAGGTTTCACCATGCCATCTTCATAACCAACCACGTAAGAGAAGTGATCTTCCGTGTTCAGTGCTGGAGGATTTGGCGTGGTGCCGCCACCGCCAGGATTGGTATTATTATTCTCTTCTTCCCAGACAAGAATAAGAGTGTCCGACCCTTCATGACTGTTACCATCTGTTGCTGTCACTGTGTTACTAATTTGTCCAGCTGCGACATCAACCTGCGTTACGGTATAGGTATAGGTGATCGTAATCTGATCCTTCGGATTTAAGGTTTCAATGGTATAATGTCCCGCAGATACATTCTGTTCTCCTTCTTTATCCGAGACAGAAACAGCCGTGACTTTATCCGCTCCCCATAGAGTATCTGTTACGGTTACATCATTCATAACCATGTTTCCGTTGTTGGAAACTTTGACCGTATAAGTAATTTGGTCACCTAACTTGGCAGGGTTATTTGCATCGGAAGTTTTATATACTTCTACATTATAGTTTTCAGCATCCCATGTTGCAGTAAAGTTTACATCATTGTCTGGCATGATAAAAGTGCTATTAGGATCTACCTTATTTTGCGAAGTATCACGCTGCCACCCTTGGAATTGACGATAGTCCATGGTTGGCGCCGGTTGAACAGTGACTTCTTGACCATATAGATACGTTTTTTCTGCATAGTCCCCATCTGTAGCACCAGTACCACCATTTAAATTATAGGTCACTTTATGAGTGTTGCGTGAGTAAAACAGTTTCAAAACAAGCGTACCATCGCCAGAAATAGTTCCACTAGCAACGGTTTCCGCTACACTATCATTATAAGTGAAACCTTCATAATTTTTAGGTGTGGCAGTTACTTCCGTACCAGTTGTTCCATACCGTGTATCTGTATCAGTTGGTTCTTCTGGATAAGTTCCATCCAGATTCTGCTGATAATGCTTTACCGTGTAAGAAATATCACCTTTCGGGGTCCATTTCGCATAAAGCGTTACATTGCGTGCTAAGTTTAATTGGCTACCCGCAGCGTAATCTGTCCCTGTACCATTTTTCTCCGTATTCCATCCACTGAATGTATAGCCAGGATTTTCAAAATTTTCGTCATTAGCCACTGTTACCGATGTATTTTCATATCCCGTAGCTGAGTCAGGTGTCGTACCTGTACCACCATTTAAGTCATAGGTCACAGTATACTGTGGAATAGGTGTCCATTGTGCTTCATAAGTTACCGTTTCAGTAACAGTTGAAGACCAATCTGGACTCCAACCACTAAATGTATACCCTTCACGAGTTGGAGTAGTCCCATCAAAATCTGGTGTTGGGTCGCCGCTCACCAGATTGCAGGTTGTTTGATCAGCAAAAATCTCCTTATCCGGAACTCCATCGGTATAAGTGACTTTATACACATCTACTGTTGGATCGCCAATAGCGCCTTTGTTGAAGGTTACTTCTTTATTCAATTTATTGCTATAAAACGTTAAAGATACATTACTATTTGTCTTCAATAAGCCATCTGCCGTATTTTCATCTTTTAATTGAATCTTAAATGACACGGACTTGCTTTCTTTCGTAATGTCACCAATATTCCAAGTCAAGGTTTTACCATCAGAATCTACATTAAGGCCCTCTGATGCTGACCCATCAACATATTCGAACGAATTAGTGTTAATAACATCCGTCATCACCCCATTGGTGCCAGCAGGAATACTGCTTTGAATTTCTTTACGAATCTCTTCTAAAATCGCATTCAAAGCATTACTGCTGCCACTTGTTGAAGCACTGTAATAACGATATTGTTCTTTTCCACTGTCATCTTTATACTTGGAAGAAATAGCTTTTAAATCACCTGCTTGATTATCTCTCAAATCAACACCAACAGTAAAAATAGTAACATCATTTTGTTTCAGTTGATTAGCAACATTAATGCCGGTATTCCCATTATTTGGTTCACCATCAGAGATGAACACAATAAACTTGGCACGTCCATTTGTACTTTCATTAAGAATATTCTGTGCTCCGCGCAAGCCTTTAGTATACGATGTACCATCTCCATTATCTGGGCAATGGAGATCGTTAATTTCTTGAAGGAGTGTGTTTTTTCCATTCACTCCAGTAAGTTCTACGTCGGTACGATTAGAACCGGAAAAATCGTACAAGCCAATCCTTACATCGTTTCCTTCGTTCATTAAACTATTCACAAAGTTTTTAGCTGCTGATTTTGCAACATCTAAACGGTTCATACTTATTGTTGCTGTACAATACTCAGGATGATTATTTGCGTCATATCTTTTCCCACAGTTTGAGCATTCATACCGATGGAATAGCCAGCCCTTTTCTTCTATCTTTCCACCACAGATTTTTGTTCCGTCTACCTCATATTCCATACTTGTCGAAGTATCTACCACCAATACGATATCCGCCGGAACATTTTGCATTTCCGTCGATGTCGTTGTGTCACCTTTGACATTTAATGTAATGGTATAGTTCCCATCGTTATCTGGTCCACTTACCGTTTTTGTTGCTTGCACAGCTGTATCATTGAAGGCAGTTTCAAAATTGTTATATTCGCCATCTTGAGCAAATGCAATTCCAGTTGGCAACATGCCTAAAAGCATGACAACAACCATCAGCATACTGAACAACCGTTTTACTTTTCGTTTCATGACCATTTTCCTCCTTTATTTTATAATTTGCATATCCCATTGTGTACGATTAGTTCTAATACAAAGCTTGGACAAAATGTCCGCCTGTATGCCATCATTCAAATCTCTTTGCGTCGTTTCCAATCGCATTCCCCCTTTCAATGGTTTCATACCGCGCGCGCCGCTTGCCGCTGGCGTGGCCGCTGCACACTGGGCAGCCACATTGCTGGCTGCCGGTGCGGCTGTAGATGACGGCTTGCCAGGTGTGCCCTGCGCTGCACTGCCACCACACGCGTCGCCTGCTGCCAGGGGTAACATCCTGCGGCGTGAGGGCGCCATTGAGGGTCGGGTGCCACTGGCGAGCGATGGCTGGGTAGAGAGTGGCAAGGTCGTTGTAACCGACGAGCACTTTTTTATTGGAACAGTAAGGGCATCCGCCGCCACGCATGGTGCGGCTGGAGATGACCGCCTGGTAGTCGTGGTCTTTTTCGCAGCGCCACCATACTTTTTTATTGGACGCTGGGGTTACTTGTGCCGGTATAAGGCTTCCGTTTTTATTCGGGTGCCACTGGGCGGCAATGTCCGGATAGAGAGTGGCGAGATCGTTGAACCCCGCCAGCACTTTTTTACCAGCGCAGATCGGACAGCCACTGCCGTTGACACGGCTGGCAACGCTGGCCTGGTAATCATGGCCTTTCTCGCAACGCCACCACACTTTGCGACGGGTGCCAGGCACCACATCTGCCGGAGTGAGAGCGCCGTTTTTCGTTGGGTGCCATTGCGCGGCAAGGTCTGGATAAAGACTTGCGAGATCGTTGTCCCCAGCCTGAACCTGCTTATTAGCGCAAACGGGACAACCAGCACCATTGACACGGGATTTCACCTGTGCCCGCCACTCGTGACCCTGCTCACAGCGCCACCAAGCCATGCGATGGCTGCCTGGCAGCACATGGTCAGGGATAAGGTCACCGTTTTTTTGGGGATGCCATTCACGTGCAATGAGCGGATACAAGGTGGCAAGATCATTTACACCAGGAATGGCATAGCGCCCACTGCAATAGGGACATCCTGAGCCAGCGCCAGTCCTGGTGTGAATAGCCGCTTGCCAATGGTGCCCATTGGTACAGGTCCACCAGACATGCTTTTTGCTACCATAGCTGACAGTTTCAGGGGTGAGCGGCAGATTACGAACCTCGTCCCACTCTTCCAGCAATTCTTCCCGCTGTTCACGGCGGCAATATTCTGACAATGATTCCCGCACACTACTCACCTCCAAATAAAAAAACCGTTATAGACAAAATCAACATTTTGTCTATAACGGTTCTTCCGTACTAAGAAGGATATATAATTTTATAAGATCAAGAACAATAAATATGATATGAATATCATATATTTTGGGCGATTTTAAGCAAGGGTCATCACTATTTATATATTGAGGACCCTTTTTCTCATGCGCAAAATTTGTCTATCTCTTTACGGAAACCACGTACATGTGGTATAATTTCTGTAATTAAACAAAAGAGAGAATTATTTCTCAGAAGAGAACAGACAAAATGTTGATTTTGTCTGTTCTTATGAAACCAACTTTAAACGCTCCAGCTGCTGCAAATGTTCAGTGCCACTGGTGAGAAGGTAAATTCTGGTAGTTTCTATTGAAGAATGGCCAAGCACATCAGCGAGGCGAACGATGTCTCTATATGTTGAATAATAGATGGTGGCAAAGAGATGCCGCAGGTTGTGAGGGAAGACTTTATGCGCATCTATGCCGGCTTGCTCTGCCAGTGCTTTCATTTCTGCCCATATCTGTCGTCGTGATAAACCGTTTCCGCTTGTGGTGAGGAAGATTTCACCGCGGGCGATTTTTTCTTTTGCAGCATAGTTTAGCAGTTTCTTGCAAAGTTTTTTGGTCAGCAGGATCACACGTACCTTGCCTTTGAGCATGATCTCAGCTTTGCCTCGCTGCGCTGCTTCCACAGTGATGTAGCGCAGCTCGGACACGCGGATACCGCTGGCGCAGATGGTTTCCATCACAAGCATCAGTCGGCGCTTGCCCTGCACGCGCGCTGTATGAATCAATTGTTCATACTCATCACGACTGAGTTCACGCTCAGCATCGCGAAACATGCGCCGCTGCACTCTAACGTAACTGCTGCGGCAATCGTGCCAGCCTAACATGCGAAAGAATCCGTTGAGCGCTGCCAGCTTGGAATTGATGGTTGTTGGCGCAAGGTGTTGTTCCAATAATGCCGTTTTCCAATTTGCAACTTTGCTTCGATCGACAACAGCACCATTTAGCCAAACGATAAATTGCTCCACATCACGTAAATATTTTTCGATCGTTCCTTGACTGCGTTCTTCCAACTGCAATTGCTCGCGATACTGCATCAAATATTGGTAACTTAACGGATAACTTGTCATTGGTTAACGCCCCTTTTATAAAAGCATTTCTTTCAGTCTACCATAGATAAACGATGATAACCAAGCTACAAAAAACACCGCAATATCCTGATGATATTGCGGTGCTTTATTATTTTTCCTTTCTTCAGGGCTACAAAGCGTACAAAAAAACAGCCTCATTGAGGCTGTTGCATTATTGTCAATGTGTACGGGCGAAGAGCATGTCTTTACCGATGAAGAGCAGCACCCAGGCCACCACTGCCAATGCAGTGACCGGCTGCCAGAGCCAGTAGACGCCGTAGAGCGTGTGGCACCAGAGCACATAAGCGCCCAGCGCAAAGCTCAGCACAGCCAGCGCCCACCAGGCAAAATGTGAAAGCACACGCGGCATTTTGCGGGTGACGTCGTCGGTTTGCTTTTGCAGCATGCGTGCACGAATGGCCGCTTCACTGAGCGGTTCGTCGTTCTCTGCAGCCGCATCATCTTTGGCGGCTTCTGCCGCTTCGCGGGCTGCCAAATTGCGCACGCGCCACCAGGTTGGCACAGCAAGCAGGAGACAAGCTACCGCAATTCCTAGGCCAATCATCATCAAAACCACGGCGCTCTTTCCCCATGGTACCAAGGTACGATAAACCATTGGCAGCCAAAAGTTAATGCCCGGCAATTTACCAAGATAGAGGCACATCTCAAGTACGAGCAGCAACAGTGCCGACAGTGGCACGATCATCGTGCCAAAGAGACGAAAATGCATGTAGAGCGCTGCTACCACCAACGTCAGCGCAAAAATGCACCAGGCGCCGCCGCTTGTGAGCGCATCACCGCGCGCACAGACAATCACCAGGCGCACGATCATCACCACCGCTGTCAGCAGATACACCAGACTCATTACTGCGCCCGCCTGCCAGATATGCATCAGCTCGCTGGCCGACCAGCCAATCAGCACCAACGCCAGGCACACTGCGATGATATAGAAAAGAACGGTCATCAGCATGCGTGATCCCCCTTTCTGCGCACTGCTGGAATGGCGCTCAGCCCAAGGCTGATGGCAAACAGAATGCCGCCAATCCAAATCAGATGTCGGAACCAATCGTACTGCACCAGAAAAGCGATGCTGCCATTACCTGCCTGAAGAGGATGGATCTCGATGCCGTCATAAACCATTGGTGCACTTTGACTGATGGTTTCGTGGATTGACACCTGATCAGGACGCGTCAGAACAATATCAAACGATGCATCATTCATGCTCATTCCCATGGCAGATTCATAGGAAAGCGTGTAGCCATCCATGCCCATGCCATAGAGTTCTGCAGTGGAACCTTGGGACATTTCAACGACCAGTCCATTGCTCCACAAAGAAGAACCCATGCCGCCAACCAACATCAGCAGCACTGCCACATACAAAAGCGCCTGAACGCCCCCTCTGAAACTGTGATCCTTGAGCACTGTCAGCACTACGACTGCCAGTAAATCAAGGGCAGCGAGCGCTGCCACGATCAGTGAAATCATGGCTGGAATGATGCCGCTTGGCACCGCGCAAATGCATAAAATTGTCAGCGCGAGCAGGGCCGTGCCCGCCACGCGCAAATAGCGTTGTATCGCCACAAGATCGCTCTCCTTTCACCGTGAATATATAAAAATTATGCTGGAATCCGCAGAAGATGTCAAGGGGAATTGCCGCCTTCTCACGTCCTCACAAACAGGCAAACAGCGGCGCCACGCGATCTTCCGCTGCCGCTGTCAATGTGTCCAGGCAAGCATGCAGGCGCTCGGAATCATAAAAGACTTCCTCCATCACCAGCCCCTCAGCAGGCGCCGTTGGCCCAGCCTTGCTGCGGTCACGGGTCGCCAGCGCTTCTTCGACACAGGCGAGCGGCCGCCGCCCCAAAGCAATATCGGCAGCGGTTCCCACCAGATTACGCACCATTTTACGCAGAAAACCATCACCCATAAAATGCACCTGCCACCAAGCAGGATGCTCTGCATCAACGCAAAGCTTTGCCAGGTATAAGGTGCGATCAAACGTCTTGACGGTGGCGCCTCGACCACAGAAGCCTTCAAAATTGTGTGCGCCAGTCATTTGCTGCAAGGCGGCGGCAAACAGCGCCCGATCCATTGGCTGTGGAATGTGCGTGAAATAACTGTGCCCCAAAGCCGGCGGTGTTTGTCCATTATAGATGCGGTAGCTGTACCATTTGCCAATGGCACTTTTGCGCGCATGAAACGCCGCATCAACTTCCTCTGCCTCGCTCACCACAAGAAACGGCGGCAATGCGCGGTTCAGCGCATAGCGTAAGCGTTCCGCAGGAATGGCGCGGTCCATACTGAAATGGGCCACCTGTGCCCGCGCGTGGACACCAGCGTCGGTGCGTCCTGCACCATGAATGTGAATAGGCGTTTTGAACAGAGTGCCAATGGTTTCTTCCAGCAGACCCTGCACCGTCAGCAGATTTTCATCCGATTGACGCTGAAACCCCGCAAACTGCGCGCCGTCATAGCTCATGGTTAATTTATACGTCGTCACAGGATCACCATCCTGGACAAACCAGCCACAACAAGAATAACAACCAGCACAATGCCAGCAATGCGATCACGGCCTGCATAGGACAGTTCATGCAGACGAGTGCGTCCTTCGCCGCCATGATAGCAACGCGCTTCCATGGCCATGGCCAACTCGCTGGCGCGGTTAATGGCACTCAAGAACAGTGGCACCAGGATAGGCAACAGCGCACGCGCGCGATTCATCAGTCCGCCTTCATCAAAAGAGGCACCGCGCGCAGTTTGTGCTTTCATGATTTTATCAGTCTCATCGATCAGTGTTGGAATAAAACGCAGCGCAATGGTCATCATCATGGCCAGCTCATGAGCAGGCACGCCAATGCGCTTGAACGGAGAGAGCAAGTTTTCCACAGCGTCGGTCAGCACGATCGGCGTGGTGGTCAAAGTCAGCACACTCGTTGTCATGACAAGGAGCACCAAACGGGTGCACATGAAGATGGCCAATCGCACGCCTTCTGCCGTAATATGCAAAATGCCCCATTGCCATAAAACAGTCCCTGGTGTCAGGAAGATCTGAATGGCTGCTGTAAATACCAGAATAAAGAGCAGCGGGCGCACACCTTTAATATAAAACTTCACCGGCACCTTGCTCAGAAAGAGCACCGCAAAGACCACCACGGCAGTATACACAAGACCAATCCAATTGTTGACGAGGAACAGTGCCACCATAATCGCCAACATACCAAAAATCTTGGTGCGTGGATCGAGCCGATGCAGGATGGAATTGCCTTTCACATACTGGCCGATCGTAATGTCTTTCAGCATGAGCGCCCCTCCTTTCGTTTTGCGAGCGCTGCTTCAATAATGCGGCAGGCATCATCGACATTTAGGGCATTGGTTTCGACATCCATGCCGTTTCTTTTTAGAGCGCGCAGCAGCGCCATCACAGAAGGAATGCCCAAGTGAATGCTCTCCAGGAGATCCGCCTGTGCGAACACTTCTTCTGTGCGGCCCTCGGTCACTTTCGTTCCTTTGTTCATGACGATCATATAATTGGCGAAACGCGCCACATCATCCATGCTGTGGCTGACAAGAATGATGCTCATATCGCTTTTCTGGTACAAGCGATAGATGGCTTCTAATATATGATCGCGGCCCAACGGATCAAGCCCAGCCGTTGGTTCATCAAGAATCAGGTAGCGTGGGCGCATGGCAACAATGCCTGCAATGGCAACACGTCGTTTCTGACCGCCGCTGAGTTCGAACGGCGAGCGATCTTTCCAAGTTTCATAGTCAAGGTCGACCAGCGCCATGGCTTCTTTCACACGTTCGATCTGTTCATCGTCAGTGAGGCCTTGATTCTTAGGACCAAAGGCGATGTCTTTGGCGATGGTTTCTTCAAACAGCTGATACTCTGGGTACTGAAAGACCAGTCCTACCTGCTTGCGTCGTTCTCGCACTTCTTTACTTTTGTCAGCAAGGTCGAAGCCATCAACGAGTACACGCCCATGACTTGGCTTGATCAGCCCGTTCATCAGCTGCACCAGCGTGGATTTGCCACTTCCGGTGTGACCAACCAGGCCCACGAAGCTGTGATCCGGCACCGACAGGGATACATTGTCCAGTGCCTTGGTTTCCTCAAGACCGCCCTCGCCGTAGATATAGGATACATTTTCTAAGACTAATGACATAATACATCCACCATTTCATCTATTGTTAAAACATCCCGTGGAATAAAAGGATATTTGTCATGCAGCCGCACCGCAATTTCCGTAATGGCTGGAACATCCAGGTGCAGCGCTCTTAATTCTTCTACATGTGTAAATATCTCGCGCGGTGTGCCTTCCATAACCACATCACCGTCATCCATGACGATGACACGGTCAGCCAGAACGGCTTCTTCCATGAAATGCGTAATATTGACAACGGTCAATCCTTCTTCGCGATTGAGACGCAGCATGGTTCCAATGACTTCTGCGCGGCCATCCGGGTCCAACATGGCCGTTGGTTCGTCAAACACGATGGTTTCTGGACGCATGGCAATAATGCCCGCAATGGCAATACGCTGTTTCTGGCCGCCGCTGAGATGATGCGGCATGGCGTCGCGAAAATCTTCCATCTGCACGAGCTTCAATGCCTCGTCCACACGTTCAAAAATCACCTCGCGCGGCAAGCCAAGGTTTTCTGGACCAAAGGCAATTTCTTCAAGCACCGTTGTGGCAACCAGCTGGTTGTCTGGATTTTGAAAAACCATGCCCACACGCTGCAGAATGTCCAGCGCGTGCTCTTCATCAGTGGTGTCGTATTCGTCCACCATGACACTGCCTTCCGTCGGCAGAAGCAACCCATTGAGATGTTTGGCCAGCGTCGATTTGCCGCAGCCATTTCTTCCCAGCACCGCAACATGTTCGCCGTCCTCAATGCGGAGGTTGATATGATTAAGCGCTCTCACCTCATGTTCTGTACCAGGGTGATAAATATGCGATAGATTTTTGATCTCGATCACGTTGCGACCTTCTTTCATAACGATCTTTTGCCTAATCATCGGCACCTCTCTATTATACCGATAATTTCCCAAGAAACAAACAAAAAAGACCTGAAACACGCATGTTTCAGGTCTTTGTGCTGATATTCTTATACCAACTCAAGAATAGCCATTGGTGCTGCGTCGCCGCGACGGAAGCCAGTCTTCAGTACGCGGGTGTAGCCACCATTGCGATCCTTGTAAGATGGAGCGATCTCATGGAAGAGCTTGTATGCAACATCTTCGTCCATAAGATAGCCGACTGCCTGACGATATGCAGCCAAGTCACCCTTCTTACCTAAGGTGATCATTTTATCCACCATGCGGCGAACTTCTTTCGCCTTTACTTCGGTGGTTTCAACCTTGCCGTGCATCAGCACGGAGGTGGTCATATTACGGAGAATCGCACGACGGTGTGCGCTGTTATGCCCGATTTTACGATGATTCATCCCTGAACCTCCTTATTATTCCTCGTTAGATTTTAATGACAAGCCGAGGGCACTCATCTTCTTCTGAACTTCTTCGAGAGACTTCTTCCCAAGATTACGTACCTTCATCATGTCGTCCTTGCTCTTCTGCGTCAGCTCAAGAACCGTATTGATACCGGCACGCTTCAAGCAGTTGTAGGAACGAACAGAAAGATCAAGTTCTTCGATGGTCATATCGAGGACCTTATCCTTTTCTTCTTCTTCCTTCTCGATCATGACCTGCATGTCACGCATGTTGTCATTTAAGCCGATAAACAGCTGCAAATGATCAACCAGGATGCGCGCTGCCAAAGACAGTGCATCGGCTGGCTTGATGTTGCCATTGCAGGAAATGTCCATGATGAGCTTGTCGTATTCGGTATTGTTACCAACACGGGTATCTTCAATGGAGAAATTAACCTTATGTACAGGTGTGTAGATAGAATCAATAGGAATGGTACCGATTGGCAGACCTTCCTTTTTGTTCTTATCTGCTGACACATAGCCACGTCCAGTTTCAACGACCATTTCGATATACAAACGACTGTTTGTATCCAAAGTGGCGATGTGTAAATCTTTGTTCAACACTTCAACGGCGTCTGTGGTGATGATATCACCTGCAGTGACTTCGCCTTCTTCACTAGCATCGATGATGATGATCTGTGGTTCGTCCGATGTGCTCTTCAGCGCCAGAGATTTGATATTGAGAATGATCTCAGCGACATCTTCCTTGACGCCAGGCACCGTGGAGAACTCATGCAAAACACCGTCAATTTTAATGGATGTGACTGCTGCCCCTGGAATAGAGGATAAGAGAATACGGCGTAGTGAATTCCCCAGTGTTACACCATAGCCTCGTTCAAGTGGTTCGACAACGAATTTGCCATAGGTATTGTCATCACTTTGCTCAACACATTCAATGCGTGGCTTTTCTATTTCAATCATTCATAATCCTCCCATATGATAGGCTCTGCAGATTGTTACGATGCTAAAGGATTACTTGTTGTACAATTCGACGATCATCTGTTCATTAACAGGGATGTCGATTTCTTCGCGCTTAGGAACAGCAACGATTTTTACGCTGTGGTTCGCAGCATCGAGTTCCATCCAGGATGGAATGTGAGCAAGATCCTGATTTGCCAGGAATTCTTTGAAGTGTGGAGAGTTGGCGCTCTTTTCCTTCATCTGGATCACGTCGCCAACCTTCACCTGCATGGAAGGAATGTTAGCCTTCTTGCCATTGATGGTGAAGTGATTGTGAACAACCATCTGACGGCATTCACGACGGGTTTTACCAAAACCAGCGCGGAAAACAACGTTGTCGAAACGCTGTTCGAGCATGACGATCAGGTTTTCACCTGCAGGACCTTCCAGCTTCTTAGCTTTTTCAAAGTAGTTTCTGAAAGGTTTTTCCATTACGCCATAGATGAATTTGGCTTTCTGCTTTTCTTGCAACTGCATGCCGTATTCGCTCTGTTTCTTGCGCATTCTCTTTGGTTCACGGTTAGATTCTTTGCTGTAACCAAGTTCAGCAGGAGAAATGCCCAATGCACGGCATCTTTTAACGATTGGTTCTCTGTTTCTTGCCATTAGATTGAACCCTCCTTATACTCTTCTGCGTTTAGGTGGACGGCAACCATTGTGTGGAATTGGTGTAACGTCCTTGATCATGCTGACTTCGAGACCAGCTGCCTGCAAAGCACGGATAGCGGCTTCACGACCAGCGCCAGGACCCTTTACAAGGCATTCGATTTCCTTGAGACCATGTTCCATGGCAGCCTTTGCAGCAGTTTCAGCAGCAACCTGAGCAGCGTATGGGGTGCTCTTACGAGAACCACGGAAGCCCATGCCACCGGCACTAGCCCAGCTAATGGCGTTACCATTCACGTCAGTGATGGTTACGAGAGTATTGTTAAAGCTGCTCTTGATGTGAGCAACGCCTTTTTCAATGTTCTTGCGTTCTTTACGACGAACGCGCGTCGTTTTTCTTGGTTTTGCCACTTTGTCTCACCCCTATTACTTTTTACGCTTACCAGCTGCAGACTTTTTACCCTTGCGGGTTCTAGCGTTCGTCTTGGTGTTCTGACCACGAACAGGCAGACCTTTTCTGTGACGGATGCCGCGATAGCAACCGATTTCGGTCAGACGCTTGATGTTGAGGCTGACTTCACGACGAAGGTCACCTTCGACGGTGTAATCGTCGATCAGACGACGAAGCTTTTCTTCTTCTTCTTCGGTCAGATCACGAACACGGGTGTCAGGATTGATTCCAGCTTCTGCAACGAGTTTTTCAGCGGTTGGACCGCCGATGCCATATATATAGGTAAGACCGATAACGATACGTTTATCTCTTGGCAGGTCGATACCAGCAATTCTTGCCATTTAATGCACCTCCTGGGTTACTGATTAGCCTTGTACTTGTTTATGCTTTGGGTTTTCGCAAATCACCATAACGCGACCTTTGCGCTTGATGACTTTGCATTTTTCACACATCGGTTTTACGGATGCTCTAACTTTCATATTATGAAGCCTCCTTGTGAGAAACTCGAATTTTTACTTAAATCTATAGGTGATTCTGCCACGTGTCAGATCGTATGGGGAAAGTTCCACCGTTACACGATCTCCAGGCAAAATCTTAATAAAGTTCATACGAATCTTTCCGCTGATATGAGCCAATATGGTATAACCGTTTTCCAGTTCGACCTTAAACATGGCATTCGGTAGAGATTCAACAACTGTGCCTTGAAGCTCAATAACGTCTTTACTCATGTTTTTCTCCTTTTTTATAGAGCGGTTAAAATGACTGGTCCATCTTCAGTGATTGCGATGGTATTTTCATAATGACAGGAAAGCTTACCATCTAAAGTGATTGTTGTCCAGTTGTCCTGCAGAACCTCAACTTCGTACGTACCAAGGTTGATCATTGGTTCTACAGCCAGGCACATACCAACTTTTAGACGAGGACCATGTCCCGGCTTCCCATAGTTTGGAATCTGTGGATCTTCATGCATTTTTGTGCCAATGCCATGACCGCAGAAATCACGGACAACGCCGTATCCGCGATCTTCAGCATAAACTTGAATTGCATGCCCGATATCTGACAGACGATTGCCTTCAACAGCTTGTTCCATACCGCAGAAGAAGCTTTGACGCGTATCGTCGATCAGCTTTTGTGCTTCTTCGGAGATTTCTCCGCAAGCGATCGTTCTCGCTGCATCTCCATGGTAGCCATTCAAGATGGCACCAACATCGAAGCTGATGATATCCCCTTCGCGAACAATAATGTCCGCAGAAGGGATACCATGTACGACAACTTCGTTAATAGAGGCACAGATCGAACCAGGAAATCCACAATAATTCTTGAAGGAAGGAATTGCTCCCCTGCTTCGAATGTAACGCTCTGCAATTTCATCAAGCTCGAGCGTGCTCATACCTGGGCGAATAGACTCTGCCAATAATTGATGAGTCTCGGCAACGATGCGGCCCGCTTCACGCATTAAATCGATTTCGTGAGAAGATTTAATAGTAATCATGCTTCATGCCCCAATTTTTGCATGATTTCCTTCGTGACGAGAGCCATGTCTTGATCCCCATTGATAGGAATCAAATCGCCTTTTTCCTTGTAATAGGCAATGAGTGGCGCTGTGTTCTTTTCATAGACGGAAAGTCTATTGTGGGCAGTTTCTTCAGTGTCATCATCACGTTGATACAAGGCGCTGCCATCATTATCGCAAATTCCTTCAACCTTAGGTGGGTTGAACAGCGTATGATAGGATGCTTTGCATGTTGGGCAAATACGACGACCGGTCAGTCTGGCAACCAGCTTATCAAGAGGAACTTCGATATCAACAGCTCCATCAAGCTTGTAGCCAAGATCCTTCATGATTTGGTCTAATGCATCTGCCTGGGCGACTGTGCGAGGAAATCCGTCAAGGATGAACCCCTTCTTGCAGTCCTCTTCTGCCAGACGTTCGCGGACGATGCCAATGGTGACTTCGTCTGGAACAAGCTCGCCGCGATCCATATACCCTTTGGCTTCCATGCCAAGTGGTGTTTGATCTTGCTGAGCTTTTCTGAACATATCCCCAGTAGAGATATGTGGGATATCAAGAATCTTTTTCAATTCGTCAGCCTGGGTGCCTTTTCCGGCTCCCGGAGGGCCCATTAGTAAGATATGCATTTTCTCACCCTCTATTATTATTTCATAAAGCCTTCGTAGTTTCTCATCATCATATTGGACTCAATCTGCTTCATTGTGTCAATTGCAACACCAACAACAATCAAGAGAGAGGTACCGCCAAAGTACAGGTCCATACCAGCTACGCCCATGAGAATAGCTGGCAGCACAGCGATTGCTGCGAGGAACAGACCACCGAAGAAGGTGATACGACTCATGACTTTCATAATGTATTCGCTGGTTGGGCGACCTGGTCTGATACCAGGAATGAACCCACCATTCTTACGAATATTATCAGCCACATCGATTGGGTTGAAGGTAATTGAAGAATAGAAGTAGGTGAAGAAGATGATCAACACAGCATATACCAAGTTGTAGCCAACATTGGTAAATGAGAAGTGCTGACTGATCCAGACGGCTGCTGCATTGTCTGGGAAGAAGTTAGCGATTGTGCCAGGGATAAACATCAAGCTCATCGCAAAGATGACTGGAATAACCCCAGCGGAGTTGACTTTAATAGGAATATGAGTGGACTGGCCACCATACATCTTGCGACCAACAACGCGTTTTGCGTACTGAACTGGTACGCGGCGTTCACCCTGGTTCACGATAATGACGCATACAATTGCGATCAACGCAACGATTAAGAAAAGCAAGATGTACACGATATTCATAATGCCTTGCTGCGCATACTCAACCAAATATGCAATCCCTCCAGGGATTCTGGAAACAATCCCTGCAAAAATGATCAAACTGATCCCATTGCCAATCCCCTTTTCGGTGATCAACTCACCGATCCACATCAAGCAAGCAGTACCAGCAGTAAGAGAGAGTACAATGATGATGATGCTCATCACAGAAGTATCCGTCAACACAGAGCGGAGCACGCCCAAAGAAAGGCCAAGGGCCTGAACGAATCCAAGAACGACAGTCAAGTATCTTGTGTATTCAACAATTTTCTTGCGGTCGTCTTTTGCAATCGCTTCCAACCGAGGAAAAATAACAGTCAGAAGCTGAATGATGATGGACGCGTTAATATAAGGCGTGATGCTCATTGCAAAAATGGAAACATTTTTCAGTGCGCTCCCTGAGATCGTATCGAAGAACCCAAGGATTTTAATGCTGTCAATCAGTTGTGCAATCTGTGTTTTGTCAATGCCCGGAACTGGAATGTGACTCCCAATGCGGAAAATCAAGAACATCATTAAAGTAAAGAGGATCTTCTTGCGCATCTCTTGAGTTTTAAGGGCGTCACGCAAGGTCTCTAACATTAGTCAATAACCTCTACGGTGCCACCAGCAGCTTCGATCTTTTCTTTTGCAGAAGCGCTGAATGCATGAGCCTTAACGGTAAGAGCTTTGGTGATTTCACCATTACCGAGGACCTTGACACCGCCATTTTTCATTTGTTTTACTTTTCCACATTCAACGAGAGATTCAGGCGTAACAACGGTGCCTGCATCAAATGCATCTAAAGTTGCAACATTGATGGTGGAGTAAGTAACTTTGAACTTCGCATTGCTAAAACCACGTTTTGGGAGACGACGCTGGATAGGGGTCTGACCACCTTCGAATGCAGGACCTTTCCCACCACCGGAACGTGCTTTCTGACCCTTATGGCCTTTACCGGAAGTTTTGCCAAGGCCGGAGCCGATACCGCGACCTTTGCGCTTCAATGCGTGTTTAGAACCGTCAGCTGGTTGTAATTCATGCAGTTTCAATGTAACGTCACCTCCTAATTAGTTGATTTCTTCTACAGTGACGAGATGATTGATTTTATTCACCATGCCACGGATGGAAGCATTATCAGGACGTACTACGGTGCTATTCGTTTTACGTAAGCCAAGCGCCTTAACGACTTTTCTTTGAGCTTCACTGGCACCGATTACACTACGGGTTAAAGTGATTTTCAATTCTGCCATCATGGACCTCCTTAGCCTAAGATCTCTTCAACAGTTTTGCCACGAAGTTTGGCAACCTGTTCAGCACTCTTCATGCTCTGAAGACCTTGCATCGTTGCACGAACGATATTGATCTGGTTGTCGGAACGCAGGGACTTGGTAAGGATATTAGAAATACCAGCCAATTCAGCAACGGCACGAACTGCGCCGCCTGCGATAACCCCAGTACCTTCAGAAGCAGGCTTCAGCATAACGCGTGCTGCGCCGAAACGACCAACGGTTTCATGAGGAATGGTGCCACCGTTGACAACAGGCACGCGAATGAGATTCTTCTTAGCGTCTTCAACGCCTTTACGAATGGCTTCAGGAACTTCACTGGCTTTACCCATGCCAACACCGACAATACCGTCACCGTTACCAACGACGACGAGGGCGCTGAAGCTGAAACGACGACCACCTTTTACAACCTTTGCAACGCGGTTGATGGTTACTACACGTTCCTCTAAATCAAGTACACTTGCATCGATAATTTCTCTTGTCACGTTTTTCCCTCCTTCAGCGTTTATTAGAAGTCTAAGCCAGCTTCTCTGGCACCTTCAGCCAAAGCCTTGACACGGCCATGATAAATGTTACCCCCACGGTCGAAAACAACCTTGGTGATACCAGCGTCAAGTGCTTTTTTAGCAACAGCTTCACCGACAGCCTTCGCAGCATCGGTCTTTGTGCCTTCAGATTCTACGTTCAAGGTGGAAGCGCTTACGAGCGTTACACCTTTGGTATCGTCAATGATCTGCGCATAAACGTGCTTTGCGCTGCGGAAAACAGCGAGGCGAGGACGTTCAGGTGTACCCGTAATGCGGAAACGCATTCTTTTATGCTTATGCGCGCGAATCTTTTTTCTAGGATATTCTTTTTTCAAAACGGTTCACTCCTTTCCCGCCTATTACTTCGTGCCGGTCTTACCAGCCTTAATCTTAACAACTTCGCCTTCGTAACGAATACCTTTACCTTTGTAAGGTTCTGGTGGACGTACGTTGCGAACGTCAGCAGCGATAGCGCCAACGAGCTGCTTGTCAATACCTTTGACAACGATCTTGGTCTGTTCCGGAACTTCGAAAGTAATACCGTCAACAGGTTCCATTTCTACTGGATGAGAGTAGCCGGCACTGATAACGAGCTTGTTGCCCTGAAGAGCTGCTCTGTAACCGACACCTTTCATGGTCAGAGTCTTGGAATAGCCATCGGTGACACCAACGACCATGTTGTTGATCAGGCTGCGGGTCAAGCCCCAAAGTGCATTATATGTTTTCACGTCGCCATTTGGGCAAGCGACAACGATTTCTCCGTTTTCAGCTTTGATTACCATATCAGGATGGAGAGCCTTAGTGAGCTCGCCTTTAGGACCTTTTACAGTAACAACGTTGTCTTCGGAGATTTCAACAGTAACACCATCTGGGATGGCGACTGGAAGTTTACCAATACGAGACATGTTTTACCCTCCTAAGACAAATTTACCAAATGTAGCAGATAACTTCGCCGCCCAAGCCGGCTTTACGTGCTTCTTTATCGGTCATGATCCCCTTAGAGGTGGAGATGATGGCGATACCGAGACCACCGAGGACTTTAGGAACGTTATCACTCTTGCAATAACGTCTGAGACCTGGCTTGGAGATTCTCTTCAGGCCGCTAATAACGCGTTCGCGATTTGGACCATACTTCAGGGAAACAACGATCTTCCCTTGAACATTATCATCAACTACTTCGAAGTCCTTGATGAAACCTTCTTCTTTAAGAATTTCAGCAAGGTGAACTTTGGTCTTAGAAGCAGGAATTTCTACTTTTTCATGCATTTGCATGTTTGCATTGCGGATACGAGTTAAGAAATCCGCGATTGGATCTGACATTACCATTAAATGATGACCTCCTTCCGAATGTGATGCTTACCAGCTAGACTTGGTTACGCCTGGCAGTTCACCTTTGCTAGCCAACTCGCGGAAGCATACACGGCAAAGGCCGAACTTTCTCATGTACCCGTGTGGACGTCCGCAGACTTTGCATCTGTTGTGTTCACGTACTCTGTATTTAGGTTTCTTATGGACAATCTTAGATGTCTTGGCCAATTTTCTTACCTCCTGTTAACCTGCGAAAGGCATGCCGAGCATCTTCAGGAGCTCTTTACCTTCTTCGTCCGTCTTAGCGGTCGTGGTAAATACGATTTGCATACCTCTGATCTTATCAATTTTATCATAATCGATTTCTGGGAAAATCAGCTGTTCGGTTAAGCCGAGGCTGTAGTTGCCGCGACCGTCGAAGCTTTTGCCAGAAACACCGTGAAAGTCTCTAACGCGAGGCAATGCGATGTTAAATAAACGATCAACAAATTCATACATACGGTCACCACGAAGAGTTACCTTAACACCGATAGGCATGCCTTCACGGATCTTGAACCCTGCGATGGACTTCTTTGCACGAGTGACGACTGGCTTCTGACCAGCGATACGTGTGATGTCGTCAACAGCACCATCGAGTGCTTTAGGGTTGTCTACTGCTTCACCCAAGCCGATGTTGATGATGACTTTGTCAAGCTTTGGAATAGCCATGACATTGGTAATGCCGAATTTTTCCTGCAGTGCAGGAGCAATTTCTGCAACGTACTTATCTTTTAATCTAGCCACTTGTAGACCTCCTCCCTATTAATACTCTTTGCCGCTGCTCTTCAAGATGCGAACTTTCTTGCCATCAACAAACTTATAACCGATGCGAGAGCCTTTCTTTGCAGAAGCATCGTATGCCATAACGTTGGAAACGTGGATTGGCATTGGCTTGTCAATGATCCCACCCTGAGGATTTGCTTGAGAAGGTTTGGTGTGGCGCTTTGCAACAGCTACGCCTTCAACGATGACGCGCTGTTCGTCTGGCAGAGCCTTGATAACCTTGCCGACTTTACCTTTATCTTTACCAGAAATGACGATAACTTCGTCACCTTTGCGGATTTTCATTTTAGGCACTGTATTCACCTCCGGGGAATTAAAGTACTTCAGGTGCCAAGCTGACGATCTTCATGAAGTCTTTGTCACGAAGTTCTCTGGCAACAGGCCCAAAGATACGGGTTCCTCTTGGGCTCTTATCGTCTTTGATGATAACAGCTGCATTTTCGCTAAAGCGAATGTAAGAGCCGTCTGGGCGCTTTACAGGACGGCTGGTACGAACAACAACCGCCTTTACTACATCACCCTTCTTGACAACGCCACCGGGTGTTGCTTCTTTAACTGCACAAACGATGATGTCACCTACGGAAGCATAGCGACGCTTTGTACCGCCAAGCACGCGGATACAAAGGAGTTCCTTCGCGCCAGTGTTATCACCGACTTTAAGTCTGGTTTCTTGTTGAATCATTGCGAGCTTTCCTCCTTTCGAGCTTACGATACTTATACAATCGGTGCCTTTTCAAGGATTTCGACGAGGCGCCATCTCTTGGTCTTGGACAAAGGACGGGTTTCCATAATCTTTACGCGATCCCCAACCTTAGCCTCGTTGAGCTCATCATGGGCTTTGAAATGTTTGGTATTCTTCGCAAGCTTTCCATAGAGAGGATGGCGGCGAGGACTATCAACATCAACAACAATTGTCTTGTCCATTTTGTCGGAACTAACAATGCCAATACGTACTTTTCTATGGTTACGTTCTGCCACTTTATTTCCTCCTTATATTCACGCCTGAGCAGCGATCTCGCGTTCGCGGATCACTGTCTTAGCTCTAGCGATATCTTTTCTTACCTGCTTTAACTGCATAGGGTTTTCAAGTTGGCCGGTAGCCATCTGAAAACGCAGGTTAAAGAGTTCTTCTTTAAGTTCTACAACCTTCTTGTTCAACTCTTCAGTGGAGAGTTCTCTTAAGGTTTCAGCCTTCATTAGCAACAGCCTCCATTTCTTCCCTTTTCAAGATCTTGCACTTGCAAGGCAGTTTATGCATAGCCAAGCGCAGTGCTTCTCGTGCAACTTCTTCAGGTACGCCGCTGACTTCGAACATCACGCGGCCTGGTTTTACAATAGCTACCCAGTAATCAGGAGCACCTTTCCCGGAACCCATGCGGACTTCGGCTGGCTTAGCGGTTACTGGCTGGTCTGGGAAAATCTTAATCCAAACCTTACCACCACGTTTGATGTAACGGGTCATAGCAATACGGGCAGCTTCGATCTGACGGCTGGTGACCCAAGCACCGGTGGTTGCCTGAAGACCAAATTCACCATAAGTGATTTTCGTGCCCTTGTGAGCTTCCCCACCGAGTTTTCTGCGATGTGGGCGACGCCATTTAGTTCTCTTAGGCATTAACATAATTAGCGTCCTCCTTCTTTACTATCATCAAGGATTTCACCATTGTAAATCCATACTTTGATACCAATCTTACCATAGGTGGTATCTGCTTCATAGAAACCATAGTCGATATCTGCGCGAAGGGTGTGCAGAGGAACTTTGCCTTCGGTAACCCATTCAGTACGTGCGATATCAGCGCCAGCCAGACGACCTGCGCAGCTGACTTTAATACCCTGAGCGCCGGCTTTAACCGCTCTCTGGATGTGCTGTTTCATAGCACGACGGTAAGCGACACGGTTTTCAAGAGCCTGAGCAATGGATTCAGCGATGAGCTGAGCGTTTGCTTCTGGATGTTTTACTTCGACAACGCTGATAGAAACAGATTTGCCGGTGAGTTTTTCGAGTTCCCCACGAAGGACTTCGATAGCGGAACCGTTACGGCCGATTACGATACCAGGCTTAGCGGTGTGGATGGTAACCTTAATCTTGGTATTACCGGTACGTTCAATAACGATTCTTGCGATACCGCTGTCGAAAAGTTTGGTCTTTACAAACTTACGAACTTTGAAATCTTCATGGAGGAGATCGACGTAGTCTTTATCGTCAGCATACCATCTAGCATCCCAATCGCGGATGATGCCAACACGAATGCCAATTGGATTTACTTTCTGTCCCACAGTATTCCTCCTTATCTTTCACTTACCATGATGGTGATATGGCTGGTTCTCTTTTTGATACCGTCTGCACGACCCATTGCGCGTGGTTTGTAGCGCTTAATGCTTGGGCCCTGGTCAACATATGCGGTGCTGACGAAGAGATTTTCAACATCCATATCATAGTTGTGCTCTGCATTTGCAACAGCGGATTTTAATACCTTCGTTACGATCGCAGAACCTTTATGTGGAGTGAATTTTAAAATACTGTAAGCTTCTTGTACGCTCTTGCCACGGATCAGGTCAACAACCTGACGGGCCTTGCGTGGGGAAATTCTAATGTGTTTTGCACATGCTTTTGCTTCCACTTATTTTACTCCTTTCTGCTTATCGAGAACGACTGGATTTTTCGTCACCAGCGTGGCCTTTGTAGGTACGGGTAGGTGCGAATTCGCCGAGTTTATGACCAACCATGTCTTCGGTTACATACACTGGAATGTGCTTTCTGCCATCGTGAACGGCAAAAGTATGACCAATGAATTCAGGGAAGATGGTGGATGAACGTGACCAAGTCTTGATCACAGATTTTTCATTTGCTTCATTCATTGCTACGACCTTCTTGTAGAGTTTTTCATCGACAAAAGGTCCTTTTTTGAGAGATCTGCTCATGAATGAATTGCCTCCTTTCGATTACGTCCTGGCTTTATTTGCCTTTTCTAGGTGTCACGATGAACTTATTGCTAAGGTTCTTCTTCTTACGGGTCTTACCGCCGTGAGCAACCTTACCCCAAGGGCTAACAGGGGATTTGCGGCCGACTGGAGCGCGACCTTCACCACCACCATGTGGGTGATCGTTAGGGTTCATAACAGAACCACGAACGGTAGGACGAACGCCCATCCAACGGCTGCGGCCTGCTTTACCGATGTTGATGTTAGCATGTTCGCTGTTACCAACAACACCGATGGTAGCGCGGCAAGCAAGAAGGATCTTGCGAACTTCACCGGAAGGAAGTCTCAGGAGAGCATATTTGCCTTCCTTAGCCATCAACTGAGCACTTACACCAGCGCTGCGGCAGATCTGGCCGCCACGGCCTGGATGAAGTTCAATGTTGTGAACCAAGGTACCAACTGGGATGTTGGCCAATGGCAGTGCGTTACCAGTCTTGATGTCTGCATCTGGACCGGAGTAGATAACGTCTCCAACCTTGAGACCAGCAGGAGCGATGATGTAACGCTTTTCACCGTCTACATAGTGGAGCAGAGCGATGCGGCTGGAACGGTTTGGATCGTATTCGATGGTAGCTACGCGAGCTGGAACACCATCTTTCAAACGTTTAAAGTCAATGATACGATATTTTCTCTTGTGACCGCCGCCATGATGACGAACAGTGATGCGGCCATAGCTGTTACGGCCAGAATGTTTTTTCAGCGGTACAAGCAGGGATTTCTCAGGCTTGTTCGTGGTGATTTCTTCAAAAGAAGAAACAGTCATTTGACGCACACCAGGAGAAGTCGGTTTAAATGATCTCAGTGCCATTTTGTTCCTCCTTTATTTATTAAAGACCTTCAAATACTTCAATGCTATCGCCTTCACGCAAGGTTACAACAGCCTTTTTCCAGCTGGCAGTTTTGCCCTGGGTGCGGCCCATGCGTTTCATCTTGCCGTGAACGTTTACCGTGTTAACATTGATAACGGTAACTTTGAAGATTTCTTCGATTGCGTTCTTGATTTCGATTTTGTTGGCATCCTTAGCAACTCTGAAGCAGTACTTGTTTTCCTGCATCAGGTCAACGCTCTTTTCGGTGACAACTGGTTTGATGATGATTTCTCTTGCCAATTTCATTACGCCAACACCTCCTCAACCTTTGCAACAGCATCCTTAGTGAGAACGAGGCTGTTGTTGTTCAAGATTTCATAAGTATTCAGCTCAGCAACAGTTACTGGGGTTACGCCCTGAATGTTGCGTGCGCTCTTGATAACAACTTCATCGATCTCAGGAAGAACGAGCAGAGTCTTCTTGCCGGTGCCGAGTGCTTCCAGCACCTTGATCATATCCTTGGTCTTTGGTGCGTCAAAGCTCAGTGCGTCAACAACAACCATAGCTTCTTCGTTCACCTTATCGGAAAGTGCAGAACGCATTGCCAATGCAACTTTCTTCTTATTTACACGATAGGAATAATCTCTTGGCTTTGGCCCGAAGATGATAGCACCGCCGCGCCACAGTGGAGAACGAGACGTACCAGCACGGGCACGACCAGTACCTTTCTGACGCCATGGCTTACGGCCACCGCCTCTGACTTCGCCGCGGGACTTCGTGCAATGAGTACCCTTACGCAGACCAGCCAAATAGTTTACAACAACTTCATGCATAACAGATTTGTTAGGTTCGATACCGAAGATTTCATCATTCAGAGTCAGTTCTTCAACATCTGCACCCTGCATATTTTTCACTTTAATTACTGGCATGTATTCTCCTCCTTTCCTTACTTATTGCCCTTTACGCTTTCTTTAACAACCACGAGGCTGTTCTTTGCCCCTGGAACGGAGCCTTTGATCAAGAGCAGATTATTTTCAACGTCCACCTTAACGACTTTAAGGTTCTGAACGGTAACGTTCTTATTCCCAGCACGCCCAGGCATCAGATGGCCTTTGAATACGTGATGAGGACCGGCAGCGCCAACAGACCCGGTTTTTCTTTTGTGCTTAGAACCGTGTGTCATAGGCCCACGATGGCGGCCGTAGCGCTTAATGGTACCAGCAAAGCCCTTGCCCTTGCTTACGCCGGAAACGTCGATTGCTTCGCCTTCAGCAAATACATCAGCTTTGATTTCGTCACCATTGTTGTAGCTAGATGGATCTTCAACGCGGATTTCGCGCAGATACTTTCTAGCGGCTACACCGGCCTTGTCGAAGTGACCCTTAGCAGGCTTGTTCACTGCTACAGGCTTGATATCGCCAAAGCCGACCTGAACAGCATTATAACCGTCAGTATCAATTGTTTTTACCTGGGTGACTACGCATGGACCTGCAGCAACAACTGTTACAGGAATCAACACGCCTTCTGGAGTGAAGATCTGAGTCATCCCGATTTTCTTACCCAAAATGGCTTTCATTCGAACTGCCACCTCCTTTTTTATTATAATTTGATTTCGATTTCAACGCCGCTTGGCAGATCCAAACGCATCAACGCTTCAACAGTCTTGTTGGTGTGTTCGGTGATGTCAATGAGACGTTTGTGGGTTCTGGTTTCGAACTGTTCTCTGGAGTCTTTGTTGACGTGTGGAGAACGAAGAACGGTGTAGACTGCCTTTTCAGTTGGTAGTGGAACTGGGCCGGAAACGGTAGCACCAGTTTTCTTGGCAGTTTCTACGATTTTGCTTGCGCTCTGATCAAGTACTTTGTGATCAAAAGCTTTCAAGCGAATTCTGATTTTACTTCTTGCCATTATTTTTCCTCCTTGATTTCGCCCGATTATCGGACTGCTCCGCGGGAGTTCCCTAGAACACGGCCTCAGGTGTGTCCATTCGCCTAGCAATCTCCCGCATCATTGCTTATTTTCAGGCACCGCTTAAGTTTAACACACCAATTAGTGTTTTGCAAGGAATTTTTCTCTATTTTTCGCGGCTTTCAGCGATTTTTTTATGTCAGTTTCTGACCATTTTCAGAGCAATTATTCTTCCTGTTTCAGCAAAAAATTTTCAGAATTTTTCTCGCGGAAAATTCTGACCTTCACTGATCTTTTTTCAAAAAAACTTGCGGCCCGACTGCTTTATCTTCAGTTGGGCCACAAGTCTTTTCTTTTTACGTTTTTACAATGACACAAAAATGCGCACGATTATCGTGACGGAGATCATCAAGCCATATCCTTAATGTAATCATGCAAGAGTTTTTCCTGATACCCTGCCGCTTTCTTGCTCAGAATCGCATCAACTGTCTCACTGAGCCTTGGGTCTTTGATTTTTTCCAGTTTTTTCAAACGTTCATCATTCAGCGGCTTCGCTGGACAACTTTTACTATAATCTTCTGCACTCATACGCCAATAATTAAATACTCCGTTATAGTAGTCTGCCAGACGTTCGGCGATCTGCAACCCCTCCGGATCGAAATCACCTGCGTACCAAATCTCTGTTCCAGGCGATAATCGATCAAGCAATTCATATACACTGAGGTTTGGTTGTCCCGCTACACAAACGATTGCCTGTTTTTCTCGCCAATGGTTACAGAGCACAGCGTAGATCGAAGGGTTTTCCACCATATACAGCCGATCATTCGGGCAACACACCTCCGTCCATTGGACAATATCCGACAATGGAAGGTGGACTGGCTCTCTTTCAAAAAAGAATCCTGCCATACCCAGATGTTCTCGCCCATCTTTTTTCCACGCACGCATACCAAGCGCCATGACATAGTTGGACATATCGTCAAAAAGCAGGCCAACCTGCAGATAACACCGCTGTCTTTCCAAAATATTATGCATTGGCATTCCCTGGCACAGCCACTGTATCACCAATGCTAAAAATCCACCATCCTTTCGCCCTTTGTCGAAGGCATGCGGATCTCCTGTCAACTCTGCCGCGAACACAGGCAAATACACCGGCTCCATCAAGGGCAGTCTGTTTAGAATCTTCACACCAAGCACGAGCAAACGCTCCACTTCTTTAAGGCATCCACCGGCAGCATTATCTCGTTTTTTCAAATATACGCGCATCTTGACCGCAAACGGTTCGACCATTTCTGCGTTAGCAAGAGAATCGATCCAGCGTTTGGCTGATGCTGTTTTGGCCTGTGCCTGCACGCTCGCAACGAGCCGATGCCAACGCGCTTCCGCCTGTTCCTTCTTCGATTTCCTACTGAAAAGCAGCGTTCCATAAAACGCTTGCAGCACATCCTCTCCATCCAACTCCGCGAACCGACTTTGCTGGAGTGCCGTCTCAAACTGTACCGCTGTTATTCGCACCTGTGTTTTCCCGTGGTAGTTGCGTTGAAAAAAGCCCTCAAGAACAATACGTTCTTCCACAGTCACATTTTCCAATACCACAGTGCCTGCCAGTCTTCCGTAGGAGAGGTATTTGTCCCGAAAGCCATCCAGCACCTTTATAAGAATGGCATGCGATCTTATGTAATCCACACACTCATCCATCAGCTCGGATTGGCTCATGTTGCACTCGCTCCCTTCCTTATGCGTCCCATATTCCTAATCCACCTGCTGCATACCATCATCCATCACTCGCCGATGCCCATTCCAAATAGAAGACATGACACTGACAAATTTGGCATTTGGCTTACGCAGAAGCTGATACACCGCTATCGCATCAAGAGTATCGTAATCCCCCCAGAGCACCTGACTGTTGACGATAAAATCAAAGCGCAGTTCACTCATCAAGCGGAACATATCGCGAATATTGCGATTATCTACACCGGCAAAGGCTTCGTCAAGCGAGATCAAACGCGGCGCATCGACTCGTGCCCCTTCATATTTTGCGACGACCGCTGAAAACAACGGCACATACATCGCCATGGCTTTTTCGCCACCACTGAAGGTACCAAAAGCACTGTTTGTCAGCTCTCGCTCTCGCTCGTCTCCTTTCTGATACAACAGTTGAAATTCAAACCATTTCCGATAATCGAGCGTTTCTTTAACAATCTGATAGAAGGATAGAACACTGCCATCATCACGCGCCTGTCGCCGCGCCTCATCAACCTTGGAGCGAAAATGCGCAGACAGCCTTTCAGTCTCATCCGGACGCATGAGATGATAGTCTTTCTTGAGCAGCTCTACCAGATCACGCGTATCGAGCTGCGCTTCTTTCTCAGCCGTGCGTTTACGCCAGCGCAGACGGAATTTTAACCCACTGGATGTATCCATGCTCGCCATAAGATTATTCATCTTTTTTACCCAGGAATCGGCGCCATTGATTTTCCCGCGAATCTTTCGGCTCACGGTATTGGTCAGGATATCCTCGAAAAGCTCTCGGTCTGCATCTCGGATCAAATCGTCAAGTTTAGCAATTTCATCTTCCAAATTGCGCAGCAGCTTACCAAAAGGGATGCGTTCTCCACGATAACGCGCACCCAAATCGAGACGAGAAGCCGATGGAAGTCCTGCTTCATCAAGCTCGGTAAAAAGCGTATCAAGCAGTACCGGCTGGTAATCAACCAAACGGTCGCGATTGCTATAATACCGTTCGTTCAAGCGTCGAATCAGCGCCTCTTTTGTCTGCTGCTGACACTCAGTTTCAAGATATGCCAACACCTTGTGCACATCCTCCGCCATCGCATCAGGAATAGCAACATAGTCAAGCGCTCTTTCAGCCTCATAACAACGCTTGAAATATGCATCTTGTCGCTGATATTCCATGAGCTTTCTGTCGTTTTCGGTCAATTCCTGCATCAGATGTCTCAGGCTGTTTTTCAAACTCGCGCGTTTGCTCACACAACTCTCCAACTGCTTCGGAAAATCATCCAGCCAGGCAAGACAGTGTTCCAATTCGTCTCGGATTTTATCATAGTCTGTTAGTGCAAGCTGTTCGCAGACAGTACGATGTTCCGCCCGCTCTTTGGCAAGTCTTCGTTCAATCTGTCCTTCTTCATAAAGGAGCTCCTCCTGTTCACTTTCGAGACGCTCCAACTCATCTGCCAATTCTGCGCACTGAGCCAGCGTCTCTAAATGCCGCTCATGCGTATTCTTGAGCCTCTCTAGATCGCGCAGATAACGCTGCACTCCTGCATACGCCTCTTGGAAAATTTCATAGCGCGGCACCAAATAGAGACGGGAAGCGATTTCTGCTGCCTGCGCCTGCAAAATCTTTAATCGATCGTTCACCTCATGTAATGCAGCCTCTGCTGTATCACGTTCTTTCTCACAGCGCAGCGTGTCCAATCTGGCCTCCGATAAGATGCGCCAGGCTTCACGTATATCCCCATCCCCAGGCAAGGCCTCGTATTCTTCCTGCAATACAGCAAGCCGCTGGTCCAACACAGCAAGCGCTGCCGTCGTTTCACGCTGCTCAGCTTCATTTTCAGCCAAACGTGCTCGTAATTCTGCGATTTTTTCCTGTCGTGCACGTTCCCGCGCCGATGCGCCAATGTAACATGCACGATGCATGCCTCTGATGGTACCGCTAACAACGCCAATCTGATAACTGCCATCCGCATGCACAACGGTCGCAGCCTCTGAATCCGCGGTATTCCAAGCTATGCCATCTAAAACACCTTTGATGCGTTGATAGGAGAAGATGTCTTGCACCGACTCCTCCAACGCCAGCTGTGCAGCCAGGCTGCAATCAATATTTTGATTCTGTACAAATAGATAACGATCTGCGCAGCCCGGATCAGCCGCTAACACGCGTGCACGATCCGATTCTGCCACAACCAGCGCATCGAGGATCCCCATTTCAAGCAGCGCCTCTTCCAGCTGATCCCGCTCAGCTTCACTTAACGATGGCTGAAAATCGATCAGTTTATAAAACTCATGGTATTCCACACCAAGCATTTGCAGCCGCTCACGATTCTTCTGCACCGCTTCAATGCGCGCAGGTTCAGGCTCGCGATATGTTTCCCACTCTTGGAGTGCCAACGCCAGCTCTCTTCCGTCAGTCGCGAACACATCCAAGCGCTCCTGCAACTCTTTTGCAGACCGACTTAAGGCGTCATGTTTTTCCAGCTGACGTTCAAACACTTGCTTGCGCACTTGGGCAAAATCCGAGGTTTCATCGAAACGTTCAGCAAATACTGCCATGTTGCGCAGGTCTTCTTCAGACATGTGCAGCTCGCGATTGTGTCCGTTCCAAATGTAGAGCGCTTCTTTCCATTCTGCAGTCATCTGCAGCAGAAGATCTTCTCGTTCTTTTTCCCGGTACTGAGCTGCATCCGTTTCGCGCACGAGCCGATCACGCTTTTGCATGCGTTCATCTGCTTCCCGTCGGCATCGTTCGACCTGTGTCAGCACTTCCAGGCCTGCACGCACACCTTCTTCAACACGCGCCACCTGCACCTCATGTGTCGTCCAGGCAAACGGTGCCTCCATTGCACCTTGCAGCTCATCCGCAAGAAAGCTGTGTTCTTCAAACGCCATCGTCTCTGCGTCGTCCTGCATTTTCACAAGAAGACGCTCTATCTCCTGTGTTCGCTCAAAGAGCTTATTCTCCGCCTGCTTTTGCTGTCCTTCTTTTTTTATGACCTGACTCTTCTTCTCCGCCAGCTGCTCTTCCTTGCGTGCCAGCATGGCTTGGCTGTTTTGAATACGTTCAGCCAGATCCTGCTCACGTCGTTTCAATGCAAAGGCATCATGTTCACTCAGTGAATCGCGCATTTTTTCCTTTGCCGCTTTCTCCGCATCAAGCAGCTCCTGGTGACGTTCAAGCGCAGAAATTTCCCGCTCACTTTGCGCGCGTTCATCGCGCAGATGTTTCACCTTTTTTTCCAATGACAGTACTTTATCTGCATTTTCGACACAATGTCCCGCTTTCTCGTAGAGCACGAAACGGTTATAATCATCAAAAGCCTGTTGAATCTTTCCTGCTGCCTCGCATGCGGTTTTCAGCGAACGCAAATTCATAGTCTGAGTATCCATGTTCTCAATAGCTTCGGCCATCGGACGCAAATCTTCATCAGAAAGGGGCTGCAGAGAATCACTCATAATATCGTTGATCACCGATGGCTTAAATTCCTTCGACAACTTCGGCGTACGCAACTGAATGAGCAAGTCAAGCAGTTCTCGGTAATCATCCACTGTTTCAAAACCAAAAACCTGCTGATTCACATAAGCCATATAGTCTGCTTGACGTTCAAACACTTGCCCACCAGCAGCGATCCGATTCTCCAACTCTTTTTTTGAAAGTGGGATCTTTTCATCGAGAGCTTTATAAAGAAAAAAATCTTCTCCAACACGCCGGCCATCTTCCAAAGAAAAATACCATTTGTCCAACGGTTTACCGCGCCGTGCTCGCAGTCCCATTCCGATCGTCAACCATACATCGCTCGCAATGCGCTTAAACTCCATATATAAATAGCCAGTGCGTTCTTCACGCGCATCGTCATCCTCCAAAAGGTAACTCATCATTTTGCGATCACGCGAGCCAAAAGGATCCAAACGCTCCGGACTCACATTTCCATCTAAAAGCAATGGAATCGCACTTTGCATCGTCACCGACTTGCCGGAACCATTGGCGCCACGCAGCAGCATTCGTCCATTTGCAAAGGAAAATTCCTGCTCGTCATAGTACCAGAAATTGACAAAGCCAATTTTACTTGCCTGCCATCTACTGTTCATCATTCATCGCTCCTCGGTAATCCTGCGGATAACCTCCGCTGATTTTTCCAGCAGCCGGCAGGATTGTCACCTGACCAGCTGCAACGTCGATCCATAAAAACCGCCAAAGCATCATTTCATTTTCAACACAACGCACAAATTCCCCGTCAGCCATATCACGCAAGCTTTTTATAAACCCTGCCCCCTGCTCTCGCCGTACCTGTCTGACCAGCTGTTCAAACTCGACCAAGGCCACTGTGATGCGATCATCCTTTTCCGGCGTCCACACATTTTCCTTCACACACTCACGGATTCTGGCACAAATCAAAAGGATCACATCCGACAAGCCAGTGTCATTCGGCACCGTTTCCCCCATGTGACAGGTTTCTCCCTGCATGAAGAAGGCATTTCCGCGATGGATATGCAGCTCTCCATCAAAAATTTTCTCCAATTCATCCTTAAGCCGTCTGCCATAGTTCTTTAGATAGTCCACATCCTCCGGCATACCTTCACTCTGCAAAAGATTCATCGATAGAAGCAGGCGTTTATACACACGATGTCTGCGCGCAATGCCACGTTCCTCATCCATCGCTACCCAATCGCTTTGAGCAAAATCCTCAGGGTTATTGTAACTCATAATATCGCGTGGAAAACTACGCATAAAGTAACGCGACACACCGGTATTTTCATAGAGCACCTCACCGGTCTCCGCCTGCATAAAATTTTCCTCACTGCCATCCCGAACGCGCAGCATTCCTTCGGCCGATGCAAACCGCAATACCCGTACCAGCTGTTGTCTGCTGCGATAATGCGTCCAGTTCACACCGCCACCGGGCATGTTCGCAACAATATATTCTGTGAACTGTGAAAGGATGAACGGTTCGCCAACATCCCGATCCTCCAGAAACATCAAAAGCAAACACAGAAAAGCATATTCTTCTCGAGCAGAAAATTGTGTTATGCCCATCGCCGTTTCCGCGATTGCCGGAATTTTTTCCATCTTGATAAGCTGCGCATTGTCGATCACCTGGCAACCCATCTTTTCTGTTGCAAACGCACGAATCTCCGGCAATGCATCGCGAATATGATAATACAGCTGCCTATTCTCTTCCTTTACCACCCATCGTCGATCCATTAAGATTTCCAGCTCTCTCATCATCAACGCTCCCCTTCAAACACAATACGCAAATGAGGCAGTGTCATATCACCATCTTCCGCGCGAACCACGCAGTATTCTTCTTGATTTGACAGCTCCAAATGAAATGTCCTTCCATCTTCAGTACGTGCCACATGTGAGGAATCCTCCAGTGCATCAGACAACCAACGCAAAAGCATCGCACGTGTCCGCGACTCAATAACCGGCAATGCAGCCAAATCAATCACACCGTTTTTCTCCAATGCAGCAATGCGTAATTGATCTTCCTTCATCTCCGCCAGCGCCGCTTCACGCGCCTGTTGCTTTTCTGCAGAAACATCTCGAATCGCTGAACGCTGTGCTTTTTCGCGATAAGTACGCACATGCGGCTTAAGCACTAGCATTCCCGGAGCCTCTTCGTACACACTTTTATTGCTGCTCTCGCTTTCACGTTCCGCAAGCAACCGCAAATGCTGTGGACGCGCTATTCCAAACACCATCGCAGACATGCGATGCGCCGCTTCAACGTCTTCACACGCCAGAAAAAGTTCTGCCACTTTGCGATATTCTTCGCGTCGGTTGGCACCCATCAGGTTTTGCTCACTTTGCTGCGCTGCATAACGTGTGATGCGGCGGATGATCTCATTGGTCGCATCAAAAAGACGGCTTGCTTCATTTTCACCGCTGCCATCCGTCACAAACCATGCATAAATGCTCGCGTAACGCCCACGAACTTTTTCTTCAAGATCAGCTCGACTCACAGCCTGTTCCAGCCGCGGGATTGCCATAAGATGATCAATCTCATTATCCAGTACCTGATCGACCACCTCCTGTGGCAAATCGCGCAGATTTTCTTCTATCACGCCTACATGGCTCTGTAGGCTCTTTACAAAGTTGCGCAGGTACTCCACCAGTTTATCTTTGAATACCAGAAAGGCCTGTGTGCGCATCATTTCCTCTGCACGCACACTGTTAAGGTCACGCATATAGTCCTGATAATTACGATTGAGACGCTCAAAATCCCGTTCCAAATCTTCCCACCAGATATGCACTTCATCTGCAGTCACATCTGTCATCTGCGCAAAACGCGCCACATGATCGCGGATTCGTTCTAACAGCGAGGGTTCGAGAGAAGCGCCCTCTACCTGAAGATTTTCCAATCGCAATACCAAACGCTCTATCTCCACACTGTATGGTGTCAACTGATAGCGGAACTTTTTATTCTGAAATTCCTGGATCGTGCGAATATTTCTCGTATCTTGTATTGTCGTCAGATTTTTCCACTCAACAAGCATTGTCAAATCCTGCTGACATTGATCCAGCCGATACGTCTCAAAATATGGATCAGATACCATTGCTGCATGAACCTCTTCCAGCTCCATCCAATACCGAAGCCGCTCATAATTTTCAAAAAAAATACGCATAATGCTCCGATATCGTTCCGCATTATCCGCATTCAAATATTTCACTTCTGTGACGGGGCGAACCAGCTTTTCTGTAACACGCATCTGCTTTCCTCCGTTCGATGATTCATATGCTCAGTATAAAAGAATCTCCACACGATTGCAAGTTACCACCTCATCATAAAAAAGCCGCGCAGACATCATTTCTGATGCCCACGCGGCTTTTCGCTCTCAGCCTTCCTGCTGGCGGCTGAGTTTTTTGTTCTTATTATATTTTGCGCGGTCGTCCGCTTTCAGGAAGCGTTTGCGCAGGCGCAGGGCCTGTGGCGTTACTTCCAGGTATTCATCGTCGTTAAGGAAGGCAATGCATTGTTCCAATGACATGTCGCGCGCGCCTTTCAGCTGCACGGCATCGTCTTTCCCGGCGGCACGGGTGTTGGTCAGTTTCTTGCCTTTGCAGACGTTAACGGCAATGTCCTGATCGCGGTTGGATTCCCCGATGATCATGCCTTCGTACACGTCTACCCCAGGTCCAATGAAAAGGGCGCCGCGTTCTTCGGCACTGGACAAGCCGTAAGCGGTTGTCGTGCCGGTTTCAAAAACAATCAGCGCACCGCTGCGGCGCCCTTCGATGTAGCCACTGTAACGGCGGTAATCTTCGAAGGTGGCATTCATGATGCCGTAGCCGTGGGTGTCCGTCAGGAACTGTGTACGGAAACCGACGAGGCCGCGGGATGGGATGACGTATTCCAAACGCACTTCGCCGTTGCGGTTCTGCATGTTGCGCATTTCGCCCTTGCGTGTGCTCATCTTTTCCATCACGGTGCCCATGTATTCTTCCGGAACATCGAGGGTGACGTATTCGTACGGTTCCATCTTCACGCCATCTTCTTCATGAATGATAACCTGAGGCATGGATACCTGGAATTCCAGACCTTCGCGGCGCATTTTTTCAATCAAAATGGAGAGATGCAGTTCACCGCGGCCAGCCACGCGGAACATATCGGCGCTGTCGGTTTCAGACACATGCAATGCAATGTCGCTTTCTGCTTCCTTCTGCAGGCGTGCCCACAACTTGCGGCTGGTGATTGGGTCCCCGTCTTTGCCAGCGAATGGCGAGTTGTTGATCAGGAACATCATTTCCAGGGTAGGTTCTTCAATCTTAATGAATGGCATTGGGTCCAGCTGATTCTGTGCGCAGATGGTTTCACCGACATTGATTTCACCAAGGCCGGAGACTGCTACGATCTCACCAACGCTTGCTTCATCGATTGGCGTGTGTTTTAAGCCCTTGAATCCGAAGAGCTTGGTCACGCGCACATTGCGCACCTTGCCTTCACGGTTCATGATCGACACCATATCATTGGTATGAATGGTACCACGGTTGATGGTCGCAATGGCAATCTTGCCAACAAATTCATTGTAGTCCATGAGGGTGATCTGTGCCTGCAGCGGGCCTTCTGGATCGCCCTTTGGTGATGGAATGTATTTAATGATGGCATCCAGCAATGGCTTGAGGTTGTCGCCGAGATCTTCTGGATCGTCGCTGGCAATCCCCTTCACGCCGCTGGCGTAAAGCACTGGGAAGTCCAGCTGATCTTCGCTGGCGTCGAGATCAATGAACAGATCAATGACTTCATCGACCACTTCGCTTGGACGCACGAATGGCTTGTCCATCTTATTGATGACAACGATTGGGGTCAAGTTGGCAGCCAGTGCCTTTTTCAGCACGAAACGCGTCTGAGGCATGCAGCCTTCATAAGCATCGACAACCAGAAGAACGCCGTCCACCATCTTCATGATACGTTCTACTTCACCGCCAAAATCTGCGTGCCCTGGGGTGTCGACAATATTGATGCGGCAGTCGTCATAATCGATCGACGTGTTCTTGGCGAGAATGGTGATCCCTTTTTCACGTTCCAGGTCGTTCGAGTCCATGACACGTTCTACAACCTGTTCGTTGGCACGAAAGGTTCCGCTCTGACGCAGCATCTGGTCTACGAGGGTCGTTTTGCCATGGTCGACATGCGCAATGATAGCGATATTGCGAATTTTCGATTGGTTGAGCATCGTTTCCTCCTAAGTAAAATAGCGAAAGATTGAAAAAAGTTTCTAAAAATACAACAACCGGTCAAGACATTCTTGACCGGTCGCTTGTTGTTATTAGTTTTCAGCTGCTACAGTAGCTTCCTGCTTTTCGCCTACTTTACGGCCATCATAATAGCCGCAAGAAGGGCAGACATGGTGTGGAAGCTTTGGTTCGTGGCAGTTCGGGCAGGTCATAGACTGAACGGAGTCGAGCTTGGACCATGCGCTGCGTTTTCTGTGAGTTCTGGATTTGCCTCTCTTACTTTTCTGTAATCCCATCTATTACACCTCCCCAATCATTTCTCCTGAAGCTGTGCGAGAATCGCCCAGCGCGGATCTATTTCTGTATTTTCACAATCGCAAGGACCATCATTCAAATTCGCGCCACAATGTGGACACAAGCCCTTGCAGTCTGGTCGACATAAATGCCGAAGTGGTAACTGTGTCAGTATAGCATTAAGCACGAGATAATTCAAGTCTAAATGTACATCATCATAGATCCAATTTTCACTTTCCATTTCTTCACGATCGCCGCCATGTTCTGCCAGCACATCCACATCGTGGGCGCTCATCAAAACCTCGTCGATCTCGAAATCAAGCGGATAGACAATCGGTGCCAGGCACATGTCACAGACAGTATCTATTTCTGCCTGAACCCGTGCATGCAGCGACACGCGCCGCTCACCGCCGATCAGCTCGGCGTCCACCTTTACAGATCCATTCAAATGCAAGCCGCTCTCCAATCCGGCAAGCGTGTCACTTTCCAGCGATGCTGTCAGACGACGCCCGGGATTTTGCCGCAGGCTGGATAAATCTACGATCAAAGCCATGATATATCTCCTTGTGCACGATACACTTTAACCTACACAATTATAAGCGCGCAAAAAATTCTTGTCAAGAAAAAGCGTTGCAAATTTCCACGAAAAGCGCCCCATCATTCACGGATATTTTTGTCACAATTGGTCATATTTTTTTAGACATACCCCACAAATTATTGTACAATATCCATGGTAAATATCCTAGGTAATCATCATGCAAAAACCTACCTATAATAATGAACGAAAGGAGCGTCCCATGAACGCAAAATTGAAACGCACATTGACCACCCTGCTGCTGATCGGTGTCACGGCGCTCCCTTGTGCGCTGTCGTTTCAGCACGAAGCACGGGCCGACAACACCGTGCCTATCGGACCGGCCGAAACCACCGAAACGGTGACCAATGATGCGCCGCCAGCCCTCGTGAGCGACCACATTGCCTACATTGCCGGCTACCCGGATGGCACCATGGGCCCAAGCCGCAGCGTCACCCGTGCTGAAGCCGTCACCTTCCTCTATCGCCTGCTCGCTGATCCAGACAGTGGCACCGGCACCTGCTCCTACACCGATGTCACCGACAGCGACTGGTTCGCCGAGCCTGTGCGCGCCGTCTGCCGCCTCGGGCTCACCACCGACGACACCAGCTTCCGCCCGAACGACGCCATCACCCGTGCCGAGTTTGTTTCCATTCTCGTGAACCTCACCGATGATGTCGCTGCCGACGAAAGCTTCAGCGATGTGCCTGACGACTACTGGGCTGCCGACGCCATTTCCAAAGCGGCCGCCCTCGGCTGGGTCGGCGGCTACGAAGACGGCACCTTCCGCCCTGAAAACACGCTGACACGCGCAGAAGCCTGCGCCGTGTTCAACCGCATCACCGGCCGCACCGGCGACAGCGACCAGGCCAAAGCGCTGCTCAGCCTCGGCCTCTATGACGATGTCACCGCCAGCCACTGGGCAGGCACCGACATTGTCGAAGCTTCTGTCGGCCACACGCCGGGCATCACCTTCCTCGGCGAACACTGGACCAGCGTAGACACCAACGGCCTGCACTTTGACCCCGGCATCCACGACGTCAACGGCAGCCTCTACGCCGTCGACCGCAACGGCACCTTGCTCACCAACCAAACCGTCGGCGCCTACACCGCCGCAGCCAACGGCGTGCTCTCACAGACCGCCAGCAGCATGGCTGGCAGCGTGCCATACATCAGCCAACTTGACGGCATCAACGCCGAAATGGGCTGCGAGCCCATCTCCGCCCTCATGGGCCTGCAAGGCAAAGGCTTCGCCACCAACGTCAGCGCCAGCGATTTCCTGAACAACCTGCCCTACTCCTCATCCAATCCAGCCTATGGCTTTGTCGGCTCGCCGTACTACAGCGACGGCCGCTACAGCTCCATCGATCCAGCACCGCTGGCCGCCTACTGCAACAGCTACTGCGGCGGCGCCGAAGTCTGTGAAGACATCAGCGGCTACTCGGTGGAAGATGTGCGCCGCGAACTGCTCGCCGGCAACTACATCGTCGCTTATCAAACGTTCTCCTGGGCGTCCGTGCGGTATGCCAACTTCTACATCGACGGCATCCTCACGCCAAAAGTCGCCAACAACCACGTGCGGCTCATCTATGGCTACGATCCAGAACGCGGCTATCTTGTCAGCGACCCCTACAATTCCAGCTGTCCATGGCAAACCTACCAATACTGGATTGACGCCGCCAGCTTCGACTACTGCTGGAACCAGCGCAAAATGGGCATGGTCATTCGCTGATCGCCGCCAATCAACACGCTTTTCTTCCTTAGAAGAGCGTGTTTTTTATTGCCCCCCTCTCTCATTTTCGATACAATATTATTAATATGAGATAAAAAAGGAGAGACTCGACATGAACACCCTCATCAAACGTCTTACGGCAGGTGGCACCGCCCTCTGTCTAATGCTGTCGCTGACGGCTCTGCCAGCCTTTGCCGATGACGAACAGACAGCAGACGCTGCGCTTCTTGCTGCGACAGAAGCCACCAACGGTGACAATACCGACGTACCACTGCCAGAAGAGCCTGAAACACCGCAGCCAGAAGAACCAGACGATCCTTCTGGCAGTGTGGAGGCCGCTCTCACCAGCGCCCATGTGCGCTATCTTGGCGGTTACGAAGACCGCAGCGTGCGCCCTGAGCGCCAGGTCACCCGCGCTGAAGCCGCCGCCATCATTTACCGCTTGCTCGAAAATCCAGAAAGCGGCACCGGCACCTGCTCCTACACCGATGTAAAAGACAATGACTGGTTCGCCGCCGATGTGCGCGCCCTCTGCCGCCTCGGCCTCTTTGACGACGGCACCGCCTTCCGGCCAAACGACGCCATCACCCGGGCGGAGGTGGTGAACATCCTCAGCAACCTGGTCTCTCGCCTCTGGCAGGCGAGCGGGGAGTACAGCGAGGATGTGACCGGCACCGCCATGGTCAGCGCCGGGGACGGCGTGATCCTGCATGACATGAAGATCGACGGGGATCTCATCATCGCCCCCGGTGTCAGCGGCCCGGTGCTGCTGCG